>Ga0335081_10009308_pt1 | contig 15805 bp, 8 predicted proteins | sample Lox_Sample_35_FD_206713 | JGI IMG/M metagenome (GOLD analysis project Ga0335081, IMG submission 206713) | Soil microbial communities from Loxahatchee National Wildlife Refuge, Florida, United States - Lox_Sample_3.5 | ecosystem: Environmental > Terrestrial > Soil > Wetlands | place: USA: Florida... | reverse complement strand
TGCCGAATTTGGTCGGCTGGAACGCGGAGCTGAGCACCATCAGGATTTCGCTCTTCGCCATGGGCATGTCGAGCGGACCCAGATTGAAAAACGGATGGCCAAAGGCGAGGATGCGCTTGCCGTCGTTATAAGTGACCGTTCCCATCCCGGTCGCCGACATGTCGCCGGAGACCAGGATTCCGGAAACGGCTTCGCCGGGATTCAGCGAATGCTCCCAGCCCTTGGCTGGTTTCATGGCGAGCTCGGTTGCGCTCGCGCCGCCCTGCACCGCGGTGATGCCCATCTGGTGGAACATGGGGTCGAAGGCGTTGATGGTCGCTTCGGAAAATCCGGAGAGCACCAGCGGCGTGTCGATCGGAACCATGGTCGGAACGCGCGCGGGCAGCGATCCGGAGGCGCCGGCTGAAACGTAACGGCTCAGCAGTTCGCCGGGAATCTGCATTTCCGCGGCGGGCGCGGCGGGGATCTTATCCGGCGTGCGCGCATCGGCGGGATGGGATTGGTCGAAGTCCTCGATTTCGAGCATCTGCTCGATGGGAGTGATGCCGCAGATCGCGTCGGGCGAGAATACGCTGAACCTCAGCGCGACCGCGCCCACCAGTTTTCCATCGATGTACACCGGGCTGCCGCTCATGCCCGCGGCGACGTTGGTTTCCTTCGCTTTGCCGCCCATCTTGGCGAGAATCACCGAGCTGCGCGGCCCGAGCTGGCCGGTCCAGACGCCGATGATGTCGATGGGCACCGGCTCGGGGACGGTGCCCTGAAAAACGGTCCAGGCCGTGCCGTGCATGCCCGGCTTGATATCTTTGAGATGGAAAATTTCGGTCTTGCCCGCCTTGGGAGGCTGGAGTTCAGCCCCGAACGCAGACACGATCGTTGCGAGGGCGGCAACCACTACCCGCTGGTTCATGAAAGACGAAAACCTCTTACTTCTTAATTCTGCACGAACGAATGTCCGCAGGCCCCCGAACGGAGGGCTTCCTTATCACTGTACCAAGAGTGTTTGTAGGTTTGGACGTGCGAGGAGGAAAAAGAGTTCCGGGAGTTCTAGCCGCGCCACGGATTGATGACCGGAACCTGCGCCGCCCCAAAGTCGACGACATTCCGCGAAACCACCGTAAGATTGTGGTGCATCGCGGTCGCGGCAAGAAGGCCTTCGATCACTCCCAGGCTTTTCCCCGCGCGGCGTGCGTCGCCGGCGAGCCGGCCGAATCGATCGGCAATTTTGGAATCAATCGCGAGCACCCGATTTGAAAAACGTTCGGGAAGGTCCGACTCCACCCACGCCTCGAGGCGAGTCTTGCGGAGGCTTTGGGGGAGCGCGGCGATCCCGTTGCGAATCTCGCCGAGCGTGAGGACGCTCAGATACAGCAGTTCTTCATCGATGGCCTCGATCCATTGGACAAGGTGCGGGTCGGGCCGGGGACGGGCGAACTCAGCGATGCAATTGCTGTCGAGCAGGAAACCGCTCATAGCCCGGTGTCTTTGTCGCGCTCGAGCCGCAATCCCGAGCTAACCAGCGGCGATTCGCGAAGGAATTCGACGAGGCTTTTCTGTTTTCGCGCCTTGCGCGTAAATTGCTCGTACAGTTCCGCCGAGATCATCACGACGGATTCCTTGCCTTGGCGTGCGATTCGCTGCGGGCCCTCGGTTCGGGCGAGGCGAAAAAGTTCGCTGAAGCGGGCCTTGGCGGTCTGAACCTGCCACGAACCGCCGGGCTTGGGATTTCGTGACATGACTGGTCTGACTGGTCAGATTGTAGCAAAATTCTCCAGAAAAAATTTCCCGATAAGCTTCACGGAATCAGATTTTAGATGTTTGGGTGACGAAAATCGACGAATTTAAATTAATCGCCGATATAAAGGGTGCCGGAAACGCGGAATCGCTTCCTGGCGCGTTCCGGGCCCTTCCACGGCAAAATCCTAAGGTTAATGAAAGTTCGTTTATTGTTAGCAGCGGGGTTCAACAATCATCGAAACGGCAGGAGTAAGCGATCCCAGAACACAGACGGAACGAGTACGAAAGCGAGAACGCCGCCTGCGCATGACAGTATCGGGAACGCGAGTGCGAGAGCTAAGAACAATGACTTCCTCACGGGCCGACGTTGAGCGAACCACGCCGCGACCACGGCGATCGCCACAGACAACGCAAAAAGCCACTTCGCCGATCGCTCGAAGCGTGCCCATTGCAAGGGAGTCAGGTTGTACTCGCTCGCCATAAAGGCGTACGCGCTGGACACCGCCGCAGCGACGCTCGCAGGGACAAGCAGAAGAAACCCGAGCCAATTCCAATTGGCTAGCGGCTCGGGATCTGTCATTGCCGGTTCGCCTATTCGAACATGAACAGCGGAGTTCCCGGGGCCGGAGGAGCTTCGTCCGCAGGTGCGCCGACGGGAGCTTCCTGCGGCTGCAGCGGACGGCAGTAGATTCCGCCCTCGCCCAGATAAACTTCCAGCTCCGAGGGTCGTGGCAGTGAGCCTTGGATTAAAGCTTCACTCAGCGGATCCTCGACGTATTTCTGCAACGCGCGGCGCAAGGGGCGCGCGCCGTAGCTGCGGTCGCCGCAGGTTTTTTCGAGAATGTATTTCGCCGCGTCGTTGCCCAGTTTGATCTTGATCTGCTTGGTTTCCAGATTCTTGTTGATCTGGTCGGTCAGCAGATCGATGATCTTCAGCAGGTCGTCGTCGTTGAGCGAAGTGAACAGGATGGTCTCGTCCAGGCGGTTCAGGAATTCCGGGTTGAACGCCTTCTTCACTTCCGACATCACCTGGTCTTCCACCTTCTGCGGAACGCCGGTGTTGGGCGTGGCGAAGCCGATGGCGCTGCGCTTCTCGAGGAACCTCGCGCCGAGGTTCGAGGTCATGATGATAATCGTGTTCTTGAAATCCACCGTGTTGCCGAGCCCATCGGTCAACTGGCCGTCTTCGAAAACCTGCAAGAGGATGTTGTAAATGTCCGGGTGCGCCTTCTCGATTTCATCGAGCAGGATTACGGAATAGGGCGCGCGCTTCACGCGCTCGGTCAACTGGCCGCCCTCTTCGTAGCCGACGTATCCGGGAGGCGAGCCGATCAGCTTCGACACCGAATGCTTTTCCATAAATTCGGACATATCGAAGCGAACCAGAGATTTTTCGCTGCCGAACAGGAACTCGGCGAGCGCCCGGGCGACTTCGGTCTTTCCGACGCCGGTGGGGCCCAGGAACAGGAACGATCCCGCGGGTCTCTTGGGAGATTTGAGGCCCGCTCGCGAACGGCGGATGGCGCGAGCCAGAGCGGAGATGGCTTTTTCCTGGCTGATCACGCGCTTGTGCAGCTCTTCCTCGATGCGCAGCAGCTTGGCGACCTCTTCCTCTTTAATCGCGGTCATCGGGACGCCGGTCCAGCGCGCGACCACTTCTTCGATGTCGTCTTTGGTCACCACGCCGGTCGAGGTGTCGTCTAAATTATATTTTTCGCGTAATTGCCGAAGATTTTCGCGCTCTTTTCTTTCTTCATCCGAATAAAAGCGCGCTTTTTCGAATTCATGATTGGCGATCGCGTTCTCCATGCGATGCACGATGAACTTAATTCGCTTCTGAATGTCGGCGACCTCGCCCGGCAGTGTCGTCTGCCGCAGTTTCACGCGAGCGCCGGCCTCGTCAATAAGGTCAATTGCTTTGTCCGGCAGAAAACGATCGGGGATGAAGCGTGTCGAGGTGTACACCGCATTTTCGATGGAATCGTCGGTGTAGGCGACGGCGTGGAATTTCTCGTAGCGCTCCTTGATGCCGAACAGGATGCGGATCGCGTCGGTCTCATTGGGCGGCGGAACTTTCACTGCCTGGAAACGGCGCTCAAGCGACCGGTCCTTTTCAATGGATTTGCGGTATTCCGACGGCGTGGTGGCGCCGATGCACTGAATTTCGCCGCGCGACAGCGCTGGTTTCAAGATGTTCGCCGCATCGAGCGAGCCCTCCGCGCTTCCGGCGCCCACCAGCGTGTGGAGCTCGTCTATAAAGATGATGGCGTTCTGATTTTCCATCAGCTCTTTCATGATGGTTTTTAAACGCTCTTCGAACTGGCCGCGGTATTTCGTTCCGGCCACGATCAGCGAGAGATCGAGCGCCAGGATGCGCTTATCGGAGAGGAACGACGGCACGTCGCCATCGGCGATGCGCTGCGCCAGGCCTTCGACGATGGCGGTTTTTCCGACGCCGGGCTCGCCGATCAGCACGGGATTGTTCTTGGTGCGGCGGCACAGGATCTGCACCACGCGCTCCAGTTCATAATCGCGGCCGATCAGCGGATCGAGCAGGCCGTCCATCGCGGCTTGCGTCAGATCACGGCTGAATTCGCTGAGCAGTGAGCTTTCTTTAGGTCTGTTGGATGCCATTTTTTCAGAGCTCGAACGGGCAATTTCCTCGCGCACCTGTGAAAGGCGCAGGCCGCGCTCATGTAGGATATCAGCAGCGAAACACTTCTCCTCGCGGAGCAGGCCGAGCAGCAGGTGCTCGGTCCCGATGTGCTTGTGATTCAGCCGCTCGGCCTCCTCGGCCCCGTAGGCGAGCACGCGCTTGCATTCGTGGCTCAGCGGCAGGTCCACGGAGGTCGAAACTTTTTCGCGTAACGTGGTGTGCGCTTCGATCTGCTTGCGAATGGAATCGACCGACGCACTGGATCGCAGGAAGCGGTTGGCGAGCGCCTTGTCTTCCCGCAGCAGCCCCAGAAGCAGGTGTTCGGTCTCGATGCAAGGACTGCCGAACTGGCTGGCCTCGTAGCGGGCGAAGAAGATCACCCGGCGGGCTTTTTCGGTATAACGTTCAAACATAATGATTGCCCCGGTCTGTACGACTCTCACTTAAATCGGATGAAGACGGCATCTCCATGAGTGTGCCGTGTTCCAGTTTCAAAACGCGGTCTGCGCGGCGGGCGAACTCCAGGTTGTGCGTCGCGTGAATGGAGGTGAGCCGGCGCGAGCGGTGCAGTTCCTCGATCAGGCCCATGATCATCTCGCCCGTCCGGAAATCCAGGCTGCCGGTAGGTTCGTCGGCCAGCAGGACAGCCGGATCACCGACCAGTGCGCGCGCCAACACGACACGTTGCTGCTCGCCCCCCGACAACTCCCCCGCGCGGTGCCAGGCGCGGTTCTTCAAGCCCACTTCCTCCAACCTCGCCTGCGATACCGGCTCGGCCTGCTCACGGCTTTGCCCCCGTATCAGCAGCGGCATCATCACATTCTCGAGCGCCGTGAATTCGGCCAGCAGGGAGTGAATCTGCCACACAAACCCCAGTTCACGGTTGCGAAACTCCGCGAGGGCTTCGTCCGGGAACTGACATATGTCATTCTGCCCGAAGTATATCGCACCGTCCGTCGGCCTGTCCAGACCTCCGAGCAAGTGCAGCAGCGTGCTTTTTCCGGCCCCCGATTCGCCGATCAGCGCGACGCGTTCGCCGCGCGCGATCTGGAAATTCAGGCCGCTGAAAATCACCAGCTCGCCATCACCAGAGCGATAACGTTTCTCCAGACACGACACACGGATCATCGAATCTAACAGGCGACATGCCCTCGCTCACAAGTTTATCTGAACGGGGCGTGCCCTGCCGATCTCTAGAAACAGTCAAACAAAATAACAGCAATTTAGGGTGAATTTTGCGATTTTTGCCACATTCACATCCGTAGCCGAACTCTTATTTCCAAGAATCAAGCATTTTGGAGGAAGGGAAAGATGAATCATCCGAACCGGTACCGGATTGCCGCCTGGGGCGGGGTGTTGTGTCTCATGGTTCTCGGTGTTTTCGAGGCCACCCGGGCGCAGCAGACCTCCACCGGCAGCATTACGGTCGATCAACAACAAGTCATTTTTTCGAACGTGGCTGCGGGCGGCGCATCCAACCAGACGATCCACGTGACGTCGTCCACGTCAGGTTTGCTGATGGTGGATACGGCGAATACGGCGTCCTGGCTAACGGTGACGCCGAACGGAACGTTCAACGCGTCGGCCGGATCCGCCGTGCCGCTGGTACTGAACGTCAATACGGGAGGCTCGTCCCAGCTTGGGCCGGGAAGCTACGAGACCTCGTTCACCATCAACGCGAATGGCAACACGACCAATCCGACCACGGTCATGGTGACGATGACGGTCGGCGGAACTTCGCTGCTTACGGCGAGTCCCACGGTCTTGAACTTCACCGCGACTCCGGGCGCGCTCCAAGCCAGTCCCGCGGCGCTGCCGCTCACCATCACGGCGAACGGCGGAAACACTTTGGACGTTAATGTCACCGCGACCACGCAGGGCGGCGGCAACTGGCTGATTCCGTTCACCACGTCCGCTTCGGCAACCCCGGGCTCGCCGGGAGTGATTACGGTAGGCGTGAATCCCGCGGGACTTCGCGCCGGCACCTATTTCGGAGAGATCACGGTGAGCAGCGTCACCACGCCGGACTCGGTCTCGGTAGCCGCGGTCCTCACGGTGGGAAGCAATACAGCGAGCGGCGTAACGCCGGCGACGCTGGAGCCCTTCGTCTACCAGGTGGGATCGAACACCTCTTTATCCTCTTTGAGCCAGACGGTCACGCTGAGCGGGACGACGGGATCGTTCACGGCGATGATGAGTCCGCAGGTGACGTGGCTGACGATTTCGCCCATGAGCGGAACCCTGGGTGCGGCGGGCACGAGCGGCGCATCGGGCGCGAGCGGGACTTCCGGAACCAGCGGTAGCTCGGGCGCGAGCGGAGCATCCGGCGCGAGCGGAGCATCCGGTACTGGTGGAGCTTCAGGCGCGAGCGGAATGTCCGGCGCATCGGGCACATCCGGAGCTTCGGGCACCTCGGGCGGATTCGGCGGTTCGGGCACGTCAGGCGCGAGCGGCGCGTCGGGCGGGACCGGCACGATGATCACTCTGACCGCGAATCCCGCGGGACTTGCGGTGGGTGTTTACTCCACCACAGTGGTGATCGGAACGTCTTCCAACGCGATGACCACGTCGCTCCCGGTCACTCTGGTGGTGACCAACAATCCTGTCCTGCATGTCTCCACGACGGCACTGAACTTCTCGGGAGGCGCGGGATCATCGCAGGGTCCGGCAACGCAGTCGTTCCAGGTGAGCGCGGTCGGAACGGGCAATACGATTCCGTTCACGGTCACATCGGATTCACCGTGGCTCACCACGACGGAATCGAGCCCGTCGGCGCCCGCAACGGTCACGGTGACGGCCTCACCCGGCACCCTTGCCGCGGGAACCTACACCGGGACGCTGATGGTTCGCCCCAACAATGGCGACCTGTACGCGCACACGGTGACGGTCACCTTCCAGGTCGGCGCGACAGAAACCACGTTGAGCGCGGGGCCGCCGGCGTTGTTGTTCAGCTATCAGTTGAACGAGGCCCCGCCGCCGCAGCAGCTGGTCGAGATTCTCTCGAACACTAACGCCAGCGTGAGCTTCACGGTGTCGACGTCCACCATGGTGACGCCGAACTGTCTGAACAACTGGTTGATGGTCAGCAATGGCGCTTCGGGCACAAGCGGTGCATCAGGCGCGAGCGGCGCTTCGGGCGTCAGTGGCGCATCGGGAACCAGCGGTGCATCGGGAACCAGCGGCGCATCGGGGACCAGCGGTACGTCGGGCGCCAGCGGCGCTTCCGGCGCTTCGGGGGCGACCTACAAGACGCCCGCCGTGCTTAGAGTCAGTGTGAACCCAACCTTGATGACGGCTGGAGTCTGCTCCGGCACGATCTCGGTGAACTTCGCGGGCGCCTCCGGAGCTTCGGGCGCGACCGGCGCGACCGGCGCGACCGGTTCGACTGGCAGCTTCGGGGCCTCGGGTAGCTCGGGCGCTTCCGGCGCCAGCGGAGTGAGCGGTGCGAGCAGCACCACGCTGCAAATTCCGGTGATGCTCGAAGTCAGCGGCTCTCCGCTGATCAGCATCAGCATGCCGCTCGGATTCGGCGTGGAGAACGTTGCGGAATGCTCGCTCGTGTCGGGAGCTAGCGGCGCAAGTGGAGCATCCGGAACAAGCGGGACCTCGGGCGCGAGCGGAACATCCGGCGCGAGCGGAACCTCCGGTACAAGCGGAGCGTCCGGTGCCAGCGGAACCCTGAGTTCGTGTCCGACGATCGAACGTCAAGTCTCGGTCACCAGCACGCAGACGGGGGCCTCGCTCGGCTTCACGGCGATTGCCACCAACACCGGCTCGACTCCATGGCTGTTCGTCGCACCCAACGAGGCGAGCACGCCTAACACGGTCACCGTCCTGATCGACTCGAGCTCCCTGACGGCCGGAACTTACACCGGCACGGTCACGTTCAACTCGGCGACATCGGGCGCAAGCGGAGCCAGTGGCGCAAGCGGCGCAGCGGGCGCGGCCGGTATGCCGACCGCCTTTAGCGTCCCGATCACTCTCACCGTCACCGGCTCGAGCGGAGCGTCCGGAGCGTCAGGCGCCAGTGGAGCGTCGGGCGCATCAGGCGCATCCGGCGCATCCGGCGCAAGCGGCGGACACTGACACTCTGATCGACAAGTAGCACACGAACCGGGGAGCGGATTCCGCTCCCCGGTTTTTTGTCTCTCGATTTTTCTCTCACCCTGTGTGTGTGGCGCGCCAATTGCACGTTAACGCACGCTACAGATCCGCGACGAAGACCTCGAACCCGCGCCGCGAGGTCCGCGATTTTCGCGGCTTTTCGAGTGAGAGGAAAAGAGATGAATCGACGGAAATCGCAGTTAATCGGTCCGCTAACGGGGGCTTTTTTCGGCTTTCTCCTTCTGGGTTCTTCCGACACAGTGCGAGCGCAAACCGTCACACTGACGGGCGTGGATCCGACGACGCTCACCGGCGGCAACACGTTGAACGTCACTGTAAAGCAGGGCGGCGTCAGCGCGGTTCAAAACGTTCAGGTCACCACGAACGAAGGTATAACCCAAGTCCAATCCACCGTGAACCTGAGTGTGAACCCCGCCGGCTCCTGGCTCCAGGTGGCGCAAGCCCCGGGAGGTACGGGCAGCGTCAACACACAGGCAACTCTGCAGATCACGGTGAACGGCGCGAATCTGACACAGGGCGCGCCGGTGAGCGGGACTATCACGATCACCCCGGCGTCGGCTCCGTCGAACGCTGTAGTCCTTACGGTGAATGTTACTGTAAGCGGAACCTCGCTGCTTTCCTCCAATCCTCCCAGCTTGAGCTTCTCCGCACCGGTGGGCACCGCGGAATCGGACGTTCCCACGCAACAGTTGACCATTTCAAGCAGTGGCGCGCAGTTGGGCTACACCGTGAGTGCGAGCACGCAGGACGGACACCCCTGGCTGATTCCTTTCACCACCAGCGGCAATACGGGCAACTCCTCCACCGACGTTGTCAACGTCGGCGTGAATCCCGCGGGGTTGAGCGCGGGACCGTATCAGGGCACCATCACCGTGCAGAGCACCACCACCAGCGATGCGGTGGCGATCAACGTCGCGTTCACCATCACAGCCGGCGCGACGCTCAGCGTTACGCCGTCGACGCTTCCGCCGTTCTTATATCAGATCGGAAGCACGCCGCAGCAGGGCCAGTTGACCGAGACGCTTCAGGTGAGCTCGACGCCCGCCTCGGCGACGTTCCAGGTGACGGCCAATCCGCAGGTTCCCTGGCTGGTGATCTCGCCGACCAGTTCCGCCACCGGCATTGGCGGCGTGGGGGTCGCGGTGACGCTGAGCGTGAACCCGCAGGGTCTCACCGCGGCGGTCTACAACACCTCGGTCACCGTCAGCATCCTGGGAGGCGCGTCGCTGCAAGCGATTCCCGTGCAACTCGTGGTGAGCAACAATCCGCTGCTGAATCTTTCGGCGAATACGTTGAGCTTCGCTTCGTCGTTCGGCGCGACCACCGCGCCGCCGTTGCAAGCCGTGCAGGTGACCACGGTGGGGAGCTCGAGCACGCCGGTGGGTTTCACTGTGAAATCCGATTCGTCGTGGCTGACGGGAACCGCGTCAACCCAGAGCACGCCGGCGACAATCAACGTGACCGCGAATCCGTCGGGCCTCGCGGTGAACACGTACACGGGCCACCTGACGGTAACGCCGAACAACAGCGATGCGAACCTGTATTCGCTCACGGTGACGGTGACATTCGTTATCGGAAACGTCGCGCAGATGACCGCGGGCCCGCCGCTGCTGGTTTTCAGTTGGGAGACGAGCCAGCCCAGGCCGCCGTCGCAGGTGGTGGAGCTGTTCACCACCGGACAGGCGACCACGTTCACGCTTTCGACTTCGTCCACGCAATCCTCGAGTTGCCCGCCGAACTGGCTCAGCGCCACGGCCAACAACCTGGCGACGCCCACCATCACGGTATCCGCGAACATCACCGGCATGACTCCGGGAATTTGTCCCGGCACGGTGACGGTTTCTTATCCGGCCGGCAGCCAGAGTCCGCAAACGCTTTCGATTCCGGTATCGGTGAACGTGAGCAACTCCGCGCTTCTGAACATCAGCCTGCCGCTGGGATTTGGAAACGTGACCACGCCGCAGGGATCGGGCCAGATCATCCAGAACATCACTTTGACCAGCACCGATCCGAACGTGCAGGTGACCGATATTGCGGCGTCGGCCAGCAACAGCGGCCCGGCATTTCTGTTCCTGGGGCAGAACGGGAACAGCACGCCGCAGCAGCTTCAGGTGGTGATCCAGCCGGGATCGCTCACGCCGTACACTTACAGCGGCAGCGTCTCGATCTCCTCCTCGAAGCTGCCCTCCAGCCCGCTGACCATTCCGGTCACGCTGACGGTGACCTCCAACACCACGGTGACCGTCGCTCCGCTGACGCTCACCTTTAACCAGGCGTTGGGGGGACCGCCGCCAGCTTCGCAACAAGTGACGCTCACCAGCTCCGCGTCCGGTGCGACGTTCCAGACCAGCATTCCCAATAACGAAGTGTGCAGCTGGCTCCAAGTCTCGCCCACCAGCGGCGCCGCCAGCGGGCCGGTGAATTTTACGGTGCTCCAAAATTCGCTGGCGTCGAACATGTACCAATGCCCGGTGACGTTCTCGTTCCTGAATTCGGCCTCGGCTCCGATCAGCGTGCTTGCGACGCTCACGGTGGGGCCGGCGCAGACACTGATGGCCACTCCCTCGTCGCTGACATTCACATACCAGATCGGGGGGTCGGCGCCGGCAGCGCAGCCGCTCACGCTGATCAGCACCGGTGGACCGGTGCAATTCACCGCCGCGGCCGCCAGCTCCGGTAATTGGCTGTCGATCGACTCGACCAGCGGGACCACCGGCGGATCGAATTTGTCGAAGGTGATCAACGTGTCGGTCGATCCGACCAAGTTTCCTTCGAGTACCCAGGCCGGAGCGTCGCTCCCCGGCACGATCACCATCAGTGCGCCGGGCGTGCTGGCGAATCCGGCCACGGTGAACGTCACGGTGAACGTAGTAGCCGCGTCCGCGCCGGTGCCGGTGACCATCACCACCAGCGCGCAGCCGGCGAACGGCTTCGGCGCGATCGCGCCCGGCGAGATCATCACCATTCGCGGGACGAATCTGGGTCCGGCGAACTGTTCGCCACCCGCCGCCTGCCTCTTCGGCGGCTACACCTTCACGGTCGGCTCGAACGGAACCGTGAGCTCGACGCTGGGAGGCGTGCAGGTGCTGTTCGACAACACCCCCGGCACGCCGACCTACGTCAGCGCGACGCAGATCAACGTGATCGTGCCCTGGGAAATCGCGGGACGAGCCTCCACCAATATGGCAGTGGCGTACAACAACGTCGAATCGGCGGTGTTTCCGTTGAATGTCGCGGCCGTGGCGCCGGGAATTTATACGCAGGACGCGAGCGGATCGGGTCAGGCGGCCGTGGTGAACCTGAGCTCGCAGGCCGCGAGCATCTACAACGGACCGGCGGGAGGAACGTATTACGGCACGAGCATCGCGACCGCTCCGGCGCCGCAAGGTTCGGCGATCGTTCTCTATCTCACCGGCGGCGGGCTGACAAGTCCCGCGCTGGCCGATGGCTCTGTTGCGCCGGCCACTTCGCTGACTCCGCTGAAAGGATGGACTCCGGGATCGAGCTATGTGACGGCGACGGTCGGAGGGCAGCCCGCCACGGTGATCTTCGCGGGTGCGGCTCCGACGCTGATCTCCGGCGCCGTGCAGATCAATTTGCAATTGCCCGCGGGCGTGACGGGCAATAATGTGGCGGTGCAAGTGACCATCGACGGCGTGCCGTCGAATACGGTGAGCATCGCCGTGCAATAGGTGTAGTCCCGGTGCGTCCAGGTCCAGATAGGGCCGGCAATGTTGTGAGCCGGCCCTATTCGAAGATTTCCGGGAGTGGAACTTCCAGATCGGGATTCACAGTCTTGAGGCTGCCGCTCTTCACTTCGCACAGCCCGCGCTCGGCGGTTGCCGTGAACGCTTTGCGTGTCTGCGGGTCGAGCACCCAGACGTTGGGAACTCCCATGGCGAGATAGTCGTCGATGCGCTGCTCGACGCGGCTCATGCGGTCGTCGGGGGAGAGGACTTCGACGCAGATGAACGGCGGTTTGGTGAGAACCTGCTCGCCGGGGTCGCCCAGGACGACGCAGACGTCGGGAACGCGGAAGCGATCGGGCTTCACCTGAACGCGCTGCTCCGGCACCACCCGAATTCCCCATTGTTTGCGGCGCGCGAGAAAATACGCAGCCACCCTCAGTTGCAGATCGCCATGATCCCATTCACCCGCGTTGCGCTCCTCGATATGCCCGTCTACGTAGTCGCAATCGGGACGGTAGCTCGTCGAAAGGTACTCTTGTACGGAGATCAGCGCCTCAGCGGGCATACGCTCAACGTACCACGATGTTCACCAATTTATCCGGGATCACGATCACTTTCACCACCTGCTTCCCTTCGATAAACGGCTGAACCCTCGCATCCGCGAGCGCCAGCTTTTCCAGTTCCGCTTCCCCGGTGCCGAAGGGGACCCACAGCCGGCTGCGCAGTTTTCCGTTCACCTGCACGACAACCTCGGCGGCTTCTTCTTTCGCCAGCTCGGGATCGTAAGACGGCCACCGCTGGCGGAACACTGGACCCGTGCGGCCCAGCCGTTCCCACAGTTCTTCGGCTGTATACGGCGCGAAGGGCGCGAGCATCAGAACGAAATCCGGCAGGATCTGCGCGAACGCGCTGGCCGACAGATTCGCTTCTTCGTCATACAACGTGTTGAGCAGCTCCATCAGCGCGGCAATTGAGGTATTGAAGTGCCAGCGATTGTCGAAATCCTCGGTGACTTTGCGGATGGTCTGATGCAGCTTGCGCAGCGCGCGCCGATCGGCTGCGGCGTCGCCGGCCGATTGGCGATCCATGTTGCGCGTGACGAAGCGGAACACGCGGTCGAGAAAACGGCGCTGGCCGCCGACGCTCGCTTCGTTCCACGGCATGTCTTTTTCGGGCGGCGCGGCGAACAGCGTAAACAAACGGCAGGTGTCGGCGCCGTACTTCTCGATCATCTCCTCGGGATCGACAGTGTTGCCCTTGGATTTCGACATCGCCGAACCATCCGCGCCCAGCACCATGCCCTGCGTGAACATGTTGTCGGCCGGCTCGTCATTGGTCACCAGCCCGAGATCGCGCATGAACTTGGTGAAGAAGCGCGAGTACAGCAGATGCAGAATCGCATGCGTCACGCCGCCGATGTATTGATCCATCGGGAACCAGCGCGCGACCTTCGCCGAGTCGAACGGCGCGCGACCGTTGTGCGGATCGCAATAGCGGTAGAAATACCAGGACGAATCGACGAAAGTGTCCATGGTGTCCGTTTCGCGCCGCGCATCGCCGCCGCAGCGCGGGCACGTCACGTTCACAAACGACGGGACATCCTCGAGCGGCGAGCGGCCCTTGCCGGTGATTTTCACGCCGGCAGGCAGAATCACCGGCAGATCTTTTTCCGGCACCGGAACCACGCCGCACTTCGGGCAATGAATCACCGGAATCGGCGTGCCCCAGTAGCGCTGGCGCGAAATTCCCCAGTCTTTTAACCGATACGTGATCGTGGCTTTGCCGAATCCGTCGCGTTCAGCGCGTGCGCTCATCACGCGGCGAGCTTCCGCGCTGGGCAATCCGGAATATTCACCGGAATTTTCGACGATGCCATCGCCGGTGAACGCGGCTTGCGGACTTTTATCGAGCGCGCCGTCGGCCGGACGGATCACCGGCACGATCGGCAATCCGTACTGTTTGCAGAATTCGAAATCGCGTTCATCGTGCGCGGGCACGGCCATGATCGCGCCGGTGCCGTAGTCCATCAGCACGAAATTGCCGACCCACACCGGCATGCGCGCGCCGCTGAACGGATTCCTCGCGTACGCGCCGGTCGAAAAACCTTCCTTCTCGATATCGCCCGGCCCTTTTTTGGCGCGTGCATCCACCATCTGCTTGGCCCGGGCGCGGCCTTCGGCGTCCAGCAGCTTTTCGAGCGCCGGATGTTCCGGCGCGAGAATAATACACGTAGATCCGTAGATCGTGTCGATGCGCGTGGTGAACACGCGGACCGGTTCACCCGATTCGAGCTTAAAATCGACCTCCGCGCCTTCCGACCGGCCGATCCAGTTGCGCTGCATCGCCATGACGCGCTCGGGCCATTTGCCTTCGAGCTTTTCGTCGATCGAGCGCAGCAATTCCTCGGTGTACGCGGTGATTTTCCAGAACCATTGTTCGAGCGCGCGCTGCTCCACCGGCGTCGTTTCGTGACGCCAGCAGCAGCCATCCACCACCTGTTCGTTGGCGAGCACGGTGGCGCACTCCGGGCACCAGTTGAGCAGCGCCTTCTTGCGATACGCCAGTCCGCGCTCCAGCATTTTTAAAAAGAACCACTGGTTCCAGCGATAATAATCCGGCTCGCAGGTGGTGACTTCGGTGCGCCAGTCGTAGCTGAACGCCATGCGATGCATCTGGCGCTTCATTTCGGCGATGCGCGAAAGCGTCCATTCGCGCGGGTCCGTGCCGCTTTTGATGGCCGCGTTTTCGGCGGGCAGGCCGAACGCGTCCCAGCCCATCGGATGCAGCACGTTGTAGCCGCGCATCCACATGAAACGCGCCAGCGCGTCGCCGATCGAATAATTGCGCACGTGACCCATGTGCAGGCGGCCGCTGGGATAGGGGAGCATCTCGACCACGTAATATTTGGGCGCGCCCGATTGCGCATCAGCGCGGTACAGCTCGGAATTTTTCCAGCGCTCGGCCCATTTCAGCTCGATCGTGTTGTGGTCGTACGCGATTTCGGGCATAGGCTCTTGAGAGTTTCGAGATTCCTGCGGTCATCGCCGTCTTTGTCGACCGGCGTTTCAAGAATGAAGGCCTTGTTGCGGAGCCTGGGAGACCCAAGAATGCGGCGAAACCCTTCTAATCCAATATACCCTTCGCCGATATTTTCGTGCCTGTCGATGTGCGAGCCGAGCGGCGTTTTGGAATCGTTGGCGTGCATCACGCGAACGTTTTCAAGACCGAGAACGCGATCGATTTCGGCGGCCGTCTTCTTCAAACCTCCCGGCGTCGCGACATCGTAGCCCGAGGCGAGCAGATGGCAGGTGTCGAGGCAGAACCCGATCGGCAGATCCGTCATTTTCGAGCCGTATTCGCGCATGACGTGGAGCTCTTCGAAGCGGCTGCCAAGCTGCGCGCCCGCGCCGACTGTATTTTCCACCAGCAGCATCAGCTTTTCGAATTTCAGTCCGTTCGCCGCGGCGGCGGCGCCTTCGAGAAAATTGAGAATCCCCTGCTCGATCGAGCAGCCTTTGTAATTTCCCGGATGCGCGACCAGGTAATCGGCGCCGATAGCGATGGCGCGCGCCAGCTCGCCGCGAAACGCCTCGATCGA
>Ga0335081_10009306_pt1 | contig 15805 bp, 12 predicted proteins | sample Lox_Sample_35_FD_206713 | JGI IMG/M metagenome (GOLD analysis project Ga0335081, IMG submission 206713) | Soil microbial communities from Loxahatchee National Wildlife Refuge, Florida, United States - Lox_Sample_3.5 | ecosystem: Environmental > Terrestrial > Soil > Wetlands | place: USA... | reverse complement strand
GTACGCGACTCCAAAACAAGCGATTTGTTGTCGGGTTGAGTGGGCTCGCCCTTTCGGTCCAAGCGCCCCAGTACCCCGCCAAACTGGTGGTCAACCGCATGGTCAACCCAGAACTTGAGCACTTTGTCTTGCAGCATCTGGCCGAAGTCCGCCTCCCAGTCGCGGTGCACAGGGGTTGGCTGCGCAGCGCCAGAGAGTCCGGCAAACATCAGACTCATACTCACCGTAGTGATGATTCGCTGAGATTGTACGCGCATAAACAGTGTATGTTCACTTGGGACGAACGGAGACTACAGACGCGGTGTATCGATCACCACGAAGCAGGGAAATGCTGTACTCAAGGGGGGTCTTCTGCACATCGAAAGTCGTTTCCGTAATATAGAGGAGAGCGGTACCGGCCACAGTCTGAAGGACTTGCGCCACTTCAGCATCGGCACTGACGGCGCCGATCGTGTCCTCCGCGTGGCCGAGTTGAAGGCGGTAACTGGTTTCCATGATCCGGTATAGAGATTGGGTTAAGTCGTGCTTTTCCAATTCAGGATAGATGCGAGCCGGCAAAAAACTAGTGACGATCGCTACGGGCTGGCGATCAATGTAACGGAGGCGGCGTAGCCGATAGATCTTTTCCCCAGGTCCAAGGCGGAGGGCTTCGGCGGTTTCGGCATCTGGTTCACGCAACTCCATGCCCAGCACTTTGGCCGAAGGCTCCAATCCACGGCGACGCATCTCCTCGCTAAATCCGCGTAGTTGCTGGAAGTTCCAAGGGACGTGGCCGGCTCCGATCACGGGCTTCTTGCCCCGAGCCACCACTAGCAGACCTTCGGAGCGGAGTTTCTGGAATGCCTGCCGCACGGGCATCTTGCTAATACTCAACTGCGTGGCGATTTCCCCCTCGGAAAGGAAGGTCTCCCCCACTCTCAGGCTCCCCTGACGGATTAGGGCGCGCACCTGCCCGGCGATTTGCTCGTAAAACGGAACAAAACTCGATACATCCAACGTCAGCCTCACCGCGCCACCCCATGCCGAGGGCTGTTGCGGGATAGTGTCTTTCGTCAGACCCATAACATCTTCCTGCTAATCATATAACGTGATCATGTAAGGTCGAAACTCTTGTACAAACATCAACTAAATCAACGTCCTGGGGCAATTCATCCCTAGAGCAAGGATAGAGATTGACACCTAGTAGCATATGGTGTAATTATACAATGTGCAAAAAGTATAAACAGATATATTTATCTAGAAATGCCGGTGTGTAGAGCACGCCAGACGGGAGGCCCTTCTATGGGATTACGAACAAGGTCGATCACGAACGTTCTCAGCTGCCTGGCGCTTCCGGCGGCAGCGTGGGGGCGGGTCTATGGCGGCAGCACATCCAAATTCGCGCGGAGGCTTCTAGGCTTAAGCATGGTGGGGTTAAGCATCCACTGCGCATGGGCGCAGCTGTACAGCGGTTCAATATCAGGTGTCGTTGCTGACCCGACCGCTGCACTTATCCAGGGCGCCACGGTGACGATTACGGATATGGCGAAGCAGACGTCCATTTCCGCGGCCACCGATTCCGATGGCCGCTATGTGGTGCGTTCTCTACCGCCGGCCATTTACAAAGTCACTGTCGAGCAGACCGGATTCAAGACGTGGACGGCCGAGAACATCGTAGTCGCGGTGAACGCAAATGTCGGGGTGAACGCCACGCTGCAACTCGGTTCTGAAACGCAGCGGATTGAGGTGGTGGCCTCAGGAGCGGGCCTGCAAACACAGGACGCCGAAATGGGGCAGGAACTGGACCGAACAATGATCAACGACCTGCCGCTGCTGGGCCGTGGCGTGTTCGATCTAGCCACGCTGGCGCCCGGGGTCCACTCACGGGAAAATGGAGACGCCAGTGGCAACAACTTCATTTCCAACGGCAGCCGCAACTCCACGTCGGACATCCTCATGGACGGCGTAAGCGCGACCAGTTTCGAACAGAACAGCGGTATTCTCACGCCGCTCTACACGCCTTCGGTCGACTCGGTCCAGGAGTTCAAGGTTCAGCAATCGAACTTCAGCGCGGAGCTCGGCTTCAGCGGTTCCACGGTCATCAACATGGTTACGCGTTCCGGCACGAACGAATTCCATGGCAGCGGGTGGGAGTTCCTCCGCAACAACGTTCTGACCGCCAATAATTTCTTCTCGAACGCGAACGGCCAAGAGTTGGCGGCACGCCGCTTTAACCAGTTTGGCGGCACAGTCGGCGGACCGATCATCAAGAACAAGACGTTCTTCTTCTTCAGCTACGAAGGCACGCGTGACACCCAGGCGCAGACATACCAGTTTGGAGTCCCCAGCGCGGCCGAGCGCGCCGGTAATTTCGCAGAACTCTGCGCGGCTGGCTTCGATTCAGCGGGCAAGTGCGCCGATCCCGGCGGGCAAATCTGGGATCCCTATACCGGTGTCTACGATGAGAATGCGGGCGGAGCTGTGCGGTCTGCGTATATTCCGTTCAACGACCTGAGCAAGTATGAGAGCCCGGGAAATCCCAAGCTGAACGGCACCGTTTATCAACTTCCGGCAGGAGTGGGGAACCTGATCGACCCTGTGGCGCAGAAAATCATGAGCTACCTCCCGCTGCCGAACACCAATGGCTCCCGTTTCAACAACTTTTTTGCGACCGGGTCCAACCGGAACCGGAACGACCAGTTCGATATCAAAATTGACCACAACTTTAACGAACGCAATCGGCTGAGCGGGAAGTATTCGCAGGCGATGAGCAACAGCCAAACGGGGAATGCGTTCGACAACGCCGCTTTCTTCCCCACATACGACCCTGGCGTGAGCCACGCGCACCTTATCGCTCTGAACTTCGTGAGAACGATCAGTGCGACCACGCTGCTGAACGTAGCGTACGGATTCACGCGAAGGTATGACAATACCAAGAACGCGCCATTCGATCCGACGACGCTCGGACTCCCGAGTTACATGGCGAGGTCAGGATTCCCCGGCGCACCGTCGATTTCGTTGGACCAATACTATACGCCGCATTTTGAAACCAATTTCGGCGCAGGGACCTGGAATAATTTCAGGGACTCTCCGGAAACGCACCAGCTTTCGGGCAGCATCAGCCGTTTGCGGGGCCCGCACGATCTGCGAATCGGTGGAGAAGTCCGCCTGCATCGCATGAACGAAGACCAGCCTGGCTATCCGAACGGCGCCTTTCACTATGACCGTAACGGCACCTCGCAGATGCCCAACGTCGGCGGAGACTCGATGGCCAGTTTCATGGTCGGTCAGACGGGCTCTGGAGGCGGTCTGTATGAGGTCCCGGTTTTCGTCAGTACACAGAGCTGGCAGTTCGCCGGTTACTTCCAGGACAACTGGAAAGTGACTCCGAAGCTGACTCTGAACCTGGGCATCCGCTACGATCTCGAGACCCCACGGACGGAACGGTACAACCGGATGAGTTACATCGATCTGAGCGTTCCGTCGCCGCTGCAGGTCCCCGGCTTGCCGGACCTCAGGGGTGTACTCGCGTTCGTGAACAATTCGAACCGCCACAACTACGATTGGGATCGCAACAACTTCGGACCGCGGTTCGGCTTCGCATACACTCTCACACCAAAGACCGTGATGCGCGGCGGATACGGCATGTTCTATATGGTCACCACGCGCGGAGCGGCGGGCAACGCAGCTTATGGGGTCCAGGGCTTCGAGCGTGTAACGAACCAGGTGAGCACCTATCAATTTGACAACGCTACCCCTGGCGCGCGTCTAAGCGATCCGTACCCGGAAGGCGGCCCGCTGCTGCCGCCGGGTTCCTCACTGGGAGGCCTGTCCTATGTCGGCGAGGGCCTTCGCTCACCGATCCGGGGCTGGAATGCCACGCCTTACGAACAGGCCTGGTCCTTCGGCCTCCAGCGAGAGCTGCCGGCGGACATGCTCATCGAAGCCGACTACGTTGGCAAGAAAGGCACGAAGCTGTTCTTTGCCGGGGCGCAAGAAGTGGACTACCTCGGGGAGATCGCCGGTTACAACGGTGCTCAGATTGCCGATCTGCTCACTCAGGTCAACAATCCGTTCTACGGTAACGTTCCGTCCTTTGCCGAACTGGGCGGGCCGCTGATCCAGAAGTACCGTCTGCAGGTTCCATATCCGCAGTTCGCGAGCGTGCAAGGCGTCGCACCCCCCGTCGCGAACTCAATCTACCACTCGCTGCAAATCCGGCTGGAAAAGCGCTTCTCCCACGGTGTGCAATTATCGACCAATTACACCTGGAGCAAGTCGATCGACGACGCCTCGATGACGCATGATGGTCTGAACTGGCTCGGTGGCACCCCGAGTCTGCAGGATCCAAACAACTACAGTCTCGAACGGTCCGTTTCGCAGTTCGACGTCCCACATGTGCTGAACGTGGCATACGTAGTCGAGCTGCCGTTCGGTCGAGGCAAGAAGTTCGGCAACAACTGGCATCCGATCGTGAACGGCATTCTCGGCGGCTGGAAGACGAACGGCATTTGGACGTTTCAGAGCGGCTTCCCGCTCGGTCTCGCCCTGAGCGACGGTCTGGCATTGCCGACCTATGGAGCGCAGCGGCCGAACCTTACCGGCACCCTGAAGCGCAATACCGGGGCCGACTGGCTCGACAACTACTTCGCCAATCCAGAGGTGGTGGTGAAACCGCCGGACTATGCGCTTGGCAACGCCCCGCGCACAACCACTTCGGCCAGGTCACCGAGCGGACAGAATTTCAACATGTCGCTTCTGAAGGAGTTTCCGCTGCCGATCAGAGAAGGCATGCGTCTGGAATTCCGGGCGGAGTCCTTCAATACCATGAATCATCCGAGGTTCGCCGCACCCGACATAAACCTGGACGGCGGGACCTTTGGGGTGGTAAGTGGCCAGGCAAACTCGCCGCGTGAAATACAGCTCGGAATGAAGATCTACTGGTAGTTCCGATAATACCTAACCAGCCGGGGCCCCGCTTACGTGAGGGGCTCCGGTGGCATTACGAGTACGAGTCACAGTTCGGGGCAGATTCAGTTCGCACTGAAACTCAGGATATATTCCTGAGTCTACGGAGAGCCATGAAACACGCAAAGAACTGGCCGACGTTACTATTGTTGGTTTTCGCATTCTCGCAGATTGCCTCCGCACAGGGCGACAAACTGCCCCAGGTGTCGATGGTCAATGGACACTTCACCGCGAACGGGAAACCGTTCATCCCGGTGGGGGCCCATTGGGTTCCGGCGAAGGCCGCCATGCAGTGGCCCACGCAGTGGGATCCGAAGGACATCGAGGCCGACTTCGCCAAGATGCACGAACTCGGTTACACCATCACGCGTTTCGACTTGCTATGGGCATGGTTCGAGCCGCGGCCTGGAGATTACAACGCGGAGGCGTTCAAGCAACTCGACTACCTGATTTCACTCGCCCACAAATACAAGATCTACCTCCATCCGTCTCTCTTCATCGGTGGCGAGGTCGGCGAGGCATTCTGGGACGTGCCGTGGAGATACGGGCGGAACCCGCAGACCGACCCCGACATGCTGATGTGGGAGACGAACTTGGCGCAAGAGTTTGGGAAGCATTATGGGAACGAGACCGCGATCATAGCCTGGGATCTCACTGACGAGCCGCCTTTCTGGATCGTGGCGAACGCGACCAATGATGCCGCGGCGATCAACTGGACGCGCCTGATCGCCAACGGCATTCGCAAATACGACAAGATGCATTCGATCGTGGTTGGAACGAGCGGCGAAGAGGAAGGTCACGGCCCATTTCGCGCGGACAATATCGCGCCTGAAGTGGACTTCTTCAGCGTTCACCCCTTCACGCTCTACTTGCCTGAATTGTTCCCCGATTCGCTGCTTTCGGAGCGCGGAACCTATGGCGCGGCATTCGAGATTGGCCTGTCGCAGGGCGCCGGACGTCCGGTTATGATTCATGAGATGGGCGCCTCCACCGCTCAGTTCTCTCCGGAAACGGTAGCTACGTACGACAAGCTGATGCTCTACTCCGGCCTCGGCGCCGGATTGATCGGCGTGGATTTGTGGTGCTACACCGATGCTTCGCCTGGACAGTACCACAAGACGCCGTACCTGCGGACCCCGCAGGAGACGCAATGGGGGATGACAACCTGGGATCGCAAGGACAAGCCGCTGGCGCGGGAGTTCAAGAAATTCGCGCAGGTTGTGAAACAGCTCGATCTCCAGGGAGTCTCGCCTGCGCCGGCGGATGCGGCGATCGTGATTCCCGATGAGTGGGCAAAGCCGCATGGCGACTTCTCGCGTCTCGGACTGGCCGGCCCGGAGATTGTTCCGTACGTCTCCACGAGCGACGGCGACGCGGTCGCAGGTCAGGTTGCGCCCAGGCGAGACAGTTCGAACGAGTGGCTGATCAGCTCGGCCATTTCAGCCTTCGTGCTAGCGCATCGCGCCGGATTCAAGCTGGACTTTCCTCGCGAGTATTCGGATTGGCAGCGACGTCCGATGCTGTTGATGCCATCACCGCTCACCAGTACCGGATCGTTCATGGCTCATCCGCACACCGATTTCTGGGGGAAGGTGAAAACCTACGTCGAGAACGGCGGCTTCCTCTATGCCTCGGTTGCCGCAGACGCCGCGATTCCGAACATGGAATCGATTTTTGGGGCACGACTTCTGGACAAGAACACCGCGAGCGATATCACCATCACCGTGGTGACACCCTTCGCATCTTTGAAGAAGGGCGACACCTTCCACTTCACCATCGGGGGAGCAGACAACCGCCACTTTGGCTCCTATTTGGAGGTGATGGGCGGGACTGTGATCGCAACCGATCAGGACGGCCGGCCGGCACTGGTAGCCAATTCGCTGGAAAAAGGGAAGACGCTCCTCTCCGCTTACCCGATCGAGTCGTATCTCGCGGCCGTGCCGTCCGTATTTGACAAGCCGGAACATACTCATGCGATCTATCAGGCCTTCATGGAATGGACGGGGCTGAAGCCGCTCTTCCGCACCGACCAGCCAAGCGTCGAGGCGACGGCACTTCAAGGAAGGCAATCGCGGTACGTCGTGTTGGTGAACCACAGCCCGAATGGGCACGAGGTGACGGTCACCTCAGCAGTTCCCATCACCGCACTGCGGGTGATCACGCCAGAAGGGCCGCAGCCTATCCAGGCAAGCGGCGCCACGTGGAAAATGAAGCTTGCGCCACATGACGCCGCTGTTGTCGAGTGGAAATAGCGTGATCGGCGCACTCGATATCGGCGGAACGAAGATCGCGGTTGGCGCCGTGACAGACACCGGACGCGTCCTCAGCCGATTGGATTGTCCGACGGCTCCGGAACGAGGATTCGAGGATGCCTGTCGCCGGATGAGTGAGATGATCCGAGCGGTGACAGGTGCGGCCGGAGAGAAAATGGCGGGCATCGGAATCGGCTGCACGGGCCCGGTAGATCCCGTGGCAGGCAAGATCTGCCAAGTGGATTTCTTGCCCGGCTGGGAAGGCGCGGAAATCGTGGCCCGAATGAGCGACGAATTCCGTTTGCCCGTGGCTCTGGAAAACGATGCCGACGCCGCCGCACTCGGTGAAGCGAGATGGGGCGCCGGGCAGAGGAAGGTCCGATTTCTTCTGGTGACGATCGGCACCGGTATTGGCGGCGGGGCGGTGATAGATGGACAGCTCTACCGCGGGGTCAACGGTGCTCACCCCGAAATAGGCCATCATGTGATCGACCCGGCCGGGCCCTTGTGCTTCTGCGGGGCACGGGGATGCTGGGAATCACTTGCGAGTGGGCCGGCGATGGCGGCATGGATGAAGGCGAACACGACTGGAAACGGTGAGCCGCCAATAGCGCTCACTGCACGCGAGATCTGCGCCATGGCTGAAAGCGGCAACGAACTGGCCCAGAGGGCGGTAGCACGCGAGGCACGGTATTTAGGGATGGGAGTCGCGAATCTCACCACATTGTTTTGCCCAGATACGATCGCACTCGGAGGAGGCGTGATGCAAAGCGGACACCTTTTCCTGGGTGCGATCCGCCAGGTGATGAGAGAGTCATGTGGTCTTGTGCCGTTTGAAGAAACCGAGATCACACTGGCGCAACTGGGAGGCGATACCGGACTGGCCGGTGCCGCGTGCGCATGGTTGCATCGGTTCGGACAAAAGAAGGCTCGACAATGAGGTTGGATTTCTCTCAGCTTGAGGGTGGCTATCTACGCGACCTGCTGGATCAGCCCCGCGCACTCCGAGAAACGGTCCCCAGCTTATGCGAGACACCGGCACTGTCGGCGGTGCAGCGGAATCTAGAACGTGGCGACTTCCGGCGGGTGGTGCTCACCGGGATGGGTTCGTCCTTTCACGCGCTGCATCCGTTGTTCATGGCGCTCAACAAAGCCGGATTTACGGCGCTCATGGTGGAGACCTCGGAGCTGGTGCATTCGGTTCCGGAGCTTCTCGACTCCGGCACGCTGCTGGTGGCAGTCTCCCAATCCGGTCGAAGTGTTGAGATGATTCGCTTGCTCGAACTACGCGATGGTTTCCGGATGATAGGACTTACGAATACCCCCGATTCCCCGCTGGCGCAGCGAGCAGACGCGACCGTCCTAACGCGGGCAGGAGAGGAATACACGGTATCGTGCAAGACCTATCTAGCGGGGCTCGGAGCGCTCGTGTGGTTGAGCAGTCTGCTGCGCGGCTGTGACCTGCACCGGATATCCACTGAGTTGACCGACGCGGCAGCATTCGCAGAAGCATATCTGTCGAACTGGCGGGAGCATGTGCGCATTCTGTACGAGGAGATGAAATCCGTGCGGCATTTGTTTCTGGTCGGTCGTGGAGAGTCTCTGGCGACGGCCGGTACCGGAGGTCTCATCCTCAAGGAGTCAGCCAGAATCCATGCTGAAGGGATGAGCAGTGCGGCTTTTCGTCACGGCCCATTTGAGCTGATTAGCGGCGGAGGGGTCTGTGCCGCGGTGTTCGAGGGAAATGATGCGAGCGCCCTGCTAAACCAACGGCTCGCTGAGGATGTGCGCCAAGCAGGCGGGCAAGCAATATTGATTGGGCCAGGGGCGTGCATTGACGCGTGCCGCCTGGCAAGGTGTCCCGACGCCATACGCCCGATCCTGGAGTTTCTGCCCGTGGAGATGATGTCGCTAGCCATGGCGCTGCGCGCAAATCATCGACCCGGCAATTTCTCACTGGCATCCAAGGTAACGACCATCGAATGACTTCAACTCCCATTTCCGTCGGTCACGCGGGACGCAGCCGCAGCATGGTCGGGCTGGTCTTTCTCATCTTCTTTGTCATGTCCCTGTTGACCAATATCCTCGCGCCGATCATTCCTGACATTCTTCAGAGTTTCCGGCTCAGCCTCACCGCGGCCGCTTTCCTGCCCTTTTCCTTTTTCGCTGCTTACGGAGTGATGTCGATTCCCGCTGGAATGTTGATTTCGACCTTCTCGGAGAAGGCGGTGATTGTGTTCGCATTCGCCGCAGCCTTGTTCGGCGCCCTCAGCTTCGCTCTCTTTCCGACATATTCGGTGGCGGTTCCTTCGCTGTTTATGATCGGCGCCGGAATGGCGATGCTTCAAGTGGCCATCAATCCGCTGCTCCGTGTGGCGGGCGGTGAGGAGCACATGGCTTTCAACTCGGCCACGGCCCAATTCATTTTCGGCTCCGCGTCATTCTTGAGTCCATATCTTTACTCCTATTTGGTCCGCAACGTCGGCCGGGACCGGTCGAATGTTGTGCTTGCGGCGCTTGCCTCTCTGGTCCCATCGCGACTCCCCTGGGTTTCGCTGTACTGGCTGTTCGCGCTTATCTCCGCCCTCATGCTGGCTGGCATGTGGATGACACGCTTTCCGGCGGTGGAACTCAACGCCGGCGAAGCAATTGGCACCTGGCCGACCCTCATGGCCCTCCTTCGGAAACGAGTAGTGCTGATGTATTTCATCAGCACGTTCGCCTATGTAGGGTCGGAACAGGGAACGGCGGACTGGATGTCGCAGTTCCTTAAAACGTATCACCATTTCGATCCCCAAACGACCGGAGCTTATGCGGTCTCGTGGTTTTGGGGCTTGCTGACTGCCGGCTGCCTCGTGGGAATGGTCCTGTTGAAGATTTTTGACAGTACGCGAGTGCTGATCGTGTTTTCGTTCGCAGCAGTCGCGGCGCTGACGCTGGCGTTGTTCGGTTCGGCTGAATGGTCGCTGATCGCTTTTCCGGCGATTGGCCTGTTCGCATCCATCATGTGGCCGGTGATCATTTCACTTGCATTGAATTCGGTAGCCGAGCATCACGGCTCCGTGTCCGGCGTCCTGTGCACAGGCATCTGCGGCGGCGCCATCGTCCCTCTTATTATTGGCAAGCTGGGTGACCTGTTCGGCCTGCAAATTGGGATGTTGTTCCTCTATGTGACGTTCGGCTGCGTACTGTCTGTGGGTTTTTGGGCAAGACCGCTCATTAAAAACAAAATAATCGGGCGCTCGCAAAACGGCCACATTGAAGTGACAGGAAATCAATCGATATGAAGAAGAGATGTTACGGTGTGATGATCCACATCGCCGTCATGGCTTTAGTAGCCGGGGGCAACGCGGCGCCAAGTGGCGCACAGGTTCCAGATCCACTCTATGGGGTCACGATCGACAGAATCGGCTCGTTGCCGGATACTGTTGCATCACTCGGAAGCCTCCAAAAGAAAGCCACGGCGCGCATTGTGTTTGATGAGAAGGTGTCGGCCAAGCAATATGTCGGACCGGTTGCTGAGATTAAGAAAGTAAGCTACATCATGGGAGAGATCCTGGACTCTTTTCCCATGCACAAGTACTCAATCGATAGTTATATTGCAAGGGCCCACGACTATCTGGACACTTTAGGCAACGACGTGGACATTTGGGAAATCGGAAACGAAATCAACGGCGACTGGCTCGGGAAGACCTCGGATGTTGTCGCCAAGATGGTGGGAACTTTCGACATCATCAAGGGCGCTGGAAAGACGACCGAACTGACGCTTTATTACAACCAGGGGTGCGCAAAAAGACCGTCAAATGAGATGTTCACGTGGGCTCAGGACCACATTCCCAACCGCGTGCTGACTGGCCTTGACTATGTGCTGGTGAGTTACTACGAGGACGATTGCAAGGGGTTGCAACCGGATTGGTCTGCGGTATTTCAGCGCTTGTCGGTGATGTTCCCGAATTCCAGGATCGGATTTGGCGAGTGCGGAACAAAGTACAAAGATCGCAAAGAACGGTATGTGAAGCGCTATTACGGCTTGCACGTGGATGCTCCCCGGTATGTGGGGGGTTACTTTTGGTGGTATTACAGCCAGGACATGGTACCGAAGACGAAGCCTTTATGGGCTGTGATGAATGCGGCAATGGGCGGTTATTGAACGTTTGGTTCATTCAGTTGAAGGGAGTGATTTATGCGATTCAATCGACGCGAATGGCTTCAGACTGCTGCGGCGGCCTCCGTCGCGCCTGCCGCGGCTCAAGCTTTGCGATCGCCAGCCGCTCATAAGATGGAAGCGCCGGATTGGAGCGCAATTCGCGAGGAATTTCCATGGCTGAAGAAGAAGCTGTGGCTGACCGCGGCGGATTACCATCCCATCAGCGTCCATTCGCGGCGGGCTGTGGAAAATTGGCCTTGGTGTCGAACATCAATGGCTTTCTTCACGACGTGAGATCCACGAGCGGGATCGCTCACGGCCATGAAGCGTGTTTGTACGGCGACATCATTCAGGGTGCGGGTCAGACACCGATTGATGTACAGGCGATGGGAATCGATTTTGCCGGTTGCGGCGCGCTACGAGTCGGCTAGCCTCTCAAATATCGGGTTGGTGTGTTCGCACGCCGCCTTAAATTATATTCACTCGCTGGGAGTCTCAAATATACGAGCACATGCGAAGCCGCTGACAGACTGGCTGCAGAAAGAGCTGCCCAAGATGGGTTATCCAGCCATTACACCGCCGGATAACCCGACGCCCATCGTGAGTTTTCTCCTGCCGGAATACGAAAAAACGGCAGCCCGTCTCATGCAGGTTTTTGGGATGCCGTGATTGCGCTGCGCCGCTGTGAGTCTACCAACGCTTCCGGCGAAGTAGCCATTATATGGGCATGCGGATTTCGCCATCGGTTTACAACAACCAGGACGACATCGACCAATTACTGAACGCCCTCTCGTGATTGCGTTGGGATTGGCCTAGTGCTTTCGAGTGTAGCTCTTCTGGTAGCCGTTACGGCTGTTCGTTACATTGAAGGTGCCGTCCAACTCGGCTGAGAGTTCAATATACTCGGCCCTGCTATTTTGTCCAAGATTGGCGCAGAACTGCTCCGGCGCATTGTGACCTTTTTCACCGCCGCCGGTGAAATAGTTGGTCTGCCAGATGTCTTCGAGACCGGGGGACTTTTGAACAACATTCAACGCGGCAGGATTGGCGCCAGCATCCAGTGGATGACCATCTTTTCCCATGCTGAGTATTGCTACCCGCGGCCGGAGTGCGCAGACTTCGGCGGGTGGGCAGCATGACAATCCCCAGTAGAAGTCGGAGAAGGAGCGATCAAAACTCTGGGCGTGGTGAGTAATGAGGTAAACGTCTGCGGCCCCCACACGATTTTGCGGGCAGAACAGCCGTTGTTCCGCATCCCAGGTGAGATCGCCCAAGAAAACCAGGCGAAACTTCCCGTATGACATGAGCAGGCCTATCGATTGCCCGTCCTCAGTATCATCCTCAGGCCGAAGTTCCGCGTTGGCGCAAAACGGATTAGGAGCACCGGCGCCTTTCAGCGGCTGTGTAATCAAGTTGTACCCGGCAGTCAATACCTGCACCTCGACACCTGCCAATGGAACCCGGTCGCCGGCCTTCACCACCAAATGGCGATGTTGTTCGCAAACCTTCAGATACGCCCGGTGCTCGTCGTCGGTTTGCTTGGCGAGGCCGGGCTCGAAATCGTTACGTCGCTGCTTCCACCAATCATCGGTTTTCTCGAATTCCACGTTCGCGCCATGGTCAACAATCGTTTGGATTGGAAATTCCGCCGCGAGCATGGGGACCGCGCCGTTGTGATCTGAGTGATAGTGGGTAATCAGCAGATAGTCGATCTGCTTTACCCCGGCGCGCTGTAAGACATCAATAACATTGCCCGCCGTTTCGCGGTCCCCCGTGTCGATCAACATGGTTTGTCCTGACGGAGTCAAGATAAGAGTGGCATTGCCCCACGCGACGTCGATGAAGCAAAAGCGAAGAGCAGGTCCTGCAAAGCTCGGGCTTTGGCCCAGATTGGCCAAAGCGATCAACACCCAGAAGATCGATCTCATGGACATTATGCCTTTGGTTCCCTTGGCTTGGGCATCTGGTTCTTCCGGAAGACCTCGTATTCAGACACGGCAGCCTGCTGACGACGACTCTTCGCCCTCGCTTCCCGAGACCCGGCCGCAATGCCTACTGCTTACTGAGATCTGTATTTATCACGCTCCAAATAGAGCCCGGCTTGGGATCATAGGGTGCAGCATCATTTCCCCACTCCCAAAAGAAGACACCTCCGACCCAGTTAGGAACATCTGGGTGAATGCTATACCCGTCATTGAGCAGCCTTGTGAGGTCAGCTTTATTTGGTTTGCCACGGCTATAGCCCCATTCACCCATTCCGAGTTTCGCGTTGGGAAATATGTTGTGAAATTGTGTAAATAGGGCATTGAAATCGGGTCTGAAGTTCGGACACTTATCCCGGTACGAGCTGAGCAAGACATAATCCAACCCCGCTTTCATGTCGCCAGGCACGTTTCGGGTAGCCCATATAACCGGGTCATACACTGGACCCATACTCGTGGTGCAAGCCGGGTTGGGTTCGTAATAAAGTGTGAGAGCAGCTTTTTTCCCCGCCTTTTTCACAATATGGTAGGCGTTGGTCATTTTTGTGACGACGTCTTGATCGGTCGTATTTGGAACTTTCCATGGGCAGCGTTGCCCTTTTATTGGGATTGGATCGGAGTTGTCGAGCCAGTTTCCGTTGATCTCATTCCCAACTTCCCATATGTCGACGTAATCTCCAAGGGTGGAAACATAGTCGTTCCAGCGCGCGGTGTGGCCGGCCACGTCGAAGCAGAACTCATAGGCTGAATCGAGGACCTCGGCGAGTATATAGCCTTTCTTCGATATCGCTTGCGTGGCTGCCAGATATGTTCTGGCTTTCGCGCCTTTGTCGCGATCGGATCCTTCCAGCCTATATACTATCCGAACCGTGGGAGTTGAAGTCAGATTGCCAAGAGACTTGAGTACTTCATTCAAACGTTTGGCCGTTCTGATGTCCCCCGGCCCGGCCACTGTGATGCCATGAATCGGTTCGGGGATCATCGCAGATGAGCGGTCGACGGTGTGTTTATCTTGCTGATCCGGTGCAGTAGCGCACGTACCCGAAGACGAAAAGGCCAGCAGCCACAGCGCAAGACGAAAGTGTTTTGTCATCGATGCCTCCTCAAAAAAGTCCTTGCGCTATGCGGCAGCAGCCGCGAGCAACTCAGGCTGTCTTATGGGTAACCAGAAACACTGGTTTTGCAGGCAGTTGAGTGGGATGTCCTCGGCGGCTGCAACGCTCTTCACGCTTGCGTACGAACCTTGCGGAACTTGAGCCAGGCGTGCGGGGCCTCGGACAGCGTACTGTGAGGTGCGACTGCAGATCATGCACCGTCTTCTGAAAGTCCGAAAGCCAAGGCAAGCATCAGCAGTGCCACCAAAAACGCCTTCGACTTCCATTTACGAATCAACCGCCTAAAGGACATTTTAATACCTCTCTCCTGGCTGCCACGATGGTGGTGGGCATCGCACGCACCGCCGGGCGGATGAAGTCGCGTAGCAGCACCTGCGAAAGCGTGGAACCAGGGTGCAGCGTCCATCCATGTGCGAGATGCAGCGCGGCGAGCCGCGAGATATGCTGTCAGCAACGCTTGCTCCGCTGTTCCAAAACCCTGAACACCAAGCCAATGCAACGCACCGCCTGCGCTGCTATTGCCTTTGGCTTAAGCGTGAGCGGCGGCGACTTTCAGTGTGAAGCGTTCCCGCTGCGCCGGGCGCTTCCTCGTCCGACTCCAGGTCCGCAACGCTGCCTCTAGTACCCGTGTTGTTTCCGTGCGCTCAAATGGCTTCGCGAGGACATCAAAAGCGCCCAGGTTCAGGGCTTCGGCCCACAGTCGCTCGTCCGCCAGCCGGGAGGTGACAATTAGCGGCGGAGGATCGGGCAGGATGACCGTTTCTTCGAGCACGTCCTTCCACGAGCCCGGTATGAGATCGCTCTCGCAGACGACGAGCTCGAAGGGATGGGTTGGAAGGGCAGTGAGCGTCGCCCGGAGAGTGGTGCATGCCTTCACCATGAATGTACGGTTCGGGTCCGCCGCGCTCTGAAGATGCCGCAGAATGTCCTGCAACGCGCAGTGATCATCTTCGACGGGACTTATCGATAGAACCGGAACGGTTCGTTTCGTCGTGCTTTCGGGGGAGCTCTTCATCAAACACATCCTTCTCGCCCACATCCGTTTCCGGAAACGTGCGAAATATCAGCACTTATGCTGTTGCTGTTTCGATTGGTTCTTTCTTTAGGTCTTCTTCGGCCCGCGACCAATCCTGCTCGGGCGACCCGATGGGACAACCCCTGTCCAGCCAGTGAAGGTAAGCAAGCCGTGCGATCTCCGCGTGATCGCCGATCATCGCGGCGGAAGGTTCCCGCAATTCTGACGGTTTCTCTGCGTGCCGCAAATGCTTCGTATGTTTGGGCATGACTCCGAATTTCCTTTCCATTCGAAATCGTGGCGTCTGCGTGCGCAACTGAGGACACACAAAAAGAGACCGAGACCGC
>Ga0335081_10009305_pt1 | contig 15806 bp, 17 predicted proteins | sample Lox_Sample_35_FD_206713 | JGI IMG/M metagenome (GOLD analysis project Ga0335081, IMG submission 206713) | Soil microbial communities from Loxahatchee National Wildlife Refuge, Florida, United States - Lox_Sample_3.5 | ecosystem: Environmental > Terrestrial > Soil > Wetlands | place: USA... | reverse complement strand
GGAGAAAGAAATCAGCCGGGCCGAGCGCTACCAGAGCAAACTGTGTCTGGCGGTCATCGACGTGGATAAGTTCAAGGACTTCAACACCCGTTTCGGCCACCTTGAGGGAGACCGGGTGCTGATGGTTGTCGCCAGCCTTCTGCGCAAGAACTTTCGGGCTGCGGATACGATCGTCCGCTACGGCGGGGACGAATTCATCGTGGTCATGCCCGAGACCGGCCTGGACCAGGCAGGAGTCGCCATCTCTCGTCTGCAAAAGGTCTACTTCGCGGAGTGGAACCAGGCCAACGACCACGGATATTCCATCACTGTCACGTGCGGCGTCGCAGAGCCCAAGCCGGGGATGACGGCCAGTGAGTTGATCCATCAGGCCGACCGTCTGATGTTGGATTCCAAGTCGCGCTATTGCTCGCTCTCCGCGAGTGCTACCCCGGCCTGAGGCCGCTGCCCCGTTCGGGAAGGTAACCATCTGCCTGCATCAGCGGACAATGTCCCCGCTGCCCGTTTCGGCCATCTTGCCACCTGCACCGCCGTAATTTTCCCGCCGGCTGGTCGGCGGGCTACGATCCGGATTGTGAGGCGGGCAATGTTTCTCGAACTCCCCCGATCCCGCGCACGCTTCGTCCCTCCGGAGGACCCGCCCGTCCTCCGCTACGGTGTGGCCCTGCTCTCCAGCACGGTCGCGCTGTTGCTGACGATTTATTCACCCCTGATGGAGACCCGGCTGCTGGTGTTTGCGCTGGCGGTCATGGTGAGCGCCTGGTTTGGCGGCTGGAAGCCCGGCCTGACCACTACCGCCTTCTGCGTGCTGGGCGACGCGTATTTCTTCCTGCCGGTGCAGGCCTCGCTCCATGCCTTCAAGGATCACCTGGTGCACCTGGCGCTGTTCGTACTGGTGGCCTTGCTGATTTGCGGCTTCAATGCGGCGCTGCGCTCGGCCCAGCAGGCGCTTAAAGCCTCGGAAGCCAACTTCCGCTCCCTGGTAGTCAACGCTCCCTACGGCATCTGCCGCTCCAATGCCAATGGCCAGCTGGTGGACGCCAATCCCGCTCTGATCGCCATGCTCGGTTTCGCCAGCGCCGACGAACTGCTGCCGCGCAACCTGGCGGCTGACATCTACAGCAACAGTGAACAGCGGCAGGCGCTGCTGGACTGTTTCCGCGCCGGCAGCAGCTTCGATAAAGTGGAAGCGGAGTGGAGGCGGCAAGACGGCTCCGCCTTGGTGGTGCGCGTCTCGGCCCGGCCCATTCGCGACACCCACAAAGCCGTCGCCTTCGAACTCTACGCCGAGGACATCACCGAGCAGCGCGCCCTCGAACAGCAACTGCGGCAAGCGCAGAAGATGGAAGCCGTGGGCCGCCTGGCGGGCGGCATCGCCCACGACTTCAATAACCTGCTGATGGTGATTTCCGGCTACTGCGAGTTCCTGCTGCAGCAGCTCGGCCCTGATCCCGCGCTGCGGAGCTGCGCCCAGGAGATCGCAAACGCCGCCGATCGCGCCACTGCCTTGACCCGGCAGCTTCTCGCCTTCAGCCGCAAGCAGATGCTGACCCCCAAGGTGCTCGACCTCAACGCGGTGGTCAGCGAAAACCTGAAGATGCTGCCCCGGCTCATCGGCGAAGACGTCGAGCTGGCCACCATCCCCGCGCAGCCGCTGGGAAAAGTGAAGGCCGATCCCGGCCAGATCGAGCAGGTGGTCATGAACCTGGTGGTAAACGCGCGCGATGCCATGCCCGGCGGCGGCAAACTGACGCTTGAGACCGCCAACGTCACCCTGGACGAAGCCTACGCTCGCCGCCATCCCGGGGTCACGCCCGGCGAGTTCGTCATGCTGGCTATCAGCGACACCGGCGTGGGCATGGACAAGGAGACCCAGTCGCACATCTTCGAACCCTTCTACACCACCAAAGGGCAGCAGGGCACCGGGCTGGGGCTGTCGATGGTGTACGGCATCGTCAAGCAGAGCGGTGGCTATATTTGGGTGTACAGCGAACTCGGCCATGGCACCAGCTTCAAGGTTTATCTGCCGCGGGTGGACGAGGCCGAGGAAAAACCTGTGCCCGAGTCCGTCCCGGCGGGCCTTCCTTCAGGTCACGAAACCATTCTCGTGGTGGAAGACGAGCCACAGCTTCGCGACCTCACCCGTCATTTTCTGGAAACCCATGGCTACACCGTGCTGGTGGCGGAGAACGGGGCAGCAGCCCTGGAAGTAGCGCAGCGACATAGCGGCCTCATCCACCTGCTGCTCACCGACATCATCATGCCGGTCATGAACGGCCGCGATCTGGTGCAGCGTATGGCCGGGCTCAGGCCCAAAACCCGCATCCTGTTCATGTCCGGGTACACCGAAAACGCCATCTGGCGCGATGGCTTCATCGACCAGGCAGCTCATTTCCTGCAGAAACCATTCACCCTCGATGCACTCAGCCGCAAGGTGCGCGAAGTGCTGGAAACACCAACCCCCGAAACGGAGAAACCCAAGATGTCATCGACCAAGCAGTATGTGATCAACCCTGAGACTGATCTTGTACCGCGTGCGCCGCGGTTCACCCTGCAGATCCCTGTCCACTACCGAGTGCCCGGCGAAACCCACTGGCGCCACGGCACCACGGAGAACATCAGCCGTTCCGGTGTGCTCTTCCGCACCGAACAGTTGCTTGATGCTCATGAACGGCTGGAGATCAGCCTGGAGTTGCCCACCGAGGTTTTCGGGATGGCGGCGGCCGAGATCGTCTGCCGCGGCGAGATCGTGCGCCAAGTGGACCGGGCGGAAGCCGGCCTGAGCCCCGCGCTCGCGGCACGCATTTTGGATTATCAGTTCCACCGCAACGGGCAGCTCGCCGAAGCCTAGTTGTTTGCGCGCCCCACCCTGGGCCGCTTTTGCCAAGGGTGGGGATGTTTCCCTTCTGGGTGCTGGCCCGGTGTTACACTAGCGGCTCGCAATGCCAGAGGAGCGCAAATCCCGCACTCTCCTGTGGATCGTGATTGGCGGCGGCGCCTTTTTCCTCTTCGTGCTGGCGGTGTTCACGCTGGTTTACGTAAGCCTGCGTCGCGGTGAGGGAACAGAAGCCTTTGGCTTCGGCGACAGGATCGGCGTGGTCGACCTCGAGGGCGTGATCATCGAACCCAAGACGGTGGTTTCCGACCTCAAGAGGTTCGCCAACGACGACTCCATCAAGGCCATCATTCTCCACGTCAACACGCCGGGCGGCGGCGTGGCCGCCTCGCAGGAGATCTACCAGGAAGTCAAGCGCATCCGCGAGAGCAAGAAGAAGCCCATCGTGGCCTCGATTGAGACGGTGGGGGCCAGCGGCGGCTATTACGTCTCTTCCGCCGCCAGCAAGATCTTCGCCGACCGCGGCAGCGTGGTGGGCAGCATCGGAGTAATTGCCGAGTGGTACAACTATGGCGACCTCGTCCATTGGGCCAAGCTGAAAGACGTGGTGCTCAAGACCGGCGAGTTCAAAGATACCGGCAACCCGGCGCGTGAGCTCACCCCGGCCGAGCGCCAATACCTGCAGCAATTGATTGACAATATGTACGGCCAGTTCATTCACGCCGTGGCCGAAGGACGCAAACTCAAAGAAGAGGACGTCCGCGCGCTGGCCGACGGCAGGGTGTGGACCGGTGAGCAAGCCAAGCAACTGAAGCTGATCGACGAGTTCGGGGACTTCCAGGCTACTGTGGAGGACACGGCCAAATCGGTTGGCATCCAGGGCGAACCCACGCTCGTGCACCCGGAAAAACAGCGGCGCACCCTGCTCGACCTGCTCTTTGGCGACCTCTCTGAATACCTCCCGGACAAGGCCAAGCTCATGCAAAACAACGTCGGCTTCTATTATCTTTGGAAATGAGCCGATTGGCTGGGCGCTCTTGTGCTGTAAGATATTGATACGAAACAAGAACCCTAAAGCGAGCGAGGTGGCGATGACGAAAGCGGATTTGATCGACGAGGTATCGCGGCAGGTGGAGCTGACGCGCAAAGACAGCGAGGTGATCGTGGAGACTATCTTCGACAGCATCGTGCACTCGCTGCGCGCCGGCGATAAGATCGAGATCCGCGGCTTCGGAAGCTTCCGTACCCGGCAGCGCAATCCGCGCGTAGGACGCAATCCCAAGACCGGTGACCGTGTCGAAGTCCCAGCCAAGAAGATTCCCTTCTTCAAGCCCAGCAAAGAACTGAAAGACCTGGTCAACACCGCTGCACCTGCGGCCCAGCCCGCGGCCGCAGCTCCTACGCCGCCTCCGCAACCCAGCTAGCTTTATCCGCCGCGGATGAACCCGGGTTGAGGCGGATAATCGCGGCATATCCTGGAAGGGTTCTCTAGCCTTGAGGTTCTTATGCCCAGCGCAGACATCACCGTGACCCAGGCGCCGGTCGCGACCATCCGCGAGATCGGCCAGCATGAAGGCCGAACGGTCACCATTCGCGGATGGCTCTACAACCTGCGGGAGAGCGGAAAGCTCCTGTTCCCCATCTTCCGCGATGGCTCGGGCGTGATCCAGGGGGTGATGGCGAAGAATGCCGTCTCGCCAGAGATGTTCGAGACCGTCAAGAAGCTGACTCAGGAATCGAGCGTGATCGTCACCGGCAAGGTGCGCGCCGATAAGCGCGCGCCGGGCGGCTATGAGCTCGACGTCAGCGATGTGCAGGTGGTGCAGCCCGTTCCCGAGTCCGACCCGTTCCCCATCTCGCTCAAGGAACATGGCGTGGACTTCCTGATGGAACACCGCCATCTATGGGTGCGCACGCCGCGGCAGGCTTCGATCCTGCGCGTGCGCGCCGAGGTCATCAAGGCGGCGCGCGATTTCTTCGATGATCGTGGCTTCATCCTGACCGATCCACCCATCCTCACGCCCGCCGCTTGCGAGGGCACGACCACACTGTTCCCCGTCGATTACTTCGGCGACCAGGCCTTTCTTACCCAGTCCGGCCAGCTCTACATCGAGGCCACGGCGATGGCGCTGGGCAAGGTCTATTCCTTCGGGCCGACCTTCCGCGCGGAAAAATCCAAGACCCGCCGCCACCTGACGGAGTTCTGGATGGTCGAGCCGGAGGTCGCTTACGCTACGCTCGACGACCTGATGAAGCTGGCGGAGGAGTTCGTCACCTTCATCGTCAAGCGCGTGCTGGAGCGCCGCCGTCCGGAGCTGGAGACCCTCGCACGCAACCTCGCATTGCTGGAGAAGATCGACACGCCCTTCCCGCGCATACCCTATGACGAAGCCGTGAAGATGCTCCAGGAAGGCCACGCCAAAGGCGAGCTGGATAATCGCTTCGAGTGGGGCGGTGACCTGGGCTCTCCGGATGAAACTTATCTCTCGTCGAAGTTCGACCGGCCGGTCATAGTGCACCGCTACCCGACAGCCGTGAAGGCGTTCTACATGGAGCCCGACCCGCAGCGGCCTGAAGTCGCGCTCTGCATGGACATGCTGGCGCCCGAAGGCTACGGCGAGATCATCGGCGGCTCGCAGCGCATCGGCTCCTACGAGCTGCTGATCAAACGGATTCGCGAGCACGGCCTGCCGGAAGAGGCCTTCAAGTGGTACCTCGACCTGCGCAAGTACGGCGGCGTACCGCACGCCGGCTTCGGCATGGGCATCGAGCGCGTGGTTACATGGATCTGCGGTATCGAGCACTTGCGGGAGGCGATCCCGTTCGCGCGGACGCTGACGAGGATTTACCCATGACCTTCCGGTTTGTCATCCTGAGCGAGCGACCGCAGCCGTATCGCGGTCGCGAGTCGAAGGACCCCTATCGTGTCGCTGGTCATAGGGCTCCTTCGACTCCGCTCCGGCTTCGCCTTCGCTCCGCTCAGGATGACAGCTGTTTTGGTAACTCGGCGCTCGGCGTCTCGGCGGTGAAAAACAGATTCTGAAAGCTCAGGAATGGCCGCCGCAACCACTAACGTTTCCCTCCGTAAGATTCGCGTCATCGGCGTCCCACTCGACCTCGGCCAGTCGCGCCGGGGCGTGGACATGGGTCCATCGGCAGTGCGCGTCGCTGGTCTGGAGGCTCGTCTCGAAGCCCTTGGCTTCGTTGTCGAAGACGCCGGCAACATCGCCGTTGCCTTTCCCGAGCAGAAAAAAGAAGGCCATCCCAACGCTAAATATCTCAAGGAGATTACGGCTACCTGCACCAAGCACGCCGAGCTGGTGCTGAAGACGCTCGAGGCCGGCAAAACTCCAGTGGTGCTGGGAGGCGACCACTCCGTCGCTGTGGGGACTGTGGCCGGTGTCTCCGAATTCTTCCGCCGTCAGAACCAGAAGCTGGGCCTCTTGTGGATCGACGCCCACGCCGACATCAACACGCCGGAGAGTTCGCCCAGCGGCAACGTCCACGGCATGCCGCTGGCCGCGATCATGGGCCTCGGTCCGCCGGAGTTGGCCAATATTTTCGGCTACTCGCCGAAGGTCGCGCCCGAGAACTGCGTGCTCGTGGGAGTGCGCGACATCGACGCCGCCGAGAAGGAGAACGTGCGCAAGGCCGGCATCGAGGTCTATACCATGCGCGACATTGATGAGCGCGGCATGCGTGCGGTGATGGAAGAGGCCCTGCGCGCGGCCGGACGCGGCACCGCCGGCTATCACGTCTCGCTTGATATGGATTGGGTCGATCCCGAAGATGCCCCCGGTGTGGGCACTCCTGTCCGCGGCGGTGCCACCTACCGCGAAGCTCACCTGGCCATGGAGATCATCGCCGACCACGGCCGCCTCACCAGCTTTGAGATCGTCGAGGTCAATCCCGTGATCGACGAGCACAACCAGACGGCCAATCTCGCGGTGGAGCTGACACTGTCGGTGTTTGGGAAGAAGATCCTCTGATTACTACACTGTCCGGAAGGACAAGCGACGACTGGCATACCGTGATTCACGTCTTCTCCTTGAACCACCAGCTCCAGGTGGTTCACACTGGCAACTGGCAACGGGCAACGGTCTATGAAGAAATTGCGCATCGGTATCCTTTTTGGCGGGCGCAGCGGCGAGCATGAAGTGTCGCTGCTCTCGGCTGCTTCCATCCTCGACGCCATCGAGAAAGACAAGTACGAGGTAGTTCCCATCGGCATCACTAAAGAGGGCCGCTGGCTCACCTCCGGAAGCGCGGAGAAGCTGCTGCGCGGCGAGTTCACGAGCGCCAAGCACCTGCGCGCCGGCGACCCCGAGGCCACGCCGGGAGCGGCGCTACTGGCCAAGGGCGAGTCCATCGTCATCCCGCCGGTGCCGGGCGATTCCCTTGCGCCCTTCGATAGCGATATCCCGCAGCGCCGGCTCGCAGATCGCGCTATCGATGTGGATGTCATCTTTCCCGTGCTGCACGGCACCTTCGGCGAGGATGGCACCATCCAGGGCCTGCTCGAGCTGGCGGACCTGGCTTACGTCGGCTCCGGCGTGCTGGGCTCCGCCGCCGGCATGGATAAGGACGTGATGAAGCGCCTCTTCCGCGATGCCGGGCTCGCCATCGTCCGCCACCTCACCTTCCTGCGTGCCGACTGGCAAAAAGATCCCAAGCGCGTACGCAAAGAGATCGAGAGGAAGCTTAACTACCCGGTGTTCGTGAAGCCGGCGAACCTGGGCTCGTCGGTGGGCGTCGGCAAGGCACGCGACCGCAAGGAACTCGAGAAAGCCATGGACGAGGCCGCCGCTTACGACCGCAAGCTCATCGTCGAGGAGGGCGTCGGCGGAAAGGACCGCAAGGCGCGCGAGATCGAGTGCTCAGTGCTAGGCAATGACCGCCCAGAAGCCTCGATCGCTGGCGAAGTCATTCCCTGCAAAGACTTCTACGATTACGAGGCCAAGTACCTGACCGAAGGCTCGGAGCTGGTGATTCCCGCCAAGCTCAGCAAGAAGCAGATGCAGCAGGTGCAGGAGATGGCGGTGAAGGCGTTCCTGGCTGTCGATTGCGCCGGAATGGCGCGCGTGGATTTTCTGATGGATCCGAAGACGGAGAGGATCTACGTCAACGAAGTGAACACAATTCCCGGCTTCACCGCCATCAGCATGTATCCCAAGCTGTGGGCGGCCTCGGGATTGTCGTATCCCAAGCTGATCGACCGCCTCATCCAGTTGGCGCTGGAACGCCACGCGGAGAAGAAGAAGACCAAGTTCAGCCGCTAAGTAAATGCCCCGTGTGCGAAGCGGAGCCCTCCGAGCTAACTTACATCACCATTGTCATCCTGAGCGAGCGCGCCCGCTTCTGGCGCGCGAGTCGAAGGACCCCTACCCTCGTACCACGCTCTGGCCAGGTCCTTCCAACTCGGATTCGTACTGCGGATGAGCGCAACCTTCTTCTCGCGTCGCCAGCCCTTTAACTGCTTTTCGCGACGGATTGCATTTCGAACATCACTGTGGACTTCAAAATAGACGAGCCGATACACACCGTATTGTTTTGTAAACCCGGAAATTAAACCCTCTTTGTGCTCCACCATTCGTCTTTCGAGATTGCTGGTGATCCCGATGTAAAGCGTGCCGGAGAGGCTGGCAAGGATATAGACGTAGTAGCGTTTCTTGAAGCTCATAGCGGTCCTTCGACTCGCGCTCCCGTCGCAAAGCGCCGCTCGCGCTTCGCTCAGGATGACAGCCCATCTTGAGTTTTGACTACATCAGCCCCACTCTCCGGCTGTGCGCCCGAATTTCTGCCAGCACATCTAGCGCCACCGCCAGCGCGCGCCGTCCATCTTCCAGCGGCACCTGCGGGCGCGTACGATGGCGCACTGCGTCGAGGAACGACCGCAGCTCCGCATGCAAGGGCTCCTCTGAGACAACCGGTGGCTTCTGCATGCCGATTCCTGGATTGGGCGAGGCCTTCGCCGCCGCCGAAGGATCCACCGTGAATACCATTACGTCCTGCCGCGAGTAGTCGATGGAGATGTACTGCCGCGGCTGGAAGAAGCGCAGCTTGCGCACCCGTTCGGTGGAGACGCGGCTGGCCGTGAAGTTGGCCACGCAGCCGGAGTCGAATTCCATGCGCACATTGGCGATGTCCACCCGGGGGGTGAGGATGGGCAAGCCGACGGCGCGGATCTCCTTCACCGGCGAGTCGACGAACGAAAGCACGACGTCGAGGTCGTGGATCATCAGGTCGAGGATCACGTCGATATCGAGCGAGCGCGGGGTGAACACGCTTAGCCGGTGGACCTCGAAGAACATCGGCTTTGTCAGCAGCGGGACGGTGGCGCGCACCGCCGGATTGAATCGCTCGAGGTGGCCGACCTGCACCACTCGCCCGGTCCGCTGGGCGACGCGGATGATTTCGTCAGCTTCGGCCAGCGACGCCGCCAGCGGCTTCTCGATGAGCACGTCAATGCCGGCTTCCATTAACGCACCGGCAACTTTCAGATGTTCGACCGTGGGCACGGCAACCGACGCTGCGTCTACACGCCCACGGAGGTCACTCAGAGACAAACATGGCGGATTGCCGAACTCGCGGCTCACGGCAGCAGCGTGCGCCCTGTCCAGATCTACGATTGCCACCAACTCTACGGGCTCACCTTCCTGCTGGAGCTGGCGATACACCCGCGCATGGTTGCGCCCGAAGGCGCCCGCGCCAATCACGGCAACGCGGATTTGCTGGTCAGCAGGCAAGGACAGGTGATTCTAACAGCACATTTCTGCAACCTCTCCAGCGCCCACAGAGTCTTAAATAGGGCGTATCATTCGGGACGCATAACTGGAGGAGAGAAAGCATGGCCTACCAAGTACCCCCCTTACCGTACGACTACTCGGCCCTCGAACCGACCATCGACACTCAGACCATGCAGTTGCACCACGATAAGCACCACGGCGCCTATGTGACCAACGCCAATGGCGCGCTCGAGAAACATCCGGATCTGGAGAAGAAGTACCCCACCGTGGAAGAGCTTCTGCGCAACATCAACCAGGTGCCGGAGGACGTCCGCACCGTGCTGCGCAACAATGCTGGCGGGCACTCCAACCACTCTATGTTCTGGAAGATCATGCAGCCCAAGGGCGGCGGCCCAGCCAGCGGCCCGGTTTCGGAGGCCATCAGCAAGGCTTTTGGCGGCTTCGATCAGTTCGTGGAGCAGTTCAATACGGCCGGCACCAAGCAGTTCGGCAGCGGCTGGGTGTGGCTGGTGCGCGGCGCCGACCGCAAGCTGCAGATCATTACCACCCCTAACCAGGACAGCCCCTTGATGCAAGGCCTTTACCCGATCATGGGCAACGACGTCTGGGAGCACGCCTACTACCTGAAGTATCAGAACCGCCGCGCCGACTACCTGAAAGCCTGGTGGAACGTGGTTAACTGGAAGGAAATCAACAAGCGTTTCGAGGAAAGCGAGGCGGCGCTGAAGCGGGCGGTTGCGTAAAACAGTTTCAGCCAATGCTCACGGGGCGGAGATTCCGCCCCGTTTGTCTTGTCTTTCGACCGGAGGGCGGTCCTGATCCCTCGCTTCGCTCGGGATTTCGGCAGCGGGCTCCCGCTCAACCTTGCGCGTTTCACTCACGCCCGCTAGGCGCCTCAAGCTAAACTGTCGCCGCATGTCTTCCGACAAGCTGGGTCTCATTGCCGGGAACGGGAAATTCCCCTTGCTGGTGCTGGATGCGGCGCGGGCGCGCGGCGAACAGGTGGTGGTGGCCGCCATCAAGGAGGAAGCTTTTCCCGAAGTCGAACAGCACGGTGCTGCCGCCGTGCACTGGATGTCCCTGGGCGAACTAAGCAAGCTGATCGACACCTTCAAGCGCGAAGGTGTGACCCGCGCTCTGATGGCCGGCCAGGTAAAGCACAAGCAGATCTTCTCCAGCATCCGTCCGGACTGGCTCATGGCCAAGCTGCTGTTCTCCCTGCGCGCACGTAACACCGACGCGCTGATTGGCGCCGTGGCCCGCGTCCTCGCCGATGAAGGCATAACCCTGATCGACTCAACTGCCTATCTGCAGCCGCTGCTGGCCCGTCCCGGCGTGCTCACCGCTCGCGCACCCACGCAGGACGAGCAGCGCGATATCGCGTACGGGAGGCAGGTCGCGCGACATCTGGCGCAGTACGACATTGGGCAGACGGTGGTTGTGGCCGAGGCGGCATGCGTAGCCGTGGAAGCCATGGAGGGCACCGACGCGACCATTCAGCGCGCCGGCGAGATCATGGCCAGCCTGGCTGGTGCGTCCGCGCTGGCTCGCAACCTTACCGTGGTCAAAGTCGCCAAGCCTAATCAGGACATGCGCTTCGATGTCCCGGTAATCGGCACCAGCACGATCGGAACCATGCGCCGCGCCGGCGCAACCTGCCTCGCACTCGACGCCGGGCAATGCCTGATGCTTGACGGGGATGCCATCGTCCAGGCTGCCGACGAAGCTCAGATGGCGATCGTCGCCGATCCAGCTGGCGACTGGCGACCAATTACTTGATTACCCCACGCTCGGATGTTTCCACGAACCGGATCAGCATCTCCACGTCCTCGCCATGCTCGGGCTCGGACTTGAGGCGGGCGAGTGCTTGCGAGGTGTTGAGCTTAGAAGCAAGCAGGACCTTATAGGCATGATGGATCCTGCGAATCCGCTCGCGGCTAAATCCGCGACGTTCCAGGCCGACTTTGTTCAGCCCAAAGGCGTGGGTGTCGCGGTCGGCGGAGGTGAGCGAGAAAGGCAGAACGTCTTGGGTGATGGTGGTGCCGCCCCCGATATAGGAATGCGCGCCGATGCGAACGAACTGGTGGACGGGGCAAAGGGCCCCGACCACCGCCCAATCTTCCACGGTCACGTGCCCGCCCAAGGTGGCGGCGTTGGCCAGAATGACATGGTCGCCGATCACGCAGTCATGCGCGATGTGCGTGTAAGCCATGATCAAGGTGTGGCTGCCTACGCGGGTCAGAGCCCCGCCTCCGGGGGTGCCACGGCTGATGGTGACGTACTCGCGGATCACGTTGTGGTCCCCGATCTCCAGCCACGTGGCCTCGCCTTTGTATTTCAGGTCCTGGGGCTCGATTCCGATAGCGGCGAAGGGGAAGATGCGGTTGTTGCAGCCGATGCGCGTCGGTCCACCCATCACCACGTGCGACACCAGCTCGCAATTCTCCCCCATTTCGACTCCGGCTGCGACCGTGCAGTACGGACCGATGCGGCACGACGCCGGGATTCTGGCCGCGGGATCGACGATCGCCGTAGGATGAATCGTGGGGCTAGGTGCGGCCACGTCCTGTTTTATGGGCGCCATATTACCTGGACTCGCTCCCTGCCTTGCTGCGAGTGGCGGCGGCCCCGGGCTCGGGCCGGTCCACTAGCACGCAGGTCACGACGGCCTCGCAGGCGAGCTTGTCCCCAACGTAGGCCTTGCCGCTCATGCGCACAGCGGTGGTGCGCCAAGCCATTACTTCGACCTCGATGCGCAACTGGTCCCCCGGCGACACCGGCGTGCGAAACCTAGCGCGGTCGATGCCGGTAAAAAACATCAGCTTGGAGTCGCGCTCCGCTATTTCGGTAAGCAGCAGCGCTCCTCCCGCCTGCGCAATGGCCTCCACGATCAGTACTCCCGGCACGATGGGGTAGCCGGGAAAATGGCCGGCAAAAAAGGGCTCGTTGACGCTGACGTTCTTGACGGCGACAATGCGTTGTTTGCGCCTGACCTCGATCACGCGGTCGATCAGCAGGAACGGGTAACGGTGCGGCAGGATGGCCTGAATCTGATTGATGTCCAGCGCACCTCCGCTTTCGGTGGCCAGTACTTCCGCTGCAGAATGTATGGTTTCTGCCATCAGGAGCGGTCATTATAGAGCGATTGAGCCATTGGGTCATTGATTCATTGGGCCATTGTTTAATCGGGTGGTCAGTTATTGTTCTTCCCAAGTCCTCGAGGGGGACACGTTTGAAATCTCTGCTCAGCCGGCTCACGGCGCAAAGAAACGAGATGCTGATGTGCCTTCGCCAGCTAGTGGAGCTCGAATCACCCAGCGACGACAAGGCGGCACTCGATCGCTTGGGCCAGCACCTCGCCGGCGAATTCGAAAAACTCAGCGGTCGGATACGATTTCACAAACAAGAACGAGCCGGCGACCATTTGCAAGTGGACTTCCCCGGCTCCGGCAAGCCCCTGCTCATCCTCGGGCATATGGATACGGTCTGGGATGTGGGCACGCTGGCGTCGATGCCCTTCCGCGTGGCCCAAGGGCGAGCTTTCGGGCCCGGCAGCTTCGACATGAAGGCTGGGGTTGTGCAGGCTTTCTATGCCATTCGCGCCTTGCAGCAACTGCACCGGCGCCTGCCGCATTCGCTCACCGTGCTTCTGGTCGCCGACGAGGAGATCGGCAGCCGCTCCTCCCGGCCGGTCACCGAGGCGCTGGCTAAGAAATCCCATGGCGTGCTTGTGCTCGAGCCGGCGCAGGGACCCAAGGGCGCCTTGAAGACCGCGCGCAAAGGCGTGGGCGCGTATCAGGTAAAGGTTCAGGGCCGGGAGGCGCACTCAGGGCTCGATCCCGCTAAAGGCGCGAACGCGGTGCTGGAACTGGCGCGCCAGCTTCTAGTCATCGAAAAATTCACGGATGGCAAGCGTGGCATCACTGTCAATCCGGGCTTGGTCCGCGGTGGCACGCGCGTCAATGTTATCGCCGGAGAAGCAAGCGCCGAGGTGGACGCTCGCGTCAGCCGGTTTATGGACATCCCCTATGTCGATAAGAAGTTTCGTTCGCTGAAGCCATTTGACAAGCGGTGCAAGATCGAAGTCTCCGGTGGCATCGGGCGCCCGCCGCTGGAACGAAGTAAGAAGGTCGTGGAGCTGTTCACCCTGGCCCAAAGCCTGGCCCGCGAACTGGGCTTTACACTGGAGGAGTCCTCCGCGGGCGGAGGCTCCGACGGCAACTTCACGGCGGCCCTGGGAATTCCTACGCTCGACGGCCTGGGGGCTGTGGGCGAGGGCGCCCACGCCCGTCACGAATCGGTGATCATCGCCGAAATGCCTCGCCGGGCCGCGTTGCTGGCACGGCTGGTCGAATCTATTCCGGCCTGACGTCCCTAGACCAATGCGACCATCGCGTGGTGCCCCGGCGCTGCCGCAATCTTCGCGTCGCACGTCAGCAAGGGCGCGTCCAGCGCCTCTGCCAACGCAATGTAAACGGCGTCGTACGCCGTGAGGGGGTGGCGTAGTTCCCAGGCGCGGTAAAGAAGAGAGGCGTGACGATGGCGCAGCATGCGAAGATCCAGGAGGTTCTGCAGTGCTTCTTGTGCCCGTGTCTCGCTCACGGCACGCTCTCGCACGTAGCGCCGCAGGACCTGCGCAACTTCGACGTCGATCAGGTGCGGTGCATGGAGCGCCTGTCTCCCTGAGAAGATCTGCGCTTCAACCATCGAACCTTTTTTTGTCCGAAGCAACCACTCAATTACGGCGGAAGCATCCAGGATTATCACCTGCTGTCGCGCTCCTCCCGAACCGCCCGGGCGGCTGGTGTGGATAAGACCACCGGCTCCTGCCGCCGTAGCCGCTCGCGCATTTCATTCAGGGTCGGGCGCTCCGCGATCTCGCGAATTTCGGCCAGCAGGTAATCCGATAAAGACATGCCAGCCATTGCCGCACGCGCCTTGAGCGTCCGGTGCAAGGCGTCTGGCACGTTGCGCACTTGAATCATCTTTGACATGTAATAAGCATAGTTGCATGTGTCTCACATGTCAACTCCTTGGCCGGCGAGGCTTTTGACTGTGCCCCCTGTCCGGCCTACAATTGGCTCAGAGGTCGTTCCTACCCGGCCTCAGATGGAGGCCACATGATCGGGAAACTCGGTCTGCCGGAACTCCTGCTGATCCTGGCGATTGCGCTGCTGATTTTCGGTCCGGGCAAGCTGGCGGATCTGGGAAAGGGTCTGGGCGAAGGCATCCGCAATTTCAAGTCTTCCGTCAGCAAGGGCGAAAACGACCAGGAGAAGAAGCCGTAGTCCGGCCGAACAAACGCCCTGATTTTCCTCACCCAGTGGCCCGAACTGGTGCCAGAATCTTTCCTTTCACTTACAGCACACTGTGTTCGCGCAACATCCTGTACACCAGCGGCACTGGTAAGCCCATCACATTGAAATAGCAGCCCTCCAGGTGCGTGACCCAGCGCGACGCGATGCCCTGGATGCCATAGGCGCCGGCTTTGTCCATGGGTTCGCCGGTGGCCACGTACTCGGCGATCTCAGATTCGCTGAGTGGGCTGAAGCTGACCGTGGTGGTTTCGGCGCGGGTGTCGTCGACGCCGGGGCCGCGCAGGCAAACCCCGGTGGTCACCAAATGGGATCCGCCGGAGAGCAGGTGCAGCATGCGGCTGGCGTCCCGCGCGTCGCGGGGCTTGCCCAGCACCTGCCCTTCCACGATCACCACCGTATCCGCCCCCAGCACGAACTTGTCGGGATGCTTGGCAAAAACCGCGCCCGCCTTTTCCCCGGCTACACGGCGGACGAAGTCCTCGGGCCATTCCTGGTGCCGTCGTTCTTCCGGCACCTCGACTGGGAAAACAGTGAATGCGATCCTGGCGTTACGCAGGAGTTCCGCCCGCCTGGGAGATGAGGAAGCCAAGGCGATTTTCGCGCCTGGTGTTTCCGGTTCGGTAGCTCCGGTTGCGGGCTTTACACTTCGCGCCTCCGCCCTCCCATCGCGGCGCTTCAGCCTGAGCTTCACTTTGATTCGTTTTGCCATGTAGCCCACTCTGACCGCTGCTTCATTCTACCCATTCCGCGCATCCAAATCCGGGATGCCCACGCGAGCCTCTAGCCTGGTATCCGGCGCAACCGTGAGCGGCGCCACAACGGACTTTCGCGTGTGGGCGCCTAACGCGCAACGGGTCGTTTTGCGACTGCTCGGGGGCGGGGATTTCCCGATGCGCCGCCGATCCG
>Ga0335081_10009304_pt1 | contig 15806 bp, 17 predicted proteins | sample Lox_Sample_35_FD_206713 | JGI IMG/M metagenome (GOLD analysis project Ga0335081, IMG submission 206713) | Soil microbial communities from Loxahatchee National Wildlife Refuge, Florida, United States - Lox_Sample_3.5 | ecosystem: Environmental > Terrestrial > Soil > Wetlands | place: USA... | reverse complement strand
CGCGGGCGAACTCGGCGACGGCGATGGTCAGAATAGCGAAATAAACGCCCGCTATCCGGAAGCGAAAAGCGAGGAACCCGATGAACGCGCCCGCCAGGGCCGCCAGCGGCGCCGCCACGATCAGCCCGAGCCACGGCCCGACGCCGTAATGCACATAGAGCGCGGCCGCGGTATAGGCGCCGAGGCCCACATAAAGCGCGTGCCCGAGCGACAATTGCCCGGCAAAGCCCATCATGATGTTCCAGGCTTGGCCGATATAGGCGAAGTAGAGAATCAGGATCAGCACCGTGAGCAGATAGTCGCCGGCGAACAACGGCGCCGCGATGAGCAGCGCGAGCAGTGCGCCGATCAGCCACAAGACCCGGCGCGGGACGCCGTCGAGCAGAGTCATGCCGCGCCCTTGCCCATGATGCCCTGCGGGCGGAACAGCAGCACCAGCACCAGAATGGCGAAGGCGAACATGCTTTTGGCCGACGGTGTGAACAGCAGGCCTGCCATCGCCTCGGTCAGCCCGATCAGCACGCCGCCGATAAGCGCGCCCGGCATCGAGCCCAGCCCGCCGGTTATGACGATGACGAAGGCGAGCAAAGTATAGGCCGGGCCCAGCGCCGGGGTGACGTCGAAGATCAGCAGCAGGATCGTACCGGCGGCGCCGACGCAGGCCGCCCCGAGGCCGAAGGTGAGCGCATAGAGCCGCTTGACGTTGAGGCCGACCACCTGCGCGCCGGTGTAGTTGTCGGCGCAGGCGCGAATGGCGGTGCCGATGAGCGTGTAGCGGAAAAACGCGAACAACCCCGAGGCGACCACGATCGCCGCAATGCCGGCATAAAGCTTGGTGGCGTCGATGATCAGGCGCCCAATCTGGAAACTGTCGAAGGCATAGGCGACCTGCACGTTCTGGGCGTCCGGCCCGAACAGAATCAACAGCGCGTTGACGATGATGAGCGCGATCGCGACCAGCAGCAGGAATTGGCTGTGCTCGGGCCGCGTGATGAACAGGTTAATGAGGCCGGCTTGCAGGACATAGCCGAAGGCGAACAGCGTGATCGCGATCGGTACCAGCATCAATAACGGATCGAGATGGAATGCGGAGAACAGCACCACCGCGATATACATGGCGATGGTCATCATCTCGCCGTGGGCGAAATTGACGACGCGCACCACGCCGAAGATGACCGACAGGCCGAGCGCCATCAGGCCGTAGACGAGGCCGGTCAGGATCCCGCCGACGGCGACGTTGAGATAGACATCAACCGGCACAAAACGATCCTATCTAACTCCGCTGCCGACCAAGGCATGGGCCGTCGCCCTTCGAGGCCGCGCCGCGCGCGGCCACCTCAGGATGACGGCTTGAGCGTATCAGGCGCGCTTGTCGTAAGGCGGCAGCGGCCACACCACCTTGGCGTTGGCCGCGGCCTGCGGCGCCACGGTCACCAGCTTGCCGCCGCGGTTCTGGATCGCGCTGTCCTTGAGTTTGTCGTTCTGACCCTTGGCGTTGAACTGGATGCCGGGACCGGGACTGACATTGTTGGTGATATTGGTCGCGCGGATTGCGTCTGCCAGCTTAGCCGGATCGGCGGAACCGGCGCGCTTGTAAGCGTCGGCCGCCACCAGCAGCGCCTCGAACGTGTAGACGTGGTTGGTGTTGAGATTGACGCCGGGATATTTCTTGGCGAGCGCTTCATCCAACGTCTTGGAAAGCGGCTTGTTAGGATCGTACCAGGGCACGAAGCTCAACGGCCCGTCCGACAGCTTGCCGAGCGTCTTGAGATATTGGTCTTCGTACCAGCCCGGACCCATGCTCAGAATCGCCTGCGGTGACCAGCGCTGCTTGACCATTTCGCGTGTGAGCAGGATGGCGTCGTTGAGGCGGCTGACCAGCAGCAAGGCGTCGGCGCCCGAGGCCTTGGCCTTGGCGATCTCGACCGAGAGGTCGCGCGCCGCCGGGTCGTAGGAAATCTCCTGCGCGATCGAGTACGGCATGTTGAATTTCGGCATCACCGCGCCGATGCCCTTCGACATCGCGGTGCCGAAAGTGTCGTTGACATGCAGGAACACGACGGTCTTGGGCGCGGCGCCGGCTTGCGCAAACACTTCCTTCTGGTTGGCGAAGGCGTCGCTCAGGATCATGCCCGCGGTCGGAAAATTGCGGAACACGAACTTGTAGCCCTGCTCGGTGATCTGCGGGGCGGCGGCAATGTTGATGACGTAAGGAATGCCCTTCTGCTCGGCGACTTGCGCGATCGCGGTGCTCTGGCCGGAGTCGAAGGCGCCAATTAGGAGCTGGGCGCCCTCGCCGATCAGCTTCTCGGCGCGTGAGCGGGCGACGTCGACGTTGGTCTCGGTGTCGCCGTTCATGATCTGCAGTGGCGGCAGGCCGAGGCCCTTGAGGATGTCGGGCGCGATCTCGACGCCGCGCTGACAGTCCTGGCCGATGCCGGCCTGCACGCCGGAGCGCGGCAGCAGCACGCCCACTTTCAGGGCGGCGGCTTGCGCACGCAGGATGTTGAAGGGTGCGGTACCGGCGACAATGGCGGCGCCGGCGGCGGCGCTGAAGCTGCGGCGCGTCAAGCGCGCGGAATTCGATTTGCGGGTCATTGGTTTCCTCCCTGGCCGTCACGCGGCCGTTATGCGCGATGATGCCGGATTATCGCGGGCCGTAACAGGCCCGAAACGAGCCTTCAAATCGCAGCCTATTGTTGACGTGGACAACAATTTTCGTCAACACCGTCGTTGAGCCCGGCGCCAGCCGCCGGCGGGAGGCTGCCGATGTTGCCAGGAAAGCGCGCCCGTACCGCGCCATTGCGCAAATCGCCGCCGCGCCGGCGCAGCCGGCCGGTGATCGGGCTGGGCGTGCTCGAGGAGCGGCTCGGCTATTTCGTGCGCCGCCTGCAGGTCTGGGTGTTCCAGGATTTTATCCGCCGCCTGGCGCCGATCGACATCAGCCCGGCGCAGTTCTCGGTGCTGGTGGTGGCTAGCGCCAATCGCGGGCTGTCGCAGGCCGAGCTTGCCGCCACGCTCGGCATCGAGCGCGCGCGGCTGGTGCGCCTGCTGCACCGGCTGGAGAGCCGCGGGCTCATCCAGCGGCTGCCCTCCTCCGCCGACGGGCGCCGGCACGCCTTGCAGCTCACGCGCGAGGGCCAAAAGGTGCTGGCGCGCGCCAAGACGCTCGCGGCCCAGCACGAGGCGGCGCTCAAGCAGAAACTGGGGCCGGCACGCTACCAGCTGCTGCTTGCCGCGTTGCGCGAGTTCTGATGGCGCTTACGTCGCGAGCAAGCGCTCGACCGCCGCGGCAATGCGGAAGAGCCGATGGTCGTGGCCGTTGCGTGCGACCAGCATCAGCCCGACCGGCAGGCCTCCCTCGCGCGGCAGCGGCAGCGAGATGGCGCAGCAATCGAAGAAATTCCACATCGCGGTGTTGCGCAGCAGCAGCGCGTTCTTGCGGGCGAAATCGTCCGGGGCGGCGACTTCAGACATCAGCGGCGCCACGATGGGCGTGGTCGGCATTGCCAGCACGTCGAGATCGGCGAGCCGCGCGTCCATCGCGCGTACCAGTTCGGCGCGCGCGCGTTTCATGTCGATGTAATCTGCGGCGGCAATTTTTTGCGCGCGTTCGAGACGAACACGTACGTTCTGATCGATGACGTCGGCGCGCCGGGCAAGACGGTCGCGGTGGATCGCATAGGCCTCCGCCGGCAGCACGCCGCCTTTGGCATTGACCTCGGCCATGCGGTCGAGCAGCGGCAGCTTTTCCACCGACAGGCGGCTGCCTGCTTTCTCCATGCGGTCGAGTGCGGCGGGAAAGCGTTTTCCCACCGTGTCGTCGAGCCGGTCGAGCGGTATGCCTTGCGCGACCCCGACGCGCAGATTCGCAAGCGGCGCAGGTTCGAGCGTGCGCTGCTTCTCGCCGGCCATCGCCGCATCGGCGTTGGCGCAATCCCGCACGGTGCGCGCCATCGGCCCGATCGAATCGAGCGTGAACGACAGCGGGAAGGCGCCTTGCGTCGGCACGCGCTGGTGGCTCGGCTTGAAGCCGACGATGCCGCAGAGCGCGGCCGGGATGCGGGTCGAGCCGCCGGTGTCGCTGCCGATCGCGATCTCGCACAAACCGTCGGCGGCGGCGACGGCGCCGCCGGCCGACGAGCCGCCGGGAATGCGCGCGCGGTTGGCCGGATTGCCCGGCGTGCCGAAGTGCGGATTGGCGCCAACGCCGGAATAGGCAAACTCGGTCATGTTGGTTTTGGCGACGATGACCGCGCCCGCCGCGCGCAGGCGTTGCACGACGACCGCGTCCTGCGCGGCTGGCTGGCCTTCCTCGGCGAGAATTTTCGAGCCGGCGCGCGTCACTTCGCCGGCAACGTCGAATAGATCCTTGATTGACACGATGGCGCCATCGAGCGACCCGAGCGAGATGCCGGCTTTGGCGCGCGCGTCGGCGCTGTCTGCGGCGGCGCGTGCCGCATCGCGATAAACGGTGAGGCAGGCGCGCGCGCCCTCGCCCGCCGGATCGCCGATGCGCGTCAGCGCGGCATCAAGCCGGTCGCGCGCCGTCATTTTCCGAGCCCGCCCTTCTGCTCGACGAAGCGCGCGATCTCGTCGACGCCTTGGCCGGTGCGCAGATTGCTGAACACGAAAGGACGTTGCCCGCGCATCTTCTTGGCGTCGCGCTCCATCACGTCGAGCGATGCGCCGACATAAGGCGCGAGGTCGACTTTGTTGATTACTAGGAGGTCCGAGCGCGTGATGCCGGGGCCGCCCTTCGAGGGGATCTTGTCGCCGGCGGCAACGTCGATCACATAGATGGTGAGGTCGGCGAGCTCGGGCGAAAACGTTGCGGCGAGATTGTCGCCGCCCGATTCGATCAGCACCAGATCGAGATCGGGAAATTTGGCGCGCATCTCGGCAACCGCGGCGAGATTGATCGAGGCATCCTCGCGGATCGCGGTGTGCGGGCAGCCGCCGGTCTCGACGCCGGCGATGCGCTCGGGCGCCAGCGCGCCGGAACGCACCAGATATTCGGCGTCCCATTTGGTGTAGATGTCGTTGGTGATGGCGGCGATCTCGTATGTGCCGCGCAATTTTTTGCACAGCGCATCCATCAGCGCGGTCTTGCCGGAGCCGACCGGGCCGCCGATACCGACACGCAGTGGACCGTGGGGATTTTTCATTCTGACCTCTCGATCATCATGCCCGGCTTTCTGCCGGGCATCCACGTTTTCCGTCCTGACATAAGCAAGACGTGGATGGGCGGGACAAGTCCGGCCATGACGAATTAGGAGCGGAACAGCCGCGTGTACTGCGTCTCGTGCCTGACGCCCGCAAGGTCGGCACGGAACGCAGCGCTGCCGATGTCGTCAAGCGCGATGCCGAGCGCGCGCTCGGCGGTCGCCGCGACCACCGGCTCGAGCGCGGCCAGCACGCGCTGGCCGTCGGTCTGGCCGAGCGGGATCAGCCGCACGCCGGCCGAGACGAGATTGGCGGCGAGCGCTTGCAGGAATGCCGCGAGCGCCGGCGCGAGTGGAACGCCGTGACCGGCGGCCGCCACCGCGACCGCCACCGGATAGGCGACCGCGCCGTCCCATATGCGCTTGAGCCGGTCGAGCGCGTCGCAGGGCCAGGCCGCGCGCGTCGCGGCTATGAAGGCATTGCCTTGCGCCGTCGTCTCCAGATGCCGCTCCTTGGAGGGCGCAAAAGCCGCGGCGAGCTCGGCGACCGCGTGCAACGCCTTGTCGTCATTTGTTTCGATGGCGCGATGGGCGTGCGCGAACAGCACGGCGTCGCAGAAGCCGGAGCCATCGCGCAACATCACGTCCAGCCAGGCTTGCAGTGTGGCGGCATCCTTGATGTCGCCCGCCTCGACCGCCCATTCGATGCCACTGGAATAGGAGAAGGCGCCGACCGGATAGGCCGGCGACAGCCATGCCATCAGGCGATAGAGATCAGAATTCCGCTCATTCCCGCGCAAGCGGGAATCCAGATCTTTTGTGCTCGCGGCCCTGGGTCCCCGCTTTCGCGGGGAAGAGCGGAGGAGAGTCGCGGATCTCTTCTTACGCGCCATGTGAATGCTCGGGCGGCGCACCCGCCTCCGGATCGAACGGCGCCTCGAGCGGCGACAGCTGCGCACCGAGGCCGCACAACATGTCTTCCAGCACGTGATCGCGCCGGATGCGCAGCTTGTCGCCTGCGATCTGCACGTCGGTGTGGCGGTTGCCGAGATGCCAGGCGAGCCGCACCGTATCGAGCGCGCTATGCGCGCAGATTTCGATCAACGGCTCTGGCGCGCCTGCGACCAGCACGATGGCGCCGTCATCGAGTGCCAGCCCGTCGCCGTCGCGCAGGGCCACCGGGGTCTCGAAATCGAGCATGATTTCGCTGCCTTTTTCGCCGCGCAGCACGATGCGGCGGCGCCGGCGGTCGCCGGCATCGAGCACCACGCGGTCGGCCGCAGTTTTTGCGTCCCAATCGCCCGCCCGCTTGATCTGCGCAACCCGCCGCATGCTTTGCCCCGTCTTCACAGCCGCCCCATCATTATGCCATGAAGCGCCCGCATAACGCACACCGCGATTCTCCCACGGAGTTCGATTGTTCATGCGACCGTTCCGCACGGCGGCCCTGCTTGCGGCCATTTTACTCGGCATTTCCTCCGCCCAGGCCGCGGAGCCGACCGGCACCTGGCTCACCCAGAAGGGCGATGCGCGCATCCATGTCGCCCATTGCGGCAAGGCGCTGTGCGCCACCATCGTGTGGATCAAGGATGCCATTGACCCAAAGACCGGCAAGCCGCCGGTCGACGAGAGCAACCCGGATCCGGCCAAGCGCAACCGCAAAATCGTCGGCCTACGCATTTTCGCGATGGCGCCGGACGGCCAGGGCAACTGGGCGGGGCCGATCTATAATTCCGACGACGGCCAGACTTATGCCGGCAAGCTCGTGCTGCGCGGGCCGGACGAGTTGCAAGTGAACGGCTGCGCCGGCGCGCTGTGCGGCGGCGAAGCCTGGCGGCGGATCGGGAAGTAATTCAAAACAAAAAATAGCGCTGCGCCATCGGCAGCACCTCGGCCGGTGCGCAAGTCAACAGCTCTCCGTCAGCGCGTACCTCGTAGGTTTCCGGATCGACCTCGATGTCGGGCGTGGCGTCGTTGTGGATCATGTTCTTCTTGCCGATGCTGCGCGTCTTCTCGACCGCGACGAATTGCTTGTCGACGCCGAGCTTACTGCGCAGATTGCTCTTGGCCGCCGCCTTCGACACGAACACCAGCGATGAGGCGGTGAGCGCCTTGCCGAAGGCGCCGAACATCGGCCGGTAATGCACCGGCTGCGGCGTCGGAATCGAGGCGTTGGGATCGCCCATCTGCGCGGCAACGATCGAGCCGCCTTTTAAGATCATGTCCGGCTTGACGCCGAAGAAGGCGGGCGACCACAGCACCAGATCGGCGAGCTTGCCTTTTTCAACCGAGCCGATGTGCTTGGACACGCCGTGCGCGATCGCCGGGTTGATAGTGTATTTGGCGACGTAGCGCTTGACCCGCGCATTGTCGTTGTCGCCCTTCTCCTGCGGCAGACGCCCGCGCTGCTTCTTCATCTTGTCGGCGGTCTGCCAGGTGCGGATGATGACTTCGCCGATGCGGCCCATGGCCTGGCTGTCGGACGACATCATCGACAGCGCGCCGAGGTCGTGCAGGATGTCTTCCGCCGCGATGGTCTCCTTGCGGATGCGGCTCTCGGCAAACGCCAGGTCCTCCGGGATCGACGGATCGAGATGGTGGCACACCATTAGCATGTCGAGGTGCTCGTCGATGGTGTTGTGCGTGAACGGCCGGGTCGGATTGGTCGATGACGGCAGCACGTTCTTCAGGCCCGCCACCTTGATGATGTCGGGCGCGTGGCCGCCGCCAGCGCCTTCGGTATGGAATGCGTGGATGGTGCGACCCTTGAAGGCCTTGATGGTGTCCTCGACAAAACCGCTCTCATTCAACGTGTCGGTGTGGATCATCACCTGCACGTCATAATCGTCGGCGACCGACAGGCAGCAATCGATCGCCGCCGGCGTGGTGCCCCAGTCTTCGTGCAATTTGAGCGCACAGGCCCCCGCCTTGATCATCTCCTCGAGCGCCTGCGGACGCGAGGCGTTGCCCTTGCCGGCAAAACCGAGGTTGACCGGAAACGCATCGGCGGCCTGGATCATGCGCGCGAGGTGGAACGGGCCGGGCGTGCAGGTGGTGGCGTTGGTGCCGGCGGCGGGGCCGGTGCCGCCGCCGAGCATCGAAGTGACGCCCGACATCAACGCGACTTCCACCTGCTGCGGGCAAATGAAATGGATGTGTGTGTCGAAGCCGCCGGCTGTGAGGATTTTTCCTTCGCCGGCGATGATTTCGGTGCCGGGGCCGATGACGATGGTCACGCCCGGCTGGATGTCGGGATTGCCGGCCTTGCCGATCGCGGCGACGCGGCCGTCCTTGAGGCCGACATCGGCTTTGACGATGCCCCAGTGGTCGAGGATCAGCGCGTTGGTGATGATGGTGTCGGCGGCGCCGCCGGCGTTGGTGACCTGCGACTGTCCCATGCCGTCGCGGATCACCTTGCCGCCACCGAATTTCACCTCCTCGCCATAGGTCGTGAAATCCTTTTCGACCTCGACGATCAGATCGGTATCCGCCAACCGCACACGGTCGCCAACGGTGGGACCGAACATGTCGGCATAGGCCGCGCGTTTCATTGTGACCGCCATATTTCATCCTCACACTTATCAACAGCCGATTTTAGGCCCTTGCCAGTGCAACTCAGCAGCGTAGGCTTTCGCGCAGGTCATCCATCTCTGGCTCTGCTGGACACGGGTGAACCGCCATGACCGGAGCGGCCATGGGACGTGGGTGCAGCTTGCTGTATTCGTGGTCCATGACTGCCGGCCCTGGCTCTCAGTAACTGGTATCTGTGTCGTGGGCTCACGCCTACGCCGGGTTTGGATCCGAGAGCTTGTGACGGGTGGACGACGGTCCGCCCGTTATGGCTTTTTAGCGGGCGCATGATCTTGTCCGAAAACCGGTGCCCACTTTTCGGGATCATGCGCGCGGGGCTCATAGTTTCCCCATCACATCTTGACGGAAGCCGTAGACGGTGCGCTTGCCGGCGAGCGCGACCAGCGTGACCTCGCGCGTCTGCCCCGGTTCGAAGCGCACCGCGGTGCCGGCGGCGATATCGAGCCGCATACCGCGCGCTTGTCTGCGCTCGAATTTGAGCGCCGGGTTGGTCTCGAAGAAATGGTAGTGCGAGCCGACCTGGATCGGCCGGTCGCCGCTGTTGGAGACGGTGAGCGTCACGACTTTACGGCCCGCGTTGAGCGTGATGTCGCCGGGCGCGATGAAATATTCGCCGGGGATCATGAGCGCGATCCGAACTTGGCGTAGGCGAGCAGCGCAGCGGCGATCGTAAAAATGCCGCCGACAACGAAGGTGTCGAGGTCGGGCAGCATACTCACGCCATGCGGATGCGTGTGTGGCACCAGCGACCAATGTGCTTTCGCCGTCGTGGCGGTCAACGAAAACAAAATTGCGAGAATTTTTTTCATTGTTGGTTCCTCAGCGGATCGGATTGTGCACGGTGACGAGCTTTGAGCCGTCGGGGAAGGTCGCTTCGACCTGGATGTCGTGAATCATTTTGGGGATGCCCTCCATAACCTGGGCGCGGGTGAGCACATGGGCGCCGGCCTCCATCAGCTCGGCGACGGTGCGGCCGTCGCGCGCGCCTTCCAGGATGAAATCGGTGATCAGCGCGACCGCCTCCGGGTGATTGAGCTTGACGCCGCGCTCGAGCCTTTTGCGCGCTACCATGGCGGCGACCGCGATCAGCAGCTTGTCCTTTTCGCGCGGGGTGAGGTTCATAACCGTCTCACTACAACCAAAGCCGCGGCACGCCATGCCCGAGCGCGGCCAGCACGGCGATCAGATCGCGCCGCAAAGCGGCGCCGTCGCGCGCCACCAGCCGCGCCAGCGCCAGGCCGTTCCAGGCGGAGATGCCGGCTTCGCCGGCGAATTCGAGCGCGCGCACGGCCGCGATGGTTGCCTCGCCGGCGGGCGCGATCAGCACGCTGGCAACGGCAATGCCGCCGGCAGCCACAGCCGCTGCCGACAGTCTCTCGCTGATCGCGCCGTCGAGCAGCGCGGCGTCGGCGAACATCAGCCGCCCGTCGCGGCGCAGGCGCCACCGGTCGGTGAAAAAGCCGTCGCGCATTGCTTCGCCCATGGCGGCGCGGCCGAACACCACGGCTTCCGCCACAATGAGCGAGGCGCCTTCGGCCAGATCAATCTCGATGCGGCGCGAGAGGCGCGCATGGTCGAACAGAATGGTCTCCTGCGGCAGCCAGGAAAGATGGCCGCCCGCATGCACGTCGAGCGTCATATCCATCTCCGCGTCCGGTCCGGTCGAGCGGTAGATCTTCTCCGCCGCCGCGGTGCCGGCGATCAGCCGGCCGCCCTCGCCCACCGTCATGGCGATCGAGAAGCAGTCGCCGCCGGTCATGCCGCCGCCGGTGTTGACGATCACCGCTTCCAATGCGTCGGCCGCGTTGGGAAAGCGCACACGCAGCGAGCCGTGCTCCTGCACGCGGGCGCGGCGGGTCACGCCGCCCTGCGCCGCCACGGTCAGCGCGACGCGCCCGCTCGCGCGGTTGGCGGCGAAAATTTGTTGGCTTGCACTGACTGTATCCAGCACCAAACTCTCCACCGTCATGCCCGGCCATAGCCGTCTGAAGGACGGCGTGCTTTCGCACGCCTATGTGCCGGGCATCCACGTCTTTCCTACCTCAATTCAAGCAAGACGTGGATGGCCGGGACAAGCCGGCCATGACGAAATCCCCGTCAAATCGCCAGCGCGCGCTTGAGCGCGCTTTCGTCGATATTGGACTTGTTGCACGAGTAGACGATTGAGCCGCGATCCATGACCACCAGATCGTCGCCGAGCTCCTGCGCGAAGTCGAGATATTGCTCGACTAGGATGATCGCCATTTCCTTCAAACCACGCAGATAGGAGATGGCGCGGCCGATGTCCCTGATGATCGAGGGCTGGATGCCTTCGGTCGGCTCGTCGAGCAGCAGCAGGCGCGGCCGCATCACCAGCGCGCGGCCGATGGCCAATTGCTGCTGCTGGCCGCCGGACAGGTCGCCGCCGCGGCGCTTGAGCATGCTGTTGAGCACCGGAAAGAGCGAGAACACGTCGTCGGGCACGTCGCGCTGGTCGCGCGGCAGCGGGGCAAAGCCGGTTTCCAGGTTTTCCTCGACCGTGAGCAGCGGGAAGATCTCGCGGCCCTGCGGCACAATGGCGATGCCGTTGCGCGCGCGCTCGACCGTGGACATGCGGGTGATGTCCTTGCCCTCGAATGTTATCGCGCCGGCGCTGACCGCATGCTGCCCGACGATGGCGCGCAGCAGGCTGGTCTTGCCGACGCCGTTGCGGCCGAGCACGCAGGTGACCTTGCCCGGCTCGGCATGAAGCGAAATGCCGCGCAGCGCCTGCGCCGCGCCGTAGTGGAGGTCGATCCCATTCACATCAAGCATCGTCATTCGCCTTCCGTCACCTCATCCTTCGAGACGGCCCTTCGGGCCTTCTCAGGATGAGTGACTTCTCAATAGCCCTCATCCTGAGGAGCGAGCGCAGCTCGCGTCTCGAAGGATGAGGCGTGGTACTCACCTTCCCAAATACACTTCGACCACCCGCTCGTTTTCCGAGACCTGGTCGATGGTGCCTTCGGCCAGCACCGAGCCTTCGTGCAAACACGTCACCTTGACGCCGAGCTCGCGCACGAAAGTCATGTCGTGCTCGACCACGACCACGGTCTTGGTCTTGTTGATCTCCTTCAACAACTCGGCGGTCTGCTTGGTCTCGGCGTCGGTCATGCCGGCGACCGGCTCGTCGACGAGCAGCAATTTTGGTTCCTGCGCCAGCAGCATGCCAATTTCCAGCCATTGCTTTTGCCCATGCGACAGGCTGCCGGCGACGCGCGAACGCACCGCTTTCAGACGGATGGTATCGAGAATGGCGTCGATGCGCTCTTCCTGCGCGGGCGAGCTTTCCCACAGCAGCGTCGCGCGCACGCGCCGGTCGTTCTTGAGTGCCAGCAGCAGATTGTCCTCGACCGTGTGCATGTCGAACACGGTCGGCTTCTGGAACTTGCGGCCGATGCCGAGCTCGGCGATCTGCGTTTCATCTAAACGTGAAAGGTCGTATCCGCCGGCTTCGAAGAACACGTCGCCGGAATCGGGCCGCGTCTTGCCGGTGACTACATCCATCATCGTCGTCTTGCCGGCGCCGTTGGGGCCGATGATGGCACGCATCTCGCCCGGCTCAATGACGAAGGACAATTCGTTGAGCGCCTTAAAGCCGTCGAAGGAGACGTTGACGCCGTCGAGATAGAGCAGCGCGGAGGTGGTGTGCTTGTCCATCGCGCGCCCCTACTCCGCCGCGCGCTGTACGGCCGGCGGCGCAGCCTCGATCACGGTGCCCTCCTCGGCGGCCGCCGATTTCAGATCTGCGCGCAGGCTCAAGCCGCGCTGGATGGTGCCAATGATGCCGCGCGGCAGCAGCAGCGTGACGGCGATGAACAGCCCGCCCAGCATGAACAGCCAATAGGGCGCGAGCAGGCCGGAGGTGAAGAAGGTCTTGGCATAGTTGACGACGAAGGCACCGAGGATCGCGCCGGTCAGCGTGCCGCGGCCGCCGACCGCCACCCAGATCACCGCTTCGATTGAATTGCCCGGCTGGAATTCGCTCGGATTGATGATGCCGACCTGCGGCACATAGAGCGCGCCGGCAACCCCCGCCATGCAGGCCGACAGCGTGAACACGAACAGCTTGTGGTTCTCCACCCGGTAACCAAGGAAGCGCGTGCGCGATTCCGCGTCGCGCACCGCGATCAGGACCTTGCCAAATTTGGAAGTAACCACCGCGCGGCAAATGAGGAAGCCGAGCGCGAGCGCAATGCAGGAGATCACCAGCAGCGCGTTGCGGGTCGTCTCTGCCTGCACGTTGAAGCCGAGAATGTCCTTGAAGTCGGTGAGGCCGTTATTGCCACCGAAGCCGAAATTGTTGCGAAAGAAGCCGAGCATCAGCGCGTAGGTCATGGCCTGCGTGATGATCGAGAGGTAGACGCCGGTGACGCGACTGCGGAAGGCGAACCAGCCGAACACGAAGGCGAGCAGGCCGGGTACAGCCAAGATCATCAGCGCGGCATAGGCGAAATGCTGGAATCCGTACCAATAGACCGGCAATTCCGGCCAGTTCAGGAACACCATGAAGTCGGGCAAAATCGGATTGGCGTAGACGCCGCGCGTGCCGATCTGGCGCATCAAGTACATGCCCATGGCGTAGCCGCCGAGCGCGAAGAAGGCGCCGTGGCCGAGCGACAGGATGCCGGCATAGCCCCAGATCAGGTCGATCGAGAGGGCGAGCAGCGCGTAGCAGATATATTTGCCGAACAACGCGACGAGATACGTCGAGATGTGCAAGGACGAGGTCGGCGGCACCAAGAGATTGAATACCGGGATGGCGGCGGCAAAGGCGGCGAGCAGGATCAGGAAGATCGCGGCGCCCTTGTCGACCAGGCGGGTTAGCGGGAAAGCGCCCATCACGCCTCCACCGCGCGGCCCTTGAGCGCGAACATGCCGCGCGGACGCTTCTGGATGAACAGGATGATCAGCACCAGAATGGCGATCTTGCCGAGCACGGCGCCGGCGAACGGCTCGAGGAATTTGTTGGCGATACCGAGCGCGAAGGCGCCTACCAGCGTGCCCCACAGATTGCCGACGCCGCCGAACACCACCACCATGAATGAGTCGATGATGTAGCCCTGTCCCAAGTTCGGCGACACGTTATCGATCTGCGAGAGCGCGACGCCGGCGATGCCGGCAATGCCGGAGCCGAGCCCGAAAGTGAGCGCATCGATGCGGGCGGTGCGGATGCCCATGGCGGCGGCCATGGCGCGATTCTGCGTCACCGCGCGCATTTCAAGCCCAAGGCGGGTGAAGCGCAGCATGGCGAGCAGCGCCACGAACACCAGCAGCGTGAAAACGATGATCCACAGCCGGTTATAGGTGACGGTGATGCCGCCGAGGTCGAAGGCGCCGCTCATCCACGATGGATTGCCGACCTCCTGGTTGGTGGGGCCGAAGATCGTGCGCACCACCTGCTGCAAAACCAGCGACAGGCCCCAGGTGGCGAGCAAGGTCTCAAGCGGGCGGCCATAGAGGAAGCGGATGATGGTGCGCTCGATGGCAACGCCGACCGCGCCCGACACAAGGAAGGCGAGCGGCACGGCGATCGCCAGCGAAAGGTCGAACAGGCCGGGGTAACGCGTGCGGATGATCTGCTGCACGACGAAGGTGGTGTAGGCGCCGAGCATGACCATCTCGCCGTGCGCCATGTTGATCACGCCCATGACACCGAAGGTGATGGCGAGGCCGATGGCGGCGAGCAGCAGCACCGAGCCAAGCGAGAGCCCGTACCAGGCGTTCTGCACCGCACTCCAGATCAACAGCGAGTTCTGGATCTTGCCGCGCGCGGCGTTGACGGCGGCGCGCACGGCGGGCGGAAGATTGGACGGCAAGCCGTCGAGCAGGCCGAGCGCGTCCTGATCGCCGCGGTCGCCGATCACCGGCACGGCGGCGATCTTGTCGGCATCGCTCGAGTCCGCCTTGTAAAGCACGATGGCAGCGCGCGCCTCGGCCATCGCCTTCTTCACGCGCGCGTCCTTTTCGGCGGCGAGCGCCTTGTCGAGCGCCGGCAGCGCGCTTTCATCGCGCGACTTGAATACCGCCTGCGCCGCGCCGTAGCGGCGGCTGGGGTCGGACGCCATCAATGTGAGGCTGCCGAGCGCGGCGTCGATGATGTTGCGTACGCGATTGTTGAGGCGGACGTTGTCGGCGTCGTCGGGCGGGGTGCCGGCGATCGGCTTACCGGTCGCGGCGTCTAGCACCTTATCGTCGGCGGTCTTGATGTAGACCTTCTTCTGCGCGGCGCTGAACAGCAGGCGGCCGTCCCTCAAGGCCTGGATAAGCGGCGCTGCGAGCGGATTGCCGCTGGCGGCCACGGCATTGATGCCGTCGATGGTGTCGTCGAATTCGTCGGTGGTGAACTTCGGCAGTGCGTCTTCGTAAGGCCCCGCATGGGCGGGCGCCGCGGCGGCGATCAGCACGCCGAAAGCGAACACGAGCGCAATGATGCGTCCGCACAAGCTACGCATTGCAGTCAATCCCCGGCAGCGTTGGTCTTGGGGAGGCGGCGGGGCCGCCGCCTCCCTTGTTGCGAATCGACGTCAGGTCAGGAGCCCTGGCCACCGCACTTCTTGGTCACGGTGTTGTAGTTGCCGCACTTGAGCTTGACCCAGTCGGCTTCCAGGTCCTTCGAGCCCGGCAGGTAATCGGACCATGCGTCGCCCGGCACCAGACCCTTGGTCTTCCACACGACATCGAATTGGCCGTCGCCGCGGATCTCGCCGATATAGACCGGCTTGGTGATGTGGTGGTTCGGCAGCAGCGTGGAAATGCCGCCGGTGAGGTTGGCCTGCTTGATGCCGGGTAACGCGTCGATGACCTTGTCGGCATCGGTGGTGCCGACCTTCTGCACCGCCTTCACCCACATATTGAAGCCGATGTAGTGGGCTTCCATCGGGTCGTTGGTGGTGCGTTTGTCATTCTTGGTGAAGGCGTGCCATTCCTTGATGAAGGCGGCGTTCGCCGGCGTCTTGATCGACTCGAAGTAGTTCCAGGCGGCGAGATGGCCGACCAGCGGCTTGGTGTCGAGACCGGCGAGCTCTTCTT
>Ga0335081_10009303_pt1 | contig 15808 bp, 17 predicted proteins | sample Lox_Sample_35_FD_206713 | JGI IMG/M metagenome (GOLD analysis project Ga0335081, IMG submission 206713) | Soil microbial communities from Loxahatchee National Wildlife Refuge, Florida, United States - Lox_Sample_3.5 | ecosystem: Environmental > Terrestrial > Soil > Wetlands | place: USA... | reverse complement strand
AAGCTAGTCGGAACGGTGCGGCTCCCGCGATTGCTGCGCAATCGCTGCCGCCGCCGCGGACGAACGCGCGTCGCGCGTTCGCCTTGACCTCAAGGGGGGAGGGGTTAAGTTGTTAGCTGCGGGCATCGGCCGAGCTGATCGCTGACGGCTGTTAGCTGAAAACTGCAAACTGAAAACTGACCACTGACCACTCGCCAATAGCGGCGTTGCGCCGCAGGGGCGAGGGGCGGAGACCGTTTGGCCCCAGCGGGCCCGACTGGTAAAGTGCGGCAAACCGTAGGTTTCACGTATCACCCTCATGCCCTTCCCAGCGGCGGTCGTATTCCGGCCGCCCTTGCCTATCACTCTGGCGGCTCTTCAGGGATGCTGACGGCGCTCATTCCGGTGCTCGGCGCCTATGGCGCAGCCTCGCTCATCGGCGTCGTCTTTGGCCGGCGGGCCCTGGTCGTGGTCTATGGGCTCTCGGCGCTGGCCGCGGTCGCGACGGCGCTCGAGGCCGTGCGCTTCCTCGCCGCCGGCACCGCGCCCGAAAGCGCGCTGCTGCCGCTGGGGCTGCCGTGGGTCGGCGCGCATTTCCGCATCGATTCGCTCAGCGCCTTCTTCCTCTTCGTCATCGGCATCGCGGCAGCGCTGATCAGCGTCTATGCCCTCGACTATGGCAAGCACGATGCCGAAGCCGGCCGTGTGCTGCCTTTCTACCCCGCCTTCCTCGCCGGCATGACCCTCGTGCCGGTCGCAGCCGACGCCTTCAGCTTCCTGGTGTGCTGGGAGGCGATGTCGGTCGCCTCCTGGCTCCTCGTGCTCGCCACCCATCGCCAAGCCGAGACGCGCAACGCCGCTTTCCTCTATCTCGTCATGGCCTCGCTCGGCGTCGGCGCCCTGCTGCTCGCCTTCGGGCTGCTGGCGGGCGGCCAGGGCGATTACAGCTTTGCCGCGATGCGCGGCGCGGCGCTCGCCCCCTGGCGGAGCGGGCTCTGCTTCGTCCTCATCCTCATCGGCACCGGCTCCAAAGCGGGCATGGTGCCGCTCCATGTCTGGCTGCCGCCGGCCCATGCCTCGGCGCCGAGCCATGTCTCGGCGCTGATGAGCGGCGTCATGACCAAGGTGGCGCTCTACGGCTTCATCCGCCTCGCCTTCGACCTTGCCGGGCCGGCGCCATGGTGGTGGGGCGCGGTGGTGCTGCTGCTCGGCGGCGTCACGGCGCTCCTGGGCGTGCTCTATGCGGTGATGCAGCATGATCTGAAGCGGCTGCTCGCCTATCACACGGTCGAGAATATCGGCATCGTCGTCATCGGCCTCGGCCTCGCCTTGGCGTTCCGCGCCAATGGTCTCCCGGTGCTGGCGGCGCTGGCGCTCGCCGCGGCGCTGCTCCACGTCTTCAACCACGCCATGTTCAAGAGCCTCCTCTTCCTCGGCTCCGGCGCGGTGCTCGTCGCCACCCATGAGCGCGACATGGAGCATCTCGGCGGCCTCATCCATCCGATGCCGGCGACGGCCTTCGTCTTCCTGATCGGCGCGGTGGCGATCTCGGCGCTGCCGCCCTTCAACGGCTTCGTCTCGGAATGGCTCACCTTCCAGGCGATCATCAACGGCGCGCTGCTGCCACAATGGCTGCTCAAATTCTCGGTGCCGGTGGTGGGCGCCATGCTGGCGCTCGCCGCGGCGCTGGCGGCGGTGTGCTTCGTCAAGGTCTTCGGCACCGTCTTCCTCGGCCGCGCGCGCCGGCCCGCCGCGGCCGAGGCGAAAGAGGTGGGCGCGCTGATGCTGGCACCGATGGCGGGCTTTGCCGCGATCTGCACGCTGGTCGGCGTGGTGCCGCAGAGCATCCTCGCCCTGGTGCGGCCGGTGGCGGCGTCGCTGCTTCCCGGCGGACCCGGCATCGAGCTATCGGACTGGCCGTGGCTCGCGCCGCTCGGCCCCGATCACAGCTCCTATAGCGGCATCGTCATCCTGCTCGCGGTGACCTTCCTGACCGCGCTCTCGGTGCTCGTCATCCATCGCTTCGCCTCCGACCGGCTGCGCCGTTCGGCGCCATGGGATTGCGGCTTCCCCGATCCGCGGCCGGAGACGCAATACACCGCCTCGAGCTTCGCGCAGCCGATCCGGCGCATCTTCGGCAGCATCGCCTTTGCCGCAACGGAGCGCATCGACATGCCGGGGCCGGGCGAGACGCGCCCCGGCGCGATCGAGGTGAGCCTCAGCGATCCCGTCTGGGACGGGATCTATGCGCCGACGGCGCGGCTCGTCGGCTTCCTCAGCGAGCGCCTCAACCTGCTGCAGTTCCAGACCATCCGCCGCTATCTCTCGCTCATGTTCGCGGCGCTGGTGCTGCTGCTGCTGATCGTCGCGGTGAGCCAATGAGGGCGGTGCTCTTCGAGCTGCTGCAGCTCGCGCTGCTGGTGGCGCTGGCGCCACTGCTCACCGGGCTCGTGCGCAAGCTCAAGGCGCGGCTCAACGCGCGCATCGGACCAGGCCTGCTGCAGCCCTATCGCGACCTACTGCGCCTGTTGCGCAAAGACGTGGTGCTGGCGCCGAACGCGTCCTGGCTCTTCCGCACCATCCCCTATCTCGTCTTCGCCGCGATCTGGCTTGCCGCGGCCATCGTGCCGACCTTCGCCACCGGTCTGGCGCTGAGCCGCACCGCCGATCTCATCGCGCTGGTAGCGCTGCTGGCGAGCGCGCGCTTCGCGCTGGCGCTGGCGGGCATGGATGTCGGTACCAGCTTCGGCGGCATCGGCGCGTCGCGCGAGATGATGATCGCCTCGCTCGCCGAGCCGGCGATGCTGATGGTGACCTTCACCGTGGCGCTGCTGGTGCGGTCGACCTCGCTGCCGCACATCGCCGACTACCTGCTGACGCACAATGTCGGGATCCGCATCTCGCTCCTGCTGGGCCTGGTCTCGCTGCTGATCGTGGCGCTCGCCGAGAATGCGCGCATTCCGGTCGACAATCCCGCGACCCATCTCGAGCTCACCATGGTGCATGAGGCGATGGTGCTGGAATATTCCGGCCGGCATCTGGCGCTGATCGAAGCGGCGGCGATGGTGAAGCTGCTGCTCTATATCTCGCTCATCGCCGCCGTATTTTTCCCGTGGGGCATGGCGCGGGATCTCGGCGATGCGCGCGCCGTCGCCGTGGGCCTCCTGAGCTATGGCGCGAAGCTCGCCTTGGGCGGCGCCGTCCTCGCCCTGTTCGAGACCAGCATCGCCAAGATGCGCGTCTTTCGCCTTGCCGAGTTTCTGGGCGGCGCCTTTCTGCTGGGGCTGCTGGCGGCGCTCTTCCTCTACGTCTCGCAGGGCCTCTGATGCCGGGTTTCGACACTCTCCCCTACGACGTCGCGCATGTCCTCGACACGCTCGTGCTGGTGCTGAGCTTCGCCCTGCTCTATCAGCGGCGGCTCTTCGGCGTCCTCACCATCTATGCCTGGCAGGCGCTGCTGCTGGCGGCGGCGGCGGCCTGGCAGGCCTATGCGCAGAACGCGCCGCATCTCTACATCACCGCCGGCATCGCCCTGGTCTTCAAGGCGATCATCATCCCCATCGCGCTGCACCGCATCATCGTCTATCTCGACATCCATCGCACCATCGAGACGGCGCTCGGCGTCGGCGCGACGCTCACCGTCGGCGTGGCGCTGGTGGCGCTGTCGATTCTGCTGGTGCTGCCGGTGACGACGGCGTCGGGGGCGCTGACGCGCGAAAGCCTTGCCGCCGCGCTCTCGGTGGTGCTGCTCGGCCTCTTGATGATGATCACGCGGCGCAATGCGGTGAGCCAGGTGGTCGGCTTCATGTCGCTGGAGAACGGTCTCATCCTCGCTGCGGTCGGCGTCAAGGGCATGCCGCTGGTGGTCGAGCTCTCGATCGCCTTCTCGGTGATGGTGGCCTTCATCATCTTCGGCGTCTTCTTCTTCCATATCCGCGAGCGCTTCGACACGCTCGACATTCACGACATGGAGCGATTCCGCGGAGAGCGGCGATGAATCCGGTGCATCTCATCCTCGCCATCCCCGCCGGCGCAGCCTTGCTGCTGACGCTCGTCCCCGGCTACTGGCTGGCTTCGCGGCTTAACGTGCTCGCCGCGGCGGCAACGCTCGGCGCCAGCGTTGTGCCGTTCTTCCACCGGCCGGAGACGACGCCGCTGCTGCTGATCGACGATTTCAACATCTACCTAATCGCGCTCACCGCCTTCGTCGCCTTCACCACCAGCCTGTTCAGCGCGCGCTACGTCGTCCATGAGGTCACCATCGGGCGGCTGCCCGCGCGCTATCTGCGCTTCTACCACTCGATGTACCAGGCCTTCTGCTTCACCATGCTGCTGGCGCTCACCGCCAACAATCTCGGCGTGATGTGGGTGGCGATCGAGGGCGCGACGCTCACCACCGTGCTCATGGTCGGGCTCTACCGCACGCATGAGGCGCTGGAGGCGGCGTGGAAGTATTTCATCCTGTGCGGCGTCGGCATCGCGCTGGCGCTCTTCGGCACCACCTTGATGTATCTTGCGGCGCAACCGGTGATGGGCGAAGGCATGCCGGCGATGACCTGGTCGGCGATGCTGCCGCGCGTCGGCGCGTTCAGCCCGGCGATCTTGAACCTCGCCTTCGTCTTCCTGCTGGTCGGCTACGGCACCAAGGTCGGCCTCGCGCCGCTGCATGCCTGGCTGCCCGACGCGCATGCCGAAGGCCCGACGCCGATCTCGGCCGTGCTGTCGGGACTCCTGCTCAATGTCGCGCTCTATGTCGTGCTGCGCTACAAGATGCTGCTCGCCGGCAATGCCGCAGCGGTGGCGCCGGGGCCGCTGATGATCACCATGGGCCTCGCCTCGCTGCTGCTCGCGAGCTTCATGCTCTATCGCCGGCGCGACATCAAACGCCTCTTCGCCTATTCCTCGATCGAGCATATGGGCATCATCACCTTCGCCTTCGGCATGGGCGGCAGCCTCGCCAATTTCGCCGGGCTGCTGCACATGACGATGCACAGCCTGACGAAATCGGCGATCTTCTTCGCCGTCGGCCATATCTCTCAGGTCAAAGGCACGCAGAAGATTGCCGAGATCCGCGGCCTTACCGAAAGCCAGCCGCTGCTCGGCTGGGCCCTCGTCATCGGCGTCATCGCCATCGCCGGACTGCCGCCCTTCGGCGTCTTCACCAGCGAATTCCTGGTGCTCACCACCAGCTTCGCGCGCGCGCCGCTGCTGGCGCTGTTGCTGCTGGCCGGGTTGCTCGTCGGCTTCGGCGCGCTGATGCTGCGCCTCCAGGGCCTTGCCTTCGGCGCCGGCGAAGGCGGCGGCAAAGCGAGCTCGGCAGCGCTGCTGCCGCTCTTCCTTCATTTCGCCCTGGTGCTGTGCGCGGGACTCTATCTGCCGGGCCCGCTCGTCGCCTGGTTCAACACCGTGGCGCGGCTCCTCGGATGAACAACGGCAACGATCTCCTCGGTTTCCTCGCGCGTGGGCAAGCGCGGCCGCAGCGCCCCTGGCCGCATTGGCGCCTCAACCGCGAGCAATGGCTCGATCTCGCGACCCACCTCACCATCGCCGATTGGACCTTGCTCGGCCTCTGGGCCGAACCGGGCGAGGTGTTCGCCGCTTTCGCGACCGCGGCCGGCGATGCGGTCGCTACCGCCTCGCTCGCCTGCCCTGAAGGCGGCTTCCCCTCGCTTGCCGGCGTCCGGCCGGGCGCGCTGCGGCTGGAGCGCGCCGTGCAGGATCTGTTCGGCCTCACGGCCGATGGCATCCCCGATGGGCGTCCCTGGCTCGATCACGGCCAATGGCGGGACCGCGGCGGCACGCCGCGCGAAGCGCGCGCAGCGACGCCTTACGCGTTCCTGCCGGTCAAAGGCGAAGGCGTGCACCAGATCCCGGTCGGGCCGGTCCATGCGGGGATCATCGAGCCCGGCCATTTCCGCTTCCATTGCAACGGCGAAGCCGTGGTGCGCCTCGAGCAGCGCCTGGGCTATGTGCACAAGGGCACGGAGAGCCTGATGGCGGGAAAGCCGCTGCTTGCGGCGGCGCGGCTCGCGGGGCGCGTCTCGGGCGACAGCACGGTCGGTTTCGCGCTCGCCTTCGCGCGCGCAGCGGAAGCGGCCCTGGGCATCGAGGCGCCGGCGCGCGCGATCTGGCTGCGCGCGCTCATGGCGGAGCTCGAGCGCATCGCCAATCATCTCGGCGATATCGGCGCCATCTGCAACGACGCATCCTTCGTCTTCCTGCAATCGCATATGACGGTGCTGCGCGAGAAGGTGCTGCAGGCCGCCTTCGACTGCTTCGGGCACCGGCTGATGATGGACCGCGTCGTTCCCGGCGGCGTCGCCGGCGATCTCGACGAAGCCGGCGCCGTGCGGCTCCGCGCGCTCGTGGCGGCGCTGAGACCACGCTTTGCCGAGCTGATGGCGATCTACGACAACAAGCCGTCGCTGCTCGACCGCACCGTCTCGACCGGGGTGGTGAAGCCCGAGCTGGCGCGCCGCTTCGGCGCCGGCGGCTTCGTCGGCCGCGCCTCGGGGCGCGGCTTCGATGCGCGCAAGGCGCCGGGCTACCCGCCCTATGACGCGCTCGACTTCGCCGTGCCGGTGCTGAGGGAAGGCGATGTGCACAGCCGGCTGATGATCCGCGCGCGCGAGGTCGAGGCGAGCCTCGGCCTGGTCGAGCAGATCCTGGCGCGCTTGCCGGCAGGGCCCGTCGCCGCGCCGATTGCCCCGGGCGGCGGCGCGGGCGTGGCGCTGGTCGAAGGCTTCCGCGGCGACATCCTCGCCTCAGTGGCGCTGGCCGAGGATGGCAGCGTGCGCCGCGCGCATCTGCGCGATCCTTCCTGGTTCCAATGGCCGCTGCTCGAGACGGCGATCGAGGGCAATATCGTCGCCGACTTCCCGCTCTGCAACAAATCCTTCAACTGCTCCTATTCCGGACACGACCTCTGATGTGGAAGCTGCTGGGCCGCACCCTCATCGCGAAGCCGCTGCCGATCGCGGCGCCGCCGGCGGAAGAAGCGGCGCTTGCCGAGCTCGGAAAACGGCTGGAGCAAGCGGCGCGGGCGCGGCTCGGCCGCAGCCTCTCGATCCGCGAGGTCGATGCCGGCTCGTGCAATGGCTGCGAGCTCGAGATCCACGCGCTCAACAATCCGATCTACGATCTCGAGCGCTTCGGGCTGCGCTTCGTCGCCTCGCCGCGGCATGCCGATGTGCTGCTGGTCACGGGGCCGGTGACCGCCAATATGCGCGCGGCGCTGGAGCGGACCTATGCCGCGACGCCCGATCCCAAATGGGTGGTGGCGGTCGGCGATTGCGCCGGCGATGGCGGGCTCTTCGCCGGCAGCTACGCCGTTCTCGGCGGTGTCGGCGCGGTGATCCCGGTCGATCTCCATATCCGCGGCTGCCCGCCCGCGCCGCGGCAGCTTCTTGCCGGGCTGCTGGCGTTGATCGAGACGGTTGCCGAGCGGCGGTGACATTCGCGCCGTGATGTTCGCTGGTGGCGTGGTGGCGGCCTCAGCCCCCAGCCACCGAGCGCCGAAGCTAGTCCGAGCCGTGCGGCTCCCGCGATTGCTGCGCAATCGCTGCCGCCGCCGCGGACGAACGCGCGTCGCGCGTTCGCCTTGAGCTGAAAACTGACGACTGAAAACTGAGAACTGACCTTAGACTGGCGGCGGCCTGCGGCCGCGTGCCATGCCCATGACGAGGGCGACGATGAACACCACGAGGAAGATGAAGAACAGCACCTTGGAGATGCCGGCCGCGGTCGAGGCGATCCCGCCGAAGCCGAGGACCCCGGCGATGATCGCGATGATCAGGAACACCACCGCCCAGTAGAGCATTCGAGCCCTCCGTCCGTTTGCTAGAAGGGAACGAGGATCCTCGTTAGACGGTTCCGGGGATGGCAAGAGGCTAGCCGGCACGGTGCGGGCTCTCGCGGTTGCTGACGCAACCGCTGACGCCCGCCGCGGACGACCGCGCGAACGCGCGCTCGCCTATAAATCCGCCAAGCGCACCCAGGCGCCGACGGCGGTGGCGAGGACGAGGCCGATGGCGATGCTGGCGGGCTCGAGGCTGCCGGCGAGCAGGAGCCAGAGCAGCAGCACGCCGACGGCTACGGCGATGCCGCCGATGAGCGAGGCGGCGGAGCGCTTGAGCTTTGCCATGTCACGCCCTCACGCGCGCGGTCATGGGATCGTCCGAGCCGGCACGGACGCGGCGCAGCTCGTGCTTGACGAAGCGCCGATCATAGCCGTTGAAGATGTGGCCCAAGAGGCCGCGATCGAGATCGCTGGTGCCGAACAGCCAGTCGGCGATGGGATAGGTCAGGTTCATGTTCCGCTCCATCATGATCGCCTGGTTGTGATGGGCGATGTGGTGGCGCCGGATGGTATTGATGAACGGAACGCGGCGGACGATGCGGTCGTCGCGGACATGGCAGCACCAGTGGAAAAACTCGTAATTGAGATAGACGCCCGCGGTCGTGCAGATGAGGAGCCAGGCCGCATTCGCCGACCAGACCAGCGCGAGGAACCCCGCGCCCGCCGCCGACATGGCGATGAAGGTGACCAGCGCGTAGGGCGGGAAGAAGGTGATGCGGAAATCGCGGCTGCCATCGATGCAGGGCTCGGCATCGGTGAAGAATTGGTGATGGGCGAGCGTGTGGCGCTTGTAGATGCCCATGAAGCCTTTCACCGGCCGATGCATGATGAAGCGGTGGATCCACCACTCGAAGAGATTGCAGAGCAGGAACACCGCCGGCACCACCAGCCATTCCGCGGCGCTCGGTGCATGCACATGCTGCGCCGCATACCAGATCGTGGCGCCGCCGAGGGCATAGATCAGCGCCACATGCGCCCAGCCGTGATACCAGGGCGAGATGCGCTCGCGGTACTCCGCGCGGAACGCCGCCTGCCGCCTGCCCATCATCGCCATCGCGCCGCCTCCCCTGATGTATATCACTAATATATCAGACACCCGACCGAGCCGCAAGACGAGATGCGCTCAGCCGCCCGGCGCCGCGGTGGCGCGGGCGAACGCCTCGATATAGTCGATGAGCCGATCGGACGCGCTCGCCGCCGCGGCGGCATCGCCGGCGGCGACGGCGCGCGCGACCTCGGCATGGAGCCGGGCGGCGAGCGGCAGATCGGCGACGGCGCGGTAGTGGATGTACCAGAAGCGGCGCGACAGCCCGTGCATCAGCGTCATCGCCGCCGCGGCGAACTCGTTGCGCGCCGCATCGAGCATCAGCAGGTTGAAGTCGCGGTCGAGCCGCATGAAGCCGATATCGTCGCTGCCGCGCGCCGCCTGCTCCATGCCGGCGGCGAGCTCGCCGAAGCGGCGGCGCTGCTCGGCGCCGGCGCGGCGCGCCGCCGAGCGGGCCAGCAGGCGCTCGACCTCGCGGCGCAGCTCGAGGAGGCGCAGCTCGGTGGTCAGATTCTCCTCGGCGACGAGGATGCCGCGGCGCGGCAGGATGGTGACGAGGCGCTCGCGCGCCAGACGCTGCAGCGCCTCGCGGATCGGCGTGCGGCCGATGCCGAGCATGGCGGCGAGCGACGCCTCGGTGACGACGGCGCCGGGCGCGAGCTGCAAGGTGACGATCCGCTCCTCGAGCTCGCGATAGGCGCGCTCGGTAAGGCTCTCCTGACTCTCTTCGGCGCGCGGGCGCCGGCGCGATGCGGATTTAGGCATGGGACCTGAGCGCCGCGTCGATATCGGCCGAGGTGAGGCGCCAGGCATTGTCGAGATGCGCTACCACCTCGCGCATGAAGCGCTCATACTGGCGCAGCGCCGCGGCATCGTCGCCGAGATGATCGGCGAGCAGCGCCAAAGCGAGCTGCGCCGGCCCCGCCCCTTCATAGGTCCATTCGAAGCCGGCCTTCGAGAGAAGGCGCAGATCATGCCGCGGCGGCAACTTCCTGCCGTCGACGGTCACCACGGCGCCGTCGAGGCTGCGCGCGCCTTCATAGATCTTCATCGCGTCCTCTCAGGCATCGAAGGTCACCACCGCACGCACGACCTCGCCCTGTTTCAGGGCGGCAAAACCGTCATTGATCTCGTCGAGCGCGATGCGCCGGCTAACCAGCTCGTCGAGCTTCAAACCGCCATCGAGATAGGCGCGCGCGAGCAGCGGAAAATCGCGCTGCGGCCGCGCGCCGCCATAGCTCGAGCGGCGGATGCGCTTCTCACCCATGAGTGCGCCCCAGCGGAAGGCGACATCGGCATCGACATTGACCTTGCCGAGCCAGACGATCTCGCCGCCCGGCCGCGCCGCCTCGACGCTCAAGCGGAAGGCGGCGGCATTGCCCGCAGCCTCGAAGACGTAATCGGCGCCGCGGCCGCGGGTCAGATCGCGAATCGCGGCGAGCGGATCGCCGGATGACACATCGATTACATCGGTCGCGCCGAGGCGCTGGGCGAGAGCGAGCTTCCGCCGGTCGCGATCGAGCGCAATGATCCGCCCGGCGCCGGCGAGCCGCGCGCCTTGCACCGCGCTCAGCCCGACCGCGCCGCAGCCGATGACGAGGGCGCTCGCGCCATACCCGATCCGCGCGATGCGTGTCGCGGCGCCGAAGCCGGTCATGACGCCGCAGCCGATGAGGCAAGCGCGGTCGAAGGGAATTTCCGCCGGCACGCGCACCGCGCTTTGCGCCGGCACGACGCAATATTCGGCGAAGCTGCCGAGAAACATCAGATTGTGAAGCGGCGCGCCGCCGAGGCTCAATCGCGCCGAACCGTCGAACGGCACCGCCTTGGGGCCGAGACGGAGATAGGTCTCGCACAGGATCGGCTCGTCGCGCTCGCAATAGAAGCAATGGCCGCAATGCGGGTTCCAGGACAGCACCACGGGATCGCCCGGCGCCAACCCCTCGACCGCCGGCCCCAGCGCCTCGACCGTGCCCGCCGCTTCGTGGCCGAGCACGATCGGCATGGGATAGGCGAGCTGTCCCTCGATGACTTCGAGATCGGTGTGGCAGAGGCTGGCGGCGCGGATGCGCACCAGCGCGTCGCCCGGCCGGAGCGCGCCAAGCTCGACCGTCTCGATCGCGAGCGGCGCGCCCGGCCGATGCAGCACCGCCGCGCGGAACCTCATGCCGCACCCTCCCCCACCGATATATCAGTCATATACCAGCGCCCAGCCTAGGGCTCGAGGCAAATACCGTCAATTCCGCTTTTGTCTTGCCCTCGGAACGTGGTATCAAACACAGTGTTATCGATCGGTTCGCGATTACCCTTCTTCCTCTTGCAACCGCAGCATATTTCGCGCGACAGGGCGGATAAGGCTTCCCGGCCGGCGTTTACCCCTTGAGCGCGCTCTATGGTGCCGCTTCCAGTGAAAAGATTCTGCTGTCTGATCGGAAAGCCTCGCGCATGACGAATTCCACCATGACGGCGACGGCGCGCCTCGCGGCGAAGCTGCTTGCCTCTCGCCAGACATCGCAAGAAGAAGTCGGCGACCTCATCCGCCATGTCCATGGCGCCCTCGCCCGGCTGGGCGAGACGCCGGAGAGCGTCGCGACGCCGCCGCCGGTCGAGACCGCAACCGAAGCGCCCGCCGCGGCGCCGCGCCGAAAGCCGCGCGAGCGCCGTGCCGCCGTCGAGCCGCCGGCCGACGCGCCCGCCGAGCCGGCGCCGCCGCCGCCGGCGCCGAAGCTAGTGCGTCGCGCCGAGGTTGCGCCGACGCCGCAGCCCGCCGTTGTGGCGCCGCTCGCGGCGCCGCCCAGCGGCACGGTGCGCGGCATCGTGCGCTGGTTCGACCCGAAGAGCGGCAAGGGCGCGCTGCGCCTGCCGGGCTATGGCGATGTCGGCTTCGAAGCACAGCTTCTCGCCGAATCCGGCATCACCCGACTCTTCAAAGGCCAGGAAGTCGAAGCGAGCCTCAGCGAGACGGGTGGCGCGCCGCAGGTGAAGCGCCTGGCGCTGCCCGGCGCCGTCAGCGCGTCGCCGCTCGGCGGCGGCGGCGTGGTGCGCGGCCGCCACGCTCGGCCGGTCGTGGTCGAGTTGAAGCGCGAAGCGCTGCGCCGCGCCGCGGCACGCGCCGAAGCAGAGCTGGTGCTAGGGTCGGGGCGGACGCGGTAACGCGGATTTCATTCACTTGCGCGACGGCGAGGTGCTTCGCCGTCGTATCGACGAATCCTCCATCAACACCCACCTCACCCGCTCGCTGCGCTCGCGCCCTCTCCCCCCGCAAGCGGGCGGAGAGGGCACCGCTACATCGCAGCGCCGCGATTGGCGATGCCGCCGTCGATGGTGATGATGGTGCCGCTGGTGTAGCCCGAGCGGTCCGAGGCAAGGAAGACGGCCATCGCCGCGATCTCCTCGGGCGTGGCCGGGCGGCCGAACGGCATCGACTTGGTCAGCTCCTGCCAGCGCCCGGCATCGCCGAGCCGATCCTGCGCTCGCTTCTTCAGCAGCGTCACGAGGCGGTCGGTGGCGACGGGTCCGGGATTGATGCCGACGACGCGCAAGCCCGATTCCGGCGCCGTGCCGCCGAGCGCGCGGGTGAAGGCCATGAGCGCGGCATTGCCGGTGCTGCCGGCGATATAAGCGGAATCGAGGCGCTCGCCCGCGGCGCCGATGATGTTGACGACGACGCCGCGCCGGCGCTGCCGCATCAGCGCGACATAGGCGCGGCAGAGGTTGATATAGCCGAAGACCTTGAGGTCCCAGGCCGCGCGCCAGCGCGGCTCGTCGATCTCGTCGAGATTGCCGCCCGGGATCGCGCCGGCATTGTTGACGAGGATGTCGATATCGGGGAAATCGCGGGCGAGGCCGCGCGCCGCATCGCCCGCACTCAGATCGAGCGGCACCGTCGTCACCGCGACATTGCGGAAGGCACGAATCTCGTTCCGCGCCTCATCGAGATCGGCGGCGGTGCGCGCCACCAGCACGAGATCGCAGCCTTCGGCGGCAAGCGTCCGCGCGACGGCGCGGCCGATGCCCTTGGATGCGCCGGTGACGAGCGCCTTGCGGCCGGCCAGATCGAGCTCCATCTATGCCTCCCCTGCGGTTGCTCTGCCCGCCACTATGCGGCAGAACCGCGTTTTCGGCCATCGCTTCGACGGAGACCTCCATGACCGAGACCGCTCTCATCGTCGGCGCCGGCAGCGGCTTGAGCGCCTCGCTCGCCCGGCTCTTCGCGCGCGAGAAGATGCGCGTCGCGCTGGCGGCGCGCCGCACCGACAAGCTCGTGCCGCTGCTAACCGAGACCGGCGCACGCGCCTGGCCCTGCGATGCCAGTCTTCCCGATAGCGTGACCGCGCTCTTCGCCGCCGTCGAAGCCGAGCTCGGCACGCCCGATGTGGTCGTCTACAATGCGAGCGCGCGCGTGCGCGGCGCCATCACCGACATCGATGCGCCCGACGTGCTGCGCGCACTGACCATCAGCTGCTATGGCGGCTTCCTCGTGGCACAAGCGGCGGCGCGCGCGATGCTCACGCGCGGCAGCGGCACGATCCTCTTCACCGGCGCTTCGGCCAGCGTCAAGGGCTATCCACGCTCGGCGTCTTTCGCCATGGGCAAGTTCGGGCTGCGCGGCCTGGCGCAGAGCCTCGCGCGCGAGCTGCAGCCGCAGAACATCCATGTCGGCCATATCGTCATCGATGGCGGCATCGGCCGCGCCGGCGACACCAATGGCGACCGCATGCTCGATCCCGACGCCATTGCGTTGGCCTATCTGCAGCTCCATCGCCAGCAGCGCAGCGCCTGGACCTCCGAGATCGAGCTCAGGCCCTGGGTCGAGAATTTCTGAAAAAACGGGGCTGAAAAAATATGGGCCGCGCTCATGGCGCGGCCCAAGTTCAGGGAGGAAACGCCCTTAGCGGGCGTCCTGGCCCCGATGTGGCATCCGCCGGGGTTTTGCGCAACCCGCCGCATGGGGGGATTGCAGAAACCGCAGAGCGAATAATCGCCCGGTAGATCGCGTTATTTCCCGGCAGTCCGGCGGGAACGGCGGTTCTCACCCTTTCCGCAGCGGATGGGCGAAGCTCCAGCCATGGCCGAAGGGGTCCTCGATCTGCGCAAAGCGCTCGCCCCAGAAGGCGTCCATCGGCGGCATGGTTACTGTGGCGCCAGCCGCGGCCGCGCGCTGCACCGCGACATCGCAATCCTCGACCGCGAGATGGAGCGTCACCGTCGTGCCCTTCAGCACCGAAGGCGGCGCGAGATGCTTTCCGGCCTCGGTGCAATGCTCGGGGAAGTGGTCCCTGACATAGAGCATCGCGCCGTTGACCTGAATCTCGGCATGCATGATGCGCTTCTTGTCCTCGGCGGGAACGCGCATGGTGACGCTCGCGCCGAGCGCCTTCTCATAGAATTGCAGCGCCGCTGTCGCGTCGTTGACGACGAGATGCGGAATGACGCCTTCCTTGCGTTGGGTCACGTAAGCCTCCTTGGGTTGTCGGCGGCCGCCGCGCGCGGAGTCACGCCGCGGCGAAGCGCACCACCGCAACGGGCGGCAAACGCGCTTCGGGCATGGTCCAGGACTCGCCGCCATCTTCGGAGATCCAGAGACCGCCGGTGGTCGAACCGAAGGCCAGCCGGTCGCCGCCGGCATCGACGGCGAGCGCATGGCGCAAGACGAGATCATAGACATGGCGTTGCGGCAGGCCGTCGCTCAAGACCTCGAAGCTTCGTCCGCCGTCACGGGTGCGGGCGACGACGAGCCGGGCATCGACCGGGATGCGCCGCTCGTCCTTGATGGCGGGAACGAACCAGGCGGTATCGGGATCGCGCGGATGCACGACGACGGCGAAGCCGAATTTCGACGGGCGGATCGCCGTCACCTCCTGCCAGCGAGCCCCGGCGTCGCTCGAGCGGAAGACGCCATTATGGTGCTGGCACCACAGGATCTCGGGATCGGCGGCGGAGCGCGCCAACATGTGAATGTCCTGGGCGACGGGATCGCCGCAGCGCTCCGGCGGCATGTAATCGGCATGCATGCCTTGATTGATGACGCGCCAGGTGGCGCCGCCATCCTCGCTCGCCCAGACGCCGCCGGTCGAGACGCCGAGGCGCAGCGCGTCGGGATCGCGCGGATCGACGAGCACCGCGCTGATGCCGGGCTGCTCGCCGCCGGCGACGCCGCCCCAGAACCGGCGCTCGGGGTGGCGCCACAGCGCCTCGGAGAACGACCAGGAGGTGCCGCCATCGGCGGAGCAAAAGAGCCCGCCCGGCATCGTGCCGGCCCACAGCCTTCCCGGAACGCCGCCCGGCTCGAGCGCCCAGATCTTGCCGAGCGACCAGGGATGGGGGTCGTCGCCGGCATCGTCGGGCTTCGGCGGAAAGACCGGCACCGGCAGCTCGCGCCAGGCGCCGCCGGCATCGCGGCGCCAGAGCTTGGCGCCGAAATGGCCGAGATCGAGCGCGGCGAAGAGCACGCCATCGGCGTCTTCGAGCACGGCGGAAACCGGCTCGCCGAGGAAATGCGTCCCAGCCACCTCCCACGAACTGCCGCGGCGCTCGAGCTCGAACAGGCCCTTGCGGGTTCCGACATGAAGTCGCTCGGCCATTCTCTTCTCCCTCAACGCTAGCCGCCGGTCAGTGCCTGAAAGACATAGATCGAGTCGCGCGGCGCAAGCGGGTCGCTGAGCCTGAGACGGTCGCGCGCCGGCGCGCCATTCACATAAACGGCGACATGGCGGCGGAGCGCGCCCTGATCGTCGAGCAAGTAGCCGCGCAAGGCGGGCTTCGTGGCAAACACCGCGGCGAGCGCCTCGCCGAGCGTGGCGCCGTCCACCGTCGTCGCGGCGACATCGAGGAACCGTTCGAGCGCGGGGGTGAAGGTCACCGTCGGCATCGACTCTCGCCTGATCTCCTCGTCCTTGACAATTATGTTGATATCAACACTATTG
>Ga0335081_10009301_pt1 | contig 15809 bp, 21 predicted proteins | sample Lox_Sample_35_FD_206713 | JGI IMG/M metagenome (GOLD analysis project Ga0335081, IMG submission 206713) | Soil microbial communities from Loxahatchee National Wildlife Refuge, Florida, United States - Lox_Sample_3.5 | ecosystem: Environmental > Terrestrial > Soil > Wetlands | place: USA... | reverse complement strand
AGAAGCAAGCGCAGGCGAGAAACGAATCTGATGCAGCCAGTGAGCCGGATCGAAGGCCAGGCGGCTCCAGAACGTCCCTTGCGGGGCGGTCTCGAGGGCTTCCTGCAGATGCATGCGAGACGACGCCAGCAAATTCGGCGACGGCTCGGCGGCGCGATCCTGCGAGAGCAGAGCGTGGAAATTCTGCTCCGCCTTCAGTTCGGCCGCGCAATCGGCGCAGCGGGCCACGTGCTGCTCCAGTTCGTGGCGGGCATCATCAGCCAGCTCGCCGTAAACCTGGAGCACAATATTTTCTCTTACCCATTCACACTTCATAAAAATCCACCTTCGGTCTTGGGTGTTAGGTCGTAGGTTTTGGGAAAACCTAACGCCCAAGGCCCAATACCTAACACCTACCTCATATCCGCCAGCGCCCCGCGCAACTTCTGCGTGGCGCGGAAGAGCGTGTTCTTGGCGGTCTCTTCCGTCGTATGCAAAATTTCTCCGACCGTGCGCAACTTCAGTCCGTGATAGTGCTTCAGCTCGAACACCATGCGCTCGCGCGGCGTCAGCTTCTCGAGCGCCCCGGCGATGCGAGAGCCTAACTGGCGTCGCATCAAATCGCGCTCCGGATTCGCACCCGCTCGCGCATCGGGCACCTGGTCGAGCAGATCGTACTCGCCGCCGTCTGCATCTTTCGCGACCGGCGCATCTTCCTTGCGCACGTTCCTCTTGCGCAAGTGATCGAGACACAGGTTGGTCACGATCCGGTAAATCCATGTGTAGAAGGAACACTCGAAGCGGAAGTTTCCGATGTTCTTGTACGCCTTGAGGAACGCGTCCTGGTAGACGTCCTGCGCGTCCTGCTCGGTGCCGGTGAGATGAAGCGCCAGCCGCAATACGGCCTGGTCGTAATGACGCACGAGTTCTTCGAACGCCGCGCGATTGCCGCGCTGGGCGTCTCGAATCAACATCGTGTCGTCGATGCGGCGCTCCTGAATCTGGCGATCCTGACTTTGGCCCTGTGCCGGGCCATTTCCTCTGTCGCGATCGTTGATTCTCACCACCCGCTCGCTCTTCTGCATCGGGCGGATCCGCGTGCCAACCGCAAAGGGTGTAACCAAAACTCCGGCCGGCATTGGTCGTCGTGTCCTCTACCTGCCCGGTTGTTCGTGTCGTACCCGGGCTTGCACAGGAATAGACGGAGAATCAGCGGAACCGTGAGCAGAAATTATAGGGCGTACGGGGATTTTTTGGGTGACCTAGGTGATTCTGGGACAGGGAGTTAAGGGGAAACAGAACAGTGGCGGACAGGGCTGGATGGGAATTTGGAACGGAAAGTGCCCTGATTTTGAGGCAAGAAGGAAACAACGGCGGTCTTGGGTATATAGTGGCCGCGAGGCAAGGGAATCAGGCGGCCGGACTAGTGACTTCAATATGGACTCAAAAGCTATATTTTTGGCGTTAGCGGTTCTAGCTGGTCCAAGCGCAAGCCAATGCCAAAGCCTCGGAGCGACTCCACCCGCAGCTAAACATCAGCAGCGAGCGCAAACGACTTTTGCCTCCGATACGAACGAACCGGTACAAAAGCCAGCCGAGGTTCCTGATGAAGTCTTACAGATCTTGCGGGATAACTTGGGCCGCGGTGTTGTTAACTGTATTGAAAACGATGCCGGACTGACTCCTCAGCAGGTTCCTGCATCGTGGTTCGTCGCCTCAGAAATTCATCTTGATGGACGTGGTGAGGTAGACCTTATAGTGCGCCCGCAAGACATGATTCAAAGTCAGTCACTGAACCGTTGTCTGTTCGGGGCTCACGCCGTGCCTTTCTGGGTCGTCGGGCAGATTGGCAGCAAATACGAGCTTCTCTTCAATGCTCTTGCAGACGGCCTACGGATACTGAATTCACGAACGAACGGCTACCGAAATATTCAAATCTGGTCGTTGACAGCAGTGACCCTCACAACCTCGACCCTCAAATTCGACGGATACCAATATCGTCTCTCTGACCACAAAAAGAAAGACAAACCCTGAGGGTGCACGCGCTTCACGGTGCGCCGGAAAGATAGGCGCAGGCCTCGTTATATGGGAAAATAACGCTATGACTGGAGTACAGTTCGTCACAGACAGCAAAGGTCGTAAAGTTGCCGTCCTCATTGATCTGAAGAAGCATGGGGCGCGGCTCCAGGATTTTTGGGATGGCGCCGTTTCTGAATCCCGTCGCGCTGAGGTTGGAATCCCACTCGATAAGGTGAAGGCCGATCTCATCAAGCGTGGACGACTTCGTGGATAGCTATGCCGTCGAACTAAAACCCTCAGCACGCAAAGAACTTGATTCCCTGCCTGATATTTTCCTGCACCGCATAATTAAAAAACTGGAACTGCTCGCGGTCCATCCTAGACCTCCCGGATGCAAAAAGCTGAGAGGCTACAAAGATTTGTGGCGAATACGGGTGGGTGATTGGCGCGTCGTGTACATCATCGACGATGCGGCGAAACTCGTCAGCGTGACTCGCATCGCGCATCGTCGCGAAGTTTACGATTAAACGATAACCGCAGTGGCGCTACTCCGCGACCGCTTCCTTCTCGATCACGACCGCATGCGGCATATCCTTGTGCGGATTCACCGGAACGGCAAAACTCGCCGGTTCGGCCTTTAAACTAACTATTGAGAAATCTAAACTTTAACTTTATATTTCTCAAATGCAGTTCATCCAGCGCCAACTGGCTTCAGTGCTTCAGGACGCCTCCAGGCACTTTCCTGCCATTGTTTTGACCGGGCCCAGGCGTGCCGGCAAGACGACCCTGTTCCGCAGCTTGTTTCCTAAGGCTCGATACATCCTGCTCGAAGATCCTGACATCCAGGGCCGGGTGCGGAGCGATCCACGTGCATTCTTAGAAGAACTGCGCCCACCAGTCATCTTCGACGAAATTCAGAACACCCCCGAATTGCTCGGCTATGTCCGCACAATCATCGATCTCGCGCCTCGCCGCATGGGCCAATGGCTCTTCACGGGATCGCAGGAAGCGCCCCTGATGCGCGGCATCAGCGAATCCATGGCCGGGCGCGCCGCCATCCTTCAACTCATGCCGTTCAGCCTTCAGGAAACCAACAAGGTCAATCTGTTGCACGGGGGATTCCCCGAAGTTCTGGCTCGCCCCCGCGGACGCGCCTTGTGGTTCGCCTCCTACCTGCAGACGTATCTCGAAAGGGACGTCCGCTCCATCGCCAACGTGCGAGACCTGGCCACCTTCCGTCGCTTTCTCGCCCTCGTCGCAAGCCGGCACGGACAGGTGCTCAACCGCACCGACCTCGCGGCACCCCTCGGAGTATCAACTCCGACCGTTAGCGAATGGCTGCACATTCTGGAGATCACGGGGCAAATCCACCTCGTACCGCCGTACTTCGAAAATTTCGGAAAGCGGTTAATCAAGTCGCCGAAGGTATACATCGGCGATTCCGGCCTCGCCTGCTATCTCTTGGGACTCACATCGCAAGCGGAGGTGGAACGCTCACCGTTCCTCGGAGCGTTGTTTGAGGGAATGGTGGCGTCGGAAATTCTCAAGGGCCAGATCAATGGGGGAGGACGGAAGGAACTCTACTATTTCCGCGATCAACAAGGATTAGAGATCGATTTCCTGATTCCGCGGCCTGGGACCAAACTCTGGCTGGTGGAAGCCAAGGCCGCAAAGACGGTACGTCCCGCTATGGCGGCGCCGTTGTTTAACCTGCAACGAGCCTTAAGTAAACGCGCCACTCGCTTGCTGGTGGTTCATCGCCACTCGCACACGGGGCTCCCCACAGCGGCGATTGCGAAAGGGGTGGAAGCACTAGACCTCGAACAGTTCGCAGGCGAGTTAAGCAAAATGAGAAATCTAAAGTAGCGCTTTAGATTTCTCAAAGGTTGCCCGACGTGAGAATGACTACTCCGCCACCGCTTCCTTCTCGATCACGACCTTCAAATGCGCGGTCACGTCCTTGTGCAGCTTCACCGGGACGGTGAACTCGCCCAGAGTCTTCAGCGGTTCGTGCAGCTGGATCTTGCGGCGGTCGATGTTGAATCCCTTCTTCTCCAGGCCGTCAGCCAGGTCCGAAGAAGTGACCGATCCAAATAGCTGATCGTGTTCGCCCGACCGGCGCGTATAGGTGAGCGACACGCCTTCGAACTGTTTCGAGAGTTCTTCCGCCTGAGCTTTCTCTTTGGCGGAACGGCGCACGGAGGCGGCCTTCATCTGCACGATGACGGCCTTGTTGCCCTCGTTGGCCTCAATGGCTAGCTTGCGCGGGAGAAGGAAATTGCGCCCGTATCCTTCGGCAACCTTCACCACGTCACCGCGCGAACCCAGTTTGGCTACGTCTTCTTTGAGAATGACTTCCATGATGGCTCCTAGCTCTAAGAATCTGTCCGCCACGGATTTTCACGGAGACACACGGATCAGACAAACGTTGCAAAAGCCCTATCCGCGAAGATCCGTGAGAATCCGTGGCAAATGTTTAGGACGCTCTTCCGGCGAACGGCAGCAGGGCGATGTTGCGGGCCTGCTTGATGGCGCTCGACAGCCGATGCTGATGCGGCGCGCACACGCCGGTCAGGCGGCGCGGCACGATCTTGCCGCTTTCCGCGACGAACTGGCCGAGCAGCCGGTAGTCCTTGTAGTTGATGTCCTCAATTTTTTCGGTGCAGAACTTGCAGACCTTCTTGCGCCGGAAAAACTTGCGTCCGCCGGGACCGCCGCCTTCGCGAGGAGGCCCGCCGGGGCCGCGTCCACCGCCGCCGAAGCGCGGGCGATCTCCGCCTGGGCGCCCTTCGGACCGCGGTGCCGATTGTTCTGGTGCTTTTGTCTCGTCAGCCATTCTTCTTCTCCTTCGAATCTCTTCTGCGACCCGTAAACAGGCGTCAGACGCTAGGGGCAAGTACTTCGACACAGGCAGAGGGACTGAATCCGGTCCCTTGCCCTCCAGCCCCTGTAATTACGCCGTTGCCGGAGTTTCCGCCGCGGCTGGTGCTGCGGCTTCTTCCGGTGCGGCCGCGGGCTGCGCGCTGACTTTCTTTTTGGCGTCGCGCAGCTTCTTGATCTTGTCGAGGCGCTTCTGCTCTTCGTCGACGCGAACGGTCAGGAACTTGATGACCGGTTCCGTCACGCGCAGTCGACGCTCGAGTTCGTGCATCACCGGGCCGCCGCCCTCGACGACCATCAGCACATAAATGCCGTCGTGAAAGCGCCGCACGGTGTATGCGAGACGCCGTTTGCCCATCTTCTCGACCTTCAGCACAGCTCCACCCGCGGGTGGAACCACCGACTGCAGCGTCGAAATCAGTTTGTCCAGATCCTCGTCCGTCATATCGGGCCGAACGATGAACATCAGCTCATAAGTACGATTCATTCTTGTCTCCAAATCTAGGTCACGGATTGTCGCGGATCTTCACGGATGAGTTCTTTACAGTCCGTGGGAATCAGTGTTGATCCGTGGCTAATCTTTTTGTTCGTCCGGCTCTTTGCGGTTAAAGCGATTCATTGCCGCTGCCGGACCATCCTTCAAAATCACTTTTACAGCTTCTGCCGCAGTGTCGAGAATGCCGTCGACCACCGCCATATCCTGCTTGCGCATGGGAGCCAGCAGGTACTCTGCTCCGTCGCCAACCTTCCGGTCGGGCGCTACGCCGATCCGAATCCGCAGAAAATCCTGCGTGCCCAGCGCGCCGATGATCGACTCGATGCCGTTGTGTCCCGCCGAACTGCGCCGCGTATGAATGCGCAACGTGCCCAGTGGAAAATCCAACTCGTCCTGAATCACGATCAGGTCCGATTCCGGCTTCGCTTCGTACTCTCGCAACAATTCCCGGACAGAGACGCCACTCAAATTCATGAACGTCTCGGGCTTGGCCAAGAGCACCATCTGATCGGCGATGATGGTGCGCGCCGTCTGCGCCCGGCACTGCCGGTTCCTTACTTCCACCCCAAGATTGTTGGCGATGCGATCGATCGCCAGAAATCCCAGGTTGTGCGGCGTGAATTGATACTCGATTCCGGGATTTCCGAGACCAACGATCAGTTTCACGCCTTGGGAGATCCTTCGCTACACTCAGGATGACAGCGGCGGGCTCAAACGCCCGCCAAACGCTGTCACTTCTTCTCTTTCTTCTCTGCCGGAGCCTCGGCACCTTCCTCCTCGGTCTCCTGCTTGCCCTTCTTGATGACCTCGGGCTCGGCCGGAGCAGCCCCTGCTTCCGCGGCCACTGCTTCTGGAGTCGCCACAACTTCTTCCTTCACCGAGGTGACGTGCGCCACAGGCTGATTCTCATCGGTGATGAATTTGATCTTGTCGGAATGAGGCAGTTCCGACACGCGCAGCACCTTGCCGAATGTCAACTGCGAGACGTCGGCATCGATGTGGCTGGGAATGTCCGCAGGCAAGCACTCGATTTCGACTTCGCGCAGCATCTGCTCCATGATGCCGCCTTCCTGCTTTACGCCGGCTGATTCGCCGACCAGGAAGATGGGCACGCTGACCTTGAGCACCTTGTCCATGGCGATGCGCTTCAGGTCGATGTGCAGCAGGCGGCCCTTGATGGGCTCATACTGCCAGTCGACGATCATGGCCTTGGTGCGCTCTCCGCCGTCGAGCGAGAGGTCGAAAATGGTGTTGTGGCCCGTCTCGGAGTTCAGGATGCGCGTAACGTGACGCGGATCGACGCTGACCGACAACGAGTCTTTGCCGGCGCCATAAACCACCGCCGGAATTTTGCCCTCATTGCGAACGCGGCGGGCGTCATTCTTGGTGCCCGCGCTCCGCGGTTGCGCTTCCAGTATGTTTTGTTCCAATGCAGTCGCCATAAGATTTCAATTCCTATCGAAAAAGTCCCGAGTCCCGAGTCGTGAGTCCTGAGCTCAGCTCATCGCTCACTGCTCGTAGCTCATCGCTCACATAAACAACTTACTGACTGAAGTCTCTTCGTGATTGGCCTGGATTGCCCGGCCAATCAATCCCGCGATGGAGAGGACGCTAATCTTGCCGCCCTTTTCCGTCCGCGCCGCGTCGGCCGCCGGACTCAACGGGATCGTATTCGTTACAACCACTTCCTTAATCACCGAGTTCCGGATGTTTTCCACCGCGGGACCCGAAAGCACTGCGTGCGATGCGCACGCGTAAACTTCGTTGGCGCCATTCTGTACCAGAGCAGCCGCGGTCTTTACCAGCGTGCCGGCCGTGTCGATCAAGTCATCGATGATCAAGCACGTGCGGCCATTCACATCACCGATGACGTGCATGATTTCCGCAACGTTCATCTCGACCCGGCGCTTATCGACGATGGCCAGCGCGGCGTCGACCTTCTTCGCAAAGAACCTGGCGCGCTCCACGCCGCCCGCATCGGGCGAAACCACTGTCAAATTCGGCAACGCCAGCTTGCGGAAGTGATCCACCAGCACCGGCGACGCAAACAGATGGTCGACCGGGATGTTGAAAAATCCCTGCAACTGCGGTGTATGCAAATCCACAATCAACGCCCGGTGCGCCCCTGCCGCCGTCAGCAGATCCGCCACCAGCTTCGAAGAAATCGGGCTGCGCGGTTTGTCTTTCCGATCCTGGCGCGCATATCCGAAGTACGGAATCACCGCCGTGATGCGCCGCGCCGAAGCGCGCTTCAGCGCATCGATCATCAGCAGCAACTCCATCAGGTGCTCGTCGACCCCTGTCGCACCCTTGGCGCTATAGGTGCGGCACGTCGGCTGCATGACGAAAACATCTGCGCCGCGCACGTTCTCCTGAATCTGAACGTAGCACTCGCCGTCGGCGAACCGGACCACCTGCGCCTGGCCGCGCTGCATGCCTAGAAAATGGCAGACCTCGTCGGCCAAGGGCTCATTCGCCGTACCGCTGAAAATCTTGAACTTGTCGTCGCTGCGCGGACGCTGTTTCCGTTCAGTCTTTTCGTCGGTCACAGGCGAACTCTTTTTTTCAATCTTCTCGGTCGTCTTGTCGGTCGGCGTGACTAAAGTAGCCATAGGCAGTTCTCAGTTCTCTGTTCCCAGCTCTCAGTATTTTGGGCTCGGGCCAGTTCAACTGAGAACTGAGAACTGGCAACTGAGAACTGCAGTTTTGGCTGGGCCGCTAGGATTCGAACCTAGACAAAGTGCTCCAAAGGCACTTGACCTACCATTAGTCGACGGCCCAGTGAAACCATTGTCGATTGCTGAATTTTCGATTGTCGATTGAGCCCCGCGGTGCGGGGAACCACATTGTCCTGCAAGAATCCGAAATCAACAATCAAAAACTTGTGTTCACAACCGGCAATCAAAAATCGTCACTCGAACATTCGCCGCCAGTACTGTGACCGCGGCAGCGTAACCGTCGCCCGTGCCGACCAGCCTTGCTTCCGGAGCTTCGTCACCGCCCGCGCTGCCGCGTCTTTCGAGGCAAACAGCCCGTAGAGCGTTGAACCGGAGCCTGATAGAGACGCATACTTCGCGCCTGCGCCCTCAAGCGCACTCTTCCCTTCACGCAGTTCGGGGTACTCAGGAAAGACGACCTCTTCGAAGTCGTTCTTGATCCCAGCCCGGACAAGCCAAAGAAGTGGATTCTCAGCTCGGCCCCTTCTATTCAAAAAGCCGGAAGGAGCACCGGAGTAAGGCCCGCTCAGCCACGCCGACAACCCACGGCTAAGCTCATTCATTCTATCGGAGGGAGAAGTTAGCGTCAATTTGCCTTTGCTGGTGTGGGAACGGGCCCCCTCGCCCGTCCGGACCGAGCCTGGCTCCGCAGAATTGTTGCCCCCGCTACGCAATCGATCCCATTCTGCAAAAGCCTTCGGGGTGGAAACGCCGACGTCAGGTGTGACCACCACCATGGGAATTGCAGGAAAATCCGGGAGCGGGTAGACCTGTTCGCCGCGGCCGACGCCGAGTGCGGCGCCGCCAACCAGGAACAAGGGAAGATCGGAGCCCACCTCGGCGGCGATCCGCAATCTCTCCGCACCGGAAAGCGACTTCTTCAGGGCACGCTCAAGCGCCAGTAGCGTGGCTACAGCATTGGCTGACGCGCCGCCCAGACCGCCCTGCACGGGAAGGCGCTTCTCGATTTCGATGATCACCCGCTTGGTGGCTTCAAGGGCGTGCATGGCCCGCGCCACGATGCGGAAGCATGTGTTCGATTCGTCCTGGGGCACCCGGGGATCAGCGCAACGAAGCTCGATTCCGGAGCCCGGTCGTACACTCACTCGAATGACATCGTGCAAATCGATGGTCTGATAGACGGTGAGAAGTTCGTGAAAACCATCGGGACGAGCCGCTCCGATGTGGAGGCCGAGATTGATCTTGGCGAATGATCGGACCTTGACTGTCATGGATCGATGATTGTAAGGCCTCGACTTGCCATTTTTCGACCCAGCCACTTCCGGGCCATGCAGCCTCGCCCACCGGTGGTAATACCTAGGTAATCTCGCCTTCTCTTCCGGGCAGGCGCAAGCTTATTGTGATTTCAATCACACCGCCCACAGGCGGTGCCCCTATTGAAACCGGAAGGCAAGACCACAAGTAAGACCTGCAAGCAAATGCTGTCCGGGCGTGGGGTCCGGGCTGCTGTGCAGCGTGGTCCTTCAACTGGGACGACAGGTGCGAGCAGAGTAAGACTTGTGCAGCCAATTTGGAGCTCTGGCCTGGCCGGCTGCGGTGCCGGATGGCAGGGAGCGGCTAGGGGACAGGTATGCGCCGGTTAGTCTCGGTATGGATCTCATTCTTTTTTTTCAGCTTCGCTTGCGCAGCGTTTGCGCAAAGCGACTACAAAGTCATCAACGTCACTGATGGCGGCACCATTTCGGGCACGGTAAAGTGGGTGGGCCCGCTGCCGCACAACCTGGAATTTCCGGTCACGAAAGATCCCCAGATCTGCGATCCCGACGGTAAGAAGACTGTCGACATGGACCGGTTGGTCGTCGGGCCGCAGGGCGGGGTCGCCAACACGATCGTCTATCTTAAGAATATTTCCAGCGGCAAAGCCGTGGAACTGCCGGAACAACGCCGCCATCTCGATCAGAAGACGTGCCGCTACATACCGCACATTCTGCTGGTACCCAAAGATAGTCTGTTAAGCATGGTGAGTTCCGATGCGACCTTGCACACGGTGCACATGGATGGCGCAGCCACCTACAATTTGCCATTTCCTTTTCCCGATCGCGTGACGACGCGTAACATGCCGGCCGCGGGCCTGGTGCACCTGCGATGCAACGGCGGCCATGTCTGGATGAACGCCGAGATGATGGTGGTGACGCATCCTTACTACGCGGTGACCGACGAGAGTGGCCGCTACGAATTCAACGATGTACCGCCGGGAACGTATCAGATCGTCGCCTGGCATGAGGGTTGGGGACTCGCAGGGAAAGAACAGGCCTACGACGTATTGACCGAACACAGCGTGCAGCGGCCCATATTTACTGAGCCGAAGACTTGGGAGAAGTCGGTTACGGTGAACGCGAATCAGCCGAGCAAGATCGATTTCGTCATCGCGAATAAGTAGGCTGAGATTTTGGTGAACTTGTACAATCCTTGATTCGGTTTCTGCCGAATCGACGATTGCTCTCCCGCTCCAAAGCGCCGCTTCTCATGATCAGTCTGGCGGTCGTCATGGGAATCATCGCGCTGTTTGTGCCACCCATCCCACAGCCGCTTTCCTACCACAACTTCGCTGATCATCGCGGATGGCTCGGCATTCCCAACTTTGGCGACGTTGTATCGAATGTACCGTTTGCCGTCGTCGGCATATGGGGATTGATCGTTCTTCTCACGCCGCAGGCGGTCAAATTCGTTGACTCGCGGGAACGCTGGCCCTATCTGTTCATGTTCGCCGGCCTGATACTGACCGCAATTGGCTCGGGCTACTATCATCTCGCGCCCGATAATGCACGGCTGGTGTGGGACCGCATCCCCATCATGATGGTATTCATGGCGCTGCTCTCGGCCGTGATCGCCGAGCGCGTCTCCGTGCATGCCGGACTCTGGTTATTTCCGATTCTGCAAGCCGCCGGAATCGGCAGCGTTCTGCTTTGGCGTGCCGGCGAACTGCGCGGGCATGGCGATTTACGCTTCTATGCTGCCGTGCAGGTGTATTCGATTCTCGTACTGCTGCTGATGTTACTGATTCCGTCAAAGTACACGCGCGGATCGGATTTCGGAGTCGTGGTCGGCTTCTACGTGCTGGCGAAGATTCTCGAAGAGACGGACAAGCAGGTCTTTCGTATTGGCCACGTGGTGAGCGGTCACACGCTGAAGCATTTGGCTGCAGCGGCAGCTGGTTACTGGGTATTGAGGATGCTGCAGCAAAAAGAATCTCAGAAACCGGCCTAGCGTTTCGTCGCGACCGATGGCAGAATAGCCTGCATTATGGCCCGTGCGGCTTGAACCGGACAGGGTGTAGATGAAAAACTTTTTCTACAGGCACGTCTTCAACTTCATAGCTGCGTATGCCGTAGCCCTGTTAGTCGGGGCTTGGTTTCTTCTCAAGCGGCTGCCCGAATGGATTCGATCGTTGCGCGCCGGAGCTTGGCCGTCCGTCCAGGGCAGAGTAGAAACCGTCAACGTCACGACATTTCACGATCAGGCTCTGGCGGAGTTGGGTTATTCGTATGTTGTCGAAGGAGAGCGCTTCGCTGGGTACTGCACCCGTCAATTTGCTGACGAGCAGCATGCGTGGGACTACGTAGACGGCTTGCAAGGCCAATTGGTAGTCGTCAGGTTCGAAGAAAAAGACCCAGGCATCTCGGCTCTTCGCGCCGAGGATCAGCAGTCCTACGTTAATATCCAAGGGGACGGTTTCTTCATCAGTTTCTGGAAAGCGGTCTTCGAGCGGCTGACACAGTTCTATCCGCGCCGCTTGTAGAGAATGGCGAACTCGAACCCCGGATTCGGCGGGAACAATTCTGCAACTTTTCGCAGCCGTTCGGCCAGCGCCGACGGAGCCAGCAGCGGGTAGTCGCGCTCCCGCAGATCGTAATAATCCACATCCAAGTACAGCGATAGCAGGTAAATCGAGATCGTGTCGGAGAACGTCGCTTCCATGTACTCCGTCTTATAGCGCTCGCTGTCGGGCCCTCCGGCCGTCGCCAGTTTGCGCGCCTCCCAGGCATCGAGAGAGGTTTCGCCGCGAATGCCAGCCTCGACTTGCGACCACGCCAGTTCGCAGAATTCGCGCGAAACTCCGGCACGCTCGACCAGCGCGTGCCCAACATTGATGTAGAACTCGAAGGCCACCGAGAATTTGTCATCCATCAGGCGCGTCGAGATGAAGACGCACTGCGAATCGCCCAGATTCAGATTGCGGTGGCAGACAGCATTGTCGCTGAGGGCAACATCGTAGCGGTCAGCGATGACAGTCTCATCGCCCTGGCTCACCGTGAGTGGCACGAAGTAATAGGCCTTGCGATCCAGTGCTGTCGCGATGCGAACAGGAACGGCGGCGATCATCCTGTCGAGATCGAACGAGTTGACGGCGATCTCGCCCGAGGCGGCGTAACATACACCGTTCGCAGCCTGGGAAACAGGCGTGGCGCGGACCACATCCGCGGGACTGCGCGTAATGGCAGGGGCAGCTTGCGACATCTGACTTATTCTACACATCGGCTTTGTAGACTTGCTATTTGGGCGGCTGCCAGGGCGTCAGACGAGGAAGCCAGCGCCGGACGTGTGCTCGGTACTCGTCATATTCGGGACCGAATGTTTTCCGCAGCGTCGGCTCTTCGTAGAGCAAGACAAATGTGAAAAATGCCGCGGCGACCACCAGACCGTACTCAAGCACGCCGCGGTTGGCGAAGAGAAACCCCTGGCCGAGGATCAGCGAGTCGACCGCGATATACATCGGGTTGCGCACGTAGCGGAAGAAGCCAGTTACCACCAGATGCTTCGTTGGCATGATCGGGGCGGGCGTCCCCAGGCCCTGCAGGGCAAAGCGCCCGAAGGAGTCGAGCAAAATCGGGAGGCCCGCAGCGACAAGGAGACCGCCAATAACCCGCAAGCCTGAGACGCCGAAAAATGGCGGCTCAAAATGCCAGCGCGAAATCATCCATGGAATGTAGCCGGCTACCACGCCCGGAGCGACCACCAGGAAAACGATGGAACCGAGAATGGCGGAAGCGCGGCGCATCAGTCGTTGTCTGGACCGAGGGTATTCTCGCAATTGCGATGTGTAAACGGGTTTCCCGCCATGGCGCGAATGATTTAAAGTTTCTGGAGTGGTTCCCTCGCAATCAAAACGCTCGCCGCACTGGTACGGCATTCCCGTCCGCGTGGCACTGATGACCTTCATCGGTACCCTGCTGGGTTTCGCGATCAGCTTACTGCTGGCAATTCTTGGCGTAGTGATCGTTTCCGCTGTGCGAGGCGTGCATCCTGACATGCGCATCGCGTATCGCGTAATCGCGATTCCTGCCGCCGTCGTGGAAGGTGCGGTCCTGTTCGTCCTGTCCCTGGTTATGGAGATCCGGCACTACCGGCAAAACAAAACGCTATCGGCAATCGAGAAGCTGAGCTAGATGGCGCCGCGTATTGCCATCCCACTGCCGCATTCGACGAATCTCGAATATTCGAATCGAGCCATACCGCAATACGAGCGCGCGGTTGAATTGGCCGGTGGCGAGGCCGTACGCATCGATCTGAATCTGACATCGGCCGAGATCTCACAACTGATTCAGAATTGCCATGGCGTGCTGCTGCCCGGCAGCAATGCCGATGTCGATCCCGAGAAATTTCACAAGGCGAGATCGCTGCGGACCGCGGCCCCTGATATAGGGCGCCACGAAGTAGACGACCTTCTGTTGCGCGATGCCTACCAGCGCCGCAAGCCGGTACTCGGCATTTGCTATGGCCTGCAGAGCCTGAATGTCTTTCGCGGAGGATCGCTCATCCAGCACATTCCGGATTTCCTGCCGGAAGAAAAACGCGCTCTGGTCAACCACGAGGCCGGCAAGGATGTGCCCGTTGCGCACACCGTTAATGTCGATACCGATTCGCAGCTTGCCACCATCGTCGGCGTCAGCAGAAATCTGCCCGTCAATTCATCGCACCATCAGTCGGCGGATAAAATCGGCGAGGATCTGCGGTTGGTAGCCCGTTGCGCGGAGGACGGCATCGTCGAAGCCGTGGAGGGAACGGGGCTAGATCATTTCGTGCTGGCGGTGCAGTGGCACCCGGAGCGGTCCGTAGATCAAGATGAAGCTTCACGCGCGATTTTCCGGGCGCTGGTCGAGGCTGCCCGCTAAGGCGACGTCGATTCGATTACCTCCGAGACTTCTTTTTCGCCGCTGGTTTACGGATCGGACGCCTCGGTGAATTCTTCCGTCTCTGCAGAAGCACAGCCACGTGAGCAATCGCGGCGTTATCCAAATTCAATCCTTCAGGTGTTTTCGCCTTTAATCCCACGCAATCGCAGTGCAGGTCCATCAACTCGGCAACCCGAGTTCGAATCGCAACTGCATGAGGGCCGATTTTTGGCGCCGCCAAAATCAAACTCGAATCCACATTTGCGACGGAATATCCCGCGTCGTGCACGCGCTTCAGCGCCTCGCGTAAAAAGATGACGGAGTCGGCCCCTTTCCATTTGGGATCAGACGGTGGGAACAGCGCGCCGATGTCAGGCGCCGCGATCGCGCCGAGTAGAGCGTCGGTGATGGCGTGAAGCAGCACATCGCCGTCGGAGTGGCCTCCCAGGCCCTTGTCGTGCGGAAGAATAATGCCGCCAATCTTCAGCGGAATGCCGGGACGAAATTCGTGGGAATCAAAGCCGTAGCCGATTCTCATGCGAATACCCGGGCCACAGATTCGCACGGATTTTCACGGATCTTCTTTCGAACATTGTCAAACAACAGCCGGTGGAATTGAGGGCGCGCACCGAAATTGAGAAGTAAGCCTACCTCTATTTCGGTTGCACGCAAGTAATGCAGGAGTTGCGCTTCATGCGCGGAGTCGATGTTATGGGCGGTCTTCAGCTCGAGTAGTATTTTGTCGTTTACCATGACATCCGCGAAATACTGCCCGACTTTAACGCCTCGAAACCAAACTGGCACCGGATATTCGCGCTGGACCACGAGCCCGGCTTGCCCGAGAGCTATAACGATCGCTTCGGCGTAGGTGGATTCCAAGAACCCGTATCCAAGCTCGTTGTACACATCGTAGAAGACTCCTATAATTTTTTCTGTGAGCTCGGAATGAATGAGTTCAATTGAGCGCCGCGACATAACGCCTAAGTTTACGCCGCCTTGAATAAATTGATCCGTGAAGATCCGCGAAAATCCGTGGCTCATTTCCTTAAATAGAACTCCGCCAACTCCATGTCGCCTGGGCTGGTGATCTTCAAATTTCTCGGCGATCCCATGACGACCGCTACGGCTTGTCCCGAGCGTTCGGCGAGGGATGCCTCGTCAGTGCCCATAAAGCCGTCAGCCGCCGCTTCATCAAAGGCCTTCTTGATGATGTGGTAGCGGAACCCCTGCGGCGTTTGGGCCAGTACCACCCCGGCTCGCGGGATCGTTGCCTTGATGAGCGCTCCCTCCGACGTGCGTTCCACCTGCTTTACCGTGTCGACAGCAGGCAGGGCGGCGATTGCGGCACCGTATTTCTGCGCTGCTTCAATCACCTCGTGGATGATCTCTGGCGTGACCAGGGGACGCACCGCATCATGCACCAGCACGATGTCATCCGGCGCAGCCTTGATGGCATTGAGCGCGTTCTCGACGGATTGCTGACGATGCTCGCCGCCAATCACGAGTTCCACATTTTTGTTCAATACATCGTTGGCTTCGTGAGCGAGGCGTTCACGAAACCCGTCAATTTCGTTCTCGCGCAAC
>Ga0335081_10009299_pt1 | contig 15812 bp, 21 predicted proteins | sample Lox_Sample_35_FD_206713 | JGI IMG/M metagenome (GOLD analysis project Ga0335081, IMG submission 206713) | Soil microbial communities from Loxahatchee National Wildlife Refuge, Florida, United States - Lox_Sample_3.5 | ecosystem: Environmental > Terrestrial > Soil > Wetlands | place: USA... | reverse complement strand
CCGACTTGCGCGCATGCACATCGGCGCCGCCCAATTCCTCCGCGCTCACCACTTCGCCGGTCGCCGCCTTCACCAGCGGCGGCCCGCCGAGAAAAATGGTGCCCTGGTTCCTGACGATGACGGTCTCATCCGACATCGCCGGCACATAGGCGCCGCCGGCGGTGCAGGAGCCCATCACCACGGCGATCTGCGGGACGCGCAGCGAGGAGAGCGTGGCCTGGTTATAGAAGATGCGGCCGAAATGCTCGCGGTCGGGGAAGACTTCGGTCTGGTGCGGCAGGTTGGCGCCGCCCGAGTCGACCAGATAGATGCAGGGCAAGCGGTTTTCGCGCGCGATCTCCTGGGCACGCAGATGCTTCTTCACCGTCATCGGATAATAGGTGCCGCCCTTGATGGTGGAATCGTTGCACACCACCATGCATTCGCGGCCCTCGATGCGGCCGATGCCGGCGATCAGGCCGGCGCCGTGAATGGGCTCGTCATAAAGGCCGAAGGCCGCGAGTGGCGACAGTTCGAGAAAGGGCGAGCCGGGATCGATCAGGTTCATCACGCGCTCGCGCGGCAACAGCTTGCCGCGTGCGACGTGGCGCTCGCGCGAGCGCTCGGGGCCGCCGCGCGCAGCTTCCGAGCGGCGCGCCGCCAGTTCCGCCACCAGCGCGCGCATGCGCTCGGCATTGGCGCGGAACTCGGGCGCGTTCGTGTCGATGGCCGAGGCGAGAATCGCCAACCTGCCCTCCCTCAAAGCGGCTGAGGGTGCCTTGGCGGAACCGGGATGGCAATGGCGGGGGAACCCGACGGCGTCGTGGAACGTGTGCAAGCGCGCGACGTTCTCGTGCAGTAACCCTAGCGGAACACCGGGGGGCAACCCGAGGAGATTCGAAATGCGGAAACTGCACTTGTTATCCACCGTTGCGGCCTCGTTGCTGCTGGCGACCGGCGTCGCGGCGGCGCAAGGCATGAAGAACGAGGCGCCCGCCCGCGCGCCCGCCGCCCAGCAAAACGCGCCGGCGGAGAAGATCGCGCCGTCGATGCATGCCGGCGAGCGCAACGGCAAGGCCGAGACCACCGGCCAGGCCAGCGAAAAGATGAACGGCAAAGCCGAGCTGAAATCCGACAACAAGTCCGAGACCACCGGCCAGTCGCCGAACTCGAGCGAGTCCGGCAAGGCGCAGATGAACGAAAAGGGCACCATGAAGAATGGCGCCTCGCGCAGTGAAAACAACGTCAAACCGAGCGAAAGCTCGAAAATGAACGGCTCGGCAAAAACCGGGCAAACGACGAACGGACACAATGCGACCGTCGGCCAAGGCGCGGCGGCCGGCAGCGCCAAGCTCTCGACCGAGCAGCGCACCAAGATTACGACCATCATTCGCAAGCAGAAGGTGCAGCCGACGCACCTGAGTATTTCGGTGCACGTCGGCGCGCGTGTGCCCGACACCGTGCATTTCTACCCGCTGCCGACCGAGGTGGTCGAGATTTATCCGGAGTGGCGCGGCTTCGACTACATCCTGGTCGGCGATGAGATCATCGTCATCAGCCCCCGTACGCACATGATCATCGCAGTGCTCGAAGCCTAACGGTAGCGCGCGACCAAAATCGCCGGACGGCCGGTAATTCCCGACCGTCCGGGCTTATTCCAAACTCTTTTTAAACCGTGAACGCAGAGTTCTCGGAACGTGGCTTTATGTCCTCTGGTTGTCCCGCGTGCCGACCGCAACGGCACGGATACCTCTCGAGGAGTAACCACATGAGGACATTCACGACACTGGCGGCCGCCGCCGCCGTGATCGGCGGCATCTCCCTCGCACACGCGCAGCAGCAGAGTCAGGTGGCCCCGGTCGGCTCGCCGAATCCGTCGATGAGCACGGTGGTCGGCAAGTCGAGATTCTGCCTGCAAAGCTCGCCCGGGACGCTCAGCTGCACTTTTGCCAGCATGAACGCCTGCCAGAAGGCCGGCAGAGGCACCCAGCAGTGCATCACCAACCCGAATATCGGCACGACCGGCCAGCGATAAGTTTGCCGCCGGCCTGAAGCAGCGCCCGCGCCGCGGCGAAGCGGCGCGGGCTTCTGCTTCGGCAGCATCCTCGACGCGATCGTGTTGCAAACCTAACGCCGCACCGTGCGACTTCCGCGATCGGGGAACTTTGTCGGCCGCTCCCGATCCCACAATTTTTTGACCCAGGAAAGCGGAGTTCCCGGAACGCGGTTCCCCGGCCGTTGTTGTTTCACGTGCCCTTTCCAGCGGCACGATCTTATTTCTTTCCGGAGGAGTGACGACATGAGGACACTAACCGCACTCGTGGCCGCTGCCGCTTTGGTCGGCAGCATATCCATCGCGGCCGCCCAGAATACGCAGAGTCAGAACGCGCCGCCGGGGTCCGCCAATCCGGCAGCGAGCAGCATGAGCAAAAGCAGCATGAGCAAGGGCAGCATGGGGCAGAAAGTCACCGGCAAGTCGAAGTTCTGCGTGCAAGGCTCGAGTGGCGCGATGAACTGCAAGTTCGCAAGCATGCAGGCCTGCCAAAAGGCGGCTAAAGGCGGACAGTGCATGCCGAACCCGAAGATGGGCACGACCGGCTCGAAATAAGTTCGCGATGAAGCGGGGCGACTGAGCAAGCTCCCGTGCTGGATCAAACCGGCACGGGTTTTATGTCATTTGACACGGCCGCATGCCGGCGGCGCATGCGGCACGGCAACGCTGGAACGATTTCGGCGTGCCGATCATTGACCTCGCAAGCACATCAAGCAGCAGCGAGGAATATCATGGATAAGGACCGCATCGAAGGAACCATCGAACAAGCCAAAGGCAAGGTGAAGGAGACCGCCGGCAAGGTCACCGGCGACGCCAAGCTGCAAGGCGAAGGCAAGGCGCAGCAGGTCGCCGGCAAGGTGCAAAACGCGGTCGGCGGCGCCAAGGACGCGGCCAGGGAAGCCGTCGAGGAGTTGGACGAGAAGTGACGGCTGGCGGACCCCGCAAGCCTCGAAGGGAAAAGCCCGGCCACGGCGCCGGGCTTTTCACGTCTTCACCCCGGGCGGGACAACATATTAGACTTCCCGCGCCCGCGCGGGAGGATCGCATGGAAGCCAAACTGGACGACTACAAGGATTTGAAGCTCAAGCTCGACGGCATTGTTCCGGCCGGTCAGGGTTTTCATCGCAACCTGTTGCTCGACATGCTCTATGCCTCGCTGCCGCGCGATCCGCAGGTGAAAGTGCAGATCTACAACGCGGAGATCGTCCCCGGCGGTTACACCAATTGGCATTGCCACAACGGCGCGGCTTTCTTCGTGGCGTTGCAGGGCTTGTTCGAGGCCCATTTCCAGGAAGGCGTGCTGGTCAAGGCCAAGGCCGGCGATTGCTATTCCGAGCCGATCGCCAAATTCCACCGCGGCCACAACCCGCACCCCGAATTGCCTTATCTTTGCGTCGGCCTTTGCTTCACCTCGCCCGACCGCGAGCATGTCACGAATTCGGTAGAACGACCGTGGTGATCTATTCGGCCGGATGCGGCGTCGCGCCTGCGAACTTGACCCCGCGTGCTTCGAGCCCGAAGCCCGCCAACAGCGCCACCGCGACCGCAACGATGCAAGCCACGAGGGCCAGCGCGAATGCGTAATCGCCGCCGTACGAGGCCGCGAGGCCGGCCTGCAGCGTGGCATTGCCGGAGGCGAGCAGATTGCCGAGCTGGTAGGTAAAGCCGGGGAACGTGCCGCGCACTTCTTCCGGCGACAGTTCGTTGAGATGCGCCGGGATGATGCCCCAGGCCCCCTGCACCGCGACCTGCATCAGGAAGGCGCCGAGCGCCAGCAGCACGACACTCGAGGCATAGGCCCAGAGTGGAATGATCGGCAGCGCGAGCAGCGCGGCGATAACGATCGCGCGCCGGCGGCCGATCGATTCCGACAGAATGCCGAAGCCGATGCCGCCTAGAATCGCGCCAATGTTGTAGATCACCGCGATGGTGCCGACCGTGTGAGGCGACAGATGTCGCTGCACCTGCAGGAAGGTCGGATAAAGGTCCTGCGTGCCGTGGCTGAAGAAGTTGAACGCCGTCATCAGCACAATGGAAAAGACGAACAGGCCGAGATTGGCCCGGATGACATGCCATAGCCCGCGCGTGCCGGTGCGCGCGGCAAACGCGGGCGACTCATCGACCTTGCCGCGGATATAGAGCACCAGCAGTGCCGGCAGGGCGCCGACCATGAACATGCCCCGCCAGCCGATGGTGGTGAACAGCAGGCCGTAGACGACGGACGCGATGAGGTAGCCGGACGGGTAACCGGCCTGCAGGATACCGGAGACGATGCCGCGGGTCCGCGGCGGGATGGTTTCCATGGTGAGTGAGGCGCCGACACCCCACTCCCCGCCCATGGCGACGCCGTAGAGCGTGCGCAGGATAAGCAGCACGGTGAGGCTCGGGGCAAAGCCGGAGGCAAATTCGATGGCCGAGTAGCAGACAATATCGACCATCAGCGTCGGCCTGCGGCCGTAGCGGTCAGCGGCAAGACCGAACAACAGCGCACCGAGCGGGCGCGCCGCGAGCGTCAGCACGATCGCCACACTCACCGTCTTGATGTCGGTGCCGAATTCGGCGGCAATGTCCTTGAGCACGAAGACCAAGAGGAAAAAGTCGAAAGCGTCGAGCGTCCAGCCGAGATAGCTTGCGATCACAACACTGCGCTGATTGGGCGTCAGATCGCGCAGCTCGCGCAGAGAAGCGGCAAAGGCCGTGGACGAGGTATTAAGTGCAGGCACAAACGAATAATTCCAGCCGACGTCGCCGGGTTCCTTAGGGTCCCGGCATGGCGCATCTCGGTTTTCCGCATGCTGAGGCGGGGCCACCTGCCGTCCTGCGGCGTTTACTGCTAGGATCACTCTCGCCGGGCGGTTTTGCCGCTCACGTCCGATGTCACACCGCTCAGAAGTCAGCGCCGGCATCCTGGCCTTCCGCCGCAACCGCGGGCTGGAGCTGCTGCTCGCCCATCCCGGCGGGCCCTATTGGCGCAACAAGGACGCCGGCGCCTGGTCGATCCCCAAGGGGCAGGTGGAGTCGGGCGACGTGCTGGCATGCGCCAAGCGCGAGTTCAAGGAAGAGACCGGCTTTACCGCGGCCGGCGAGCTCATTCCGCTACAGCCGGTACGCCTGAAGGGCGGCAAGACCGTGCACGCCTTCGCACTCGAGGGCGATTTCGACCTCTCGAAATTCGCCAGCAACGAATTCGAGATGGAATGGCCGCCGCGTTCGGGCAAGCGGCGCAGTTTTCCGGAAGTTGATCGCGTCGCCTATTTCAAGGTGGCGACCGCGCGGCGCAAGATCCTGCCGGCGCAGCGGGCCTTTATCGAAGAGCTGGTCAGGCGCCTGCGCAAGGAACCGCCATCCCGAGACGATTCAAATGGCGCATGATCTGACCCGAAAATTTTTCGGGATCCATGCACTGCCCGGGACGACGGGGCTCCCCTCGCTTTAGGCTCTTACTTCCTGGCGCTGGAAGGCGACGTAGCCGCCCACAAACAGCAGGATGCCGGCGGCCATGAGGCCGACCATCTGCGGCCAAGCCACCAGCACGCTCTGCCAGAAGGGCAGCGGCGTTCCCATGACCGCGCCCTCCAATTGGCTGAGATAGACCGGCCCGAGCGTGCGCGTGGTCGGGTGCAGCAGCGCCAGCACGGTCTCGCCGAAAAGCGTGGACGGCGACAGCCGCGCCAGCATCTGCGCCGTGGTAAGAAGACCCGCCTCGTCGCCCGAGGGCACCACCGCCTGCGCGATCGCCGGCGCCAGCGCCGGCCAAATCACCGAGAGGAAAAGCCAAACCCCGAGCGTCACCAATGCCGCCGTCGCCGCCGAGCGGAAGACGACCGAGAACAACATGGCGAGCGCAAGCCACACCGCGGCATAGACGATGGTAACCCCGAGGAAGAGGAAGGCGCGCGCCATCTCCTCGCCGCCCGGCGGCACGCCGAGCATCAACAGGCCGAGCCCGATCACCAGAAGCCACAGCACGATCAGGCTGATCGCGAGTGTGGCGAGCCCGGCGAGGAATTTGCCGAACAGCAGCGCGTCACGATAGATCGGCTGCGACAGGATGCGCGACAGCGTGCGCCGGTTGTGTTCGCTGTTGATCGCATCAAAGCCGAGTCCGATCGCCATCAGCGGCACCAGGAAGCCGAGGAACGACACGAAGGACGGCAGCGGCTCGCGCGCCGTGGTCAACAGGCGCAGGAACAGGAACGGATCCTGCGCGGTGACGTCGCGCACCTGCGTGATGGCGGCGTAGACCGCGGCCATGGCGACCAGCACCACCAGCCATTCCAGCACGCGCATGCGCGCGCTGGCGAGATGGTCGGACAGCTCCTTCAGCGTCACCACGCCGAGGCCCTGCCAGGGCGAACCTTCACGCCGCATGACGGGCCTCCTCTTGCTGCACGTTCTGGAAGTAGCGCGTGTAGATCACTTCGAGGCTCGGCTGATCGAGCGTGAGCTGCTTGAGCCGGCCGCCGGCCGCCACCACCGCGGCCGCCGCCTCCGCGCGCAGATCGCGGTCGCAGGTCATGCGGAAGCGGCCGGGCGCAGGCGCCTCCACGCTGCGTACGCCGGGCAGCGCGGACAGCCGTTTGGCGATGCCGTCGCTGCTTTCGGCCTCCACTTCGACGGCATAGCCGCCGCCGAGCACGTGGCGGCCGAGCTCGCCCACCGTGCCCATCAGGGCGATGCGGCCATTGTTGAACAGCGCGACGCGATCGCACACGCTCTGCACGCGGTCGAGCAGATGCGAGGACAACAGGATGCTGACGCCCTGGGCCTTGAGCGAACGGATGAGGTCGAGCAATTCGATACTTGCCTGCGGGTCGAGGCCGTTGGTCGGCTCGTCCAGGATGGCGACGCGCGCGTCCTTCATGATGATCTCGGCAAGCCCGAGGCGCTGGCGCATGCCGCGCGAGAAGGCGCCGACCTTCTTTTCCGCCACGTCCGCAAGGCCGACGCGGGCAAGCGCCGAACCGATGCGGTCCCTGCGCGTGCGCTTGGCGATGCCCATCAGCCGCGCGGTGTAGTGCAGATTGTCGGCCGCCGTCATGTTGTCGTAGAAGCCGACGGTGTCCGGCAAATAGCCCACCAGCCGCTTGACGGCCAAGGGCTCGCGCATCGGATCGTGGCCGAACACGCGCGCCTCGCCGGCGGTGATCTCGCTCAGGCCGAGCAGCATCAGGATGGTGGTGGTCTTGCCGGCGCCGTTCGGCCCGAGCAGGCCGAAAATCTCGCCGGCACCCACGCTGAAGTTGACGCCATCGACGGCGGTCGCCGTCTCATAGCGCTTGGTGAGGCCGCGGGCCTCTATGACCGCTTCGCTCATCGCCGACCATAGCGCACGACGGCGCCCACCATGATCAAAAGCGCCGCGCCGATGATGCCGACGCCGGCGACGCCCCACATGGTCGAGGTGGTCACGGTGACGCGGAAATTCGCGGTGCCGGTCTCCCCGTTGGTGGAGGCGCTGAGCGTGTTGACGTAGTCGCCGGCGATCGCCTTTGACGGCGGCCGGATATTGGCCGTCACCTGCTTGTGCTGGTTGGGGGCGATGCGGTCGATGGTCTTGGGCGAGAAGGTGACCTTCCAACCGGTGGGCGCATTGGCGGACAGATGAATCTCGGTCGCCGGCGCGGTACCGGTATTAGTCACGACGACCGGCACCGCCGTCTCATTGCCGGCGGTGGCGTTGGCGCTGAGCAGACCTTGGTGGCCCGCGAGGCTGAGCTTGGGCTGGCCAGTGACGTCGAGCGCGACATTCGTTGTGGCACGTGCGCCTTCGGCGGCGACGTCGACCTTCACTCCATAGTGGCCGGCGTCGACGGTGTCGGGAGGCGTGACCTTGAGCTTCACGTCCTTAGACTTGCCGGCCTTGATCGGGATGGCGGTCAGCTGCTGGCTGCCGTAGGCCTCGGTGAACGACGTGTCGAAATTGCGCGGCGCAGCGGCGGCGAGGCTGACCAGCAGATCCTTTCCGCTGTCGTTCTTGACGGTGAGGGTATATTCGAAGCTCGAGCTCGAAGCGCCGCGCAGCTCCGGCAATTGCGGCTGCACCGACAGCTTGGCCGGCAATTCCTTGGCCAGTGTCACCGCCACCGGCAGCGAGACGTTCTCCGAGCCGCCTTGCGCGCTCACGGTCAATGTGTGCGTGCCGATCTTGGCGTCTTTGGGCACATCGAGCCGCAGATCGAGTGCGACGCTGTCATCGGTGGCGGGCATGGCGGCGGCGACAGGCTGCCCTCCCCCGAGCAGCGTCGCCGTCCACCCTTGCGGCACGCCTGAAACCGTGAGCGCCAAGCGTTCGGGCGTCAGGCCGTAATTGCGCAGCTTTAGGCTGACGGTCGAGGTGGTTCCCGGCTGCACCGACACCGCCGGATAATCGGTCAGCAGATAGAGCCCTTTGATGTCGGGTTTGGTGTCGGCGGCAATTGCAGGAGCGGTCAGGGCGAAAAGCGCGACGGCGAGCGCAAGCAGACGATGTGTCATGGGCAATCCCCACTAAGGAGCCGCGCGCGGCCCCGACAAGATCGTCACCCCCTCAAGTGATGAAACACGGCAGGCGCCGTGAAAGATGCAGGCGGTTTCCCCCACAATCTTGACAAAATTTGGGATGTGTCCAGCCGCAAGAGCGATCATTGCGAAAGTTTAATGCCGCGCAGGCTGGGCACAGCGCTAGACGCGGTGCACGGTCGGCCAATCCACCTCGTCCTGCGGGAGCACCCAAGTTTCCTTGAGCGCGGCCTCGCGCCATTCGGCCCAGGCGGGCAGCGCCATCACCGCCGCCATATAGGCGCGCGCGTCATCCACGACTTCAACACCATAAGTGTGAAGCCGCGCCACCACCGGCGCGTACATGGCGTCCGCCGCGCCGAACGGACCGAACAGGAACGGACCGCCGGCCTTGCTGCCGAAACGGTCGCGGCAGGTGCGCCACATGGCCTCGATACGGGCGACATTGCCCGCCGCATCGGCTGTAAGCTCGCGTTTCATCACGGGCCGCCACATATTCATTGGTAGGTGGCGTCGCAGCGCCAGAAAGCCGCCATGCATCTCGTTGGCGATGGCGCGAGCATGCGCGCGAGCCGCCGCATCCTCGGGCCAGATCCGGGCGGCGGGGAATTTCTCGGCCAGATATTCCAGGATCGCCAGCGATTCCCATACGGGGATATCGCCGTCGATCAGCACCGGTACTTTGCCGACCGGAGAATAGCGCAAAATCTGTTCGCGGCTGTCCGGCTCATAAAGGGGAATCACCGTCTCCTCGAACGGGATGCCGGCCACCTTCATGGCGATCCACGGCCGCAGCGACCAAGAGGAATAGTTCTTGTTGCCGATGATTAATCTGAGCGCCATGGCTCCATCGTCACCTTTTACGCTGCTCGCCCGGCGCCAACTCCGGCAGCTCGACCGCGCCGCCCGCCTTCTTCCAAGCGTCGAAGCCGCCTTTGATATGGGCGACCGGCTTGAGCCCCATGCGCTGCGCGGTCTGCGCGGCCAGCGCCGAACGCAGGCCACCGGCGCAGAAGAACACGTACTTCTTGTCCTGCGCGAAGACCTTCTTGTGATAGCTGCTGGCCGGGTCGATCCAGAATTCCAGCATGCCGCGCGGACAGTGAAAGGCGCCCGGCACGCGGCCCTCGCGCTGCAGTTCGCGGATGTCGCGCAAATCGACCAGCACGGTGTCGTCGCGGCCGGCGAGCTTGATCGCCTCCTCGGTCGGCAGCGTCTCCACTTCGCGCTCGGCGGCATCCACCAGCGCTCTGTATCCCGTGGTAATGCTCTGCGGCATGCGGGCGGCCTCCTGCCTTAAATAGATGGCAGAGCGGCGGCCGGCCCTCAAGCCGGCGCTTTCGGTGAGCGCGACCCGATCAATTATGGCCCGACCGAGCCCATCAGCAGCGCAATCAGCACAACGGCCGCCAAGCCCGCCCCGACGGCGAGCGCCGCGACGACGCGTTCGTCGCGCACGGCGGCAAGAAGACCGGCTTGCGCATTGTCGGTAGTGGCCGCCGGCCGCGCCGGCGCGCGCGGAAACCCGAATAGGCCTTGCAGCGCCATGGTCGATCCCCCCAGATGAGGCATCACGCGGATGGTGCGCGAGAACGCAAACGCGGACTCGGGCGCACGAATCGCCCTGACGGAACGTAAGATTAGCCGTCATCAGGCTGTAACAATCAAGGGCTGTGGGCCGAACGATTCGCTCGGCCGATGGCGAGGTTCAGCGGCTCTTCTTCCAGGCCTCGTAGCGCTGCTTGTTCTCTTCGTTGGGCGGATAGAGGCCGGGCAGCTTCTCGCCCTTCTGCACCTGCTCGACCAGCCAGGTCTCCATGAGCTCGTGCTCGGCGCCCTCGTTGGCGACGAAATCGGCGAGCGCCGCCGGGATGACCACCGCGCCGTCGTCGTCGGCGACGATGATGTCGTCCGGGAAAATGGCGCACCCGCCGCAGCCGATCGGCTCGTTCCAGCCGACGAAGGTGAGCTGGTTGACGGAAGCCGGCGCCGCCACGCCCGCACACCAGATCGGCAGACCGGTGGCGATGATGCCGTGCTTATCGCGCATCACGCCGTCGGTGATCAGCGCGGTCACGCCGCGCTTGACCATCCTCATGCACAGGATGTCGCCGAAAATGCCGGCGCCGGTGACGCCCATGGCGTCGGCCACCACCACGCAGCCTTCCGGCATGGCCTCGATGGCGCCGCGCGTGGAGATCGGCTTCGACCAGCTTTCCGGCGTCGCCAGATCCTCGCGCACCGGCACGAAGCGCAGCGTGAAGGCCTTGCCCACCACGCGCCTGCCGAAAAAACCGAAGGGCATGGCGCCCGCCATCCAGGCGCGGCGGATGCCCTTCTTCAGCAGCATGGTGGTGATGGTGCCGGTGGTGACGTTTTTCAGGATATCGAGGGCGGACATGCGTGATCCTTGGCGTTCGCGAACCTCGCGATTTTCAATCCCAGTTCGGCGACCAGGTCCAATCGACGATGCGCCCGCCGCGATGGGCGAGCCTGTAGATTTCCTGCATCTCGGCCTCGCTGAGCTTGAAGTCGAACAACTCAAAATTTTCCGAAAGCCGCTCCAGCCGGTTGGTGCGCGGGATCACCACGATGCCCTGCTGCACCAGGTAGCGCAAAGAGACCTGCGCGTCGGTCTTGCCGTGCGCCTTGCCGATGCGCGCAAGCACCGCATTGCCGTGGGCCGCGCCGCGCGCCACCGGACTATAGGCCACCACCGCCAGCTTGTGCTTCTTGCAGGCGGCCAGCACCTTGTCCTGATTCAGAAAGGGATGGCATTCGATCTGATTGCAAACGATCGCGTCGGTGATCTCGGCGGCCTCGTCGAGCAGCGCCACCGTGAAGTTCGACACCCCGATCGCGCGCACATAGCCGGCCTTCTTCATCTTCAGCATGGCGCCAAGCGTCTCCGACAGCGGCACGCGCGGGTTCGGCCAATGGATCAGCAGCAAATCAATGACGTCGAGCCGCAGGTGGGCGAGGCTTTCCTTGACCGAGCGCTCGAGGTCGTGCGGCGCCAGATTGGTCGGCTGCACCTTGGTGGTGACCATGACCTCGGCGCGGCGCACGCCGGAGGCGCGCACGCCCTGCCCGACCTCGGTCTCGTTGCCGTACATCTGCGCGGTGTCGATGTGGCGATAGCCGATGCGGATCGCCTGCTCGACGACGCGGGCGACGTCGCGCAGCGCCCAGGTGCCTAAGCCCACGAGCGGAATCTTGAACCCCTTGGCCTCGACGTTCGGCGTCACCGGTTTCTCCGTCGGCGCATGATCTTTTCCGAAAACCGGTTCCCATCCCGGATCAAGTCCGGGACAGGCTTTTTCGGGATCATGCGCTATCCCATTGCGGCGCATGCGCCGGATTGACAACGCGCATGTTGGTGGCGTTGAGCTTCTTCAGCTCCGCCATCTCGGCATCCGACAGCTTGAAATCGAACACTTCGAGATTTTCCTTCATATGCGCCGGGTTGGCGGTGCGCGGGATCGAGCAGCAGCCGAGCTGCACGAGGTAGCGCAGCGAAACCTGCGCCGCGCTCTTGCCGTGCGCCTTGCCGATCTTCTCCAGCACCTCGGCGCCCGGCACCTTGCCGCGGGCGATCGGCACATAAGCGACCACCGCCATCCCGTGCTTCTTGCTGGCGGCGAGCACTTTGTCCTGATTGATAAACGGGTGCACCTCGATCTGGTTGCAGACCAGCGGCTCCGAGGTCACCGCCCAGGCCTCGTCCAGCATTGTGCTGGTGAAATTGGCGACGCCGACATGCTTGGCCTTGCCGTCCTTCCTGGCCTGGCACAGCGCGCCGACCGAGGTCTTGAAGGGGATGTCCTTGTTGTTCCAATGGATCAGCAGAAGATCGACATAAGGCAGTTGCAGGTTGGCGAGGCTTTCCCCCAGCGATTGGCGGAACTTGTCCGGCTCCAGATGCGTCTCGCGCACTTTGGTGCAGATGAAAATGTCGTCGCGCTTGACGCCGGACTGCCGCATGCCCTCGCCCACCTCCTTTTCGTTGCCGTAGAACCAGGCGGTGTCGAGATGGCGGTAGCCCATCTGCAGCGCGGTCTTGACCGCCTGCACGCACACATCGCCCTTGAGGGTCATGGTGCCGAAACCGATCATGGGAATGCGGGCGCCGTGGGCTTCCACGAATTGCATTGAGCCTCTCCTTGCATTTGCCTGGGCGGCGGGAGCATGCCTGCTCGCCCAGGCGCTGCCAACCGGGGGCTTGGCCGGGCGCCTTTAGGCGGCGTCGGGGCGGCCAAAAGCGGCCGCGACATGAACACGGAAAATATTTTCGCCGGCGAGGCAAAGCGGACAACACTTTGCCGGCAAGCTTTTGACCGACGTTCTCACATTGGAATAATTCAAGCCTTGAAAAAACCTATTGCATCAAAGGGTTTTAATGCTTTTGTGTAGGTGAGTTGTTGATCGGGAAACGCCCATGCGAAGCATTCTCGTTATTGTCGGCCTGGCGGCTGCCGTTCTGCTGGCGCCCGCGCCGCTGCGCGCGCAGGAACTGACCTTGACCCTCAAGGACCACAAGTTCACGCCGGCCGAGATCAAGGTGCCGGCCAACAAGCGGGTGACCTTGACCGTGGTCAATGACGACGCCACGCCGGAAGAGTTCGACAGCCACGCGCTCAAGGTCGAGAAGGTCGTGGCCGGAAAATCCAAGGGCATCGTGCGCATCGGGCCGCTCAAGCCCGGCCGCTATCCCTTCATCGGCGAGTATCATGAATCCACCGCCAAGGGCGTGGTGATCGCGGAATAATCGAAATGCTCGGCGCCCTCGTCATCGTCTTTCGCGAAGTCATCGAAGCCGGCCTGATCATCGGCATCGTCATGGCCGCCACGCGCGGCGTAGCCGGCCGCGGCCGCTGGGTTTCGTTCGGTGTCGTTGCCGGCGTGCTGGGCGCAGCCGTGGTCGCCGCTTTCGCCGGCGCCATCTCGGATGCTTTTCAGGGCTCCGGCCAGGAGCTGTTCAACGCCAGCGTGCTGTCAGTCGCCGTGGTCATGCTGATGTGGCACAACGCCTGGATGGCGCGGCACGGGCGCGAGATCGCCGCCGAGATGCGCCAGGTCGGCGCCGCCGTGAGCGAAGGCGCCAAGCCGATGACGGCGCTGGCGATCGTCGTCGGCCTGGCGGTGCTGCGCGAAGGCTCCGAGGTGGTGCTGTTCCTCTACGGCATCTTCGCCTCGGGCACCTCGGGGGATTCGCTGCTCATCGGCGGCCTGCTTGGCGTCGCCGCCGGCGCCGCCTTCACCGCGCTCACCTATTTCGGGCTGCTCGCGATCCCGACGCGCTACATCTTCTCGGTGACCAGCTGGCTGATCGCCCTGCTCGCCGCCGGCATGGCGGCGCAGGCCGTGCAGTTCCTCAATAACGGCGGCGTTGCGGTCGTGCTCGACCGCACGATCTGGGACACCTCGTGGCTGCTGTCGGAAGGCTCGATTTTCGGCCATCTGCTGCACACGCTGATCGGCTACACCGAGCGGCCGACCGAGCTGCAGCTTGTGGTCTATGTCGCCACGCTGGCCGCCATGTATTTATTGATGCGGATTGCGCGCCACCAGCCGCGCGGACGCTTAGCCGCCGCCGAGTGACCGCCTAACGGCGTCTTCCGCCGCCCAGTGCCGCAAATGCGGCGTCCGGCGCCTTGTCGATGAGCTTGAGCAATGCGCGCGCGGGGCCGCGCGGCGACCGCTTGCCCTGCTCCCAATTGCGCACGGTCTCGATCGGCACCTCGATCTTTTCGGCGAAGGCCGCTTGCGTCAGCCCGCAGCGCGTGCGCACCTGGCGCACGAACTGCGCCGGATCGGAGTGATCGACGGTTTTCTCCGAGCCGTCCGGCAGGACCTCGACGATCCGTCCATCCGCTTTCAGCCGCACCCGCATCATGGCCGCATCTCCTGTGCCGGTGATGTCGGCTTGAGGCCTAGCTGATTCGCGGCGTTGAAATGTTAACGGCGATGGAAATTCAATGGCCGACTAGGCCGGCGGCCTAGCGAAAGAGGCGGATATCGATCCCGAGCTCTAGCCTCGTCCATTTGCGGTCGCCGGTCAGGACGGGAGCGGCTTCCCGTTGCGCCAGCGCCAAGCAGGCGCGATCGGCGAGCGAGAGACCGAGACGCTTGGTGCGCACGCGCAGCTCGCCAGCCCGTCGCGCGAGTGGCGCATCAAAGGCGACGGTATCGATGCCCATGGCCGCAAGCTTACGCAGCGCAGCTTGCAAGGTATCGCCACGGTCGAGGCATTTGCCGATGACTTCGGCATAGTTCACGGTGGTGAGCAGAGCCCCAGGCAGTACACTTTGCACGTTCGCGGCGCCTGGTTCGTCGAAATATAAAGCGAGCACGGCGGACGCATCGAGCACGACAGGCATCAGCGCTTCCGCCTGCGCGCACGTAGCCAGCGCAGCGTTTCCTCATCTTCCTTGGCGGCCTCGGCGCGACGTTCGGCGATCAACTCATCCGATGCATACACGGAGCCTTTGGCCATTGAAGAAGCCTCCTCTCGGATTTTGCGCAGCCCATGCAGATGGCTGTGCATGCGCACTTCGCCGTCCTTGAGCCAGGCGGTGATCACGTCGCCAACCTCAAGACCCATGGCTTCGCGCATCTCTGCCGGCAAAAGCACTCGCCCCTTTTGGCCCAGCACCAAGAAGAAACGCACGGTGCCGTCAGGAAGGACCTCAGGCGGCGGGGGCTTACGCTCGCCCCGCGCGATCTCCTCCGCCCAGGCGCCGCCGGTGCGGGGAGCACCATAGGGCGTGTTCGTTTCGGTAAAGCGGCCAGCAGTCGGTTTACGGGCCATGGTTTCCCTCCTCGTGGGAGGTACATAAGCCATAATGTGTCACTTTTCAATTGAGGTGACACTTCACCGCGTCTTCTCGAATATCTCCCGCCCGATCAGCATGCGCCGGATCTCGCTCGTGCCCGCCCCGATCTCGTAAAGCTTGGCGTCGCGCAGCAGCCGGCCGGTCGGAAAATCGTTGATGTAGCCGTTGCCGCCGAGGCACTGGATCGCCTCCAACGCCATCCAGGTGGCGCGCTCGGCGGCATAGAGAATGGCGCCGGCGGCATCCTCGCGCGTGGTGCGGCCCTCGTCGCAGGCGCGCGCCACCGCGTAGACGTAGGCCTTGGCCGCGTTCATGGCGACATACATGTCGGCGAGCTTGGCCTGCATCATCTGAAAGCTGCCGATCGGCTGGCCGAACTGCTTGCGGTCGTGCACGTAGGGGATCACCACATCCAGGCAGGCCTGCATGATGCCGAGCGGCCC
>Ga0335081_10009297_pt1 | contig 15813 bp, 11 predicted proteins | sample Lox_Sample_35_FD_206713 | JGI IMG/M metagenome (GOLD analysis project Ga0335081, IMG submission 206713) | Soil microbial communities from Loxahatchee National Wildlife Refuge, Florida, United States - Lox_Sample_3.5 | ecosystem: Environmental > Terrestrial > Soil > Wetlands | place: USA... | reverse complement strand
GCCGCCGCGGCCTCCGCCGCCCCATCCGCCCGGCCAATTCGCAGTCGGGCCGCGCCCGCCCTTGCCTTGCGAGGTCTTCGGCTCTCGAAACTTCGTCCCATGACTCATACGGAGAAGATGACGGTAGCGCCACTGCAGTTCGGCGACAACCACGCTCAGATTCTATGATGCGCGCTGCGCCCAAGAGAATGACCGCTTGCATCCAAGGCGAGCCCCTTCTCTCGACCTCAGATATGCGCCGCCTCAGCTGCATCCTAACGTTAACTTACAATGGATTCACGGCATCGATTGGCGATGTAATTTTCTACCGTGAAGCGGCTCATTCTCATCGTGGTGGTTCTGTGCGCGGTGTTCTATGCGGCCGACTTCGTGTCGCTGCGCGTCCGCATCCCGCGGCGTGACGCATTGGGGAGCGTCACCGTGCACACCTACTACGCGGTGAAATTGAAGAATGGCAGGACCGAGTACGACGATGGCGGCGACCAGGTTGTAAGCTGCTCGAATTCCCTGTTCCCGCAAATGGGCGTGGGCCCGTGCTGGTATGCGCGGCGCCATCCCGAGAAGCGGATCACGATCGATTCCGGCAATCCCAACAACCCGCGGATATTCTGAGCAAGCCAATAGCGCCTCACACTGAAAATTGTCATCACGACGAGGGCTTCAGCCCGAGGAGGGATCTGCTTTTCTCATGCGGAAAGCAGATCCCTCCTCCCGCTAAAGCGGTCGTCGTGATGACAATCTTCTGATAACCGCGCATTACCGTGAACTAGGTCTTCCCCGCCGGCACCCGCAGGTCCCGCCCCGTCATCTCCTTGGGCTGGGGGATACCGAGCATACCCAGCATGGTCGGTGCGATGTCCTGTAGCGCGCCATCGGGACGCAGCGTGAAGCGGCGCGCGTCGCCTTTGTGATTCGCCGCGGTGACTGCGTGTTCGTCGGCCACGATGAAGGGCACCGGATTGGTAGTGTGAGCTGTTTGCGGGCCGCCGGTCGCGGGATCGATCATCTGCTCGGCGTTGCCGTGGTCGGCGGTGACGATCAACGCGCCGCCACGCTGGCGCAGCGCACTGTGGATCTGGCCCAGGCAAGCGTCCACCGTCTCCACGGCAATAATGGTCGGCGGGATCTTGCCCGAGTGTCCCACCATGTCGGCGTTGGCGAAGTTCACCACCAGCACATCGAAGGTGCCGTCGCCGACGGCCTTCACTACCGCGTCCGCAATTCCCTGCGCCGACATCTCCGGCTTCAGGTCGTAAGTCGCAACTCTGGGCGACTGCACCAGCACGCGCTCCTCGCCGGGAAACGGCTTCTCCACGCCGCCGTTGAAGAAGTAAGTGACGTGGGCATACTTCTCCGTCTCGGCCACACGCAGATTGCGCAGATGACGGTCGGCCATGACGTTGGCGAGGATGTTGGTCAGCGACTCCGGCGGCGACACCACCGGCAGCGTGAAATGCTTGTCATACTGCGTCATGCAGATGTAGGTCAGGTCCTTCGGCACGCGATCGCGCGGGATCACGCGATCGAGATCGTCCGCGCCTTCCAGCTCGCGGCCATCCCGCGGGGTGAAATGGCTGTTGCGGCACAAGCAGCGCGTGATCTGACGCGCGCGGTCGGCGCGGAAGTTGAAGTTGATACAGACATCGCCGTCGCGAATGGTGGCGACGGGCTCGTAGCGTTCGTCGATCAAAACGAACGGCACAATGAACTCGTCGGTGACTCCCCGGTTGTACGAATCTTTCACGCCCTGCACGGCGTCGGTGGTGTAGGGGGCCTCGGCTTCGCCACAGACCATCGCGTCGAAGGCCTTCTTCTCGCGCTCCCAGCGGCGGTCGCGGTCCATAGCGTAGTAGCGGCCGCTGACCGTGGCGACCTTGCCCACGCCGTATTCGCGCATCTTCTGCTGTAACTGTTCGATGTAGCCGGCGCCGTTGGTGGGCAACGTGTCGCGGCCATCCATGAAGCAGTGGACGAAGACGCGCTCCACCCCATTCTGTTTGGCCATGCGCAGCAGCGCATACAGATGGTTCTGGTGCGAATGGACGCCGCCATCCGAAAGCAGCCCGAACAGGTGCAGCCGCCGCTCGCCCGCGCGTGCGGCGGTCATGGCACTCATCAGGGCCGGATTGGAGAAAAACTCGCCCTTCTCGATCATGAGCTCGATCTTGGTGATGTCCATGTAGACGACGCGCCCGGCGCCGATGTTGAGGTGCCCGACTTCGCTATTGCCCATCTGCCCGGTCGGCAGTCCGACGTAGCGTCCGCTGGTGTGGATCAGCGTGTTAGGAAATTCGGCCAGCAGGCGATCATAGTTCGGCTTGCGCGCCAGCGAGATGGCATTCGCTTCCGAGGGCGGAGCGTAGCCCCAGCCATCGAGGATGATCAGGACGAGAGGTCTTGGGGGAGCGGTCATTGGCAATGATCAGCAGCTAACGACAAGTTGCTAGCATACACAGTTCTGGCACTTTGAACATGCCGGAAACGGGCCGCAGTGTATTCCCGGAAGCGGGCGCGAGATGACGCAGGACATAGGATGGCTCGCGACCCACAAGAAAGGGACGGCGCTTAGACCGTCCCCTATCACCTCCCAGTCCATCAAGTTGCGGTCAGTGAGTAGCGACGAACGTCACTATCTGGTTGCCAACTAGGTCGTAGCTTGGATCAACCGCTTCGGCAGGTAAATTTGTTGGCATCTGCTTGCACGGACTTCTGGGAATTGAGCGGTTTAGAATCCCATGATGTTGTAGCCGCAATCGACGTAGATCGTCTCGCCCGTGATACCGCTGCCGGCGTCGCTGGCGAGAAATACTGCGGTGGCAGCCACTTCGTTCACATCCACATTGCGTTTCAGGGGAGCGCGCTCGGCCTGCTGCTTCAGCATCTCGCCGAACCCCGAGATGCCGCGCGCCGCCAATGTCTTGATCGGTCCGGCGGAGATAGCGTTCACGCGAATCTTGTTCTTGCCCAGATCGTTGGCCAGATAGCGGACGCTGGCCTCCAGCGCGGCTTTGGCCACTCCCATCACGTTGTACTTGGGCACCACTTTCTCCGCGCCGTAATAGGTCATGGTGACGATGCTGCCGCCTTCGCTCATCAGCAGGCGTGCCGCGCGCGCCACCGCGACCAGCGAATAGACGCTGACATCCAGGGCGATGCGAAAGCCCTCGCGGCTGGTGTCTACGAATTCGCCCTTCAGGTCTTCGGCGGGCGCGAAGGCAACGCTGTGGACCAGCGCATCCAGCTTGCCGTAGCGCGCCTTCAATTCCTCGAAGAGCTGGGCGATCTCTTCGTCACGGGAGACATCGCACTGAAACGCTTGTGAGTTGGGCAGGGCGGCGATCAGCTCGTCCGCTTCCTGCTTTAGGCGCTCGTTTTGGTAGGTGATGGCGAGCTGCGCGCCGGCCTCCTGCATCTTCTGCGCGATGGCCCAGGCGATGCTGCGCTTATTGGCCACGCCAAAGACCACCGCTGTCCGTCCCTGCAAACGATTGGACACGCGTTGTTCCTCCGTCTGAAATCAAACGATTGAGAATACCAGCCGGGTGGCGGGAATGTCTTGGAACGGCCCCAAAGGCGTGGGCAGAGGCCCCGAGCGCTTTGTGAAACCGTTAATTTTTTGCAACCCAGCTTGCAATTCTGCTTTCCATTCTTCCTGAATTGGGACTATACTCGCTGGCGCTGCTCGCTCCCGGGCAGGTGTGCTCGCTTTTTCCAGGCCCTGCGCAGGCGCAGGTCACAACGCCACCGGGGGTCGAGACTCAGGGAATCCGCCCTCCCGGGCGATCGAGGCGCCCTTCCGTCGACGGCCTACAGGAGGCAGTAATGGCGAGCATCCGGGACCTTATCAGTAATCGCACCATTCACTACGTGGAGCCCGCGCAAACCGTTTTCGAGGCGGCCCACTATATGGTGGACTGCAACGTCGGCGCCGTGCCCGTACTGGAGGACACCAGGCTGGTCGGCATCTTCTCCGAGCGCGACATCATGCGCCGGGTCGTGACCGAAGGCCGCGACCCGCTTACCACGCGCATTGCCGAGGTGATGAGCACAGACTTGTGTACGGTAGGACCCAACGCCGGCTCCGAAGAAGCGATGTGCCTGATGCAGGCCCACGGCGTGCGCCATCTGCCGGTCTGCGATGGCCGCACCCTGGTGGGCTTTCTCTCCCTGCGCGATCTGCTGCGCTGCCATTTGGAGGAAAAGTCGGGCGAGGCGGACATGATGCGCGCCTACATCCAGACCTCCACTTAGCACACCGGTTTGTGACACCTGCACTTGGCGGCGGTACTACACTAAAACTAGGCTGTGCGCACATGTCCCTCTCTTCCGCCATCACCGAGCTCCACAGCATTGCCGGACACGACGCCGTCCTGGACCGTCCGGAAGATCTAATGCTGTACGAATACGACGCCGGCGTGCGCAAGAGCACGCCGGGCGCGGTCGTCTTCCCGCAAACTGCGCAGCAGATTTCCGCGATCATGCGCGTTGCGTCGGCCGCCCGCATTCCGGTGGTGGCCCGCGGCGCGGGCACCGGCCTGAGCGGCGGCGCCATCTCGCAGGCGGGCGGCATCGTTATCGCGTTTTCGCGCATGAACCGCATCCTCGAGGTGGACGTCGACAACCAATGCGCCGTGGTGCAGCCGGGCGTGGTGAACCTTCAGCTTTCGGAGCGCGTCGCGCATCTCGGGTTGTATTTCGCGCCCGACCCCTCCAGCCAGAAGGCTTGCACCATCGGCGGCAATGTCGCGGAGAACTCGGGCGGCCCGCATACCCTGCTGCATGGCGTCACCGTCAACCATGTGACCGGGGTGGAGGTCGTACTCCCCAGCGGCGAGATTGTGCAGTACGGTGGCAAGGCTGCCGACTCCTACGGCTACGACATGACGGGATTCTTCGTCGGCTCGGAGTGCACCATCGGGATTACCACTGCCATCACCGTGAAGCTCTTGCGCAAGCCGGAGGCGATCGCCACTCTGCTGGGGATCTTTGAGACGGTGGACGACGCGGCGCGGACGGTATCGGCCATCACCGCTGCCGGCATCACTCCCGCAGCGCTGGAGATGCTGGACGGCTGGACGCTGCGCACCATCGAGGCCTTCTGCCATGCAGGCTTTCCGCTCGACGCCGGCGCGGTGCTGTTGATCGAATTGGAGGGACTGCGCGAGGCGGTGGAGGAGCAGGCCATCGCGGTGCGGGAAGTTTGCCTCAACCAGAAAGCCCGCGAGGTGCGTCGCGCTAAGGATGAAGACGAGCGTGCCCTGCTGTGGAAGGGACGCAAGATGGCTTTTGCAGCGCTCGGGCGTGTCAGCCCCTCGTATTACACCCAGGACGGCGTGGTGCCGCGCAGCAAGATTCCGGGCGTGCTCCAGCACATCGGCGACACGGCCAAGAAGTACAACCTGATTATCGGCAACGTCTTCCACGCCGGCGACGGCAATCTCCATCCGCTCATCCTCTTCGATATGCGCGACGCCGATCAGTTCGAGCGCGTGCTTTGCGCCAGCCGCGACATACTTCAGTACTGCATCGACGTGGGCGGATCCATCACCGGCGAGCACGGCGTCGGCATGGAAAAACGCGACATGATGTGCCAGTTGTTCACCAACGAAGAACTCGACGTGATGGCGAGTTTGCGCAACCAATTTAATGGCGATGAGATCCTGAACCCGGAAAAGATGCTGCCTACGCCGCGCATGTGCCGCGAGATCTCCGGAGCCTCGCGCAACCCGGTACTGGCACAGGAGGGCATGTGAGCACAACCGTGGTAGCGACCCGCGTGGGACGCGAGCTCAGCGCAATTTGCGGCGCCGATCACATCGCCGAGGCGCCGCCGGAGCGCATCCTCGGCTGTGCGCCGTCAGTCTCCGTGCGGCCCGGCTCGGCCGAAGAGATTGCCGCCATCCTGCGCTTCGCCAATGAGAACGGCCTGTCGGTCGTACCCGCCGGCGGCTTCACCCAGCAGCAAGGGGGCAAGACTCCTGCACAAATCGACGTTCTGCTGTACACCACGCGGCTGACCGCAGTTGAGCATTATGATGCCGCCGATCTCACGGTGGGGATCGGCGCCGGGTGCAAGGTTGCGCAATTGTGTTCCACAATCGCGAAAGACGGCCTGCTGTTTGCCGCCGACCCGCCGCTTTGGGAGCTCGCGACGATCGGCGGTCTGCTGGCGACCGGCATGACCGGCCCGCGGCGCCATGGCTACGGCGGGCTGCGCGATTACTGCATCGGCATAAGGTTCGTGACCGGGGATGGCCGCCTGGGCAAAGGCGGTGGCCGGGTGGTGAAGAATGTCGCCGGCTACGACATGATGAAGCTGCTGATCGGCAGCCAGGGCACGCTGGGGATCATTACCGGCGCCAGCTTCAAGCTCTTCCCCTCCCCACGGCAGACGCGGACCTTCGTCGCCGTGTTCTCCACCGCCGCCGAAGCGCTTGATTTCCGGCATCGGATCCTGCGTTCCCCCCTGGACCCCGTTTGCCTGGAGTTAGTTTCTCCGGAGGCCCACAAGCTGCTGGTACCGGCTTCGCCCGCAGGCGCCTGGTGGTCCATTTGCCTTCGCGCCACGGGAAGCGATGCGGTGCTGGCCCGCTACCGCGCCGAATTGGGCTCGGCCCTGGCGCGTGAGATGGAAGGCGAAAACGAAGTGGGCTTCTGGCGGAAGGCGGCGGACTTCGTGCCGCTGGCGTGCGAACACGATCCCGATTCCCTGCTGATCTCATTCGCCGCTCCGCTTCAGGATGTGCAGCCGGTGCTGGCCACTGTCGAGGAGATTGCCGGGACACACGGTTTCTCGCTCGCCGCAATCGGGCGCGTCGGAGTCGGCCATCTTCTAGTGTCGCTCTCGGCCGCCGTTGGCCGCCAGCTCACCAAGACCGATTTCATCGCTACGGTTTCTGCGCTACGCGACCGCTTGCCTCCTGACGCCAGCATGACGGTCCTGCATTGCCCGCCGGAGGCGTGCGATGCGATCAGCCAGTTGCGTACGCCCACTCATCTCGACAGCATGCGCGCGGTCAAGCGGGCGCTCGATCCGAAAGACATTTTGAATCGCGGGAGATTTCTGTTTTGAGCTTCGAAACGCCAGTACTGGAGAATCCGGTCTCGAACTTCTCGCCCGGCGAAAAGCCCACGTGGGAGCTGTACTCCAAGTGCGTTCATTGCGGGCTTTGCCTGGACAACTGCCCCACTTATCGCGCGCTGGGCACGGAGATGGATTCGCCGCGCGGGCGTATCTACCAGATGCTTCAGGTGGATGCCGGCAGGCTCGCGCTGGCGGACTCTTTTGTCACCCACATCGACCGCTGCCTGGGCTGCATGAATTGCCAGACCGCGTGTCCCTCGGGCGTGCAGTACGGGCATTTGCTGGAGAGCACGCGGGCACAGATCGAAGAGAATTACCCGCGGCCCTGGTTGCAACGTACGATCCGCAAGCACTTCTATGCCAAGGTGCTGCCCTCGTTCGCAAAGCTGTCGAGTACGGCGAAGCTGGTGCGCTTCTATCAGCAGTCGGGACTGCAATCGCTGGCGCGTTCCACCGGGCTGCTGAAGCTGCTCGGCGTGGCTGAGCTGGATGCGCTCTCGCCCAGGATCGAAAAGGATTTTTCATTTGCCGATCTGGGCAAGGTCTTCCCGGCCGAGGGTACACGCCGCGGGCGGGTTGCGATGCTCATCGGCTGCGTCGCCAGCGTGGCTTTTGCGGAGCTGAATCGCGCCACCATCCGCGTGCTCGCGTGCAATGGCATCGAGGTCTGCATTCCTAAGGCGCAGAGCTGCTGCGGCGCGCTGCACGCCCATGCCGGCTGGCTGGAGCTGGCGCGAGCGCAGGCACGCAAGAACATCGACGCCATGCTCAGCCGGGAGTTCGATGCCATCGTTACCAACGCAGCGGGCTGTGGCGCAACCATGAAGGAGTACGCCGCGCTGCTGGAGCATGACCCTGAATACGCCGAGCGGGCAAAGCAGTTCGTCGCCAAAGTTCGCGATATCTCCGAATACCTCGCCGAAGTAGGATTAGTCCCACCCAAACGGAAGGTGAACCAGCGCGTCACCTACTCCGATCCATGCCACCTGGCACATGCGCAAGGCATTCGCAAGCCGCCGCGCGAATTGTTGAAGGCGATTGGCGCCGAAGTGGTGGAGATGCCGCGCGCCGACACCTGCTGCGGCAGCGCCGGAGTCTACAACATCGTGCAGAACGAGCTCTCGATGAAGATCCTCGACGAGAAGATGGAGTTCGTCGAGATGGTCGAGCCGCAGATCATCGCGACTGCCAATGTGGGCTGCATGATACAACTCGCCGCCGGCGCCAAGCGCAAAGGCCTCAACGCCGAAGTGGTGCACGTGGTCGAACTGCTGGACCGGGCGTACTGAGTTCTTTTATTTGTCATCCCGAGCGGAGCCCGCCGAGGCGGGCGGAGTCGAAGGATGACAAATCGAACGTGTGATCTCCAACCCGCCTGATATTCGCATGTTCCGGGCGAAGCAATTCCCCCCAGAATTGTCAAGTTTCTTAACTGCTAGAATGAGGCGATGATCCTTCCGTTCGTCCGCGAATTCTTTGCGGACGTGGAGAAATTGCCCGCTTTTGCACGTGCATTGGCCGAGATAAGAGGCGGTGCCGGGCGGATACGTGTCTCCGGACTGACCCCCACGGGCAAGGCGCTGTTTTATCCCCTTCTTCATCGCGGCATCTCGCGCCCGTTGGTCATCCTTGTCAACGACAACCGCGCGGTCGATGAGCTGTTGCCGGTAGTCCGCTCGCTGGCGGAGCTGAGTGGCACTGTTCCTAGCGATGCGGTAGTTGGTCTGCCCGCCTACGACGTGCTGCCGTTCGAGAACCTCTCGCCTCATCCTGAAATCCAGGAACAGCGCGCAGCGGCGCTATGGAAGATTGCGACCGGTACGGCACAGATCGTCATCACGACCGTTGCGGCTTCCGCGATGCGGCTGCGTAGCGCCGGCTTCTACGCCGATCTGGCGAAGGTCGTGCGGCGCAGCGAGCTGCTCGATCCCGATCGCCTCCTCCAGCATTTGCGCGTGGTTGGTTACAACCAGGTGGACGTGGTGGAGATGCCGGGCGAGTTCGCGCAGCGTGGCGGTCTCATCGATGTCTATCCGCCGGAGCTCGATCGCCCCGTGCGCATCGAGCTGTTTGGCGATGAGGTGGAATCCATCCGCAAGTTCGATCCCGAGACGCAGCGCTCCGCCGCTGTCGCCGAAGAGGTGGTCCTGCTGCCGCTGACCGAGACGCCGGTGGACGAAGAGACGCTGGCGGCCATCAACGCGCGGCTTACGGGCGAGCGGTTGGCGGGCACCCAGGAGATGATCGAGCGCGCCGTGCGCGCCACCGGCGTCTCCGTGTTTCCCGGATGGGAGTTGTACGCGCCGGTAGCTGGGGCGAGCGAAAGCTTCTTCGATCTGCTCCCCGGGGCAGTGGTCATTCTCGATGAGCCCGATCTGCTGAAGGAAACGCAGGACGCGTGGTGGACGAAGCTGACGGAGGCGCACGAGCGCAGCCTCGTCGGCAATCTGGTGCGCCCCGAAGAGCTGTACCTTCCGCCCGAGCGTTGGCAAACGCGACTGGAGCAAGCTACGGCGATCGCGGTCGAGCAACTTGGCATCGAGGGCGGCGACGAAAGCGAGCACCTCGTGCTGCAAACGCAGCCGACAACGCGCTTTCACGGCTCGGTGGCTGCGATGACGGAGGAGATCGAGCGGCTGACCCGCGAGGGCAAGCGCGTGATGTTCGCCGTCTCCAGCACCGGCGAAGTCGAGCGGCTGGCCGACGTCTTCAACGAGTACAACCTGTCATTTCGCATCGGTAGCCGCACCCCCAAGCCGGGCAGCGAGGTCTACGTGGACGAGTCTACGTACTTCGCCGAGGAGATGACGGCGACGACCATCGTCAAGGCCTACGTGCCGGAAGGCGCCGTCTTGCCGGATGCCAACCTGGTGCTGTTCGGTACACGCGACCTGTTTGACGAATCGGAAGTTTCGCTGGGACGTCCCCAGCGGCAAAAGTCCAAAGTCTCGGCGTTCCTCTCTGATTTTCGCGATCTTGCCATCGGCGACTACGTGGTGCACGTGGAGCACGGCATTGGGCAGTATCAGGGCCTGCGCGAGATCCCCCAGGAGGATGGCGGCACCACCGAGTTCATGGTGCTGGAATACGCCGAGGGCGCCCGCTTGTACGTCCCGCTGACGCGACTCGACCTGGTGCAGAAGTATCGCTCGTCCGAAGGCGTGAAGCCAGTGCTGAACCGGCTGGGCACGCAGCAGTGGCAGAAGACGAAGGCGCGGGTGAAGAAGGCCATGAAGGACATGGCCGAGGAGCTACTGAAGCTCTACGCAGCGCGCAAGACGGCCCAAGGGCACGCCTTCGCGGGCGACACCGACTGGCAGCATGAGTTCGAGGGCAGCTTCGAGTTTGTCGAGACCGAAGATCAGTTGAGCGCGATCATCGACGTTAAGCACGACATGGAGTCGGCAACGCCGATGGACCGCCTGCTGTGTGGCGACGTCGGCTATGGCAAGACGGAAGTGGCCATGCGCGCGGCCTTCAAGGCCGTCAGCGACAATCGCCAGGTCGCGGTGCTTGCGCCCACGACTGTGCTCGCCTTCCAGCACTACAACACCTTCCGCCAGCGCTTTGCGGCGTTTCCCATCAAGACCGAGATGCTCAGCCGCTTCCGCACGTCCAAGCAGCAAAAGGAAACGATCTCGAAGATTGAAGCCGGCCAGGTCGATATTGTCATTGGCACCCATCGCGTTCTGTCCAAGGACGTGAAGTTCAGCGATCTCGGCCTGGTGGTCGTCGACGAGGAGCAGCGCTTCGGCGTGCGCCACAAAGAGCGACTCAAACAGTTGCGCAAAGAAGTTGATGTGCTCAGCATGTCGGCGACGCCCATCCCGCGCACGCTCCACATGTCGCTACTGGGACTGCGTGACATGAGCGTGATCGAAACGCCTCCCAAAGATCGTATGGCAATACAGACCGTTGTCGCCGCATGGGAAGAGAAGCTATTGCGTTCGGCGATCGAGAAGGAGCTGGAGCGCGGCGGACAAGTCTACTTTGTGCACAATCGCGTGGAGAGCATCTACGAGATTGCCGACAAGCTGCGCGAAATGGCTCCCAACGCGCGCATCTTGGTCGGTCACGGGCAGATGCCGGAGAGCGAACTGGAGCGCATCATGCTCGCCTTTATGCGGCATGAGGCCGACATCCTGGTTGCGACCACAATCATCGAGAACGGACTCGATATCCCACTCTGTAATACCATCATCATCAACCGCGCCGATCGCCACGGGCTGTCGGAGCTGTACCAGTTGCGCGGACGCGTCGGGCGCTCGGACCGCCGCGCCTATGCTTATCTACTGATCCCGCCGGACCGCGAACTCACCGAGTTGGCGCGGCGACGTTTGGCGGCGCTGAAGGAGTTCAGCGATCTCGGCGCGGGCTTTAAGATTGCGGCGCTTGATCTGGAGCTGCGTGGCGCCGGCAATCTGCTGGGCGGCGAGCAGAGTGGCCACATCGAGGCCGTCGGCTTCGAGTTGTATTCGACGATGCTGGAGCGCACCGTCCGCGAGTTGAAGGGTGAGGTGACCGAGGAAGTTCCCGAGGCGCAATTGAACCTTGGGCTGAATATTCGCATTCCCTCGGACTACATTCGCGAGGAGAACCAGCGCCTGCGGATGTACAAGCGCGTGGCCGGAGTGGAGTCGGAAGCGCAACTGGAAGACGTGGCCGGCGAACTCGGGGACCGCTACGGCACGCCGCCGCCGCCGGTGCGGAATCTGTTGGAGTATGCGGCACTAAAGCTGCTGTCGCAGCGCATCGGCGTGGCGCAGATCGAGCGGCGTCGCGAAGCGGTGAGCATTCGCTTTACGGAGAAGGCCAGCGTCGATCCCGAACGGCTGGCGCACTTTGTGGCCAGCGAGCCGGGAACGCAGTTCACGCCCGCCGGCGTCTTGAAGTTCTCGCTGAAGGAAAAGCAGCCGGAGCAGGTGCTGGTGCGATTGAAGTCGCTGCTGGAGCAGTTGGCGGGAGAGCAGCAGGCGGTGGCGTGAGCGTATACACAATGTATACTTAGTGGCGAGAGGGTTTTATGGCGGCAACCAGCATGGTCCACATCCGGGTCGATCAGAAGGTCAAGGCCAAGGCTGCGAAAACATTGGCCTCGATGGGCCTGACGGTTTCCGATGCAGTACGCCTTTTGCTGACTCGGATCGCCTCGGAGAAGGCGCTTCCCTTCGAGGTGCGCGTTCCTAATCGCCAGACCGCTGCCGCGATGGAGGCAGGAGAGCGTGGTGAGGTGTCCAGAGGGACCAACGTCGCCGCGATGATGAAAGGAATTAAGCATTGATTAAACTGTTTGGTTACGCGCTGCTGTCAGCGTTTCTGCTAGCTTACGTCGCAATAAGTTCCGTGCCGGTTGCCGCCCAAAACCACAGCTCGTATTCGCCGGCTGATTTCAACACGCTGGTGGACCAGTATTTCGACCAGTACTTCAGGTTTCATCCCAGTGCGGGCACGCACGCCGGCCTTCATCAGTACGACACGATGCTGGAGGACTACTCGCAGAAATCGCGCGAGGCGGAGATTGTGTGGCTGAATGAGGAGCAGAAGAAGTTCACTAGGGTGGCCATCGCTGAGATCCGGCGCTCCCCAGATCAGCGCGCCGATGAGAACCTGGTGCAAAACGCCATCGCCGGGCGCTTGCTCGAGTTGCAGGAGATTCGCCCCTGGCAGCGCGACCCGAATGTGTATTCCAGCGGCCCTACCCGCACCATCTTCGTCCTCATGAGCCGAAACTTCGCGCCGGCGGAAGAGCGTCTGAAGTCGGTCATCGCACGCGAGCAGAAGATGCCGGCCAACTTCGCCGCGGCGAAGTCCAACCTGAGGGATGTGCCCAAGGTCTACACCGAGATCGCACTTCAGCAGAACCCGGGCATCATCCGCTTCTTTCAGAACGATGTTCCCGCTGCCTTCAAGAGCGTCCGCGACCCGAAGCTGCAAGCGCAGTTCAAGGCTGCCAACGACCAGGTGATCTTCGAGCTACAGCGCTATCAGGACTTCCTGAAGAGCGACCTGCTCCCCATTTCGAACGGCGACTTTCGCATCGGGCCTGAACTCTATCGCAAGAAGCTGTTGTATGAGCAGATGGTCGACACCCCGCTCGATCGTCTGCTCCAGATCGGCTACGACGATCTGCACAAGAACGAGGCGGAGCTGAAGCGGGTGGCCGCGCTAATCGATCCCAGCAAGACGCCGGAGCAAATTCTTGAGCAGTTGGAGCAGGACCATCCCAAGCCTGATCAGTTGCTGCAAAGCTTCCGTGACACCTTCAACGGTCTGGTTGAGTTCATCGAGCAGAAGAAAATCATCACCTTGCCGTCGCAGGTGCGCCCTATCGTAGAAGAGACGCCACCCTTTGGACGCGCCCTGAGCACGGCTTCCATGGATACTCCCGGCCCGTACGAAAATAAGGCGACCGAAGCGTACTTCAACGTCACCCTCCCCGACCCTTCGTGGACGCCGACCAAGACGGAGCAGTGGCTAGAGACCTTCGATCGTAGCAACATCGCGATGATCGCGGCGCACGAAGCCTACCCCGGACACTACACGCAGTTTCTGTGGGTGAAGCAGGCGCCCTCGAAGGTACGCAAGCTGATTGGCTGCGGCTCGAATGCCGAGGGCTGGGCACATTACGCCGAGCAGATGATGCTCGACGAAGGCTACGGCAATGGCGACCCCAAGTTGCGCATCGGGCAATTGCAGATGGCGCTGCTGCGTGACGCGCGCTACATTGCCGGCATCCAAATGCACACCGGCAAGATGACGCTGGAGGAAGCGACGCAGTTCTTTATTCATGAGGGACACCAGACGCCGGCGGTGGCCGAGCGTGAGGCCAAGCGCGGCACCTCCGATCCGACGTATCTGGTCTACACGTTGGGTAAGCTGGAAATTTTGAAGCTGCGCGCGGATTACAAGCAGAAGATGGGCGACAAATTCAATCTGGAGCAGTTTCACAACGAATTCGTGCAGCAAGGATATCCGCCCATCAAAATCATTCGCGAGAAGATGCTGGGCAACGAGAGCCCGGTGTTGTGAGGACGAGTTGTCGGTTGTCAGTTGTCGGTTCTCGGGACGCCGTCATTTCTGTAACTTACAACTGACAACCGACAACCGACAACGAATGCACGCAAGGACATCACAACAATGAAACATGTTCGTAAGGCGGTGTTCCCCGCGGCTGGTTTAGGCACACGTTTTCTCCCCGCCACCAAAGCGCAGCCCAAGGAAATGCTGCCGCTGGTAGACAAGCCGATCATTCAATATGGCGTGGAAGAGGCGATGGCCTCAGGTTGCGACCAAATCATTATCGTCACCGGCCGTGGCAAGAGCGCGATTGAAGACCACTTCGACGTGAGCTATGAGCTCGAAAAGATGCTGGAAGAGCGTGGCAAGACCGAGCTCCTTGCCGTCGTCCGCCAGATCTCCGACATGATCCACATCGCTTATGTCCGGCAGAAGGAGGCGCTGGGACTGGGCCATGCGGTGCTGATGTCGCGCGAACTGGTCGGTGACGAGCCCTTCGCGGTGATCCTTGCCGACGATATCATCGACTCCGAAGTTCCCTGCCTGAGGCAGATGATCGAGGTGTACAACGAAACCGGATGCTCGGTGCTGGCGACGCAGGTTGTCGAAGGACAAGCTATCTCGTCCTACGGCGTGCTGGACGCCAAGCCGGTCGGCGGCAAGTGGAGCGGACGGCTGTTTGAGGTGCGAGACCTGGTGGAGAAACCGAAGCGGGAGGACGCGCCCTCCAACCTGGCGATCATCGGCCGCTATGTTCTTACGCCGGCGATCTTCGAAATGCTGGCCTCGACTCCGCCGGGCGCGGGCGGCGAGCTTCAGCTCACCGATGGACTGAAGCAGCTCCTGAAGAAAGAAAAGATTTATGGGTATATCTTCGAAGGCAAGCGCCACGATACAGGCGACAAGCTGGGATTTCTGAAGGCCACGGTGGAGTTCGCGCTGAAACGCGAGGACCTGGGCCCGGAGTTTCGGGAATACCTGAAGATGCTAGAGCTGTAGACTGACAAGACCTCCTTAATCGGAAACTCCGAAGTGAGCCGTCCCATCTTTCTTGGAAAGAGGCGTTGAGCTTACTTATTAGTTGGTCCGAATATATCTCCCCGTCTCATAAAATCATGATATGCAGGCTCGTAGTGAGTCTCTATGTATTCCCGCAATGGCTGAAGGTGGTCTTGGCCGACTACGCCCATCTTCCTGTTTCCGCTTTCAATTGAAATATACGGAACTTGGTAGCGCTCAAGAGACTTAATTAGTTCCTGCACATGCTCCGGCCTGGTCAAGTCGGTGTCAGTGATATAAGGAACAAATGCCGGATTCCTTAGCTTGAGAGGAAATCCGAAATCGTCATCGCCGAAATACCAATCTCCCGGCTTGGTATGCCTTGCCAAGTATAGGCAATCCTCATACCAGCCCTCTCCCCGCTTCAAGAACGCTGCTCGCCCGGTGGGCAAATCGAGCACCGCTAACACGGACCTCTGCGTCATAGCTGTTTCAACTACTGAGAGTCCGACGAGTACCAGGAGTCCTGTTACTGCGACCCGCTTAGGAAGTAACCTATGCTTGTTGAGCATCCACAAAGCAAGAATTATGGCCAGAGCAGAGGTGACGACTAGCCTAATCAGGCTTGCCGAGTTGATCACCTCAATGAAAAGCGCTGATCCCACAGCGGCTATCAAAACTAGCTTGGCTTTGGTTTCGGTGCCGCACGTTGT
>Ga0335081_10009296_pt1 | contig 15813 bp, 11 predicted proteins | sample Lox_Sample_35_FD_206713 | JGI IMG/M metagenome (GOLD analysis project Ga0335081, IMG submission 206713) | Soil microbial communities from Loxahatchee National Wildlife Refuge, Florida, United States - Lox_Sample_3.5 | ecosystem: Environmental > Terrestrial > Soil > Wetlands | place: USA... | reverse complement strand
ACATCGTGCACGCGGTAGCACTCGGCTTGGTCCAGCTCGATCCCGCGCACACCGCGATCAATCGCCGTGCCGCCCGTCGCCGCATACGACACCCAGGGAAGTAACAGACCCGCCAGCAACCGCATGCTTCCAGTCTACTGCGCGATTCAGGCGAAGATTTCGTTGAGGGGAACTTCGATGTTAACGCTCTCAGCTCGCAGTACGCCGTCTTTAACTTCCCGGCTACCGTGCGGAGTGTGAACGAATGCGCGGTGAGTTTCGGGATTGATTACCCAGATGTACGGAACGCCAAAGGCCAGATAGTCGGCTATTTTCTCCTCGAGATATCCTGCACGATCGTCCGGCGACAGCACTTCGATCGCAATAACTGGCGGCGTCCGGATGATCCGCTCCGCTGGCTTTGCACCCAATACCACCGTGACATCTGGAATCCGGAAGCGCGTTGCTCTTACCTGAACACGAACCTCCACACCGGCCCAGCCACGCCTCTTGTAGTGCGTTCGCAAGTAGTGAAGAAACGAACTCTGCACATCGCTGTGATCGACTTCTCCCACGTTCCGCTCCACGATACGACCGTCCACATATTCGCGATCCGCATCGGGAAAGCTGGTTCGCAGGTATTCTTCGACCGAAACCAGCGTCGTCCCCATAACTCGATTCTATTGCACCGAGGCCCTGCCCACCCGCTTCATCACCTGATGAACCGTCTTCATGATGTGGTCCTCCACTTCCTCGTCATACGGCCCCGGCAGGCCGTAGTAGATCATGCTGTCATCAGCTTCATAGCCGCCCTCTTTGAGCACGCGGAGCGACGGAATATACGACATCACGTCGTTCGAGTAGCCGGCCACGATGATTCCCTTTGATCCGTACTCGCGCTTGATGCGCAAATCGTAATCCACCACCACCTCGCCGCCCAGCGCCACCAGCGTCAGGTCCTTGCCAAACTGGATCGCTTGCACCGGATACGGATACCGCCGGATCGGATTCCCGTCATCGTAAAGCCGCAGCATCGCCTTGGCATGGCGCACGCGATGCACGTTGGTTTCTTTCAGCCGCGCTTCGAAATCTTCGCGCGATCTCGTCGCAAATCCCAGCTCCACAACTTGAAATGCTCCGTGCACCGATCCGTGCACGCGAGCGAGCTTCTCACCAAGCACCCGATCGACTTCGGTGGCCAACTCTTTGCCGTGCTGCTGCGCCAGCTCCAGGCTGCTCCGCGGATGCGGGTTCTGGTCGGCGCCGCACAGCATCATGAACATGGCCGTCGCACCCGGGTTCGCTTCCTCGACGGCGATTTCCGTAAAGCCCGCGTAATCGCCGCTGATCCGGTAGAAATCGCCCGTGAGCGTCGTGTTGTGGCACGCGTAGCCGAATAGCACCGCGCGCAGCTTCCCGTCCGCGCCCGTAACTTTCAGGACCGGCACATCGGGATCCGTCGGACCCGCCGGGTCCTCGCCGATAATCACTCCCTTGGGCGTGTTCTGGCGGCGGTTGATCGCGAACGTGGCGCGCCCGTTGCCGAACCATAAATTCGCGGGAGCGAGATTGTTCAGCGCCGACCCTGCCACCGCCACCAGCTTCTCCGTCAGCATGGCTGCATAGTCGCTGACGACCTGGTTGTCTTCCGGCCCCAACTCGAACAGGTTTTCCAGATTGTGCCGGATCAGCGGCCCTGTATGGGTGTGCGATGAGTTGAGCACCAGTTGCGCGCGATCGATCCCGTATTGCTTCTCGACGCGCGCGGCGACAATGTCAGCGATGCTGCGCGGCAGCCCGATCAGATCGGTCGTGACAATGACCACCCGCTCGCCCTTGCCATCCTCAATCGCCAGCGCCTTCGCCCACAAATCGTGGATGACGCCCTCCGAAGGATGATTGCGGCTGCCGTAGCCGGACATGTAAATCGGTTTGTCCGGCGTGATGATGACGCGCCCCACGCCGGCTTTGTAATCCGCCGCGGACAGGTTCAACGACGCACAAACCGGCAAAACTAAAAAAACAAAACATTGTTTCACTTGGCGACCCATAGCGTTGGCATGCCTATTCTACGCCCAGCGGCGCGCCAACGTCCGCGACTAAACCGAGCCGCGACTAAAAGGAGCGGTACCACACGCACCCGCCATTGTAGTGGCCACGCATGCGTGGCCTCCCGTCGCAGATGAACAAGTAGGCATTCTTGCCTGTCCCCGCAACGAGCCTGGGATCTTCGCGGTCAGCGAGCGGCGCTGTTTTTAGGACGCCACCACACTCTTATATGCTGACCGGCCACAAACGCGCGGCCGTACCCCCATAGAGCGCCGTTCTCCGCGTGAGTGCAAAAGTGTTCTGGATCCTGGCTGGCGATAAGCTTGAGGCTGTTCGGCCCAACAACCTCCAACTCGGGATTTACGACAAGCCCACCAAAAGCAACGACGGTGCTGTAATCCGCCGGCATATCCATTCTGTACTCCCAGCGAACATCGCAAACCTTTTCGGCGGGCAGCGCCTCAATAGGCTCTCGCGCTTCACTCGGCGCTATCAGGTTGTGCTCACCGTTCGGCTCCCATGACACCACGCCAGTCCTCTCGTCTATTTGGGGCGATGGCGTATAGCGCTTCCCGGAATACTCCAGAGAGATCAGCTCCGGCCTGTACGCTCCTCGATGAGCCTCGGTCTATACCGTTCCGGACCCAGACCGTTGTTCACAACCTTATAGGCGACCGTGACGTGGAGGTTCACCCTCGGAGATACCTCATCCCAGTCAATGCGATAGACTACGCGATAGTTTCGGTAAACGCGCCTCGTACGAACCAAGTCACGAATAACGGCCTGCGCCGCCTTCGGTAGTCCATAACCAACAAGTCGTTCCGACAACTCGTCTGCGGTATGCTCCACCAATACACCTGCCGACCACAACTCTACACAGACACCAATCACTCCCGCGACCATTAGCGCATCAGCAAGCGACCTGAAGAACTCCTGCCAGCCCCAGTTTGTGTACCTCGACGAAAGGCAAAGTCCGATGATGAAGCTGACGACAAACGGTAGTATTGTCAGGCGGAACTTCTTTCAAACCGTTCATTTTGAAGAATGCTGTTATCCGAGTCCACATAGACTAATTGAACGAAATCACAACAGGAACTCTCTTGTTGTCTGCTAGGCTGCGGGTTCCTTGGCAGTAGCGCCCGCCTGTCCTATCCCCCCGCCGCCACCAGCTCCCTCGCCCCCACCAGCTCCACCGTTCCCCCCGCCAACGCGCTCACCCTCGCTCCCGGCAGAATAATCCCCGCCAGATTCAACGGATCAGCAGTCGCCACACTCAACGCTTCCGTGGATTCCTCCGACCTCCGCAGTCCCCGCAACAAATCTATTGCTTCGCCTCGCGCGAATTGCTCGCCCACCAGGCCCGCCACGAATCGTCCGCCGCGCACCTCGCCCCGCGCCTCCATCCGCCGCAGCACGATCAGCAAATCACGCCATGCCGGCGCCAGCGTCTCGCGCGCCAGCAAATCGCGAAACACAACGCCCCAGCGCAGCAGCAACTGGTTGGCAAAGGCTTCGTGCGATGTGGATGCCGCGGGCGCGGCCGTCCGCAATAGCGCCCACCTGCCCGCCGCGTGCCGTGGCCGCGCGCTCCGGCCTTTTCCTTCCCCGCGCCGGCGTTTGGGATCCACCAGCGATCGCAGATTCTCGAAGCCGTCCGCCGTCACCAATCCCGCCGCCACTAGCTCCCACAGCCCGTCCTCAACTTCGCTCGACAATCTCCCCGTCGCGCGCGTCAGATCCGGGAAAAACGAAGCTCCCCGCTGGCGCAACGCCCCGAGTACCTCACGCGCCGCATGCGAAAGTGAATCCTCAATCGCCGATCCGACCTCACGCCCCGCCGGCAGCAGCCATTCAGCATCCTCGCGCAGAAAAATGGCAATAGGAGCAACACGCGTGGGTCGCACACGGCCGGGATCGGGCCGCTCAAATGCCGGATGCGGTGACAGCCGTCCCCAAACTACCTCGCCCGAAAGACAAAGCTGATCCAGTAAATCGGGCGAATATTTCGCAATACGCCGCGGCAGAATCTGCGACTCCCACGCCGCCGCCGAAATCTCATATCCCTGAAGCTGCCGGATGATTTGCAGCGCGCCATCCAAACCATGCAGCTGCGTGCCCGGCGCCAGATGCTGCCAGCGGAACAGGTACCGCATGAAATCCGCCGTCGAGACCGGTTCGATTTCCCGGCGCAGCCGATTGATCGTCAGCCGGTGAATCCGCGCCAGCACGCGGCGATTGCACCATTCGATTTCCCCGGACGCATTGTCCGGCGTGAAGCGACCGCGCAGAATCTGCCCTTCGCGTTCGAGCTGCGCCAGGCCGGCATCTACGAACTCCCGGCGCAGAGCCAGCCGCTCCGCCAGCGCCGCCGCCGTCGTTGGACCAATGGAGTCGAGCCAGCCGCGCAGCGCTTCGGTGACGGCCCTCTGCTGTTCATCGCCTGGGCCAAAATAAGCGGCTCGGGCCATTCCAGCCCGTTCCGCCGCCGCCCACAGTTTCGTATCGTCATGTTCGATCGTGATGACACGATTCGCCGCCGCCAGCTCATCGAGCCACCCTTGCCATTCTTGCGCCCGCGGTAAGGTAATGAGAGTGAGCAGCGCGTCATGCAACTCATCCGCATCGCGCACCGCAGGCCAAGATTCCGCCGCCACCTGCGCAATCGCCGAGGCATCCAACGCGCCCACACCTTCCGCCAGATCCGGCAGCGTCCGCCGCATCTGCACCGCGCGGGCTCGGCGCTCCTCGAGCGGAGCGTCATCGAGATATGCGTAAGGATTCGAGTTGAGGATCTCGTGCGAAAACGGCGACGCCTCCGGCGTCTCGATGGCAACTGTGCGAATCGATCCTTCCGCAATACCATCCAGCAGCCGCTTCAGACCCTCCAGATCCATCGCCTCGTGCAGACAGTTGGCGATGGTTTCGTTCACCAATGGATGATCGGGAATGCGGACCTCGCACGTCAGGTTTTCCGGGCAGGCTGCCTGATCGGGAAACACAGCCGCCAGCAAATCGTCTGAGCGCATCCGCTGGATCGGCGGCGGCACCTTGGTCCCGCCGTTGAAACGCAGCACCGCCAGCGCCCGCGTCGCGTTCCAGCGCCAGCGCGCGGTGAACATCGGTGCAGGCAGCAAAGCCTGCGTCAGCAAGTGCTCCACCGTCGCCGATCGCAGAAAGTCAAACACGACCTCGAGCGGAAAAGAGTGTTGCTCGCTCAGCGAAATGACGATCCCGTTATCCGTCGCCGCGGCTTGCAGCTCGAAGTTGAATGAACGGCAGAAGCGCTTGCGGAGTGCCAGGCCCCAGGCCCGATTGATGCGCGAGCCGAACGGGGCGTGCATCACCAGTTGCATGCCTCCGCCTTCGTCAAAGAACCGCTCGGCCACTACCGTCGCGTGCGTGGGCATCGCGCCCAGCACTGCTTTGCCCACGACTACGTAATCAGCCGCCTGCTCCGCGCCACGCCGGTCAAGCGCGCAATCCTGCATCAACAGATCAATCGCCGCATCGCGCGGTAGCGCCGCGATATCTTCGCGCAGCCGCGATACCTCGCGCGAGAGCTCATCCGTACGCCCAGGCGCCTCCCCATTCCAGAAAGGAATCGATGGCGCAGCGCCGTGCGCATCCTCCACCCGCACGCGCCCCGCTTCTATGCGCCGAATTCGCCACGACGTGGTGCCGAGCAGGAACACATCGCCCGCCATGCTCTCCACCGCGAAATCCTCATCGACGGTTCCGATGGTCGTGCCTTCCGGCTCTGCAACCACCAAGTAGTTGGCGTTCTCGGGGATCGCCCCGCCGGAAGTGATCGCCGCAAGCCGGGCCCCACGCCGTCCACGCACACGCCCGTTGATCTGGTCACGATGCAAATACGTCCCACTGCGCCCCCGCTGCGTGGTAATTCCCTCCGAGAGCATCGTAATCACGGCATCGAAGTTAGCGCGATTCAGATGACGATACGAATACGTGCTCCGCACCAGCTCGAATAAATCGTCTTCGCGCCAATCTCCGGTCGCCGCCGTCGCGACGATCTGTTGGGCCAGAATATCCAGCGGCCCATGCGGAATCTCCAGGCGATCCAGTTCCCCCGCCCGTATCGCGCGTACCACCGCACCACATTCGACAAGCTCATCGCGCGTGGTGGCGAAAATGTGGCCCTTAGGCATGGCACCCACCCAATGGCCCGAACGCCCGATACGTTGCAGCGCGACTGCAATGGATCGCGGCGAGCCGATCTGGCATACCAGGTCCACCGTACCAATGTCGATTCCCAGCTCGAGCGAAGCCGTCGCCACCACCGCTCGCAGCTCACCGCGCTTCAGACGTGCCTCCGCTTCGAAACGCAGAGCCCGCGAAAGGCTGCCGTGATGCGGCAGCACCGCGTTCTCGCCCAGCCGTTCGGATAGCGCGTGCGACACGCGCTCCGCCAGTCGTCGCGTGTTGACGAATACCAGCGTCGTACGATTGGCGCGGATCAGATCAGCCACGCGGTCGTAAATCTCCGCCCACATTTCATTGGTGGCGACCGCGCCCAGTTCATCCTGCGGAACTTCAACCGCAAGCTCCATCGCCCGCCGATGGCCTATCTGAATGATCCGCGCCCCGTCGCTCAGGAACTGCGCCACTTCCTCAATCGGCTTGACGGTCGCCGAAAGACCGACCCGCTGCGGCTTCGGACCTTCGACCAGAGCATCCAGCCGCGCCAGCGATAAGGCGAGATGCGATCCACGCTTGTCATCCGCCATGGCATGGATCTCATCGACAATCACGGTCCGCGTCGTCCGCAGCATGCGCCGTGAGCCTTCCGCGGTCAGCAGAATGTAGAGCGACTCGGGTGTCGTCACCAGAATATGCGGAGGGCGCTTGCCCATCTGCTGGCGTTCCCACATGGGCGTGTCGCCTGTCCGTACGGCCGTGCGGATCGGCGGCAGCAGAATGCCTTTTTCCGCAGCGAGGGCGTTGATCTCCGCCAGCGGCGTCTCTAGGTTCTTGTGGATGTCGTTACTGAGGGCCTTGAGGGGCGAAACGTAAACCGCGGTCGTCTCATCCCGCAGCGCGCCCTCCCGCGCCGCTCGAACCAGCGAATCCAGACAGATCAGAAAAGCCGAGAGCGTTTTGCCCGATCCCGTCGGCGCCGAGATCAGAACGTCGTGGCCGGAGCGGATCTCCGGCCACCCGAGAATCTGCGGTTCGGTAGGGCCGGAGAATCGCCTCTCGAACCATTCGACAGTGAGAGGGTCAAAATCGGCAAGCAACTGGCGCACTTCAGCCATTTACTTCCAGATTAGCTGTTTTGTGCCGTCCAGAACTTCATCTCGTCAGCCGACGGCCCGTACATGCCTGGAACTTCGATTTCGTTCAGCCGCAAGTAGACGCTCAATTGCGCGCGATGGTGAATCATGTGATTCATCACCACGCTGCGGATCACGGCCACACGGGGCATCGCGAAAATGGTTTGCCCGCCGTATTTGAAGGTCCAGATCTTGGCAAAATCCGCGTCCGTCGCGCCGGCGATGAGTTTCCGCCCTTCGGCGACGTTCTTGTCGAAATCCTCCAGTAACTGCTTGCTGGACTTGGCCATGTAGGGAGCCTGGCCTGCCTGGATTTCGAGTAATTCAGACTGAAGGGTATGTGCCGCCCAACTGGGCAACTCGGCGACGTGGCTGGCCAGACGCCCCATCGCCATCGACTTCTCGTGGGGTTTGTAATCGAACTTGTCATCCGGAATTCGCTCCAGCATCTTCCGGGTATTCTTCATCTCCTCGTCAAACTCGGGTAAGAGCATTTCGCTGATCGGCATTTTGTCCTCCGCCGCACTTGCGGCAGCAAGGAGAATAACACGGCCAAAAGGCGAAGACAAGGCGAAAATAGAGGAGGGATGTAACTTTATTTCAGTTTGCGGGCGCGTTCGTAATCTTCCACCAGTTTCTTGGTGATTTTGTCGGCCACATCGGCGCTGGCGCCGTGGAATTTGCCCCCCAAGCTCTCCTGCGTGGTCGACCAGATGACATCGCCGTCTTTGGTCACCAGGCGCACCGCCGCCACGGCCTCGTGGCGGCGTTCCAGGCTGTGGGTCGACTCGCTGTCGCCGAAATCCACGCCTTGGGAACGATTCGTGGTGTCCCGACCGCTCGTTCGGCCGCTGTAACTCTCGCTATTTCCGCGAGATAGATTGGCCTGGGCGTGGATGCTGTCACTGGAGGTGTGTTCGTCGGTGAAAACCAGATCCTCGGCTGACCCGCGCAGAAAAGCGTCTGCCCGCTCCTGGTTCTCAGTGACAACAAACAACTTAGTGTTCTGCAAGCCACTGAGAATCATATCGCGCATCTGCGCGGCGGTCTCGCCCCCAGAGAAACGGTCGATATAGACTCGCCGAACCGTAAGAAGCTGCTCGAGAGTTGCCTGGTCGATGGCGGCGGGGTCGGGCGGGTTGGCTGCAACGAGAAAGAAAATAACGGGGATCAGCATTTAAGATCCCTTTCCAGAGCGGCGGGCATCATCGTCCTGATATTCGATTCTCCGGCCCGACTTGGCCTCCAAAATGACGAGTAGAGAGCGCACGTCGTTCTTGCCGACGAGAAACACCAAGGCTTGCTGTTTACCCCTGTCGTCTGTAAATTCCACTGTCAAATAATGTTTCCTGGTCTTGCTGAGGAGAAAAACCGGAGACAGCAGCACTGCCTCGGCGTAACGGCGGCTGACGCGCTGGCCGTACTCGAGAACGTTGATCTTGTCGTAGGGGATCTGAACGGTTATGCCTTTGGTCTGAAACAGGAAGAGATCCTCTCCGTGGGTGTTGATGAAACCATCAGTTCTGGTGGGAAGAGCGGAGATCGTCCCGCCAACATATTGGACATGGTCCCCGTTATCGGCAGCGAACGTGGCAATGCAGAAAAGTAGCAAAAAGAAACTAGGTTTCATGAATTTGTTAAGAGAGTGCCGGGGGTGAGACGGGATTCTCAAACTGTCATTTTGACGTCATGCATTCTTCAATGAGCTGAAACTTTGCCCTGATATCGTTGGTAGCGAAATTTACGTTCCTGTTCAGGAGGTAGCGAAAGTGCGACGTCGTAGATATCAGATTTTGCCAATCGGGGTATCGTTGCTGATGGCCTTGCAGCCATTCACCCTGGCGTCGGCCGAAAAGCGGGAGAATGCCAAGCGCGAAAAAAAATCAGGGGTTCATGCCCATTTTCTCGAGGCACACCGGCAAGCGGTTGCTGAAGCGCATACGCGACAGCTTCAGCCCGAACCCGCGCTCAGCTACAGCCAAGAGCTGAGCCTCATTCAGCAGAAAATCAAGTATGTCTTCGTGATCTACCAGGAGAACCGGTCGTTCGATTCGTATTTCGGCACTTTTCCAGGCGCCCATGGCTTGTTCAGCCAGCCGGCGTCGGAGACTCCTGGCTTTGTGCAACCTATCGTCAATACGGATGGAAGCACCGGAACGATTTCGCCGTTCCGTATCGGTCCCAGCCAGTTTGCGGCCGACACGGATGACATCGATCATTCTCACGCCCGCATGGTCGCCAAGATGGACGTCAAGAACGGCACAGCGCAGATGGACAAGTTTGCGGTTACCGAGGAGTTGAAATACAGCCCGAATGGCAACCCGTCCATCGAAGCCAAACAATTTAGCGAACTGGCGATGGCTTATGAGGACTGCGACACGATTCCGCTGCTGTGGGCATATGCCGATCGTTTCGTCCTGTTCGACCACATCTTTCAATCGATGACCGGACCGTCGACTCCCGGGAACCTTGCCATCATCGGAGCGCAGACCGGACAGACACAGTGGGTTTTGCACCAGAACTTGTCGGCAGATGTGCCGGTATTCAACGATAACGATCCGTTCTGGGGATCGCCTTCGGACAAATCCGCAAGTCCGCTTCCCGTAAACCCAGGCGACTTTCCCGGTTTCGGTATCCAGGTCAACCTAACGTTCGCCACCCTTCCTCTATCCACGCTGCTGGGAAGCGCGGGCACGGTCACGGCCGCGGATCCGAGCGCATCCACCGACCTCGCAGATGTGAAAGATGACGTGGCCTTTCTCGGCAAGCTGATTCAGCCGGCGGTCGGCTTCGGTTGGTATGAAGAAGGCTTCGATAAGGAAGACACGGACGACGAAGGGCCGACGGACGCGAACGGATCGCACGCCTCCTACGTTACGCATCACAACGGTCCCCAGTATTTCGGCTACGTGGCGAATACTCCCGGCCTGCGTCAGGAGTTGCACGGGCTGGGAGATTTCTTCAGCGACATCAAGAATGAGAATCTGCCCAAATCGGGCGGGGTCTTCTTTGTCAAGGGCGGCTTCCAAAATACCTTGGGACTGAAGCCGGCCGATCCCGATCCGACCGTGCAGAAGAACTTTGTGGGCGACGATGATCATCCAGCATACTCCGATGCGCAGATCAGCGAGGCGCTGGTCGCGACAGCGGTGAATGCGATTGCCGCCAGCCCTTACTGGTCGCAGAGCGCCATCATCATCACCTGGGATGACTCGGAAGGCGACTACGATCATGTGCCGCCGCCGATCGCCTACAGTGGCCCAGACAAGTCGGTGTATAGCTATGGGCCGCGCGTCCCGTTGATCGTGATTTCTCCCTACGCTAAGCTTGGTTACATTTCGCATCACCAGGGCAGCCAGTCGTCGGTAGTCAAGTTGGTGGACGCAGTGTTCGGTCTGCCCCCGCTAGCCACTCTACCCGATGAGCTGCTGGCCCGTTATCTTGGTCTGCTGGAGTTTGGCCAGGAGAACCTCGGACCGGAAGACGCGATCACGCCGAACGTGTCGGACCTTCTCGATGCTTTCAGCACCGCGCGTTTGAGCGGCCAAGCCGAGCTGGTGCCGGCCAGCTACGCGATGATCGACAAAAGCGACATTACCACCATCCCTCAAACCAGCGGTCTGGGCTGCGCCGACATAGGAATTCTGCCCACCGATCAGCAATTGGGGATAACGAACACAATTCCGGCGGATTTCAATCCGCGTCCGAAGACCAACCCGACTAAATAGCGAGACAGGTTCGCGGCCCCTCGCACTACAGTTGGAGTAATTTCAGCAGCCGGCGCGTCTGGCAAGGGTGCCAGCGTTGCCGGCTGCTCATGGGTTTATAAAATGCTTATGCTTATGCTTATGCGTCTGTTCGCAGTACTGGCGCTGCTGCCCGTCCTCACTCTGGCCCAGCTGGATCGATCCAGTCTGATCGGAACCGTGACCGATTCGGAGGGCGCGCGTATTCCCGGCGCCGCCATAAAGGCGATTCAGGTCGAAACGGGCGCCGAACGGGACACGGAAACATCATCGCAGGGGACCTACGCGCTGGACGGGCTTCCGGTGGGCCGCTACGCGATTCTTTTCAGTAAGACCGGATTCTCCACCGTGCGCGTCGATCAGGTGGATCAGAGCGTGGGACAGACGCGGACGCTCGACGCTCAACTGCGTGTCAGTGCAGGGGCCGAAAGCACGACTGTACGCGAGCCGCTGGTGCGCCTGGAAACAGCCAACGCGGCAGTCGGCGCGCCAGTGGAGCAGGAGCAACTGCGCCAGCTGCCGCTGAACGGCAGAAACTGGTCGAGCTTGACTGCGCTTTCGCCGGGAGCGATCGACAACGGACCCAGCGACCAACGCACCATCCGTTTCGCGGGCCATGGCCTCGACGACAACGACTTTCTTTTTGACGGTGTGGACGCTTCGGGCATCCTCAACCAGGCGCAGAAGGAGTATGTACGGCTGGCCATACCGCTCGACTCGATCGCCGAGTTCCAGGTGCAGTCGCAGAATTTCAATGCCGATATTGGAATGACCGCGGGCGGCCAGATCTCGGTGGCCTCACACTCGGGAACCAACGCATTCCACGGCGGCCTATTCGACTATTTCCGCAACGACGTTCTCGACGCGCGTTCCCCTTTCGACGGGACATCGCCCGATCCCTTCCTGCTAAACCAGTTTGGAGCGAATCTCGCGGGGCCCGTGGTCCAGAACCGGACATTTTTCTATGCAAACTACGAGGGACTCCGGCAGCGCCTGGGACAAACCCAAATCGGATTGGTGCCAAGTCCCGCGTGGTTAGTGCAAGCAGAAACCGTGTCGCCCGCCGAGGCGTCTATCCTGTCGGCTTATCCGAAAGGTACGTCCCCGACTTCGAATCCGCAGGTCTGGAACTACGTCGCAGGCGCCAACCAGGTGGACAACGAAGACTCGGGAATGATCCGCATCGATCAGCGCTTTTCCGACAAGACCACAGCATTCCTGCGCTACAGCGCGGACGAGGCAAGCTACGCCATCCCGACGGGGGCCCTGGAGGTTGTGGCCGCGACCGATACAAGGCTAAAGAATGGCGTGGTGGAATTGCAGCACGTGTTCTCGCCGTCATTACTCAATGAAATGAGATTCGGGATCAATCAGGACATCTACCACACGTCGAATATCTCCCCCGCGCCGATGACGGTCAGTGTTTCTGATTTAAGTTCGCTGACCGGCCACTCCACCACGGATGGCGACGGAACCACTTTTTCCTATATAGACGACATGACATGGGTGAAGGCGCGTCATGTGCTGAAGTTCGGAGTCGAGATCCGGCGCATCAACATGAATCAAGGCAACTCAGCGAGCGGGACACTGACCTATTTATCGCTGGATAACTTGATCGCGAACCGCATGGATGCCGCCACGTACACATCGCTGCTGCCACTCAAACGCCTGCGTAAGACGCAAGCCTATGGATATATCCAGGATGAGTTCAAAGTCACCCAAACTCTGACATTGAATCTGGGCCTGCGGTACTCCTTTTTCAACGTGTTTCACGAGGTGGATAATCGCGCCATTCCATTCGACTTTGCGACCTGCGGGGGATATTGCCCGCGCGGAAGCGCGTTCACCTTTCCACGCTACGACGATTTCGATCCGCGCCTGGGGATTGCGTGGGCGCACGGCAAAACCGTTCTGCGTGCCGGCGCGGGAATCTATCACAGCGACGGGCAGGAGGACGATCAGAATCTCCCCATCTCGAACGACGTGCTGCGGTACACATTATCGGGTGTCACCTCACCAGGGCTGAACTATCCCATCGACCCGTTTCTGGCAAACGCCGCCGGCATCGTGACCCCTCGCGATATGTACCGCTATCGCAAAGACATGTATGTTGCTTCGTGGACTGTTTCCATCCAGCGGGAGCTGCCGTGGAACCTGGTCACAACGGCTTCGTATTTCGGCAACAAGGGAACCGACATTCTGACCACGACTGACACAAATACGATCAACGCCCTGACCGGTACACGGCCCTATCCTCAATTCGGCGTCGTTTCCTGGAGAGGGAACGACAGCAACAGCACGTTCCACGCACTGCAGTTAAACGCCCGGCGGCAATTTCAGCACGGCTGGCTGTTATCGGCGAATTACATGTGGTCCCATTCGATCAATGACGATGGGATCGGCGGCGGCGAATCCGACACGCCCCAGAACGTTCTTTGCCGCGCGTGTGAAAAGGCCAGCAGTGATTTCGACGTGCGCAGCACCTTCAACGTCGCCGCCGTTTACGAATTGCCGTTCGGCGCCGGGAGGGCACATCTCTCGCGCCCGCGAGTGACACGCGCGTTGCTTGGCGGTTGGCAGTTGAGCGGAATCGCAACGGCTCGCACGGGGCTGCCGGTGAATGTGGTGATCAACCGCTCCAATTCGGCTCTCCCGGACTTATTTGCCGTGTCGGGGTCCGAGCGGCCCAACCTGGTTGCGGGTGTGCCGCTGATACCCCCCGGCGGTCAGACGGCACAGCAGTGGATAAATCCCGCGGCATTCTCAGTGCCCCCCGCGGGCACATTCGGCGATGCGGGACGTAATCTGGTCCGTGCTTCCGGCCTGTGGCAGGTGGACGCGGCACTTGCCAAGACCATAGGGTTCACCGAGAGGCTGGGGCTGCAGTTTCGCGCGGAAGCGTTCAATCTGTTCAACCGCGCACAATATGGGAGCCCACAAGCGAATCTCTCTTCTCCGCTCAGTTTCGGCGTTATCACCACGCCGGTGAACCAGGGCGCCACGGGAAGCGGAACGCCGCGGCAATTTCAGCTGGCCTTACGTTTGTCGTTTTGAGGGCGTAACGCAGAGCGGTGGCCGAGCGAAAAGCCGCGGGTGTCCCGCGAACGGCGCGGTACCCCCGCGCTACAAGGTATCATCGAAAGATCCGTGCGTTTTTCTATTCCCTGGTATGTGTGGTGCTCGGTCATTGCTGTCACTTCGGCCATGGTGGGCACGCATTGGGACATTTCCTGGCACCGATCGATTGGCCGCGACACATTTTGGACACCGGCGCATATCGCGATTTACATGTGCGGCGTTTTGGCGGGTCTGTCGTGCGGGTATCTGATTCTTTCCACCACGATTGACAGCGCGTCGCCGCTACGCAGCGCCGCAGTTAAGATCTGGGGATTCCGCGGGCCGCTGGGGGCGTTTATCGCGGCGTGGGGCGGCATCGCCATGATCACCTCGGCGCCGTTCGACGACTGGTGGCACAACGCCTACGGGCTGGACGTAAAGATTCTGAGCCCTCCGCACGTGCTGCTGATCACCGGGATGGTGGGTGTGCAGTTCGGGGCTCTGGTGCTGATTCTGGGGCAGATGAACCGGGTGACGGATAGGGCGCGGGCGAAACTCGAATGGCTGTTTCTCTACGTGGGTGCCATGATCGTGGTTTGCCTGATGATTCTGATCTTCGAGTACGCAGTGCGCGTATACATGCACAGCGGTTTCTTCTATCGCGTGGTTTCAATCACCATTCCGGGAGTGCTGGCGGGCGTGGCGCGGGCATCGGGACGCCGGTGGGCGGCGAGCATCGTAATCGGCATCTACAGTTTGTTTATTATCGGGTGCTTGTGGATTCTCCCGCTATTCGCGGCAACGCCGAAGCTCGGACCGGTATACCAGCATGTGACACACTTTGTGCCGCCGGAATTTCCGCTCCTACTGATCGCGCCGGCCGTGGCTCTCGATTGGCTGTGGCAGCGTGGAACGACGTGGAACCTCTGGGCGCAGGCCGTCGTTTCCGGAGTGGTTTTCGTCGCCGTGCTGGCACTGGCGCAGTGGCCGTTCGCGAGTTTCCTGATGAGCCCGGCGAGCCGCAACTGGGTATTTGGGACCATTTACTTCGACTACAATTTGCGTCCGAGCAGCCACTATGCACGCTATGAGTTTGCTCCTCTGGAGAAGAGTGCGACCCAGTTCTGGAGTGAAATGGCGCTTGCGGCTCTCGCGGCTTTTGTGACTACGCGGCTCGGTATGAGCTGGGGTAACTGGATGCGGCGGATCCGGCGCTGATGCTCAAACGCACCTTACTGCTATTGCTCGCACTCAGCTCCTGTGCGCTCGGGCATGTCGGCAGTCCAGATGTGTTTTACGAAGGCAACGCGGGGCCGTATCGGTTGCTGGTGGCCGTTCGGCCGCCAGCGGTGATCCCTGGTGTGGCGGAGGTGGAGGTGCGCAGCGCGTCGCCGGATGTGCGGGAAGTGCGCGTGGTGCCGCTCCGTCTATCGGGGCCGGGTGCGCAATTTGCGCCGACACCGGATGTTGCGCAAAGATCCGCGGACGATCCGCAATTCTACACGGGAAGCCTGTGGCTGATGGGCTTCGGCGCCTGGCAGGTGCGCGTGGAAGCGGACGGCGTGCAAGGCAAGGGAGAGCTGTCGGTTCCGGTGCCGGCCATGGCCACGCGATCTGCGACTATGCAGAAGAGCCTGGGCGCAGGTTTGCTGGCGCTAATGGTGGTGCTCGTTTTGGGCATTGTGAGCATC
>Ga0335081_10009294_pt1 | contig 15814 bp, 25 predicted proteins | sample Lox_Sample_35_FD_206713 | JGI IMG/M metagenome (GOLD analysis project Ga0335081, IMG submission 206713) | Soil microbial communities from Loxahatchee National Wildlife Refuge, Florida, United States - Lox_Sample_3.5 | ecosystem: Environmental > Terrestrial > Soil > Wetlands | place: USA... | reverse complement strand
ATCGACGGCGGCACGATTGATGGAAGACGGGTAGACGGATTCAAGAACGTAGATATGTATAGCCGACAAGATAGCGTCCCAGTAACTTTCGACGCAAGGGTTGTCGGCCATCTCATCGCACAAGTTATCAGGGGCATCGATCACCCCCCTGGCCAACATACCAAATGCACCAACATACAGTAAATATGTAAGAAACTTTTGGATGAAATGCTCTAAGGGGAGGCTACTCTAGCAACGCAGGCAAAGGATACTTCCCGGCAAGTTCATTTACCTCCGTCCTCAACTGCACAAGTTCCGGATAATCCGATCCATCCCCCAACTTGGCCTTCCAATCTTTCAACTTGTTCGCCTCTTTTGGCAACGACTTTTGAATTTCCGCAGCAACTTTGATGGCGCGGTCGATAAAGTCGACGATTTTCGCGAATTCAGGTTCGGTGAAGCCGCGAGTTGTCATGGCGGGAGCGCCGACGCGGATACCGCCAGGATTGATCGCACTCGTATCTACTCGTCAGATGCCGGCTCTTAAGAATGTCAGACCGCTAGGGAGGGTATTTTTGTTGCAGGCGATGCTGATGGTTTCCAAGACACGTTCAGCACGAGCACCATCTGCGCCCTTGGGTTTCGTCGCGACAAGGACCATATGCGAGTCTCATGTTAACCCAATCACAGAATGGCTAGGGGTACCCGTTCCACCAGACGCAAGATCATATCCACGTTTCTTGAATTCCTCTTCCAAAACCTTTGCGTTTTTAACCACCTGATGCGCATATTCCTTAAACTCGGGCTTCAAAGCTTGTCCCAACGCCACCGCAAGAGCAGTAATAGTATGATTATGAGGGCCTCCTTGATGACCAGGAAACACACTAAAATTGATCTTCTCCTCAAGATCGTACATAATCGCTAAACGTCAATTCCTATCAAAACGAAAGAAAGGAGCTGGCGAGATACGTTTCCCAGTCTTGTCAGTCTTGCGCACACCCTTGCGATAAAAAATCATAGCTCCACGAGGACCACGTAAACTCTTATGTGTCGTCGTCGTGACAACATCCGAATACGGGAACGGCGAAGGAATTGCTTCCCCTGCAATGAGTCCACTGATATGTGCCATATCCGTCACAAGATAGGCGCCGACTTTATCTGCAATCTCACGCATGCGTTTATAATCAATGAGTCGACAATACGCACTTGTCCCTGCGACAAGGATTTTGGGACGGTACAGCACTGCGGAGGCTTCGAGGGCGTCGTAGTCAATGATTCCGGTTTCTTTGCTCACTCTGTATGGCATGGTTTCAAAATATGTGCTCACCGCGGAAATCTTTTTGGTGTCGGTTTGATAGCCTCACTCTTTCAGCCGGTCCTCGGCAAAGATGGGGGAGGGGTCCGGTTACCATGTGACAAGTGGCCCCCGTGGGGAAGGTCAAGGCCCATGAGTCGTCCGTGCGGCGGCATAAGTGCTTGGTACACCTGCAAATTCGCAGGCGATCCTAGCAACAATTAGCCGAACCCTTCCCTTGGGGTGGGTGATCTTGGGTGGGGAACATGGGACGGTGGGGTACCGGAGAGGGGTTGCACGTTGACCCCCCATTCCTTCGGGTCTAGTTTAAACACTTGCAACGCGCGTTTCTGACAAAGTAACTCTGCTTGATCGATGAATTCGTTGCCGCCGTAGTACCTTGCTCCGGGGTATCCTTCCGAATATTTGTTTTGCATGTGTGAGCCGAGGGCATCCATCACCGCGCGAGAAGTAAAGTTCTGCGGCACAATCGTTAGCGGAGATGGCCACCCGAGGAAGTGATCGAGGTTACTTCAGAAGCAATGAGGACGATGGATTGTTTTTGTCTGTTGATTTCATTTTGAAGAATTGACGAGATCTCGGGATCGGCCTCCTTCAGCGGCTTTTGCAGAATCTGCTCGCGCACATCAGCAATTGACCCTACCAGACGGAACGGGAGAACAGGGGGACAGGGGGCAAAGGTACGTCCATGATGGGAGGAACGGGAGGAGCGAATCGCAGAGACGGGGCCGAGTGAAGAGATCGGGTGGTGGTGGCAGTCAGGAGATTGGCGAAGCGCAAACTTCTTCGTGCCAGCATGAAACTTGATAATTTTCGAGAAAATTAGGCGGATTTATTCACGAGCGGAAATTTTCGTGATTTATAAGTACATATGGATAAGAACCACATGCCCAAGGGTTGCACCCTACAACAATATGAGGTGCAAGAGGGCACGGACCATTGTTCCCTGTATTGATATAGAAAGATCGTGGTTTCAAAGGGCCACATTGACTTGGATTGTTGACCGAATCGGCTCATTTCCTAATCAATGTCGGGGCCTTGTCCGAACAAACAAAGTACGTAAATAACTTGAATATCACTTCCCGTCCCGCCCCCGGATTAAGTTACATACATAAATCAAGGTTACCAACGATTTCCGTCATGTGCTTTGAGATCGACAGGCCGATCGCCCAAGCTCTGTCGTGGTTTATTGTATATTAGTCGCTAGGATATCTGTCTTATGTCTCTATGTGAACATGAATATGGGGCGTTATTCTTGCTTAGCTCTTTCAATTCATCGGCAGTATCACTATGTCCATGTCAGAGAGTAATTAATTCTCGGCTGCTACCGGATCTTTGACCTCCTCCTTTGGAGCCGCAGCATATCGTCAAAAAAAAAAAAAAAAAAAAAAAGGAAAGGCAACTAGAATTCAAGGTTGCCGGATTCAAATAGCAATCAGATACATTCCGTGACTCACCTTTGTCCACTTCCACTAACGCCACAAGCCCTAGCCCACCAACGTCCTCGCCACCATCTGCACTCCATTATGATTCGTATCCAACTTTCCCAACAACCAACTCACCGGGAAGAGCTGCATTCAAATTAGTCCGCCAAATCACTAACAATTATTGCCGTCATACCAACCGACGGCCTCTCTGTCGTAAAGGGTGTTTTGCCGGTGGTCCGCCCTTTGGAATGTACGCCATCGTCCAATACTTGAATATCCCACTGCAATCTCAACCGCGGTTATTCCTGCTCTTGGCATTAATCACATCGGGTGACGATTTACGTACTACGACAAACATTGTTCCCCTAAAGAAGCGTGCTACCGGCTACTATTGTGCGTTGGTTTCCAAGGAGTTGAGGCCGGGGTCATCCTTGGAATTCGGGTATCCCCTCTCTCGAACCATAGGTGACTCGTGATAGGTTCCGATTAACAATGGAGTGGAGTGACCGCCAAAGATATTTGGAGTACTGGAACTAGTGTTGATTTCCGAGACTTGTTCCACTGCAAAACATTTACAAGGAAAAGAGCGTCAGGAGATCCAGGTCCATCTTCTTACGCATTAATATGGGCGGCGCTTTCTTCTTGCTTCCATCAGCCATCTATATCGTATTCTGCGACTCTCCTCCCCGCCAAAATCTCTCAGATTCTTCTTAATTTGAGGTTGTTCTGCTGCTGGAAGCCGAGATATTCCTCTGCCACAACTATCCTCTTTGCTTTTTGGCAAAGGAGACGGAAAGAGAGTGAAATGGAGGCGCCCTTAGGTGACCCAGAAACCGTAAAATCTATGCAGGAAATTGGAGAGATGTGGCGGAGATGCCGCGAGACTTTGCCATCGATCCCTCTTTTGGATCGGGCCTACGGAGGACGTTGAAAGATGGGACGGATAACGGAAGCCAGATGTAGCACAATATGATATGACTCAACACCCATCTATGGTGGCCATAAGATGTGATATATAATGACTTTGTCTAGATTTGGATTTTACGATTCCCAGAACCGAATCTGCGACATCAGAAATGAGGTTCTCGAGCGATTGTGGCCGTAAAAGTCCGTTAACCATGCATTTAAGCAGATCTTCCCTGATCACGTGTCTCTCCAGGATTTTGGGGCTATCCGGCTTATCCCAACCAGAAATTTCTCCGGCATTTCTCGCCCCATCAACCACCAGTCAACCCGTTCAAATTCTTCATCACCGCGACCACGGTCGCAGATCTACCTAGGAGGGATTAATATACAGCAGGATTCGGACTTGTCTGCCGGCAGGTTTGTGTTGGCGAGGGATTCGTGGCAGGACAGGCGTTGTTGAGGCGTTTCCCAACGAATTGTGCAGCTCTGCCTTTCCCGTTGATGCAGAGATTAAATCAAGTCAAGGCACACTTCATCCACGACAAGTCACCGAAAATGAAACACAAGGTCGCTGTCATCGGCTCTGGTAACTGGTACGTCCTTCCCCGGAATCTTCCTTCCTGCTTCTTTCATCGAGGGGCTTTTTGGTACTAACGACGTCGTTTTGGATAGGGGCACTGCAGTGGCGAAGATGGCTGCAGAGAATATCAAGGAGCATGCGGACCTGTTCCATCCTATTCTTAACCTCTGGGTGTTTGAGGAAATCGTCAATGGCGAAAAGTTGTCCATCATCATCAACAGCAGAAAGGAGAATGTCAAGTATGTGCCACGTCTATAGCACCAGCTCATCATCGCAGATACCTTCCAGGAGTCAAGTTACCTGACAACATCCATGCCATCACTGACATCGAATCTGTCGCCGAAGGCGCTGACATTCTCATATTCAATTTCCCTCACCAAGTTCTTCCTCAAACACAACTGTTCTAACCATAACAGTTTGCATCAAAAATCCTTCCCCAACTCAAAGGCCATATCGACCCCCGTGCACGCGGGATATCCTGCATCAAAGGCGTCGGCGTCAGCGCCGACGGAATTACCTTATTCCCCTCCTACATAACCCGTCATCTCGGTATCTACTGCGGAGCCCTCAGCGGCGCCAACATTGCCAACGAGATCGCCGTTCATAAATTCAGTGAGACCACAATCGCTTATTCCCCTCCGGATTTCAGGGGTGAGGAGCAGGATGTCAGTCGTGAGACTATCAGGAAATTATTCCATCGTCCGTATTTCCATGTCCAGCTTAGCCATGACGTTGCGGGGGTTTGCCTTTGTGGTGCTCTGAAGAATATTATTGCTGTTGCTGCGGGGTTTATTGATGGACTTGAATGGGGGAATAATGCCAAGGCTGCTATTATTCGAGTTGGTATTTCCCCGCTTTCTGTGGTTGAGGCTTACGGGCAGGGGTCCTTGAAATGCAAAAGTTTGGGTTGATGTTTTTCCCTGACTGCAAAAAATCCACGTTTACCGAGGAATCGTGCGGAATCGCTGATGTCATAACGTCTGCAGTTGGGGGCCGCAATCGATTGTGCGCTGAACAATTCGTGAAAACCGGCAAGGTAAGTTATCTTGGTTTCGATTTATCTGACGGAAGCCCATGGACGTGCTTGAACAAGAGCTCCTGAATGGGCAGAAACTTCAGGGCGCAAAAACGGCAAAGGACGTGAATTCGTTTCTCAAGGCAAAGGATAAGGTCAAGGAATTCCCTTTGTTTACAGCCGTGTATGAGATTGTGTATGAGGGAAGGCAACCGTCGACGATCGTATGCTATTCTTGATTTAGATCCCGGATGCATTTGTAACGAACATCTGGTTCCAAAGATTTTCGATCGTTACTTTGTACCATAGAGTACTGAGCATAATCAACTCTGTATGGATGTGAAAATATCCCCCAGTTTTACTACGATTTAGAAGTCACAGCTATTTCTAACGGGCTTCCAGTAGTATCGTGAAGAGCGGTTCCGATGGAGCCTGATCGTCCAGTTGCTTTTATAATGGTCCTTGTCCCGGCCATCGTGCGGTTTTCATATCGACCGGACTGGCCACCTCCCTCCATTCATCCCGTTTCCCATCCCTCAATTGATTTCGATTGCATCAATCCATCGATGGCACTCTTGTCCCGGGTGTCTGCTGTAGCCGGCCGCTCCAGCAGATGCTCAGCGAGGAGCCAATTGACCCGAATCGACGTCGTCGCTCACCCGTCCAAGTCATCGTCCACCGGCACCCTTGCGCGGTCCATCACCACCCAACCAGCTGCAGCGGAGAATGCCTCATCAATAGCATCAACCGGCCGTTTCTCCGCCTTTGGTAGCTTTCTTCTTGGCACGACTGTGATCGCTGCGGGTGCTGGAACCGTGTATTTCACATACTTGAGATTGAAAAGTTCCGGATGGGCAATTTCAGCGAATACCATTATGGACGATGGATTGCATCCAGCCGAGTATCCATGGCCGAACAAGCATCCATTCGCATCATTCGATCATGCTAGGTATCTAATTCCTCGCCTCCTTCGTGATTCAATTGCTTCGTAATTCCGTGGATTGACCTCGTCGCTAGTTTGCGGAGAGGATTCCAAGTTTACCGAGAAGTCTGCAGTGCCTGTCACTCTCTCAACCGAATTGCCTGGCGAAACCTGGTCGGCGTGACCCACACCGTCGACGAAGCCAAAGCCATGGCCGAAGAAATTGAATATGATGACGAGGAACCTGATGACGAGGGGAATATCGTCAAACGCCCTGGAAAACTCTCGGATTACATGCCCAAGCCCTACCCAAATGATAACGCTGCGCGGGCGGGGAATGCAGGCGCTTTGCCCCCGGATCTCTCGTTGATGGTGAAAGCGAGACATGGAGGGGCGGATTATGTGTTTTCGCTCATCACAGGGTATCCCGACGAACCGCCTCCGGGTGTTCATATTATGGAGGGACTGAATTATAATCCATATTTCCCTGGTGGAGCTATTGCCATGGCAAGGGTTATCTATGATGGTGCGTGCTTCTGACGAACCCAAATTATTGATATTCAAGGTATCGTGGAATATGAAGATGGCACGCCTGCAAATGGTTCACAATTGGCCAAAGACGTCGTTCATTTCCTCCACTGGACGGCCTCCCCGGAACACGTATATTCCCTCTTCCCTTTATTCGGTGCTGATGCTTGAATAGGATGATAGAAAGCTCATGGTACACCGGTGTCGGAGGGTTACCTTACTAAATAATCCAGGGAATGCAAGCAGTCTCAATTTTGGCTCTCCTATTAGCCGTTTCCATCTATGTGAAAAAGTACGTCCATCATCTTGCACGACGTACTGACTTTGTTCTTAAGGTACAAGTGGCTGCCAATGAAGACCCGCAAGATCGTGAAGGTCAACAATGCCGGATGGTGAGGTTTTTGATAGGTGGGGTCCAATTAAATAGAAGAACCTTTCATGCTGGCGACTGTAAACATACGTTTTAAAATAGCTCAATTTTCGTCTCTTAAAATTCGCAGCGTCCACGCTATGTATAATCCATTTTCCGACTCTAGCAAATTGACAGGCGGTTATGACGTAATGTGGATCGTGCCCATACAGTATGTAAATGTGCTTGCTCCCCGCCTTCCGCAGGTCTCGATCCGCTTTCCCATTGTCACCGAGACCTGTTACCCTCCGCACAATCCTCATCTCCACCGCTTCATATACACTGCATCTCCGGTCTTCCATCTTAAGTCTCTCTTTTTGACCACCCTCCCTCCTTCTTCCCCACTCCTCTCTTTCACCCGCCAGCCTCTCCTCACGTCTTGATCGGCAATCATGGTCAAGCTCAGAGTATACGAAATCAAGCTCGACAGCTACGGCGTCCCGCTTACCGCTGGCAAGGCAGCGCTCACCTCACTACCTCTTCCCCTCTATAAGCTTACACAGTGGTAGTACGTTCGACTTCCCTCTCCCTTCGAACCATACGTTTTGCGCTTCAATTTGCAGGGTGCCAGCGGAGTCTGTAGACATGGCAAGTTCCTCACGAATTATCCTTTTGAAGGGTACCCTTCTCCATGCTATCATCCCATCTGACTCATCCCAGACAAGACTACAATCGATCTGAATTCTTCCCGACCCCGTTCGGCCCCTTTAGTTTTTCTGGCGCTCACATTTCAGACTGAAGCCAGAATTCAGCACGCCAATTCATATCGACATCTGGATTACTCGGCCAGGAGCATATGCGTACAAGATTGAATACAAACCTTTGCCCATTTGGGATCCTATAAATGCACCGTCCGAGAAGAACGATGAGCCTGTCAAAACGGTTTGCTTCTCTCACATCTGCCAATGTTCATGCAGGTAGATTTTCAGCGAAGAGCATTATTTCAGCGTTGAGCCTGCTTTGAGTCTCAACGGCAATGACTTGCCCCTCGCCGCCTTGGCAATCCAATCCGTCACCGGCAAATGGCTTGGTCCACTAAAAGATTGGCCAAATTTTTTCAGCATCTTTAAAGATAAAGGCTACAACATGATTCACTTTACTCCGTTGAATCATCGCGGCGACAGTAATTCCCCTTACAGTATCTACAACCAACTTGCATTTTCCCCGGATCTCTTTGAGCCCGATACAACCATCGACGATCAACACCTGCAAATCAATGAGATGACCAATCGAATGGAAAAGGAATTCGGGCTCTTGTCCATGACGGATGTTGTCTGGAATCACACTGCCGAGAATTCGGATTGGTTGCAGGATCATCCTGAGGCGGGATACAATCTCCACAACTCTCCCCATCTCATTGCTGCCTATCAGCTTGATACCGCCATGCTCGACTTCTCGAAAAATCTCCATAATCTTGGATATCCGACACAAATACACACCATGGACGATATCTTGAAGATTATGGAGGGCCTGAAGACCCACGTCCTCGGCAGTCTCAGATTGTGGGAATTCTATATCTTTAAAGTCGATCGTCACATAGAGGATACAATCACCGCCTGGAAGCTTGGCACTTATGCCACAAATTTGTATAAGTCCTTTGACTTCAAATCGATGTCATTGAAAGAAATGGCCAATCAGCTCAAGAGTTACTTTCTCCGAGATGCAGACTTCCTTGGCGAGAGGTTCAAGAAGAGAATCGACAGCATGGCCGCCGCCGCCTACCTCTATACTATTTGGGGCACATACAAGGAGGAAAACGTCAAGGCTGCTCAAGAAGAACTCACAAAGGTCTTCAATGAACTCAATTTGCCCTTTTATAAGGAATTCGATGCCGATTTAGAAGTTATTCTCGAGAACACATTCAATCGAATCAAGTACGTGCGACTAGATTTGAAGAAGCCTGAGATTACGGAAAGGTACGTCCGGTATTCCGATACTTTTTGCTTACGGAAGTCATCCCCTCATCGAAACGCTTTTCACGCGTCTTCCCGACAATGATCGGACCATGAAACATCCCAAAGGCTCCCTTGCCGTCGCCAACAACGGATGGATATGGGCTAATAACCCGCTCGCGGACTTTGCTGGTCCACAGAGCAGAGCCTATCTTCGCCGAGAGGTGATTGTTTGGGGCGACTGCGTGAAATTGCGCTATGGCAGTGGTCCGGTATATGTTAGATCTCGTGCCCATTGCTCATGTCTCTTTAGGACGACAATCCATGGCTCTGGAAGCACATGACTGAGTACACTCAACTCATGGCAACCCATTTTCATGGATTCCGAATCGATAACTGCCATTCGACTCCTCTCCACGTCGGAGCTTACCTTCTTGACGTTGCCCGCGCCTGTCGTCCGGATATCTACATTTGTGCGGAGTTGTTCACTGGAAGCGAGGAGATGGACGTCATTTTCTGCTCTCACCTTGGTATCAGTAGCTTGATCCGAGAAGCAATGCAAGCATGGGGTCCTCAAGAACTTTCAAGGTAATAGGTTATTATTGCATCTCACTCACGATCAGATTGGTCCATCGCCACGGAGGGAAGCCGATTGGATCCTTTGATACGGATGCGTTCGCCGTGCACGGCATCGCCGGAAGCCGTGCAGCTGAGATATATCCGCTTACCAGTCAGCCCATCAACCCGCTCTTCTACGATTGCACACACGACAACGAAACGCCGTACCAAAAACGCGTTCCTCAGGATACCCTCTCGACCGGTGCACTTGTCGCTATGTGCGCAGCTGCAGTCGGGAGTGTCATGGGTTACGATGAAATCTTCCCCCGTCATTTGGACCTTGTCGGTGAATCGAGATTATATGCCCCGGAGAAGGATCAGCCTGGGATTGGAAAGACCAAGGCCGTCCTCAACAACCTCCACGCTGAGATGGCTTCGGAAGGTTACAACGAGACTCATGTTCATCACGAAGGCGAGGTACTGCTCCTTTCGACGGCGTAGCTGACGTCAGTACATTACTGTCCATCGAGTCTGTCCGCGAACGCACAGAGGATATTTCCTTATCGCCCACACAGCGTTCCACGACGGTCTCGATCGCGGTCATAGTAACCTCCCATTGCTGAATCGGTTTAATATCCAGTCAATCCGATTGTCCTGCAGGGAACAAAAGCGGAAGTTATTCTTTGTCAGGGACTCGACGTTTTCGGAATAGAATCCAATGAGCCAAAATATCTTCGTGGACTTGCAAGTCGACTCGACGACCTCGCACATCCCCAGATCTCCGAATCGAAAGATGGACAAAATGAAACCACTACAATTGTTGTTCCCGACTTCTTCCCACCAGGCAGCATCTGCTTGTTAAAGACTTGGGTCAATTTTTACGATGATTCCGTCGATTCTTTCCTTCGCAGCGGCGCGGACCAGGCCGTGTCAAAATTGACTTTGACCGATCTAAACTGTCTTCTCTATCGCTGTGAAGTCGAGGAACAGGACTTGTCGAAGGGATTGGATGGGGCGTATAACGTTCCTGGATATGGAGAATTAACTTACTGCGGGTTGGAAGGTTGGCTCTATCCTCTGCGATCCATCATCCGAGATAACGATCTCGGGCATTCACTCTGCAACCATCTTCGAAATGGATACTGGGCGCTTGATTACCACTCTTCCCGCCTTCGGAAATTGTCCGCGAGTCTTCCCAATCTCGCTGCTTCAGAGGAATGGATTTCAGAACGTTTCAAGAAGGTCAAAATCTTTCCGCAATTCCTTTGTCCGAAACTTTTCGCCATCGTCGTCCAAACAGCCTACAATGCTGCCCGCCATCGCGCTCTTGCTCTCTTTAGCGAGAACGTCCGCAATGGATCTGAATTCGTTCATGACCTCGCCATGACATCAATCCAGCTCCAAGGCATCGTCAACTCGACCTCGCTCAACCCATTCAATCAAGTTCCCTGCCTTGCTGCCGGTCTCCCATTCTTTTCCTTCGACTACATGCGTTGCTGGGGACGCGACATCTTTATTTCGGCCCGTGGCTTGTTTTTGGGTACCGGGAGATATGGCGATGCCAAGGAACATATCCTCGCATTCGCTGCCATGTTGAAGCACGGTATGATTCCGAATCTTCTCGATGCCGGACGTCGACCACGTTACAACTCTCGCGACTCGATCTGGTTCTTCTTGCAACTGATTCAAGATTATACCAAGATTGTTCCCAATGGTATCTCTCTCCTCAATGAACGGGTCAAGCGTCGTTTTCCTCTCGACGACGAATTCATCGGGGCCGATGATCCGAAGGCATATTCGTATGAATCGAGTATCATGGAAATCATCCAAGAAGTCTTTACTCGACATGCCAATGGCTTGGATTTTCGGGAAGCCTACGCTGGCGATGGTCTTGATTCTCAAATGTCGGATCAAGGATTCAACATCAAAATTCATGTCGATTGGGACAACGGCATGGTCTTTGGCGGGAGTAGGTACAACTGCGGTACCTGGATGGACAAGATGGGCGAGAGTCAAAAGGCGGGGAACAAGGGAGTTCCTGGGACCCCTCGCGATGGTGCATCGATTGAAATTACCGGCTTGCTGAAGAGCGCTATTCGATGGGTTTGCGAACTTTGGGAGAAGGGCATCTACAAGTGGGAAGGAGTTACAATTCAAGGTGCTATTGATCCAATTAATGTTGTAACGTCCAGAACCCGACGGAGCGTCGAGTCTCGTTACGTGGAAGAGATGGAACCATAAGATCCAAGAGTGTTTTGAGCGCTGTTTCTACATTCCCAAAGGTAATTTAAAGATTGAGAACTCAAATTGATGATAGATGAACTCGAAGATCACAAATACGAAGTCGACCGCACTGTCGTCAAGAGGCGTGGTATCTACAAAGACATCTACCGCTCTAGCGAAGTTCGATGGGACCACCAATTCCGTCCCAACTTTGCGATTGCAATGGTCGTTGCCCCCGAACTCTTTGACCCCGATCATGCCCTGGAATGTTTATCTCTGGCAGACAAGATCCTCCGCGGACCAACCGGTATGCGTACGCTCGATCCTGCGGACGATGACTACCGTCCATACTACGTCAACAGCAATGACGGTGATGATTTCCATGTCGCCAAGGGACAAAATTATCATCAGGGTCCCGAGTGGTTGTGGTGCACTGGGTTTTTCCTTCGTGCACTTTTGAAATTTGATCTTCCTCGTCATAAGACTCGAGCTGGAAGGATCGAAACCTTGCAGCAGTTGCATGCGCGTCTTTATGAACATCGTAGGACAATTCAAAATAGTCCTTGGGCTGGTTTGGTCGAGTTGACCAACAAGGATGGAGGTATCTGATGTCGTGCGATGCGTACTAATTGTAGCCGAGTGTTCTGACTCGTGCAAATCTCAAGCTTGGAGCATAGGTACTTTGCTTGGTATAAACTGTACGATGTCGCCTGCTAATGTTGAAGATTTGATGCATGACACAAGTCTCATCGACTTGTAATTCAATTTCTCTGTTGTTTCCCGCCTGCCTTTATAATATTGCTTTTTATTGTGTAATGATCACGAGCATGGCGTCGAAGCTTTTGCATGCATATAGATATTGTTACTGGAAAGCTGTTTTTCTTTTTAATTGATATCTTGTTTGCTCTTGTAAAGCTTGACCCGGCAAAGAAGTTTGTGGAGATGACCGAATCACGACCCGGACTGTCGCTAAGCCGCAGATCTCCCCGCACATGTTAAGCGAGCCAAGTCGAGAGGGGGTTCGATATTATATTTCATCACGTCTCCCCATCCACTTTCATTCGAACAAAAATGCCCGCCCCTGGATCCGCATACATTCCCTCTGCATTTGAGCAGCTCATCTCTGATCGTGCGAAGAAGACCATCAAGATTCTTCACGACTTTATTTACGATGAGGTCATGCCAACGGAGAAGCTTTTCGAAGCCCAAATGCCGGCTGACCGATGGAGCTCAATTCCCCCGATCGTCGAGGAATTGAAGAAAAAGGCCAGATCCCTCGGTCTCTGGAATATGTTCCTACACAAAGGTTACAAAGAAGGTCCCGGATTTACGAATCTTGAATATGCCATTATGGCTGAGCTTACCGGGATGACCAGGCTTGCCCCCGAGGTTCGATGTTCTTGTAAGGTGTGAGGTTGATTCGGTAGGCAACGAATTGTGCTGCTCCTGATACAGGGAATATGGAAGTCTTTGCAAAATATGGATCGCCGGAGCAAAAGAAGAAATGGCTTACCCCTTTACTGAACGGGGAATTTCGGTCCGCCTTTTCGATGACGGAACGATATGTATCGAGCTCGGATGCCACGAATATTCAAACTTCAATTCGACGTGAAGGAAATGAATATGTCATTAACGGGACCGTGCTGCACACTAAAAAGTCCTTCTTTAATTGTAGAAATGGTGGTCGTCAGGAGCAATGGATCCGAGGTGCAAGGTGTTGCTTGTGATGGGCAAGAATGACCCGCATAATCGAGATCCATATAGGCAGCAGTCGGTTGTCATTGTTCCGCTTCCTTATCCTGGGGTTCAAATCATTCGTCATACAACTGTCATGGGATACGATGTATGTCTTTGATTGGTGTCATTGATTCTAGGATGCCCCCCACGGTCATGCCGAGGTCAAGTTTGAAAATGTTCGTGTCCCAAGAGAAAACATGGTCCTTGGTGAAGGACGAGGATTTGAGATCATTCAGGGTCGTCTGGGACCCGGACGAATTCATCATTGGTAAGAATCTTCTGAGCTTCTTTTAATTCTCTAGTATGCGCTGCATCGGCACCTGCGAGCGTGCAATGTCGCTAATGCTCGCAAGATCCGTTGAACCCGGGAGAACACCATTCGGCAAGAATCTCAAGGACCACGACTTATTCCTTGCTCAAATCGCAGCTCTGAGGATAGAGATTGAGTCGGCAAGACTCCTTGTCTTGAATGCTGCCGACATGATTGACCGCGTCGGCGCAAAGGGTGCCTTGCGACAAATTGCTATGGCGAAGGTGCCCCGTTGGCTCATCGCATTGCTGACACTCAGATTGTCGTGCCACAAGTCACTGGACGAGTGCTCGACCGAGCTATCCAGGTCTTTGGTGCGGAAGGGGTGTGTCAGGATCAGTTGCTCGCGGAAATGTATGCGCAAACTCGAACATTGAGAATTGCAGACGGTCCGGATGAAGTTCATCAATTGTAAGTGTTACGTGCTGTAAGGGGCTGATAATATAGGCAACTCGGACGGTATGAAGTTAGGAAAGCTGAGAAGGAAAGGCAAATAAACGAGGCCATGAAAAAGAAGCAATCGGAGCTTCTGGATTCTAAAGGATTTAAGGCTCATCTTTAGCGGGTCAATTGCACAGTTAATGGTTTGGCTCAAGTTCCGAATGACGGGATTGGAATATCTTAGGTTAACAGGTCGTATCGTTCTCTAAGATCATTCATTCGTTACAATCAGATAAAATCACGGCACCTGTCTGATGAGATTTTATGATTTTGAATTTTCGTATAGCAGAAAGAAATCTTGCTTGCGCAGACGATAAACCCATCCGATCCTTCAACAATGTGAAAAGGACATCGGCAGGCCACCCCAGTTCCCCGCCTCTAATGATAGCATCCAATCAACAAGAAACAAATCCAAATAAGACACACTAATCCACAGAAGGGAGGGGAGGCATCATTCGAATAATTCCGCGTAATTGAATGTAACGCGAGGCCGGTAGGGATAGACCCGAGTTTACTTGCTGCACAACACTTTAGCCGAAGTCCAGGAAGGAGACTTGGCGACGGAGGGGAAGCTACCTTCTTGCACGAACCTTTCGGCGTTTACGTTGCAAACGACGCACGCGCTTCTTCTTCCTGACACCATTAGCATGATTTGATACGCGGGGTTTTTTTTTGGGGGGGCTGTACCACTTGGCTCTCATCTTCGATTGGATCGACTCTTGACGAAGGTGAATTGACGATGTACCAAGGCAGCCAAGGCCAGAACTAAAAGCAGTCATTGAGTTTGCCCTAGCCCTAAAAGGTACACAAAGTTTTGACACAGCGAGCCCACCTCATACACACGCCTGCGAATTCAACGGGGAAAGCAATCGGGGCGTCATGTCCTTGTCGGAAAAATGTCCGATATATGGTGTGTTCTTTCTCCGACGAGATTGCTGATATATTAGCGCCGTTTATCGGATTTGGCGGTGTCGCTGCTGCAGTATGACCCCTTCTTCTGTATCGAAATTGTTGACGGTCGTGTAGATGATTTTCTCATGTTTGACGAACTCCGGAATGTCTGAGCTAACTCTAGCCATTGGGGCAGCGTACGGTACAGCGAAGGCCGGAATAAGTATTGCAGGAGTAGGGACTTTCCGGTCTGACCTCATCATGAAGGTATTAAAATCGCGAAGCCGCTGATTTACAATGAAGAGTCTTATCCCCGTCGTCATGTCAGGAATCATCGCCGTATACGGACTGGTCATGGCAGTCCTAATTGCTGGAAGTCTAAACCCCTTGGACGATTATTCACTCTACAAGTACCAGCTTCACAGAGATTGAGCTGATGTTAAGCGGAATAATACATTTATCAGCTGGACTTTGTGTTGGGATGACCGGGCTGGCGGCTGGATACTGTATTGGAATCGTCGGTGATCAAGGTGTTCGAAGTTATCTTATCCAGCAAAAGATCTTTGTAGGTCTTGTTCTTATCCTAATTTTTGCCGAGGTATTGGGATTGTATGGGTTGATCGTGGGTTTGATATTGAATACCCGAGCGGGGCCAGCACAATGTTGACAGGGGAATACATG
>Ga0335081_10009293_pt1 | contig 15814 bp, 14 predicted proteins | sample Lox_Sample_35_FD_206713 | JGI IMG/M metagenome (GOLD analysis project Ga0335081, IMG submission 206713) | Soil microbial communities from Loxahatchee National Wildlife Refuge, Florida, United States - Lox_Sample_3.5 | ecosystem: Environmental > Terrestrial > Soil > Wetlands | place: USA... | reverse complement strand
GAGGCCGCCCGAACCGCAGCGAGGCTCCTGCGTTCGCGCAAGCGCTTGGCCGGATCGCAAGACACGCGTCCGGTTGCGGCCGCCGGATCGCGGCTTTGATCATGGCGGCGGATGAAGCTATTGAAGACGCGGTTGCATCACTCGGCTTGCTGATGGTGCTGATTGGGATGGGCGTGTCGCTTTGCGAACCGTACAAGCGTCCGTGGCATTCGCCGTCGGCTCGGCCGCTGCTGCGTGGGGTGACGATCGGGCGCGCCGGTGCGCGATTGCGGCCATGATTTCGGTCGTCGTCCCGGCGTTCGACGAAAAGGACTCTATCGCCGATACCGTGAACCGGGCCAGGCAAGTGCTGACAGCGGCGGGATTGCAGCCCTACGAGATCATCGTCGTCGACGACGGGTCGACCGACGGCACCGGAGACTGCGCGCGGGCAAGCGGCGCCACCGTTCTGACGCATCCGCACAATATCGGCTACGGCCGCTCGCTGAAGGACGGCATTGCGGCTGCGTCCTACGACACGATCTGCATTACCGATGCCGACGGATCTTATCCGCTGGAGAGAATTCCGGAACTGGTCGAAGACTACAGGCGCGGCTTCGACATGGTGGTCGGCGCGCGGACTGGAAAGTACTATCGGGAATCCATCATCAAAACGCCGCTGCGCTGGATCCTCAAGCAGGTGGTGCAGTACACGGCCAATCGCAAGATCCCCGACGTCAACTCAGGACTGCGAGTGTTCAGCCGGGCGCTGAGTATGAAATATTTCGCGCACCTGAGCGACACGTTTAGCTTCACCACGTCGCTCACGCTCACCTATATGATGAATGGCAAGTTCGTGAAGTATCGGGAGATCGAGTATCACGAGCGCGTCGCCACGTCGAAGGTACGGCTGTTCCGGGATTCGATCAGGACCATCCAGTACGTCCTCGAGGCGGCGACGTACTACAATCCGATGAAGATTTTCGTCTTCTTCAGCCTGATCTGCCTCGCGATCGCGGTGGTATCCTTCGTCGGCGGCATGCTTTGGAGGTTGACGAGCGCGTTCTTCCTCGGGGTCGGCGCGATCTTGCTGGCCGTGCTCGTGAGCGCGATGGGGCTTCTCGCCGTGCTGCTCAAACAGATCATGAACCGCGAATAGGAAGGCGAGGGCGCCGGACCATGTGCGGGATCGTCGGCTGGTTCAATCGCGATGGACGCCCCGTCGACGCGCGCGCGCTGAAGCGTATGGCAGAGACGCTGGTGCATCGCGGGCCTGACGATTACGGCCTTTGGTGCGAGGCAATGATCGGGCTCGGGCATCAGCGCCTCGCGATCCGCGATCTGTCGCCCGGTGGTCATCAGCCGATGGTTGGTCCCGGAGGGGACATCGTCGTCAGCTATAACGGCGAGATCTACAACGATCGTGAGCTGCGCGTCGAGCTGGAGCGCGATTTCGGCGTCTGGTTCCGCACCACGTGCGACACGGAAATCCTGCCCCATGCCTATCGCGCTTGGGGGGACGCCATGTTCGGCCGCCTCGAGGGGATGTTCGCGCTCGCCTTGTGGGATCAGCGCTCGCAGCGCCTTCTACTCGCGCGCGACGGCATCGGCATCAAGCCGCTCTATTACGCCAGCTTGGGCGACGCCGTGCTGGTAGGCAGCGAGGTCAAGGCGATTCTGGCCGCCGGCGACGGGCGACCGCAGATCGATTGCGAGGCGCTGCACAGCTTCCTGGCTGCGGGATTTCCCGGACCTTCCGCAAGCTTGATTCAGGGCGTCCGGCAGGTGCCGCCGGGCAGCGTCGTCGCGTTCGCTGCGCGCGACACGAAGCAGTGGCGCTTCTGGCAGCCGACGCGCAACCCCGAGATTGCGGACACGGAACTTGCGATCGAGCGGCTCACGAAGACGCTAGACGAGGTCGTTGCAAGCCAACTCGTGAGTGACGTGCCGTTGGGCGTGCTCCAGAGCGGCGGCATCGACAGCTCCCTGGTCACGCTCGCCGTCGGGCGCTGCGGTTTGCGCCCGCCGCTGTTCACGGCGAGCTTTGCCGAGCGCAGCCATGACGAGACCAACCTCGCCGCGGCAGTGGCGCGCAAGGCCGGCCTGCCAATGCAGGCCATCTCCATCGAGCGCGGTTCCGACCTTGAGAAGGCCTTTCGCGCGGTTGTGTTTCATTTCGACGGGCAATGCGCCGACACCGGCGCGCTCGGTCTCTATCAGCTAGCGGCGGCGGTTCGCCGCAAGAGCAAGGTTGTGCTGTCCGGAGACGGCGGCGACGAATTTTTCGCCGGCTACGATACCTATCGGGCGACGCGCGCCGCCGAGGCGATGCGGCGGCTGGTGCCGGCTAAGGCGGCTGCGCTCCTCGGCCGTGTCGGATACTACGCGGCGCCGCGCAACGAAGGCCGGCTTCCGGCAAGCGCCGTCATTGCGCGCTTCTTCCTCGGTCTCGCCGCCGGGGGAGCCAATGCGCACGTGCAGTGGCGCAGACTCGTGCCGGCTTTTTTGCTCCGTGACCTCTACGGCCCGGAAATGGCCCCGCTCGCTGGCAAAACTCCTTACGGCGAGTACGAGGCCATCTACGAGAACGCGCGGGGAAGCATTATCGATCGCGCGCTCATCGCCGATCAGCAGTTCCACCTGCAAAGCGTGCTGGCCAAGGTCGATGCGATGAGCATGGCGCACAGCCTCGAAATCCGCGTGCCGCTCCTTGATCGGCGCGTCATGGATCTCGCGGGAAAGCTCGACGTCGATCTGCTGCTGCCGCGCAAAGGCCTCCCAAAGCAAATCCTGCGGCTCGCTGCCGAACGGCAAGGGGCTCCCGCAGAGGTTACGCGCGGGCGCAAAAGGGGCTTCAACGTGCCGATCGCTCGTCTACTGCGGCGGGACCTGAAGGAGCTCGCCGAGCGCATGCTGGCCCGCGATGCCGACGTCCTGTCGCCGTATCTCAAGCCGGACGCCATGCGCCACCTCTGGCAGGAACATCAGTCCGGACGCGCGGACCATGCCTTCGCGCTCTGGCCGATCCTCACGCTCGCGGTATGGCGCGGCGGGCTGGCGCGGCCGGAGCAGGCGGGCGCGCTCAAGGCCGAAGCGGCGGCCTGAGCGCGTGCGCACCGTGTCCCTCGCTCCTTATGTGACCGGCGTTCTCCGCCTCATCGTTGTTCCTGCGGGTCTCGCGTGGGTCTTCATCCACGCGCCGCAATTGGGTTGGGCGCAGCAAGTCTCGCTGCACCCGCTCTGGCTTGTTGCAGCGCTCATCCTCAATCAGATCGCCTTGTTTCTGTTCTCGGTGCGATTGCGGCTCATACTGGGATTGTGGAGCGTGCGCCTCGGCTGGATGGCGTCGTTTCGCATCCACTTGCAGTCGATGTTTTATTTTATCGTTGTTCCGATGACCGTCGGATTGGAGATCGCGCGCTACATAAAGATCAAGGCCCTCGATCCGTCCGTCTCCAAGACCGGCTTGGCGGCGGCGCTGCTTGTTGATCGGATCGTCGGAGCTCTGTCCGCGTTAGTCTTGGCGTTGCTTTGTCTCCCGTTGCTGCGGTTCACCGTGGCGCCGCCCTTGGCGACGCCTTGGCTCCTTGCGGTCCTCGCGGCGTTGCTTGTCGGTCTTGCCGCCGCCGTCATTTGGGGCCGCTGGCGCCGGCAAGTCGGTGATGCCTGGCGGTTCACCTTCGGGCGGCGCAAGGTGCTTGTCGGTATATTTGTCTTGTCGATGATCATGCACGTTGTGTTTGCGCTCTGCATTCAGACGGCAGCCATGGGTCTCGGCACGCCGGTCACGTTCACCGATGTGCTGTTTGCGGTGTCCGGCGGTATGCTGTTTCTCGCAGTTCCAGTTTCACTCGCGGGCATCGGGCCGGCCGACGCCGGCGCCGCGGCGCTATTGGTTCTTCTCGGCCACGCCGTGTCGGATGCCGTGGTCGTCGGCGCGCTGCCCTATCTCGCGCGGCTTATCGCGGCAATTGAAGGCGGCTTCTGGGAATTCGCGGACGGTGGAAGGGCGGCGTTCGCCGCCGCACGCGGTCACGGCGATTCCGAAGCGGCGGCGCCGGCGGCTGAAAGGTGAGCCAATGGCGCACGATGTCGGCCGCAGGACGATCGATGACTTCGGCGAGCAATGGCTGAGCTTTCGCGAGAATCCGGGTTATTACGGCTCGCCGGACCTGCTCGCGGATATTTTTGGGCCGCTATTCTCCATCGACAAGGTGGCCGGGCTGCGCGTCGCCGAGATTGGCAGCGGAACCGGACGTATCGTCAACATGCTCCTCGAAGCCGACGCGGCGCATGTCTATGCCGTCGAGCCTTCGGCGGCAATGGCCGTGCTGCGCGACAACACTGCTGCGCGTTGCGACCGAGTTACGTGCATCGAAACAGCCGGCGACCGCCTGCCGGCCGGGCTCGACCTAGACCTGGCGGTTTCCATAGGCGTCCTGCATCACATCCCGGCGCCCGAGGCGGTCATGCGTGCGGCCTACGCGGCCTTGCGACCGGGAGGCTATCTCCTGGCGTGGCTCTATGGCCGCGAGGGCAATGAGGCTTACCTCCGCGTAGTCGCGCCGCTGCGGCGCGTGACAACGCGCATCCCCCACCGGGCGCTCATGGACGTGAGCCGTATCGCCTGCATCGCGCTCGACGCTTACATCGGCCTCTGCCGCTTGGCGCCGCTCCCGATGCGCGCATACATGCGTGACGTTCTTGCCAAGTTTCCCCGCGAGGTGCGGGTCCTGACGATCTACGATCAGTTGAACCCCGCCTACGCGAAGTACTATACCCGACAAGAGGCGTACGACCTTTTCGCGTCCGCCGGATTCGCGGATGTGCGGCTTTACCACCGCCACGGTTACAGCTGGACCGTGATCGGGCAAAAGCCTGATCAGGAAGGCACCGGTTCAAAGCGCGAGACGGTCGTGCTGCAGCCGTCGCAGCCCTAGAGTTCGCTCGCGCGCCAACGCTTGCGGGACATCAAGAGGTCGGACTTGGCTTCCGTCAGATCGGCTCGAACCACGTATTCTTCCGCGATCGCCGGGGCGACGGAATACTCCGACTGGATTTTGCGACTGTTCGGGCCGAGCATTCGCGGCGCCATCGCCGAGGTAGGCATCGGCCACGGCAGCTACGCCGACCGGCTCGCGGATCAGCCCGGCTATACCGGCATCGACCTTGACCCGGAGGCCGTCGAGGCCGCGCGTGAGCGGCTTCCGCACGGCCGGTTTCTTGCCGCCGACATCAGCAAACGCGAGGCCATGCAAGCCGTTGGCTTCGGCGCCTTCGACACGGTGTTGTGCTTCAACGTGCTGGAGCACGTCGCCGATCACGGCAGCGCAGCGTGCAACATGCTTGACCTGTTGCGCCCGCGCGGACGGTTGCTGCTGTTTCTGCCGGCTTTGCAATCCCTTTACGGCTCGCTCGATCGGCTCGCCGGTCATGAGCGCCGCTACGACAAGGCCACGGTCCGCGAGCTGTTTGAGGGGCTGGCGACGCTTCGCCGCGTCGAGTACGTCAATCCACTCGGCGGCGTCGGCTGGTGGATCAACAGCCGCGTCGAGCATCGCGACCTCGACAGTACTGCAGTCAATGCGCAGATCAGGCTCTTCACCAGATACGTCATGCCTCTCTCCCGCGCGGTCACGCCATTGACCAAGGGCTTTTTCGGCCAATCGCTGGTCGTAGAGGCGGAGAAGCGCTGATGGCGGCAAGCCGCTGGAATCATTGAAAAAGCCATTAAGCTGCCGTTAAACGCGCCGGCCTATTGTCGTTCTTGAGAATGGCGCGCTGCCGGCATGCGGGGCCGGATCGGCGCGCCGTCCGCGTGTATCCAGCGTTAGTCGAGTCGGTCATGGCGTGCGGCGGCCCTATCCGAAAGGCGATTGCGCTCGCGCTCCTACTCCTTGCACCCGGCGTCCTCGCGCCGGCCTCTGCACAAACCGATGCTGCCAAGGCCGGACTCACGGTCGATGTGAGCGGCGGTTACGCTCGGCTCGTCTTCAGTATCGGCGATGACGCTGAGGCGAGCGTCCGCGAATCCGGCAACGTCTTGATCGTGAGCTTCAGCAAGCCGATTGCGGTCTCCGTCGATCGGCTGGTCGCGCAGGCGAGCGATTATGTCGGCGCGGCGCGGCGCGATCCCGATGGCAAGGCCGTAAGGCTCGCGCTCGCGCACAAAGTGACCGTCAATTCGCTCACCGCTGCCGGGAAATTCTTTCTTGATCTGCTCCCGGAGACCTGGAATGGACCGCCGCCCGGCCTGCCCAAGGACGTGATCGAGGAACTCACCCGCCGCGCGCGCGAAGCCGAGCGGCTTGAACGCCTCGAACACCTCGCCGCGCAGCAGCGCAAACCCGCGCAGGTGCGCGTGCGCGTCGGGCGCCAGCCGACGTTCACGCGCTATGTGTTCGATCTGCCTGAGCAGACTTCGGTGTCTGCCGACCGCGTCAACGATCGGTTGACGCTGACCTTCGACGCCCCAATCGCTTTCGATCTCGCCGATGCAGACGCCGCCTTGCCGGCCACGGTCGGCGCGATCAATGCCGAGGTCGAGGAGAATTCCTCGCTGGTGCGTTTCAGTTTCCTTGCCAAGGTCGACGTGCGCACCTTCCGCGACGACAAGAGCTACGTCGTTGACGTACTCGACGCCGAAACCAATCCCGCCGAGCGGGCCCATGCGGCCGGACGTCCGCTGCCAAACGTGGCACTCGAATCCGGATCGCCAGACTCAATGCCGCTTGAAGGCGCCCGCCCAGGCCCAGCCGCTCCGGCACCCGCGGAAAAGCCCGGCGCGCCAGGACCGCCGCCGACCATCATCGCGGCGCAGCCCGCAGGCGAACCGCGCTCACCCTTGGAAATGGCGGCACCCGGCGCGCCGGGAGCGAAGCCGGCCATCGCCGCCGTCCATAGCCAGCCTCAGACTCAGCGCTCGCAAACTCAGCCGACGCCAGCACAGTCTGCGCCGACTGAGCCGACGCTAGCTGCTACGCCCGCGGAAAAGCCTATTGGATCGCCAGCCGGGGCATCCAAATCCGAAGCCGCCGCAACAACGGCCCCTCCAAACCCGGCGCCTGCTGCACCCACGAGCCCCGCAGGCACCGCGTCGCCGACCACGCCTGTCTCCGCGGCACCGGCCCCTCCCGCCGCCCCGGAACGCGGCGGCGCACCGCCGCGGACTACGGCACGAGAGGACAAGGCCGGCGACGCGGTCGCGGTTGATCTCTCCCGTCAAGGAGCGACTCTGAAACTCTCGTTTTCGTTCATGACCACAACCGCGGCGGCCGTATTCCAGCGCGCCGACACGCTGTGGATCGTATTCGATGCAAAAGCGCCCATCGACCTCTCTGCACTCGAAGGCGAATCGAGCCGCACCATCCGCGGGGCGACGTTCACGCGCGCGCCGGATGCCGACATCGTGCGCATCCGGCTTGATCATCCGCGGCTTATAAGCGTGGCGACCGACGGCCCGGTTTGGACGGTGAAGATCGGCGACAGCGTCTTCGATTCCACCCGCGCGCTTGAGATCGTCCGCAACATGATCGGGCCCAATCACGCGAACGTGACGATCCCTTTCGAAGGGCCGCATCATCTCCACCGCATCGACGACCCCGAGGTGGGCGATCAGATTTTCGTCGTTACCGCGCTGGCGCCGGCCCGCGGCTTCGTCAACCCGCAGGAGTTCGTAGAATTCCGTGCGCTTGCCTCGGCGCACGGCGTCGTGATCGTGCCTATCGCCGACGATCTCAACGTCGAACTCTCCACTGACAAAATCGTCGTCAGCCGTCCGAACGGCCTCGCCTTATCAACGGCGCTCCACAGCATTCTGCATAGCAGCGGCTTGCGGCCGACCACGTTCGATTCGCAGCTCTGGGGCCTGGATCGGCAATCGACCTATGACGAGCGCGAATCGATGCTCATGGCTGCCGCTGCCGGCGCGCCAGCCGGCAAGCGCATGACGCCGCGGCTCGACCTGGCGCGCTTCTATATTGCCCGCGAGATGTACGCGGAGGCCAAGGGCGTGCTCGATATCGCGCTCACCGAAGAGCACTCGCCGGCGCAGGATGTTGCCCCCACGGTGCTGCGCGCCATCACCGAGGTGATGATGAGCCGGCCCGAAGACGCGCTCAAGGATCTTTCCAATCCGCTGGTCGGCGACCAGCACGATGCGCCCTTGTGGCGGGCGCTCGCCTACGCGCGGCAGGGCAAATGGGCGCAGGCGCGCGAGGAATTCAAGGCGGTGGAGGCTTCGATCGCCACGCTGCCGATGGAGCTCCAGCGCGTCGCGCTCAAGGACGAGATGCGCTCGGCCATCGAGGTCGGCGATTTCGCCGCGGCCGCGAACGAGCTCAACGATTTCGAGACCATCGGCGTGCCGCGCGAGATGCAGCCGGCCATGTCGCTGCTGATCGGCCGCCTGTCGGAAGGGCTGGGCCACAGTGACGACGCGCTCAGCGCGTACCAGACCGCCGCCGATTCGTGGGACCGCCCGGCCGCGGCGCAAGGGCGGCTGCGCGTCGCGTTGCTGCGGTACGCGCGCGGCGAAATCAGCCGCGACGACGCGACGGCTGAGCTCGAAACGCTGACAACCATCTGGCGCGGCGACGAGACCGAGGTGGAGGCGCTCAAGGTCCTGGCGCACCTTTACACCGAGGCGGGTCGCTATCGCGATTCCTTCTACGTGATGCGCAACGCCATGGCGGCGCACCCGAACTCCGATATGACGCGGCGTATCCAGGAAGAGGCGGCAGCGACGTTCGAAACGTTGTTTCTCGCCGGCAAAGGCGATGCCATGCCGGCGATCGATGCGCTGGCGCTGTTCTACGATTTCCGCGAGTTGACCCCGATCGGCCGCCGCGGCGACGAGATGATACGGCGCTTAGCGGACAGGCTCGTCTCCGTCGACCTCCTCGATCAGGCCGCTGATCTTCTCCAATACCAAGTCGATCATCGCCTTCAGGGCGCCGCGCGCGCGCAGGTGGCGACGCGCCTTGCGGTTATCTATCTCATGAATCGCAAGGCCGATCGCGCGCTGGCCACGCTGCGGGCGACGCGCAGCGGCGATCTCGCCAGCGAATTGCGTAACCAGCGACTGCTGCTTGAGGCGCGCGCTCTTTCCGATCTCGGCCGCTACGACGTGGCGCTCGAGGTGACCGCCCATATCGAAGGGCGCGAGGCCATTCGCCTGCGTTCCGACATCCTCTGGGCGGCTCGGCGCTGGCGCGAAGCGGGCGAGCAGATTGAGCTTTATTACGGCGACCGCTGGAAGCAGTGGCAACCGCTTAACGAGGCCGAGCGCTCCGACATTCTGCGCGCGGAAATCTGCTTTGCACTCGCAGACGACACGCTTGGTCTCGATCGCTTCCGCGAAAAATACGCGGCGAAGATGGCGCAAACGCCGGACGCGCGCGCCTTCGAGATCGTCTCGGCACCGCTGGGCACCAGCGGGGCGGAGTTCCGTGAGGTTGCTCACGCCGCCGCGTCCGTCGATACGCTAGAAGGATTTCTCCGTGACATGCAGGCGCGTTTCCCTGACGCCAGCGCACTGCCGCCGCCTGCGTCGCCAACCGCGCCCGCGGCCGCGGCGCCCGCGGCTGCTGCGCCTGCGGCTGCTGCGCCTGCGAAATCGGAAGCGCCTGCTGCCGCGCCGGCCAAGAGCCGTGCGCCCGTCGCCGCCACCAAGCCGCAGGCGCGCTTGACCAGGGCGCCGCCATCGCCGCCGCGGACGAGCGCGCGCACAGCGCAGCGTTGACCGCCGCAAGCAAGTCTCGCCGAGTCTGCTTGTTCGCGGTCTGCTTGTTCGCGCGAAGCCCCGGCTGTGAGGCCGGGGCTTCCTCCGAGCGCCTGTCGTTAATGGTCTCAGTCCTGTTGAGACGCTCGGCGCTTCCCAATCATTTGGCCAAACAGTCCCGGATACTTTGCGCTGCAACGCTCAAGGGCATAATGAATTTGGTCGGTTCAACACGTCTCGTCATTGCAAGGATCGAGGCGACGAAACAATCGACGGTATCGTCTCGCTCGCAATGCTTTTTATGGTCGATCTAAAATCATCAATGCTTTAATGGTGCCAGAACAGCGCCAGCAGAATAATGATCGGCAACGGTATGCCGAGGAGCCACAGCAACAGTCCGCGTCCTAGTCCCATGAAAAGTCCTCCGCTTTGTCAGTTGCTTAAGCAACGCAGACGGGCGGCGGAGGTTCCGCGCCAGGAGCGAGCAGGCTGAACGACAGATAGCGTGCGGGCGTGCCGCTCGCGTCAGCCGTCATCCGGTGCCGTAGCTTTGGATGAGCGAGCCCGCGACGAGCGTCCAGCCGTCGACCAGCACGAAGAAGATAAGCTTGAACGGCAGCGACACGACGACCGGCGGCAGCATCATCATGCCCATGGACATCAGAACCGAAGCAACCACGAGGTCGATGATGAGGAACGGAAGGAAGAGCAGGAAGCCGATCTCGAAGGCGCGTTTGAGTTCGGAGATCATGAAGGCGGGGACAAGCACGCGCATCGACACGTCTTCAGGCTTTTGCGGCGGCGCTTCCCCGGACATGTCCATGAAGAGCTGAAGATCCTTATCCCGGACATTCTTCTCCATGAAGCCGCGGATCGGTCCGCTGGCGCGGTCGAACGCCTCGTTGACGCTGATCTCGTTGGCGACCAGCGGTTTGATACCGACGTCATAGACGCGCGTGAGCACCGGACTCATCACGAACGCGGTCAGAAACAGCGCGAGCGAGATCACGACTGAATTGGGCGGCGATGTCGACGTGCCGAGTGCCGTGCGCAGCAGCGACAGCACCACCACGATACGCGTGAAGGAGGTCATCATCACCAGGATCGACGGTGCAAGCGAGAGAACCGTCAATAGCGCCACGACCTGGATGATGCGCTCGTTGAGCCCGCCAGCGCCCTGGCCGAAATTGATGCTGATGTCCTGCGCGGCGAGCGGCGTCGCCGAAACGATAAGGGCCGCTACTGAGGCCGCCACCGTTTGTACACGGACGCGGCGGCCCCATGATGCTGCCATCAGATTTTTCCCGCTGGACGGCCCAACAAGCTCGCCATCTCCTGTTCGAGACTGTCGTAGAGTGCCTTGCCCTGGGTCGCTTTGCCTTCGGCGCGCTCCGGTTTGGGCTCGCTGTCGCCATCGACGGCGGGCGTCGGCGGAAGCGGCGGAGGCCCCGAGTGCAATGGATTGTCCGGCTTGGCCTGCAGGGCCATGGCCTCAGCGAGCGATACAGGCGGCGGCACCCGGACCTCGCGCGCATCTGGCGCCGGTTTCGGCTTGCGTAGCGCTGCCTCCAGCCGATGCGCCATTTCCGCTAGGGTTTGATCGGCCGAGGCGACGGCATCGCCGCTCGGCGTTGAGATCGACGGCATGCGCGGCTCGGCGCGGGTCTCTGGAAGCTTCGGCACGGTCGAGGACTGCCGCGCAGCGCCGGCGCGGTTGCGCGGCGGCACCGGGCGGGCCGCGATCTCATCCAGAAGGCCGGACAATGGCGGCGGTTGCCTTTTGTTCGATTCGCTTGCCGCCGGCTCATCGCTCGCCGCGGCGAGCCGCGGCGCGTGGCGCGGCGACGTTCCCGGTTCCGGCTGCAGCGGCCAGGATCCGTCTTCCGCCAGAGGGACGGCGCGCGGCAGCGACTCGGCGGCCACTGACACACGCGGCGGGGGCGCCTCACGCGCCGCTGCGGCACGCACGATATTAGCCTCAACCACGATGTCGGTCGGTCCGCCGACCATCACCAGGTGCTCGACGTTGTCGCGGCGCACGAGGATAAGACGCCGGCGTGAATCGACGTGGGCGTGATCGATGATCGCCAGCCGCGGCTGGCGTCCGCGCACCCCGGCGCTGCGAAACCGCGCGCCGACACCGAACCGGCCGATTGCCCAGAAGGCGACACCGATCAGTCCCAGCACGATGAGGAATGCTAGGAAGAAACGAATGGCGAGCGGCATTTCTGCGCCAAACAAAGCCTCGAACATCCGCACGTGACCCCCTGACCTCGCGGCTGTCTACTGGTACCGCAATAGTTAACGGCGCCGGTAATATTTGCCGCCGCGAATGCTAACAAAAGATTAAAGCCTGCGGGCTTCTTTAAGCCCGGTCCCACGAAATGCAGCATTCTCGTGGTAAACGGCAGTTTAATGGCAAAAGCATGCGCAGATCAGGCTTAACCCGCCATTAACCATGCCCCCGGCAAAGTCTGCCCAGTGAAACCAAGGATAGGCGCCGATGGCGATCTCCGACATTCCGATTCTTTCGATGCTGCGCACGCGCATGCAGTGGCACCAGGAACGCCAGCGCGTTCTCGCGGAGAACGTGGCCAATGCCGACACACCCAACTACCGCGCGCGCGACCTCGCGCCGCTCAATTTCGATCGCGCGCTTACCGGCGCGTCGGTCTCGCTGGCGCGCACCGACGCCAATCATATCGCCGCGGCCGCGGGCGGCTCGCGTTTCACCGAAGACGGCCACCCGAGCTACGAGGTGCGCCCGCGCGGCAACGCGGTCAGCCCCGAGGACGAGATGCTCAAGCTCGCCGGCAACCAGATGGACTACGACGCAGCAGTGTCGCTCTACACGCACAGCCTTGCACTCATAAAGACGGCGTTCGGCAAGTCCTGAACCCGGTCCTGACGCAGCGGGAAACGAGGCATGATGGACTTCATCAAATCGATCGCGATCGCCGCCACCGGCCTGCGTGCGCAGGCCGGCCGCATGCGCGTCATCTCCGAGAACATCGCCAATGCCGATTCGACGGCCAAGGTGCGCGGCGGCGACCCCTACCGGCGCCGCATCGTGAGCTTCCGCTCGGAGCTCGACCGCGAGCTCGGAGCGCATGTGGTCGGGCTCGGCCACATCGGCCCCGACAATTCCGACTTCCGCGTCAAGCACGAGCCGGACAACCCGGTCGCCGACGCCAAAGGCAACGTCAAGTATCCGAACGTGAACTCGCTGATCGAGATGACCGACTTGCGCGACGCGCAGCGTTCCTATGAGGCGAACCTTAACGTCATCACCGCCACGCGCCGCATGCTCCAACGCACGCTCGACATCCTCAAGACCTGAGACGGATTTGCTTCAGATCAGAGCCTTATCACCAAGGTGAACCATGCCGACACCGGCCGCCGCCGCGAACGCCTATGCCGCGCTATCCCGCATGGGCAGCCAGACCGCCGCCGTCGCCCGCGACGCCGCGCCGCCAGAGGGCGGGCCGAGCTTCGGCTCGATGCTCAAGGACGTGGTGGATACGGTGTCCGAGATCGGCCGCAAGTCTGACGCTCAGGCGCAGGCCGTGGCCGCGGGCAAGGCGAATATGATCGACGTCGTCACCGCGGTGGCTGAAAGCGAGACCGCGATCCAGGCGCTCGTCTCCGTGCGGGACAAGGTGATCGCGGCCTACGAGGACATTCTGAAAATGCCGATCTGACGATTCGCGCGGTGACCTCCGCCACCGTGAGGTGCGGGCGCGGCGAGCTTCGAAAGGCGGCCTTAGCGACAGGGCGGGTGAAGGCATGAGCGGACCGGAAGTGATGGACGTGGCGCGCGACGCGATCGTGACGCTTCTGCTGGTGGCTGCGCCATTGATGCTGGTTGGCCTGATCGTCGGCGTCGTGATCTCGCTGTTGCAGGCGCTGACCCAGATTCAGGAGACGACGCTGGTGTTTGTTCCAAAGATCCTGGCGATCTTCGTGGCGCTCCTGATCGCGCTGCCGTTCATGGCCGATGCGCTGCGCGGCAACTTTTTGAGAATCGCCATGCACATCACGAACGGCTGATCGACCACGTCGTCCTGCGGCGCGCGGCGAGCACACCGCAGGCAAACGCAACGGTCAGTATCCTTCGAGGCCCGCGCTCCGGCGCCGACGCTCGGGGTGAGCGGAAGAGGGGAGCCGTGCGCATCGACGTGTCGTTCCTGCCGGCATTGGCCGCGGCCTTCCTGCTGGTATTCGCACGCACCGGAACGATGCTCATGCTGCTGCCCGGGCTCGGCGAGCAGAATGTTTCGGCGCGCGTGCGGCTCAGTGTCGCGCTCGTCCTCGCCGCCGTGCTGCTGCCGCTGCACCGCAGCGCCTATCACGTCGATCCGGGCGCGCTCGGAGCGGCTTTGGTCATGCTGGTCGAGGAGATCCTGATCGGCGCGATGCTCGGCCTCACCGCGCGTCTCACGGTCTCTGCGCTCGAGGTGGCCGGCTCCGTCATCGCCCAGCAGCTCGGCCTCGGCTTCGTCACGGCGATCGATCCGACCCAGGGCGAGCAGGGCGTGCTCGTCGGCAATTTCCTCACCATGCTCGGCGTGACGCTGATCTTTGCGACCGACATGCATCATCTCGTCATCCTTGCGCTCAACGACAGCTACGCCTTGTTCGGGCCTGGAGAAATGCCGGCGGCCGGCGATGCGGCGGCGCTCATCACGCGCATCGTCGCCGGGATGTTCCGCATCGGCATCCAGCTCTCGGCGCCGTTTCTCGTGTTCGGGCTTCTGTTCAACATCGGTCTCGGCGTGTTGTCCCGGCTGATGCCGCAGATGCAGGTGTTTTTCGTCGCCCTGCCGCTCTCGATCCTGCTCGGCCTCATGATTCTGGTGGCGGTCATGGGCGCGATGATGGGATTGTTCCTCGATTACGCTGGCGGCGTTTTGCACGCGCTCTCTCCGCACGCCTGACGGTGCACAATGGCCGACGAACGCGACGATACCCAACGCACAGAGGACCCGACACCGAAGCGGCTTGACGAAGCGATTAAGCGCGGCGACGTCGTCAAGAGCGCGGAAGTCAACACCTGGTTCATGCTTGCGGCGGGCACGCTGACGCTAATGGTCTTTGCCGCGCCGATGTCCGGCAGCTTCGCGACCATGTTTCGCGGTCTGCTCGCCCACTCCTATGAGCTACCGGCGGACGGGAATGCGCTCGCCGCTCTGGCGCGCAAGCTTGCGACGGATGCGCTCGTTACGCTCGGCGTCCCCTTCATTTTGCTCAGCCTCGCCGCGCTCGCCGGTAGCGTCATTCAGCATCGCATCGTCTTCTCCGCCGATCCGCTCAAACCCCAGCTTGCGAAAATCTCGCCGGGCGCAGGCCTCGCCCGACTGTTCTCGCGCCAGGCGCTCGCCAACTTCGCCAAAGGGCTCGCCAAGCTCGCCGTCGTCGGCGCGGTGCTCGGGGCGCTCCTTTGGCCGCAGCGTCAGCGTCTCGCCGGTTTCGTCGGCTACGATCCAGCGACGATCTTGCCGGTCACGCGCGCTCTCGCCATGCAGATGCTCGGCACCGTCGTCGCCGTTCTCAGCGTCGTCGCGGCGGCTGACTACCTGTTTCAGTACCGGCAATGGTACGAGCGACAGAAAATGTCGCTGCGGGAAATGAAGGAGGAGTTCCGGCAGACCGAGGGCGATCCGGTCGTCAAAGGCAAGATCAAGCAATTGCGCCATTCGCGCATGCGCAAGCGCATGATGGCGGCGGTGCCGAAGGCCTCCGTGGTGATCACGAACCCGACCCATTTCGCGGTCGCGCTCAAATACGAGCGCGGCATGAACGCCCCCGTCTGCGTCGCCAAGGGCGTCGACTTGATCGCCCGCAAGATTCGCGAGATCGCCGAACAGCACGACGTGCCCGTGGTCGAAAACCCGCCGCTCGCCCGGGCCCTGCATGCCACGGTCGAGATCGACCAGGAAATCGCCCCCGAACATTACCGCGCCGTCGCCGAAATCATCGGCTACATCATGGGGCTGCGGCGCGCTGTCGGCCGTGCATAGTTCTGTGAAAGCCGTTCTAGGCCCCTTGCGCGGTCCGACGGCAAGGGGCACCACAGCAAATCCCTCCCGCTCGGTCCGGCGAATCGCCGGCCAA
>Ga0335081_10009292_pt1 | contig 15815 bp, 13 predicted proteins | sample Lox_Sample_35_FD_206713 | JGI IMG/M metagenome (GOLD analysis project Ga0335081, IMG submission 206713) | Soil microbial communities from Loxahatchee National Wildlife Refuge, Florida, United States - Lox_Sample_3.5 | ecosystem: Environmental > Terrestrial > Soil > Wetlands | place: USA... | reverse complement strand
TTCATTATTAGATTGCGCACGATCAATAATTCCGACACATCCATTAGGAGGGGCGCGAGTTCGGCAAAGCACCCAGACTTCCTGTGGGCATGGGCTGGAATAAAATGACTTACATTGCTCAAAAGGGTTAAAACCCCAATAACTTCGCTTGCCGCAACACGGTTTTACTGATAAATTGGGGGCGGGATCCCCCTCCCAGCGCTATTTTCAAAAGCCGTTTCTGAGGTCATTTGGGGGAAATAAGCTCGAGTAATGCCGTTTCCTGTCAACGAAATTAAGACAAAAAAGTGGGCGATGGATAACGTGAAATCTAATCATGCAGTTGGTGGATAATATGTTTCGATTCCTTGTACGGTGACGCTGCCGTCGGAAACGGCTGTAGAGGTGCAACTTCATGCCGAACTCGTGAAGTATCCGTTTGGGCTAAAGCCTGCCTGCTTTATATTTAACGTGCAGCCTGATGTTTCGTACCAACTTGTATTGGGATTGACTCTAAAGGGTGAATCCACGGACTGTACCCGTCCAGTTTCAATCTTTGAATTGGCTAAAAATAATAATTCCAATTCAATGCTTGAAAGCTGGGAAAAATAAATAACGTTGTTGTGAGGCTCTAATCTCATTTTACGTTGAAGAATAAATTATTATATGTTTTTAAGACAAGGAAACTGTGTTTTTGAACAAAAATTCTGTGAGCGTGTCTTTTTGTCCGTTTAAACGCGATTTCAGCGCTTATTAGTTGTGCAAAAATGGCTATGTAATTTTCACGCCGTAACGTATTTCATATTACTAACCATAAAGAGGAGGTGAAAGAATGAAGATGAAAATCATTGTTTGTCTTTTGACTTTAACGATGTTGACGATGGCGTTAGCACCAGCAATGGCTTGCTCGCCAACTACGAGTGGTGGCACTTCCCAATCTGGGTACAGGGAAATTACAGGTACATTATCAGGGGCAGACTTTGTATTTCGCATTCCATGCAATTGGAATGGGAAACTGATTATTGGTTGTCCATCGTATCAATATCCGCCAAATCCCAACTGTCAATATCAATACGATGCATTGGCGGCCTTATTCATCGCGAAAGGTTTCGCTTACGCCGCAACCAACTATGGCGCATCAGGCTGGTGCGTTAAACAGGGATTAGTTACTGTTCATCAACTAACCGAGTATCTTATTGATAGATATCATGTGAGAAGCAAAATCTTTCTTTTAGGCGGTTCTATGGGAGGGTTGATTGCTTTGCTGCTTGGCGACAAATATCCTATGCTGTACAGTGGCGTTCTAGATATTTGCGGAGTTAAAGACAGCATCGGAGAATATAACTACGACCAGATATGGTTAACCAACACCCCAGCTGACCTTCGAGTTATTCTCAACATACCTTCGTTTGTCTCAGACTCAGATATTCAAGCTCTACAAGCATTCTTCAGCACAGTAACCGCTGACTCAGTAAACGCAATGGGAGGCACTCCCGACCAAACCCCGCAGACATGGCAAAGATTTTCTCCAATCTTACACGCGGACATTCATATTCCAGTCATAAGCGTAGTTGGAGAAGCGGATCCTTTAGTACCCCTACCTTTCCATTATGAGTACCAAACTGCTGTTGCAAACGCCGGCCAATCAAACTTCTATAGGCTATATGTAGTTCCCAATGGCGGTCACCTTGACTCAATTACTATGGCGGAAGTACCAGCACACCTATCGGAATTAATCGCTTGGTCAGACAGTTTACAAAAATGCTGCGACATCCAAATGATCCACTAGCGGTTACAGCGATTATCTCAAAATAAATGGCAGATTTATCTGCTATAATTTTTTTTAATTAATTTAGAAGAAAAACCACAGTTATACCCTGAAAATTTCGTTAATATGCTTTTTCGAAAGGCGCGTAAGTTATGTATAATGGCTCTTTTTCAACCAAAAAAAGCTTGAACGAAACCTCGCAATAGTTAGAAAGTCTTGCAGGGGACTCAGAACTTTTCGGGGTAAGTCTGATCTGACTCTTCTTTAACATCTTTTTGCTGGTAAATTGGTGCAGGGATCCGCCTCCCGGGGTTTACTTGCGTTTACTAACGTGAGAGCACAGATGCAATGAAGACTTTGGCAAACTCTTGCAGCGATGTTAATCTGACACCGAAGGTTTTTGACGTTTCGCTCATGTCTACAACTGAATCATACATGTCAAATCCGCCAACTATCTGAGACATAGCTTCAGGAAAACCCGGAATCGATTGACCAGCAGCAACACTTTGCACAGCGATCTTTCGATTAAGTGCTCGTTCAAAGACTCTAACCGCGTCGATGAAAGACAAAGCTTCAGGACCTCCAATTACGACCTTCTGACTTATGGCTTTCTGATTTTCGATTGAAGCTATAATAAAGTTTGCAACGTCAGAATCTGATATGAATGAGTGCCGTCGGTTTCCACTGCCAACAAACATAACTGGTTTTCCTGCCACAGCTGGTAGTCCAACAACCATAGCAACCCAGACTTGCATAAACGCGTCCGGTGCAACTATAGTGTAGGGAATCCCGCTGGCACGTAGATAGTCTTCAGTAGCAGCTTTTGCCGCCATAAGAGGAATTGGGCTATCTGGGTAAGCAATGTTGGCAGAAACAAAAATAAACTGTTTGACCCCAGTGAATTTTGCAGCATCAATCAAATTTTGATTTCCTTTAAGGTCAACAGTATCCACTGTATCCGCGCCACTGCGTTTGGCAGAAGTAGCTGTCGTAATTAATACATCAACACCTTTACATGCAGGATCAAGCGAGTTGCGATCTTTCAAGTCACCAAAAACAGCTTGGGCGCCAGCTTCTATGAGGGGCTGAAAACTCGACTGTGAGCGCACTAGAACTCGCACGTGCTCACCCTTAGACAACAATCCACGAGTAATTAATCCGCCTAGATCTCCTGTGGCGCCTACGATAAGAATCAACTTGTCCCTTGGGCGACCGGCCCCATTAGGACTAGTCATAAACATCACTTCTAATTAACTCCTTTAATTGATTCAGCTTAAAAGCCTTGCCATTTACGCTAGAATACACGAAGAAACTCATTGTTCGATTACCAGCAACTTATGAATCCCCTAAAGCTTTTCAACAGAGTGCGCACATATATATTCAAATCCAATTCGCCGCGGCGAGCAATCGAGATGAGCTTAAAATCTGGCTATTTGGCTGAGCCTGCGTTTGTCGGACGGGAAAGGGAAATGAAAGAATTAGAAGCCTGCTTAAACTCAGCCTTTGCCAAGAGAGGAACAACACTCTTCATCTGCGGCGAGGCCGGCACCGGAAAAACAAGGCTCGTTAACGAATTCTTAGTTAAAGCAAAGAAAAAGAAAATAGAATTGCTCTTAGGTTGGTGTCTAAGCAACTCATCAGTTCCTTACTTTCCATTCATAGAAGCTTTCGATTCCTACGCAGCCAATTACGAAGGAGAGAAAAAATCTACTCTTTTTCAGAAACGAGGAATTAAGGAGTGGCTGCTGGGAACAAGACAACTTGGAAAAACTGCAACCGAAACAATGCCTCAAACATGGAAGGATCAAGCTTTCACCACTGTGACTGAAGAGCTTCTAAACATTTCAAAAAGCAACCCTGCTGTTCTTGTCCTTGAGGATATTCACTGGGCTGACTCAGCTTCTATCCTCTTGCTTCACTACCTTGCAAGAGCAATTCGCTCCCAAAGAGTTCTCATGATAGCAACTTTCAGAAGCGAGGAACTTAACGTTGACTCCGCGGGCCATCCTCATCCTCTGACAGAAGTCACAAGGTTAATGAAGCGAGACAATATCCTCGAGGAGATCAAACTCTCAAACCTAAACCAACTCAACGTGACAGAAATCTCCGAGAACATGTTGAACGGAAAAGTCAATTCTCGACTCACAGAGAAACTCGCTAAAGAAAGCCAAGGAAACCCCCTCTTTCTAGTTGAAATCATAAGAATGTTAAACGAACATAGAAACTTAGTTCAGGAGAAAGGAAAATGGCAACTTACAACAAACAACATTGGCATCCCACAAAAGGTCAAAGACATAATTCTTCGGAGACTAAGCGCTTTAAAACAAACCGACAGAAAAATTCTTGAAATAGCCTCCGTCATAGGCGACAAGTTCAACCCTCAACTGCTTGGAGCTGTGCTTGGCGAAGAAAACTTGAAAGTTCTAGAAACCCTCAACGCAATTATGCAGTCTTCCTCACTAGTTTGTGTTGAACAATCATCCTACTGGTTTGACCATTCAAAATCCCGTGAAGTACTCTACGAGGAAATCCCTCAGCCTCTTAGAGCAGGTTACCATGAAGAAATCGCAGAAAAGATTGAGACCTTAAGCAGAAATGCGGAAGAAATTCCAGTTAACGATTTAGCTCACCACTATGTTCAAGCTGGAAACAAGTCAAAAGCAATAAAATACACCTTAGCCTCAGGGCAAAATGCGCTGTCAAAATTCAGCAATACTGAAGCTGCAAGATACTTCACTTACGTGTTAGACACGATTTCAGATGAAGCTGAATTCAAGAATGAACGTCTATTAGCTTTGGAAGGTTTGGGTGATTCTTATTTCGCCAGAAACCTCTTTGAGGAAGCCACAACAACCTTCGAGAAACTCGCAAACATTGCCCAGCCAGGAATCATAAAATTGAGGGCTCTTAGAAAAGCCGTGATTTCATCCCGATGGCGCGGAGACCTGGTCCACTCATTAAAGATAGCAGATGAAGCCCAAAACTATTCAAATCTTGACCGCTTGGAGTATGCACGTATTCGCATGCATAAGGGAGTAATTACTGCTCTTCGAGGAGACATGCAAGAAGGTCTAAAAGATCTAGAAGCTGCCCAGCAGATTTTCGAAGAAGAATATTCACTTTTGGACCTTACCAATGTCTTGACTGAAGCAGCTAATTTCTACGTAAGTGACTTTCAGGTAGAAAGCGCATTGCGGGCTGCAATTCGTGCATTAGCACTTTGTGAAGATTCAAAAGATTTTCTTCAACAAATAGATACTTACTATAATGTTGGCACTGTCTTCTTTAATTGTACTCTGTATCAGGAAGCGTTGGAAACCTATAAGAAAGCAATTAATATAGGAAAAATGATTGGCAATTACAACCGAATGGCATGGACCTATATTTACTCAGGAGCCCTCTATGCAAGCATCGGTAACTTGACGAAAGCAGTTTCTGAAACTTTAAGAGGAAAAGAGCTCGCTGAGAAGACCGATGCATCTTACAGCCAAAGTATGGTATACGCAAACCTCACTATGCATTACTCAAGACTAGATGATTTGGAGCATGCTCAAGAGTACTTCGAAAAATTCATGAAATTTTACTCACAAATAAGCCTCTCAGGAAGCAAAGTTGCAAAAACGGGAGGATTAAGGGCGCAGGCAATCTTTTTCGCCGCCAAAGGCCAATACAAAGAAGCTTACCGGCTTTTCGAAGAATGCCTTGAACTGCAGAAAGGAACAGTCTTTCACCGCTTGTTTGAAACAATAGCTACAACTGAATACGTTTGGGCGCTCGGCAAAGAAGGAAAGAAAGAAGAAGCAGAAAAACGGATGACTCAGGTTAAGAGAGCATACGAAGAAGTGGATCAAAAACTTGAAGAACTGACAGTCCGAGCCGACCTTCTTGCCCCAAAAAAAACTAAAGTCAACGAGGAATTCGAATTAAGACTGGACATTGAAAACATAACAAAAAAACCAATTAAAATCGTAAGAATAGAAAATTTGATTCCACCCGAATTCAAAACAACTAATCTACTAATTCAGTACAAGATCGTGGATTCCGCTATTGACATGAACAAAAACAAACTTGTCTCTTACAGCGCCAAACCAATCAAACTGTCCTTGAAAGCCACTAGCCCCGGGATGTTTAACTTCAACCCAAGAATAATTTATGCGGACAAAGTAGGCAAAAACAAGACATGTATACCGAAACCCATCAAAATGAATGTTGAACCATTGGACTCTGCGCTCCCGAAAGAGATTGCCGGATCGCCTGATGAGAACAAATTTGAATTTAAGAACTCTGCTGCTGAGGTTGCCTTTAATTTTCTTGCTACAGCGTTTGTCGAAGATTATATGCGGCGCAGGCTTCCAATGGAATGGTCCGGCTGGAGAACACTGATGGAGATAACGAAAGGCGGTCGAATTTCGAAACGCAGTGTCTACGGTAATGGAAGTTACCGAGGGTACGCAATTGCTGAGCTGGACCGTCGCGGATTAATTGAAACTCGAATATTTCCTAAAGAAAGGGGTCGTGGAGGAAGAATCCTAAAGGCACGCGTTTTCTATGATAAAGAGATCGTAAAACGGAGCATTGAAGAAAGAGTAATGAAAGTTGGGAAAAATAGATAACTTTGTTTTAAAGCTATAATCCTATTTTGAGATAAAATTTAGATTATCATGAGTTTTAAAGACAAAAAAAACATGTTTTTAACCATAATCCCTATGATATAGTCATTTTTTCCATTTAAACCTAATTTCATCGTTTATTAGCTGTGCAAAAATGACTAATTAATTTTCCCGTCATATATGAAGCACGCGAACAACAAGGAGGTTATTGATTGGCAAGAGTAGAATCGTCAATCGAAATCAATGCGTTACCACAAAATGTCTGGCCATTGATCACATGGGATAGAGTCCCACAATGGTACGACTCAATCAAAAAGGTAATATGGACTTCTAAAGGAACAATGGAAGTCGGCGCAACTGTTCATGTACTCAGTGACATAGCTGGGGTTACAGGAGAATGGGATGCTGAGATAACAGAGTACGTAGACAACGAAAGCGTTTCCTGGCGAACCACCAGTGGAAATCCAACGATAATCTACCATGCAAGTGTTGCGCCTTCAAAAACTGGAGCAAAGTTAACCACTGCCTTTGACTACGAATTGCCTTACTCGATTCTAGGCAAAATAATCGACAAATTGCGAGTCCACAAAACCCTTGAAAAAGAATCAGAAAGAGCGCTGCAGCGAATGAAAAACGCAGCAGAAAATCGATGAGCTTGAAAGAGATTAGGAAAATTGATCGAATTAAGTTAGGAAGCTGGAGGTGAAAAGTTGAAAAGAAAACTACTAATTTCGGTCGTCTTCATTCTATCCGCAATTTTTCTTATTTCTCCAGTTTTTGCTTGCACAAACTCAGATTCAAGTCCAAGCAGAGTAGAATGGTATTATGGCGGATCAGCCACAATCAATTTGCCAACGGATCCAACCTTGCTCACTAATTACCCTCCGTCGGCAACAATGATGAGAATCGGTATCACACACGTCGAGTTTTCTACGAGTGGAATAAACAAATGCGCCCTCCTCATTGAACTGTACATGTTCGATAACCCAACCAGCACTGCAAGAACTTGGGAACCCTATGCCGTAATCACGACAGACTCTAACAACATGGCTTTCTACCGGAACTTCTGGTCTGGAACATACGTAGAATTCCCAGGTCCGCACTACGCACCAATATTCGTTGCCACTGACAACCTCATACTCGTTTCCAGTTGGACTCTGCGAATCACCTGCCACGGCGACGATGTCTACGTTAACCTAGCAGCACCTCAATTAGTCGAGAACCCTCGGGGACTGTACTTCACAATTCCAGCGTTTTGCTTGAAACTAGATGGATATTACCCTTGGATTCACTCAACAGATACGGTCAGCATGACAGGCTGGTACGGAGCATCAGGCTATACATTGAATGAAGATCGTTGGGGCTTTAACGCAAATGGAGATTTCACTAGCTTAGCATGGAGTTACGATTGTACACCCGTTTCTGATGGCAGAGTCACGGCGTTTGGAATCGACACTTTCTATCCCCCAACCACGTAATGAGAAAGATGAAGCCCATTCTCCCCAACTTTTTTATTTTATGTGAAAAAGACGATGATAATCTGCCGAACCGAGATTAACTCGAGAAATGAGAGCGTTTCCCAGAATCTTGGGCTTTCACGGAATGAACGAAAAAAGAGTTGAAAAATCATGAAGGAGGTGAAAAAATGAAAAAGAAAGTCACGTTAATAATACTCGCACTAGGTTTCGCAATGCTATTTGCAGCACTTGCGCCCGCGTTGGCATGCCCGCCTAAATGCTTTAGCTTCACTGCAGGATCGGTAGCTGTCTCCAACCCAAGCGTTCCAGGCAAAATAATTCCGACAAATAACGGCGTAATTGGAGTAGGCACGGGAATAATTGATTATGGTTATTCAAGCATTTTGGGTTACGGAGTAGCCAATGAAAAGGACTGGTATTACTATAACACTGACCCTTCTTCTCCGGCATTTCTAACTGGCCCTGGAGTATCAACAAGCATATCATCAATTGACAAAGAGCAAAATATCTACACGTTTAATGGTCTTGGCCTTTGGACTTACACTGGACCAACTTTCACTTACAACGGCCCAACTTGTGATGCCGCAGTTCATGGAGCAGTGATAACCACTGGAGAAGCATTCTTCAGCGTCTTAGTAACTGGCACAGGAACCATTCAATATACATCAGGACCTTGGGCTAGCGAAACTGCAGTGGACACGTGGGCAGGAGTTAGCTTCATAGATGGAAGCGGAATTTACAGCGCGACAGCCTATGTGCATTAGATAACAAAGGTGGATTGGCAGTCGTGTAATCCCAATTTTTTTGAAAAGACACGCATAGCTTTCCAGAAAATGAAAGTCATAGAAGAAAATCACGATCTAAGAAAAAAGGGGTCCGAAACAAGTGAACAAATGAAATTGAAAGATCACATAAGGAGGTGAAAAAATGATGAAGAAAACAATCAAAACTACTGCTACAGTAGCGATAATATGTGTTCTAGCACTAACCTTGGCCGGTACTCCAGCCCTCGGGTGTGTTCAGCAAAATCAATCCATAGTCAATGTGACTGTTCGCGGAAACGTTGTTAATTATGCTGATCTCGGAGGCTTAGTTGTTAGTCTTGACATCTCAGCCTCAGGATTTTGCAAGGCATTAGTTGGATTTGGAGTGATGCAAGATGAAATGTGCGGAAAATCTACATTTGTAATTTCAGGTTCAATCTGTGGCAACATCTTAGAATTCTCAGGCTGGATTGTGAGAAACGTCGGTGGCCCAGGAGCAGCCCTGAAGGGTACACCCGTAAGCATCATTGCAAACCTTAAATCTGGAGAGTTGACGTACACGTTTGGACCAGTTACCTCGATACCAGGCAATCCTACATTTGTCTTCGAAGGATCAGGCAAGGTAGTAGTAGTTCGTTAGTTGCTGTGCCGCCGACAAAATCAACTTACCTTTTTTCATGTTTCAGTTGTTTTCGCGAATCGTTACCAGAATAGAAAGCAGTCAATCAACAAAAAACAGCTTGCTACCACCAACTTGCGAAAAACATCGAAAGCAGGAGTTTGAAATGAAAAGCATTATGAAATCAAGGAGTCAATAAGGGAGATTAAAGAAATTGAAGAAGACCAGAAAAATCATACTAAGTAAAATTTACATACCTACCACATCCTCCGGGCTTGTATCTGAAGTTTTGAAAGCGTGTGCTTTCATTGGAGATATGGATTGCCATAAACAGCGAAAGGTTGCGCCATTAAAAAAGAGCGTGCAACAAAAAATATTAAAACAATAAATCAAAAAATCCAAAAATTGGAGGTGTAAATCGTGCCAAAAGTGTTTTGGGGTTCTTCTGTTGAAATTAATCCTGACGGCAAATATTTAGCGATGAACGTCGACATGGAACGCAAACATGCTTGGTCATTTTTCAGTTTTCTCAGACAGGCACAAACCATGATTCCTGAATTGCGCGAATCAAAAGGAATTATAGGCTATTCAGGCAATGCGGAAATGATTTTTGGAAAAAAAGCTAGATTCTTTTCTGTGTGGGAAAGCGAAAGAGACCTGTATCGTTTCGCTCAAAGTCAATCACACTCTAAAGCAATGGTGAAGTTTAAGCCTGCTGCAAGCCACTTTAAGCTCGTCAAGTGGGAAATCTCTGGTTCTGATATTCCCAAAAAATGGAAAGGTGCTCTAGAAGTAATTCCTTCTTCAATGGTTCCTCAGGAATAATGCGACAGAACATTCCGTTGAATACGGACCTCTTTCTTTTTCAAAAAGCTAGTTTGTGTTTGATAATAATTATTGATTGGACAGCGTTCCAACATTAGCGATCGGTAACAATTACAGTCTCTAACATAAATTATCTGATTTTACTGGCAAATTGGTGCTAGGATCCCCCCTCCTGGCGCCATTTTGCCAGTTAGAGTTATTTGGCATGCTATCAAAATGCGAGTAAAACGCTGCCCTTTCAATCGCAAACAAGCCATATATCGATAGCAAAGTGATAGCATCAGAAAATTATTTGAAGAGAGTTTGAACCTAATCCGGGATACTGAGAGCTCTCGTAGTCAAGTATATGAAAAATCGTCAAAGCTCTTTGGGAGCTTAGAAATCTTAAGCTGCCGAGCCAGAAAAGTTATGCTAAGAAAATCAACCTCTTAAGCAAAAACATTGACTTAGATAATCCATTTGAAACTGAGAAATACATCTTATCGCTCAACAATGCAAACAAGTACACAAGTCAACTTTGCTCTATGCATACCAGCATTACTGTTTAGCGAATAAGATAACGTGGGTTCAGCCAAGAATTAAGTGTCAATCTGCGCCCATTATTGTTCCGACCGAAGAAAGAATTGACAAAATAATCGGATGATGTTCACTCAAATATATCATAACTTTTCAAATTTTTGGCTATTCCAAATTGTTTAGGAGCCAAATGGTTGTTTGTTTGGTATAACCTTGATTTTACACACAAAATGCTAAATAGAAAATTCACGAATGAGTGATAAGACTCTTTCGAGGAATGAAAATACGATGAAAAAGCCGTTGCTGAGTTTACTATTTGTTGTTTTGGTCGCATGTTCTTTGGTTTTGGTCAACATTGTTCAGTTAAGCGGGGCCCAGGCTTCAGGAACTAACGTAAGTGGCATAATTTATGCTAATACCACATGGACTCTCGCAAGTAGTCCATACAATTTAGTTGGTCCAGTTGCTGTAAACACTGGTGTAATGTTGACTATAGAAGCGGGCACAGTTGTAAACTTAAACGGCAACTACATAACAGTCAATGGAACATTTGTAGCAAAAGGAACAAGCACGACCAATATTCAATTCAACGGCGCTGGACAAAGCTTCGGAAAAATCGACCTCACAGCATTAAGTAATGGTTGGAATGATCAAACTGGTTCTGGAAGTATAATTCAATACGTTACCGGCAGTTCAACTCAAATTAGTTTAGAGTCACCAGCTAAAATAGACCATAGTACGCTTGCTGGAGATGTTTTAATGAGCAACGTAGTTCAGGGAAGTTGCGGCGTAATTTCTAACAATACAATCACGGTTTCCTATGGGGATGGAATAATTTGTAGTGGCAATGCATCGGTGTTAAATAATACAGTTATTGGAGGCAATTGGGGTGGTATTGATGCCTTTTCGGGGAGCCCGACAATTCAGGGAAATTTAGTTACAGGTAATACTGGGTGGAGCGGTGTTATGAGCCAAGGAGGAATAGTTGTTAGAAACGGTGGGAGTCTAAATGTTCCCACAACCCCTATTATTGAAGATAATACAGTTGCGAATAACAATATTGGAATAACTATAGGTTCACAGAGTAGCCAGACAATTTCACCCATAATTCTAAACAATAACATTTACAGTAATCAGAAATACAACTTTTACTTGAAACAAGTTAACTTCAATGTGTCTGTAACAGATAACTGGTGGGGAACAAATGATGTACAAACAATAAACCAAACAATTTACGATTTTAAAAATGATTTTAACTTGGGAAATGTTACATTCATTCCAGTCTTAACTGTTGCAGACCCAGCAGCACCATTAGCTGACTACAATCCTAACCCAACACCCACACCTTCACCAACCCCAACTCCTACTCCAAGTCCAACTCCTTCGCCTTCTCCAAATCCCGCTCCAACTGCAAATCCAACACCATCACCTTCTCCTTTATCACCGTCAACTACAACATCTACGCCAACGCCTACAGGTTCTCCTACTCCAATATCGACGTCTTCAATTCCAGAATTTTCGTCCTCAGTAATCTTTTCAATATTCACGATATCAACAATCTCTGCTGTAATAGCGCTTATGATTAGAAAACGAAGATAGACAAAAGTTGATACTTCAACACAGCTAAGCCCTTGGGAATTGCCAACAAACGTTGACAATGACAAAAAAGGATTTGCTGGAGACATCTCCACTTGTTCCAGCTTCAAATCTCATCTTCAGCCAAAGATTGACGCCGTCGGCGACGTTCAAGAGAACTCTTCAAACCTTTTTTTACTTCTTCAACGGAAATAGAAGTTAACTGCTTTGACGAAGTTTTTTCTTGGTAACTCATCAAAAAATCATAAAATATTAATATTAAAGAGGCGAAAACTATGAATGAAACCCAAAAACAAGGCGCCTTATTGGCGAGGCCGTTATCCCCACGGTTGCAGTCCCAAAGCCACGGTTGCTCTTCGTTGACAACTTGCGAACCTTCGCAATAATATTAGTCTTCTTAGTACATATAGCTATAACCTATGGCGCTGCAGGTTTGTGGTATTATAAAGAGGGGCAGCTGACAGGACCACAATATTACGTTTTTCTCGGCTTCACTTGCCTTTGTCAAGCGTTCTTTATGGGGCTACTGTTTCTTTTGGCAGGCTACTTTACCCCAGCCTCGTACGATCGTAAAGGGCCAGGACAATTCGTACTTGATCGGCTAACCAGATTATGGCTTCCTGTGGGAGTTTTTATTTTCCTAATTGACCCATTCATCCAATACGCCTTAATTTCGGCTGGCGTGTTGGCTTCTCCAACTGGCTTGCCGATGACAGCGCAGGCTTTTCTCGGACTTTTCACCAATCCACTTAACGGATTGGGTTTTGGGCCACTCTGGTTCATAGAAGCACTTTTCTTTTTCACATTAATCTATGCGGGTTGGCGGTTGATATTAAGAAGCCCAGGCAAAACTCGTTCAATTCCCAGAAACCTGACAATCGCCCTCTTTGCCGTTGTTTTGGGTGCAGTTAGTTTTCTGGTACGTATTTGGCTTCCAATAGGGTATGTATTAAATCCGTTTGGTTTCCAGTTACCGTTTTTCCCACAGTACATAGCCTTTTTCATTTTAGGCGTGATTGCTTTCAGAGGCAACTGGCTTATGACCTTGCCAGCAAAAACTGGAACTCTTTGGTTGCGCCTGGCAGTAACTCTAATTTTTGTCTTTCTGGCACTCCTCTCTTTTTCAGCGTTTACTGGAACTGTCTACTTGTTTTTTGGCGGTTTTAACTGGCAAACTGCCTTCTACGCGTTTTGGGAGCAGGCTTTCGCCGTCTCCATATCATTTGGCTTAATCGTCTGGTTTAGAGAGAAACTGAATTTCCAAAACCCCTTCACCAAGATGTTATCAGACAACTCATATGCCGCCTACATCTTGCAGGCACCCATAATTGTTTGTTTAGCGTTGGGGTTGGCAAACATAAACATGCCTCTGGCCCTCAAGTTTCTAGCTGTCGCACCAATCGGAGTGGCTCTTTGCTTTGTCATTGCCTACTTAGTGAGAAAAATCCCCAAAGTAAACCGAGTTCTCTAAGCAACCTCAGAGAGTCAGGAAAAAAATACTCAGTTAAGATTGTTGTCTTAGCCCGACCACGTTACCGTCAACGTCCTTGACCCGAGCTATCAACAAACCGCCACCTACTTCCTTAACATCTTGTACTACTTCAGCACCGACCTTAACCATTTCTTGAAGACTGCTTTTGATATCCTGTACATCAGTATAAGCAATAGGCCCTACCTTAGAGTTAGGGTCTAATCCGACTTCCAAATTCCCAATCTTATAACCTACATAGTATGGGCTTGCGACGTACGGTTCTGCGTCTAGAAACTTGCCATAAAATGCTTTGGCTTTTTCTACATCTTTAACTGAATAAACGATCACTTGAATGTTTTGTGTCATAATATGCCTCCTAATAAAATTAGTAACTAATAATTTTATTATTAATTTACTGATATTAAGTTATTGTCAATAAAATCCTATTGAGGATTCCAAGAGAACTTAAAAACAAGTAACTATTGCTGCTCAGAGAAAAGCGCTTGCTTTGTTTTACTTCCTAATTGCAATAGGTAAAAAGCGAAGTCTAAACATTGCTGATTTTCACTTCTTATGAATTCAATAACCTTAATGACGAAAATTTATCTGATGCCTGTTTGATATTTTAGGTATGGAAAATATCGAATACAGCGAGTGGGTTCATTCAGGAGCTTTGAAAAAGTTGTTTTTTCCCGCTTGCTCATTTTTTGGAGGAAATTGAGGATGTCAGTTTTTGTGTTTGACCAAGATACCATAAAGATGATTCGCTACATCTTGGCACTCCAACGTTATAAGGAGTATTCAGCGGGACCTCAAGGTCTATACGAATATCTTTGTGCAGCATCTTTCAATCGGGTACTAATCCAGACTGGATTAAAACTTCCGAAGTTTCAGAAAGAAAATCCAAGAGACATACGAGAGTATGAGGTCATCCGTTTCTTAGAGCAAAAAAGCCAAATAAGCCCCACAACAGCCCAGAAACTGAGAGAATACGTGAATTTTCATGATTCTCTAATTCAAACCAGTTCTCAAACCGCCTCAAAAAAAGCTAATTCTAAAGCTCAGGAAATCTTGCGGTTTCTTTGCACCGAAGCAGGCTTAGACCAAGATGAGGAACTCAAAAACATAACATTCGAAGATATTGTAACTCTAAGAACAAGGGAAACTCCCGCAAATGAGAATTACGAGGCGCTCGTTGAATCGGATTTTGACAATCTCGATAAACTTTATGAGAAGTGCCCAGCTTTACAGCTGGAAATAGAAAAAAAATTGACACCCTCATTGCATGATGCGCAAGTATCAGGCTTCACTCCCAACACTTGCGGGATATGGTTACCATTTGTAACGCTTGAAACAAATGATAGAAGAGGCAACATTAACGGTGCAAGTGTTGGAATTGCATTCACGCCTGTTGATATTAGAATAGGATTGAATTTTGGAAGTCAAGCTCACAAGTGTAAGATAAGGTATTATGAAATGCTTCTTCATGGAGAATTAATGAACGAGTTTGAGTCTCTCAATCGCAAAGACACGGGATACTGCCTCTGTGACACTTTTTGGCACTATCACATTAGAAATCTGCAGTCTCTTCAATGGTGTCTCACTTTATATGGAAGCACCAAGATAGCTATCGAAAGAGCTATTGAAGAAACTAGGCAGCTCGAAGGAACCTCCTTGACCGCAAACAAGTATCTAATTAGTAAAGTGATTAAGAGAAGACCGGAAGACTTTGCGTACGTTTTAAACGGGCTTGTTGATGAGATTTCGAAGACCTTAAATGAACTTTACCCAACATTAGAACTATTGACCAGCTAAGCCTGAACTCAGGAGTAAGTTAATCATCATTTACTATTTATGGTCGGTAATAACGCGCTTCTTGTTTTTTTGGTTAGTCGATAGGTTTTTTCCATCCACCGTTGCTAAATCTTGCTACGCAACCGAAAGGCAATGACAAAAATAGATCGATAACGGCTATGCCTGGCCAAAATTGTAAGTTAAAAGTTGTTTGTAACAAAAGATTAAGAGTTGTAAATGCAAGCAGCAGAAAAATACCGTTCAACCAGAAGCCTACCTGCCAACCCTTAGTCTTATACAGTCTATTAATTATTACAATGTTTATAACGCCTATTACTAATGGTTGAACAAAGTAGGTAATAGCTTCTAAAAAGGCAAAGCCAAGTGGCGGCATA
>Ga0335081_10009291_pt1 | contig 15815 bp, 11 predicted proteins | sample Lox_Sample_35_FD_206713 | JGI IMG/M metagenome (GOLD analysis project Ga0335081, IMG submission 206713) | Soil microbial communities from Loxahatchee National Wildlife Refuge, Florida, United States - Lox_Sample_3.5 | ecosystem: Environmental > Terrestrial > Soil > Wetlands | place: USA... | reverse complement strand
TTTCCGTTAAGTAGAGTTCGCTGCGTCGCGAAGAACGACGCTATGGTTTGGCGTGGATCCCCTGTGCCGAGCACACTCCCGCACTCAGGCTGCCGGACAGAACTTAGTCCCGCGGATTGTGAGGATCATAAGTTATCTGTAACTGGAAAGTCAATCGGGGGTAATACATGAGTGTGATTTCCCGAACCAGGACGTCCGCGCGAAGTTGCGGCACACAAGTTACAGAGAACGTTGTGTAGGCTCAGGAGGAGCCGCGACAGTGAGGGGGCGTTAAAGTTTGGGCCACGTCCCGGACCGTAAGCGGACTAAAGTCCCGCGCCCGGACCGCCGATAAGAGATCTGTGTCCAATCCCGCACCGGACGGGGGTGAACCAGCCTCTTCTGGCCGCTGGTTCGCCCGGCGAGAAACGGCCCTGATCGCAGGCTTGGTGCCCCTCCTGCTCGCCTCGTTGGGCTGCTATATGCATCTGCGCGCGGTAAGTGCACTCCGCGGGCCTTTTCGGATCGGCTATTTCCAGTCCGGCATGGAGCATTTCCGCGGCCCGGACGGCCAGCCGCATGGCGTGGTGGTGGATATTCTCAATGAAGCCGCGCGGCGTTGCGGAATGACGCTCCAGTGGGTTTACTCGCCCGATGGGACGGACGCCGCTGTCGAAGCCGGGCGTGTGGACCTTTGGCCCAATGTCGGCGATATCCTGGAACGGCGCGGCCACATTTACATCTCGCAGGGCTGGAACATGGTCCGGTACGAACTGTTGTCGCGTCGCGACAAGCCGGTCGTCTGGACACCCGCATTGAAAGGGGTAACCATTGCCCGCGGAACGGTGAATATCGAGATCTGGTTCAGCCGCCGCCTCTTTCCGCAGGCCCGTTTTCTCGATCCGCCGCCGGGGTCCCAGCGGAACTCGGAGTCGCCGGAATTGTTCGCGGCCGTCTGCTCCGGGCGGGCGGATGCCGCCATTGTTGCCGGGTATCTGCCTCCGCAGTACCGGCCCGCCGAATGCGCCGGACTCCCCTTGCGGATCGCCGAGCTTCCCGATTCCATGGTTATGTTCGGCGTCGGCGCAAGCTATCGCCGCCCGTGGGCCATTCCGGCGGCCGACGCCTTGCGCCGCCAGGTAGGGGCCATGGCCGGCGACGGCACCTTGAACAGCCTGGCGTATCAGTGGGGTTTCCGCTCTCTCACCGAAATCAATACCGTTTTCTATATGGTGGACGCGCAGACCGCTTCGCGCCGCCTGGCTTATGCTACGGTCGTAGCCGGAGTCGCGTTTGGATTGCTCCTCTGGCTCACGCTGCGGCTTCGCATCGCGCGCCGGGAGGCCGAGAAATCGCGCCATTCGGCCGAATGCGCACGGCGCGCCGCCGAGAGCGCCAACCGCGCCAAAAGCGAGTTTCTGGCCAACATGAGCCACGAGATCCGCACTCCCCTCAACGGCGTAATGGGAATGACCGAGCTTGCTCTGAATACGTCGCTCAACGACGAACAGCGGGATTTGCTCTCCACCGCCCATTCTTCCGCCCAAGGCCTGCTCTCCACCATCAACGATATTCTCGATTTCTCCAAGATCGACGCCGGCAAAATGGATTTCGAGAGCGTGCCGGTCGACCTGCGCCTCGCCGCCGAGTCTTGCGCCAATTTCTTCGCCCTGGCGGCGCATCGCAAAGCCATCGAACTGTCGTTGGAGATCTCGCCCGAATGTCCCGCCGGTTTTTATGGCGACCCTACCAGAATCCGCCAGGTGTTGACCAACCTTCTGGGGAATGCCATTAAATTCACCGAACAGGGCGAAGTGGTTTTGCGAGTGGGTCTCTCGCTCCAGGCCGGTCGGCCCGCATTGCAGTTCTCGGTCTGCGATACAGGCATTGGCATTCCGGCGGACAAAAGCACGGCTATCTTCGCGGCATTTTCGCAAGCCGATGCTTCCACCACCCGCCGCCACGGAGGCACCGGGCTGGGATTGGCTATCTGCTCCCGCCTGCTGGATCTGATGGGCGGCAAAATCTGGCTGGAGAGCGAACCCGGGCGCGGCAGCACCTTCTTCTTCAGTCTTCCTTTATTGGCGGCGGAATTGCCCCCGAATCAGAACCTGGTGCCCGATCTGCGCCACCTTGCAGGCACGCGTGTGCTGGTGGTGGACGACAATCGGACGAACCGCGGGATTCTGGAGCAAACGCTGGCGGAACGGGGGCTGCTGCCGGACGGCACGGCCGGCGGTGAGGAGGCCTTGGCCGCCCTGGCCCGGGCGGCCGCGGAGAATGCTCCCTACAAACTGGCTCTGGTCGACTATCGGATGCCCGAAATGGATGGGTTTGAGCTGGCACGGAGAATTCGTTCGAGGGCGGATTTCTCCGGCTGCTTGATCCTGATGTTGACCTCCGACGATTGCCATCTCACCGTTCCGCGCTGCCGCGCCATGGGAATCGAAGCCTACCTGATGAAACCCATCAAGCAGGTGGCGCTGGGCCAAACCATCCTTTCGCTGCTGGGCGCCGGCCCGTCGGAAAGTGCGAATGGCAATCCGCCCGCTAACGGCCTGGCCCCGCTGGCCGAGGGGCTGCTCGCATGCGATCGGTCGCCGGGCGGCCGCATCTTACGCATCCTCCTGGCGGAAGACAACCCTGTGAACCAGAAAGTGGCGCTGGCCCTGCTGGCGCGCCAGGGACACGAGGTCACCCTGGCGTGCGACGGCATCGAGGCCGTGGCTCGTTTCCGGCAGAGCCCTTTCGATGCGGTGCTGATGGACATCCAAATGCCCGGCATGGACGGATACGAAGCCACCGCGGCCATTCGTGCCGTGGAGGCCGGCCGCGGCTCGCATACGCCCATCGTCGCCCTGACAGCGCACGCCATGAAGGGCGATGCGGAACGCTGCCGGGCGACGGGAATGGACGGCCACATCGCCAAGCCGATCAAGGCCGCCGATCTGAACCGTGTCATCGCCGAGATAGCCGGAAACCAGCCCGGGTGTGCCCCTACCACCCGCGTTTGATTGCTCCCGCCGGTGAAATGATGGGTTTGGGTGGCGGCGGCACTGGGAAAAGGGCTGGATTCACGCGGATCCAGACCGTGTCAGGCTGAGAGGCAATTTCTCGCGGCGTGATGCCTCCACCGGAGGCGGCGCAGCCGGTGTGTGACCCGCGATCGAAGGTCACATAGACTGTTTATCCGCTCATTCCAGTCTCGATGCAATCTTCTCAATCGTTATGGAACCAGGTGGGGGGTATTGAATTCGCGATTTCATGGCCGGCTGCCAAAACACCGTGCAGTCGCCCGTTTCAAACTTCTGCGAGTAGACGCCCCACTCTTTGAGATTGGAAACCTGGTCGTCATCGTCGCAGATGGCCGCGGAAGCGAAACGGCCGGCTTTGATCTGCCGATCCAGTTCGGCGCGCGGAACAATGCGCAGCAGCGCGTTGCGTTGTTTGCCGAGGTCCAGCTTATGCGCGAAATCGAATTCCATGCCGTAGGGGACCTGGCGGCCGGTCAGAAAATAGAGCGGCTCCTGCGTCATCACCTGCGCGTTAGCCGGCGTAACCTGGTTCACCTTCTGCGCCGCCTTCGTCAGAACCTGCCACGATTCGGAATCGCGGCCCTGGAAGATTCCCCGGCCCAGTGTCACCAGCATAAAGCAACAGAGCACGGCGGCCGCGCGTTCCGGCCTGCCGGCCGGATTCACGCGCAAAACCAATCGATAAAAGCCGGCGCACGCCAGCAGGGCCAGAAACGGCACTCCAAAAATGAAATATTGCGCGAACGTGGGATGCGCCAGAATGTTCTGCGCGCCCACTGCGAGCACGAGCCAGGCCGCCAGGTTGAATTCCGCTCGCCGCTCCGCGGCCCATTTGCCCTTGCGCACGGAAAGCCATCCGGCCGCGGCGAGGCCAAACAGGATCAGCTCCTGGGTGTCCTGAACCCAATAGCTGAGTACATCGATATCGTGGACGGTGGCGCCGGCCCAATCCACGCGGCGATAGACCGCGTGATACTGCACCAGGTTGAACCACACCTGCTGCGGTCCCTCGGCCAGCAGGCGCAGCACAGGCAAGGCCGGCACCAGCGCGCCGGCCGCAAATGCAACCGCTTTGCTCCAGCGCGTACCGCTCTGGTCGTAGAACCAGAGCCAAACCAGCATTGCGGGAACTATAGCGGCGGTGAGCAGCGACGCCGCGGCGGCGGCGCCCGCCAGGGCTCCGGCCAGCGCCGCTAGCCAGAGGTCCCGCCGCTCGCGTGCCGCCACCGCCACCCGAAACGCCGCCACCACCATCAGCAGGCAGAAAGCATAGGCTTGCGCGATGGCGCCGAAGTTAAACGTCAGGGTGAGCAAACCGAACAGCGCCGCCATGCTGAGCGCCGCCGCCGGCTGGAACTCGGCCACCGGAAAACGCTTCCACTGGTAGCGCCCCATCAACAGTACGGCAGCCCATGTCTCGCAGGCCGCCAGTACGTGCGCCAGCCGCCAGCTTGGATGGAACAGGCGAAACCACGCAGCAGTCCAATAGGCGTTCAGCGGCGCCTGCGCGAAGATAAAGTCCAGGTAAGGACGCTTGCCCGTGCTGATGAACTGCGCCGCCAGTAGGTGGAATCCTTCGTCCCAATGAAATGCCAGCGTCTGGGAATAAACCAGGAGCGCGGCAAGCAAAAAACCGAACACGCCCAGTTGTAAATTTCGCAGCTTCAAACCGGAGTATAGCAACGCGCCGCGGCATCCCGGTGACGGGAACTTTGGCCGCTGGTTTCCGTCAAATTTGCTAACCCGCGGCGTTTTGACGCGTCTTGGGATGCATCACGTCCGGCCACGCCGGGAGGGAACAATGCCGAATCTGCGCTTCTTGTGGCTTTTGCCGCTCCTGGCCGCCGCCGCGCCGGCACAACCGCCGGGCGGCAATGTCCGAGGTGTGGTTTCTGACAATTCGGGCGCCGTGATTCCGGGAGCCGCGGTGCAGTTGAGCGGACCCGCCGGTCCCAAGGCCGCGGTCGCGCAAAGCGATGGCAGCTACAGCTTCGCCGGCCTTCCGGCGGGCGAGTACACCCTCAAGGTGGCTTTTCCCGGATTTGTACCCTTCGAAAGAGCCATTGCGGTGGAAGAGGCCAAGACGCTGCAGGTCCCAATACAGCTGGTGGTCGGCGCGGAAAAGCAAACGGTAACGGTGAAGGGCGAACCCGGTCCGTCCGTGAGCGTCGAGCCCGATCAGAATGCCACCGCCATCGTGATCAAGGGCACCGGCCTCGATGCCCTGCCCGACGACCCGGACGATTTGCAGGATATGCTCAACACCCTGGCCGGACCGGCTGCCGGTCCCTCCGGAGGGCAGATTTACGTGGATGGTTTCAGCGGCGGCCAACTTCCACCGAAAGCTTCCATCCGTGAGATCCGCATCAACCAGAACCCGTTCTCGGCGGAATACGACCGGCTTGGCTTCGGCCGCATCGAGATTCTCACTAAGCCCGGCAGCGACAAGTTCCGCGGCGGCTTCGGCCTCAACGACAGCGACGCCTTTTTCAATTCGCGCAACCCATACGCCACCAACAAGGCCGATTACGTCAACCGTTTCATCAACGGCAATCTCAGCGGCCCGCTAGGCCATCGCGCGTCGTTCTTCTTCAATTTCTTCCAGCAGACCATCAATACCGACGCCCTCATCAACGCCGTAACGCTGGATGCCGCGCTCAATCCCCTGGCGGTGCAAAAGACTGTAACCACGCCGCGCAACCGTTATAACTTCGGGCCGCGCGTGGATTTTCAGTTAAGTAAGAACAATACCCTCACGGTGCGCTTGCAGGCTCTCACGGGCAGCAGCGACAACCAGGGCATTGGCCAATATAGCCTGGTCTCGCGCGCCTATAACACCGCCAACAATTACCAGGTTCTGCAAACCACCCTGACTACCATATTCGGTCCGACCGTGGTCAATGACCTCCGCTTCGAATTTGTCCGCAGCATCATCAACAATTACGGTGACAATTCCGTCCCCGCCATCAATGTTACGGCCTCGTTCAACAGCGGCGGAGCGCAGGTAGGGCGCGGTTACACCCTGACGCACCATTACGAGCTGCAGAACAACACCTCCATCGGACACGCCCGGCACACCTTCCGGCTCGGCCTGCGCGCGCGGCGCGACACCCTCGATGACAGCTCGCCGAATAATTTCGGCGGCACCTTCACCTTCTTCGGCGCGGCCGGCGTTCCCGTGCTCGACGCCAACAACCAGGTGGTGACCCAGCCTGGAAAAGCAGTTGCCCTGGCGCACCAGCCTGGCGGCTTCTTACATCGGTTTTCACTCTGAGCACCTGATTCGCACCGTCAATATCAACAGCCCCCTGCTTGGAACTTACAATCCCGACGGCCCCACCAGCGGCTTTCGGCCATATGGCAATGCGGCTGGCAACATCTTTCAATACGAGTCGGACGGCATCAGCAACTTCAATGAGTTTATTACCACGGCAAATACGCAGTTCAGCCGCAAGGTTTCGCTGAATCTGGCGTATGGGCGGATCAAGGTCGATAGCGACGTAGACGGCATGGGCATGCCATCCAACCCGTACAACTTCAAGGCCGACTATGGCACCTCGACGCTGGAGCGCAAAAACATCGCCCAGGTCATGGGTTCGATTCTGGCGCCTTTCGGCATCCGCCTGAACCCGCTGGTAGTCATCTTCGGCGGCATGCCCTACGATTTGACAATCGGCCGCGACCTGAACGGCGACACCATCGCCAACGACCGGCCGGCATTCGCCACCGATCTTTCCCGGCCGAGCGTAGTGTTCACGCCTTTCGGGGCCTTCGATACCAACCCCATGTCTGGACAGCGGATCGTGCCGCGCGACTACCTGGTGGGCAATGCCATGTGGAACGTCAACTGCCGTATCGGCCGCACGTTCGCCTTCGGCACGGCCAAGAAGGGTGCCCAGGGTGTCGCCGCAACCGACCAGGGCTTCCAGGCTCCCTCGGCATCCCTGGGCGCGAGGCCGCGCCAGCAAACCGGCGGCGAAAAGCGCTTCAGCCTTAACCTCAATCTGTTCGTGAATAACGTCTTCAATCACCTGAACCGCGGCGGCTGGGTAGGCGATCTCTCCTCTCCCCTGTTCGGCCAATCCACCGCCATTTACCTGCAGCGGGAAACGTCCAACGACCGCACCTTACAGTTCGGCACGCAGTTAAGTTTTTGACCGCTCCCTGACGGTCGCGGCTCTGAAATGGGCCTTGTTCAGGGCCGCGACCGTTAGGGAGCGGGTGCTCCAACACGAGACTAAGTTTACGAAACGGTGTACTAAGTTACCCCATATACATTACGTGCACATAAGTTCCCAGCCTGGCGTTATAGGCCAGATACCAGCCGGGATCGTCGGGGTCCTCGTAGATCACGATGGGATCGGAAGTCCAGATCCAGTCCGCCACGTAAGGGTAATCGAATGGGGCAACGCTAAAGTAGGCGCCGTTAAACCAGAAGCGTCCCGGTCCGCCGCCTTGCAGGTGGAAGACATGACCGGGTCCGAAGCCGAGTGTAAATCGGCCGTGTTCGAACGGATGATCCAGGTGGAACCGGGCGCCTCCGCGGTCTTCATGACCGACCCACTCGCCGTTCGAGTGCACGTGGGGAGCATTGGGGTGTCCCGGCACATCGCGGAAGTCCCGCTGGGGTGGTTCCTTAGCCCGTTCGGCGCCGTGCTCCTGCGGCGGAGCCGCCCGCCCGGCTTGCGGAGCGGAATGTGGAGCGGCATGCGATGGCTGCGGCCCGTGCGGGGGAATGTACCCGCCGCCAACCCGGCCGCCGCGTTGTTCCTGTTCGTGGCCGCGCTCGTGTTCCTGGCCGTACGCGGGAATCAGCAGCGCCAGGGCCAATGCCATTCCAAACCCGATCGACATCTTCATACTCACCCTCCTCGGATGGGTCGAGCAACCGGGCTGCCAGCGCGAGCGGATTCACAGTCCTATAAGATGGTTCCCAGGGAGGAGAAATGGGGCAGGAAGGCACACGCACCTGCGTGCGCATCGAGCGCAACGCGCATTACCAGGGAAAGCAGGGCCTCGACTATCTTGCCGGTGTATGTGCCGAGACAACCGGATCGAAAGGGCTCTGCCTGCACACCGTGACCATTCCGCCCCTGGCGCGTGCCCGGCCTCACCTCCACGAAAATCATGAAAGCGCGGTCTACGTTCTCTCCGGCGAAGCCGGTATGTGGTACGGCGACGGACTGCGCGAACACGTGTGGCTGCGTGCCGGAGATTTCCTGTATATCCCGGCCAACACCCCGCACCTGCCGTACAACCCCAGCGAATCCGAGCCCTGCGTGGGGCTGATTGCGCGTACCGACCCCAACGAACAGGAAAGCGTCACTTTGCTGGACTTGGCAGATCCGGGAATCGCAGCGCGATAAGGGACTTTCCCACCATCCCTGGGTGATTTGCCCCAGAATTCCCAGACGATCGCCCCACGCTTGTCGAATTTTTATACGTCAACTGCGTTATTTATAGTAAAAGGTCCTTTGGTATCATATTTGCTTACCTTACCTGCGAGTTTTCACGCGCTCAGAGGAGGTTGGTAGTGCGCCGCATACTTCGGGACTGGGCCCACCTTATCCGCCCCGCGCTGATCCTCGTGGCCGGAATGGCGCTGTTCCTCGTAGTCCGGGCCGCGGTGGTGCCCCAAGAGTTTGGAAAGTATGGCCATTATCGGCCGGGCGCGCTGGAGCTGGTTCGCCAGCGCCCCATCGGCTATGCCGGCCAGGACACGTGTGTCATGTGCCATGACGATGAAGCCAAGGCGCGGGCGTCGGGCAAACATGCCGGGGTGCATTGTGAAGCCTGCCATGGACCGCTGGCTCAGCATGCCGAAGACCCCTCGGCGCACGTTCCGCAGTTGCCCGACGTGGCCAACCTCTGCCGCCGCTGCCACGAAAAGGACGCCGCCAAACCCGCCGGCTTTCCGCAGGTGGTGACGGCCGAACACTCCGGCGGCGCGCTCTGCAACACCTGTCATCAGCCCCACAATCCGCACCTGTGAGCAAGGAGAGACACATGGATATCAGCCGGCGCGATCTTTTCCAGGTAGGCGGCAAATTGCTGATAGTGGCCTCGGTGGGCGCAACCCTCGACCAGATCATCGGCGCCGCCCCGCCCAGCGAGGCCTACAAAATGGCCGACCACTGGTGGGGCATGCTCATCGATATCGACAAGTGCATCGGCTGCGGCAATTGCGTGCGCGCCTGCGCCAACGAAAACCACGTCCCTCAGGGCTACTTTCGCACCTGGGTGGAACGCTATCAGATTGCGGAGACCGGGCAGCCGCGCGTGGATTCGCCCAACGGCGCCATCGACGGTTTTCCGGCCGACACCCGCGACGGCGTGAAGAGCTTCTTCGTCCCCAAGCTCTGCAACCAGTGCGCGGATTCCCCCTGCGTGCAGGTCTGCCCCGTGGGCGCCACATTCGTGAGCCCGGACGGGGTGGTGCTGGTGGATCAAAGTTACTGCCTGGGCTGCCGTTACTGTGTGCAGGCCTGTCCCTACGGCTGCCGCTACCTGCATCCGCAAACGGACACGGTGGATAAGTGCACGTTGTGCTACCACCGCATCACCCAGGGGCTAACCACGGCGTGCTGCGAGAATTGCCCCACGGGCGCGCGGCAATTGGTGGATTTCAAAAATCCCCAGGACCCGGTGCACGAGTTTTTGCGCCATAACAAGGTGCAGGTGTTGAAGCCGTATATGGCCACCCAAGCCAAGGTCTATTACAAAGACCTTGACGGCGCGGTGCGATAAGGAGCGAGGCAATGATTCCCGGTGTTGACGGTTTCATGTATCCGAACGAAGTGGAGCTGCAATGGAGCGTGCTGATCGTGCTCTACCCCTACATCACGGGACTGGTGGCGGGTGCCTTCATCCTGGCTTCTCTGGAGCGCGTGTTCAAAGTGGAGGCCGTGCGGCCCACTTACCGGCTGGCGCTGCTCACTGCGCTCTCGTTCCTGCTGGTGGCGCCTTTGCCATTGCAGCTTCACCTCGGCCACCCCGAGCGGTCGCTGGAAATGTACCTCACGCCCCACACCTCTTCGGCCATGGCCATGTTCGGTTTCGTTTATCTGTGGTATCTCACAGTGGTGCTGCTGGTGGAAATCTGGCTGGAGTACCGCGCGGAAATCGTGCGGCTCGCCCAAACCAGCACTGGCTGGCAGCGGCTGGTCTACCGCGCCCTCACACTCGGATCTTACAACGTCAGCGCGGAGGCCCTGCGCATCGACGATAAGGTTGGGTATGCCGTCACCGTCATCGGAATTCCTTCCGCCTTCCTGCTGCACGGCTATGTCGGCTTCATTTTCGGATCGGTGAAAGCCAACCCGTGGTGGTCCACGCCACTGATGCCCATCGTGTTTTTGTTCTCCGCCATGGTTTCGGGAATCGCCGCCGTGATGGTGCTGTACGTCGTGGCGATGAAACTGCGGCGCACCGCCATCGACATGCGCTGCCTGGACACCATCGCGCGCTATCTCTTCTACACCTTCATCATCGACTTCACGCTGGAAATGCTCGACCTGATTCATCGCACCTACGAAGCCGACGAATCCTTCCGCAGCCTGGATTTCATGGTGCACACGCGCTTGTGGGGATCGCAAGTGATCCTGCAAATCTTCCTGGGCACGCTGGTTCCGCTGCTGCTTCTGGCGGCCACGCAGTTACGGCGGTTCAGCGAGGCGCGCCGCCGCATCATGTACATGACGGCCGGCTGCCTCACGTTGATCGGTATCTTCGCCATGCGCTGGAACGTGGTGATCGGCGGTCAGCTGTTTTCGAAGAGCTTCCTGGGGTATACGTCGTACAAGATGGCCTTCGCTACACGCGAAGGCTTGCTGCCGGCCATCGCTTTGATGCTGCTGCCGTTTGTGATTTTCCTGGTGCTCATCAAGCTGCTGCCGCCGTGGACGGAAGAGAAGGCAACCGAAGCCTGAGGAGGTTGCCGTGTCGCAACCGGATTGGGAAACGCTTCAAGGCGAAATTCGCGATCTGGCCCGGCGGGTAGCGGAGTTGGAGCGCTACACCGGGATAGCGGATCGGGTTGCCGCGCAGACCTCCCCGGCGGCTCTTCCGGCATCCGCAGCCGGGTCGCCGCTGGCGGAAACCGCCGTGCTCGTCGCCATCGTGGGGCGGGCGCTGCTTGGTCTGGCGGGCGCGTACCTTCTGCGCGCGCTCACCGAAGGCGGCACACTCTCGGTGAAAGTAGGAATCGCGGCCGGCATCGCCTATGCGATTGCCTGGCAGGCATGGGCCGCGCGTACGCCCGCCGGGCGGCGCCTGGAAGCCGCCATCCACAGCCTCACCGCGGCCCTGGTGCTTTCACCGTTGCTGTGGGAAGCCACGCTGCATTTCCACGTCATCGGCACCTGGACCGCCGCGGCGGTTCTGCTGCTCTTCATCGTTTCCGGCATGGCGGTGGCGTGGCGCAAAAGCCTCGTGACCGTTTCCACCATCGCCACACTGGCGGGCTTGGGCACGGCAGCAGGCCTGCTGATCTCCACTCACGATGTCCTTCCGTTCACTTTCCTTTTTCTCGCCGTGGCCGAAGCAGTGGAGATCTCCGCCTGCCTGGAGCACTGGCTGAGCGAGCGCTGGCTGGCGGCCGCCGCGGCCGACCTTTCGGTGCTGCTGGCCACGTGGCTGGTCACCAACCCGCGCGGGCTGCCCGAAGCATATGCACCCATCCCACACACCTGGCTGCTGGCCGCACAGGTGGCGCTGCTGGCCATTTATCTTTCCAGCACCATCGTGCGCACGCTGTTCTGCGGATTCACCTTCACCGCTTTTGAAATGATGCAATGCGCGGCGGCCTTTGCCATCAGTGTGAGCGGCGGGATACGGCTTTCGAGCGCCGATCACCGTGCCGCGCCGGCCATGGCCCTGCTCATGCTCTGCTGCGCGGCCGCCTGCTACCTGGTGTCTTTCGTGCTGCTGGAGCGCCGCGGCGCGCGCGGCCGCAATTTCCACGCCTATGCCATTTTCGGCATGCTGCTGGCGCTGGTGGGCAGCCGGATTTTGTTTTCCGGCAGCGCCGCGGCGGGACTTTGGGCGGGGCTGGCGATCGGCTGCCTGGTGGCCGGCGGACTTTTCCATAGTGCGACGCTGGAGTTCCACGGCTGTGCTTACCTGCTGCTGGCGCTGGTCTCGATGGGAGCGTTCCGATTGGCCGCGTCCCTTCTGCTGGGAACAGCCGCGTGGCCGCTCGATAACGCTGCCGTGTTGTGGTGGGGCGCCGCGATTGCGGCCCTCGGCTACGCCCTCGGCAACCGGTTTGCACCGGCCGGGGGAAAGCCGTGGACCGTCTTGGCCTTCCGCCTGGCCCTGGCGGCAGCTTGCTTCTGGATGTTTGCCGGAATCCTGGCCGGCTGGCTGACCGGCGTATATCATTGGTGGTTTGGCGCCGGCGCCAGCCATGCCTATTGCGCAACCCTGCGAACCGCCGTACTGGCGCTCACAGGGTTGGCGCTGGCATGGTGCGGAGCGCGCTGGAACCGGCCCGAAATGTCGCGGCTGATTTATCCGTTCCTGCTATTGGGCGCTTACCGCCTGGCCGCCGAAGACCTGCACCAAGACCGCAAAGCGGCGCTCTTTCTTTCGCTGCTGGTTTATGGCGCAGTGCTGACCGCCATACCGAAGCTCAGAAAACCGTACGCCGGACCTTCCTAAGCCCTGCCGCGCACGCCGTTGACGATGCGCTCGATGCCAGCCGGATTCCCGTCGCGCAATTCTAACGGCAGCAGATCGCCAGGAGCGTCCTGGAAGCACACGGCGCGCGCCCACCGATCGATCGCCCGGCCGCCCACTGAGGTACTGCGGCCATCGGAAGTGGAAGGATAAGGGCCGCCGTGAACCATGGCGTGGCAGACTTCCACGCCGGTGGGATAGCCCTGGTAAACGAGGCGCCCGACGCGCGTTTCCAGCACAGCCGCCAGTTGCCGCGCGGCCTCTTCATCCCCCGCCGCCATGTGAATGGTAGCGGTGAGATTCGGCTCCATGGATCGCGCCAGCGCGAGCATTTCGTCCAGATTGTGCGAGCGCACCAGGATGGACTCCGGTCCGAAGATCTCTTCCGCCAACTCGGGTGACGCCAGGAAGGTGGAGGCATCGGTTTCAAAAAGAGCGGGCGTCACGGCGCTGTGGCCATTGCCCCGCGCCTCGGCGCCCCCCGCCAGGCAGCGTACGCGGGCATCCTTGGCACGATGTTCCACGCCCCAGCAGTAGGCTCCGAAAATATTGTCGTTGAGCATCGACGCCGCAGCCGTGGCACGCAGCTTCTCCGCCAGCGCGGAAGCCATTTGATCGCCCGCCGCACCGTCCGGCGTCACGATCACTCCCGGATTGGTGCAGAACTGGCCCACCCCGAGGGTGACGGAGCCGTGCAGGCCGGCAGCGATCTGCGGACCGCGTTCGGCCAGCGCGTGCGGCAGAACGAACACCGGGTTGATGCTGCTCATCTCGGCGTAAAACGGAATCGGCTCCGGCCGCCGCCGTGCGGTTTCGAGCAGTTCCAGCCCGCCTTTGCGCGAACCGGTGAATCCGCCGCCGCGAATCAGTGGATGGGAAATCAAGCCGTGCCCGATGGTCGCTCCCGCGCCGTAGAGCAGCGAAAAGATGCCGTCCGGCATGGCCATTTTGGCAGCGGCCTGCTGGATGGCGATACCCACCATTTCGGCGGTGCCGGGATGGGAATGGTGCGCCTTCACCAGCACCGGGCAGCCGGCAGCCAGCGCCGAAGCCGTGTCTCCGCCGGCCACGGAAAACGCGAGGGGAAAGTTGCTGGCGCAGAAAACCGCCACCGGCCCGATGGGCCGAAGCATGGAGCGCATGTCAGGCTTGGGCGCCGGCTTGCGCTCCGGTTCGGCCGTGTCGATGCGCGCATCCACCCACGAACCTTCTTCCACAATTGCGGCGAAGAAGCGCAGTTGGAAGCACGTGCGGCCGCGCTCGCCGCGGACGCGGGCTTCCGGCAGCGCCGATTCCGCCATTACACGCTCGACGAGAGGATCGCCCAGCGCCTCGATCTGCGCGGCGATCTCGCGCAGGAAGGCCGCTTTCCGCTGCCGTTCCATTTCACGATAGACGGGAAACGCCGCCGCAGCGAGCGTGGCAGCGCGCTCCAGATCGCCGTTTCCAGCCGAATGGTAGACCGGCTCCAGCGGCTCGCCGGTGCTCGCCTTTACGCCCTGAAACGTTTTGCCTCCGCGCGCGGCGCGTGTCCGGCCGATAATCGAAGTCCCGAGAAGTTCCGTGCTGACAAGCTGCATGCAGACAGTTTCGCACGGTCCGAGCCCCGTGTCGCACGGCGGCTCCGCGTTCTGATAACATTCCCCTAACCGCTATGCAACCAGCAGCTAAAGCTTCCTTTGTACTTCTTCTCTCCGCCCTCGCCGGTTTTTCGGCCGAGGTTTACCGGAAACCGCCCAAGGCCGTCCTCGACGTGCTCAATGCGCCCAGCACGCCCGTGCTCTCGGTCAGCCCGACAGGTGCTTACGCGCTCTCCGGCCAGCCTGTGCGCTATCCGCCGATCGCCGAGTTGTCACAAAGAATGCTGCGCCTTGCGGGCCTGCGCATCAATCCGCAGACCAACGGGCTGCACAACGTGACGTTCGACAGCAAGCTGGTGCTGTGGAAGCTCGCCACGGGCGCACAGATTCGGGTGGAGCTGCCGCCCAACGCCAAGCTGGGCGCGGAACGCTGGAGCCCGGATGGAAGCCACTTCGCGTTCACCAACACCACCAGTGCGGGCATTGACCTGTACGTTGGCGAAACGGCCACGGGAGGAACGCATAAAGTGGAAGGCATCCAGATCAACGCCGTAATGGGTGGGCGGGGCGGACCGCCCGTGGCCGGACGAGGCGGCAGAGGAGGAGGAGGCGGACCCGTGCAGTGGATGCCCGACGCCAAAACCCTGCTGGTGACCATGAAGCCCAACCGCGGAGCGGAGCCGGCCGAGCCCGCCGTCCCCACCGGTCCGCACGTGCAGGAGAGCCTGGGAGGCGCCGCCCCGGTAGTGACGCACGAGGACATGCTGCAGAACCCGCACGATGAGGACCTGTTCGCGTACTATGCCACAGCCCAACTCGCTACTGTGGACGCCGCTACGGGAAAGTCAACACCGGTCGGCAAGCCGGGCATCATTTCTTCCGCGCGAGTTTCTCCCAATGGCAAATACCTGCTGGTGACCACGATTCACAAGCCGTTTTCCTATCTTCACCCAGCGAACGAATTTCCCAAGGAGATCGAGATTTGGGACATGACCGGCAGAGTGGTGCGCAAAGTGGCCAGCCTGCCGCTGGAAGACCGCGTTCCCATCAACGGCGTGCCCACCGGCCCGCGGGTTGTGGAGTGGCGGCCCAGCGAGCCCGCAACGCTCATCTGGGCGGAAGCGCTGGATGGCGGCGACCTGCGAAAGCCGGCGCCGTTCCGCGACAAAATTGTGGCGTTGAAAGCCCCCTTCAACGGAGAGCCGAGCGAAATATTCAAGACGGAGCAGCGTTTCTCCGGCATTCAAATGGCGGGCAAAGGCGGTATGGCGCTGGTGGAGGATTTCGACCGGCGCGCGCGGCGTGTGCGCACTTTCCAGATCAACCTGGACAAGCCCGGCGAGGAAGCCAAGTTGATCTGGAGCCGCAACAATCAGGACCGCTATCACGATCCCGGGCGGCCCATGGAAAAGGCGATGCCGAATGGCAGCATGGCGATTTTGCAGGATGGCGACAACGTTTTCCTGGAAGGCGTGGGCGCCTCCCCCACCGGCGACCATCCGTTCGTCAACCGCTTCGACCTGGCAACCCAACAGACCGAGCC
>Ga0335081_10009290_pt1 | contig 15817 bp, 19 predicted proteins | sample Lox_Sample_35_FD_206713 | JGI IMG/M metagenome (GOLD analysis project Ga0335081, IMG submission 206713) | Soil microbial communities from Loxahatchee National Wildlife Refuge, Florida, United States - Lox_Sample_3.5 | ecosystem: Environmental > Terrestrial > Soil > Wetlands | place: USA... | reverse complement strand
ATTTTCCAGCTCTGGTCGGGCCTGCTAAAGACCACCTGCTCCACCTTGTAGAACTGGTGCACACGGAATATGCCCTTCGTGTCCTTCCCGTGGGCACCCGCCTCCACCCTGAAGCAGGGGCTGAAGCCGCAGTACCTCAGCGGCAGTCTTGAAGCGTCCAGTATTTCGTCCATGTGCATAGAGACGAGGGGGTGCTCCGAAGTGGCTATCAGATGCAGGTCCTCCCCCTCGATCTTGTAGATGACGGGTCCGAAGTCCTCCAGATTGACCACCCCTTCGTAGGACTTCCGGTTGAGCATCAACGGGGGCTCGACCGCCGTGTACCCCTTGGCCCGCAGGAAGTCAAGGGCGAACTGCATTATGGCGTGCTCGAGCTTGACTGCGTCCCCCTTCATGAAGAAGAAACGGGCCCCAGCCACCTTCGCGCCTCTTTCCATGTCGACCATGTCCAGGTCGGTGAGCAGGTCGATGTGGTCCTTGGGCTCGAAGCCGAAATCGGGGTGTTTCCCCCATGTCCTGACGGTCACGCTCTCCGTCTCGTCCTTTCCCGTGGGGACGCTCTCGTGAAGCATGTTGGGAATGCTCATGAGAGCTCCGTTCAGCTTCGCGCTGGCCTCGGCTGACTTCGCCTCCAGGTCCCTTATCTTCTGGGGGATGTCCTTGACCTCCTCGAGCTTCTCCTTGATGGGCTCTCCCTTCTTTTTCAGGGCCGCCACCTGGGCCGTAAGCTCGTTCTGCCTGTGCCTCAATCTGTCGACCTCCGTCTTGTATTTCCGCCAGTCGGAGTCTGCCTTGGCCGCCTCGCTGACAAGTGGGATCTTGTCGACTGCCCCCCTCCGCTTCAGGCTCGCCACTATGGCGTCGGGGTTCTCGCGCACCAGCTTGACGTCCATCATCTTTGGTCAGTTCCTGTGGACCCGGCCTCCCCTTCGACTTGATAAAAGCCATACCTCCTGAAAGAGCGTGATGTCCCGAAGGATGGCGAGGACTGTGGAGAGTGAGGCAGACAGGGAACTCGACGTGACCTGGAACTCGATCGCTTTGCCTCTGGCCTGCATGGAGAGGAGCATCCCCTGGGGCAGACCCTCGTTGTCTGGGGCAAGCACTGCGGCCAAGCTCCTCCCCTCTCCCGCCCCCGCCAGCAGGACCGTCAGTGCTGCCTGTGCCTTCAAGCGGAGACTCGTTCCAAGACCGCCTTGGAAAAGTGTTCGGCCTTGGCAGCGGGTATCTTGGCGCCAGCGGCCGAGGCGTGACCTCCCCCCACGCCGTCGACCCCTTCGGCGGCTTCGCGCATGATGATCCCAAGGTTGACATCGCCGGTGAAGGCGCCCCCGACCCTTGACGATATCTTCAGGTCTGAATCCCTGCTTTCCGCGCGCCCCACCAGAACCTTGTCTTTGAACTCCGGAGAGGAAGTGAGTATGGAGATGACTGGCCCAAGGAGTCTCTCGTCCACGACGCCCTCCCCCCTGACCAGGACCACGCTCCCGTGCTGCTCCATCCTGGACGGCTCCGAGGTCAGCGCCTCGAGCGCCTTGTTGATGCCTGACCTGTAATCCGCCAGGGTCTTCATTGCGGCTTTCAGGGCCTCCGACCGGTCCCCGAGGCAGATGGAGATTCCTGTGCCCGCCGCCCCCATCCTCCCGCAGGCGTTCAGGAGCGTGCCGAACTCTCTGGCGTCCCTCAGGGGGGTGAATGAATCTTCGAACTGGAAAGTGTAGGTCTCCCCCACCAGACTCGCCATGGCCTCGGTTGCGCCCTCGGCTGCCCCCAGGGTGCTGGCGATGACCTCCGTGAGCTTCATCTTCTCGTCGGGGGTCAGGGATGAAATTGTCCTCCAAGTCCCCCCGTCCTTCAGCGTCATCCCTGCCTGATGGAGGGCGGCCAGGACTGAGTCCTTGCTCCCTGTGAGCCCCTTCAGGAATGGCGTGGAGGTCAGGGCGATGGCTTCATGGATCGGCCTGGTTTCCCTACCAGTGAACATCAGGTCTTTGGTCACTGAAAGGAGACCTCGGGCCTGGGCGTCTTCCATGGCAGCCCTGTTCATTCCCGTGAGCGACCTTCCAGGGCCTGCGTCCTGCCTGTCAGCCAGCGCCCCTACGACAGCGAGGGGGGAGAGGTCGTCGTTCGCAGCATCGAGGACCGACGCGAAGAAGTAGGCCATCGCAGAGGAGCAGGACTCGTTGCCCCCGTCAAACCCGTAACGCCAGGCGTTCACGACCGAGGGGTTCCCCGCGTCCTCTTCCGGAATCTGGTGGTGGTCCAGGACCAGGCATCTCCCCTGGAAGGCAGCCTCGAGCTCCTTCACCAGCGTGGAAGCGAGGTCAGTGAAGATGTAGAAGTCGAAACCCTGGGAGCCGAGTGCGGCGATGGACCTCTGGTCGAGGTCAGGTACAGAGCGCAGCACGGCGTTCGCCCCCTTCCGCATGAGTGCCGCGAACACTATCGAGCCGCTGCAGAGGCCGTCTGCGTCTAGGTGGGTGACGACGAGGATTCTCTTCCCGCTCCTGGCGATTTTCATGACGTCGGGAGCGAGCGACCTGTATCTCGCGAGGAGGCCTTCGAAGTCGGCCATGGTGGCCCGCCTCCGGCCTAGGCCAGCTGAGCGACTACGGCCGTGTACTTGAAGTCGCTCGGCAGGACACCTTTTGCCTTGTAGTATTTCGACAGGCGGTAGATCTTCGCCTCGACTAGCTCAAGGGAATGGACGTTCTTCCTGTCGCTCTTGTGGGACTGAAGGTGCTTCTGCACACGGTGGGCTCGCTCGATGAGGTCCTGAAGATCCTGCGGGACCTTCGGGGCGGCCTTCCCTTCTGAGAGGACCCTGCCCAGGGATTTCCCGACCAGGGGCTTCAGCAGCGGGACGCCGTAGTCGTCTCTGAGAGTCTGCCCTATCCTGCTCGGGGTTACCCCGTCCTTCGCAAGCTTGAGTGCCACCGTCTTGGCCTCGTCCGGGGTGGCCGTGACCCAGTTGGGGGTGCTCCTGCTAGGGGGTCTCGTCTGGTGAGACTTCCCGTGCCTGTGTGAATGAATACGAGCCATACCGGAACCTTTCAGGCGAGTCCTGGGCCTTGGGCTGATAAACGTTACCCGCCAAAAACTCGTTTCACGTGACCCGGGCGTATCTTCCCCTCCTCTCTATGTTCTGGAGCTGTTTCAGGACGGCGTGGGACCGCGCCGGTCCGACGACCGATGCATATCCGTGGTTCAAGACTTCGAGGGCCCTGGCAGACGCGTCTGGGTGTGCCCCGACCAAGGTCTCCTTGATGAGCCTCAGGTCCACCGCGTGGTCCTCGAGTCTCGTAGTCCTTACAGAGAGGCCGAAGTCGATGAAGACGAGCCGCTGGTTTCTCCTAACGACGTTGGCTGTTGTCAGATCGCCGTGCATGATCCCGGATCTGTGCAGCTTCGCGACATCCCGGCCGAACTCGAAGAAGACATCCTCCAGCTGGCCCTCGGAGAGCGACGGCACCAGGTCTTTCACCCGGTCTCCCCTGACGAACTCCATCACCAGGGTGGAAGCTGCTACGTCGACGTTGTAGAGGAAAGGGGACGAGACCCCGGCCTTCTTAGCAAGATGTATCATCTCCGCCTCGCGCACGGTCCTCTGACGGCGAATGGCCTCGTCCAGGACTTTGAGCCTGTAGATTAGCGGTTTCCTGACCTTGAAAACCGCCTCCAGTCCCTGCCAGTCTCCGAGGATCACATCGGCCTCCGCCCCCTTGTAGAGGAGGCGGCCCCGGGAGGGTTCAGTTACGCCAAGGGATGTCGACACGGTCGAGCCTCCAGGACTGCAGAACCTTCGATTCGGCGACTGGAATCTCTATGCCGCACGAGTGGGCGAGCCAGCCTGTCCAGGCTATCTGGGCACCACAGTCCCCGCTGTACTCGAGGGGGGTCATGCTGACTTCAGCAGAATGCCTGGCGGCCATGTCGCCCATCATTCCGTTGAGCCGCCTGTTTGCCGCCACCCCTCCCACAATCATCACCTCCTTCTTCCCTGTGAAGGCAAGGGCCCTCTCCGTGACCTCGGTGACCATCGCGAATGCCGTCTCCTGTATCGAGTAGGAAACATCGGAAAAGGAGCCTCCCCTGTCGAGAAGCACCTTGGACGCGGTCAGGAGCCCTGAGAAAGACACGTCGTTCCCCTTGACTGTGTACGGGAGCCTCAGGTAGTTCGACGAGGCCGCTGCCGCCTCCTCGATGGCCCTGCCGCAGGGGGAGGCGAGCCCGTGGTGCCTGCCGAACTGGTCCAGGAGCTGTCCGAGAGTCAGGTCCAGGGACTCCCCCAGGACGCGCCAGCGCCTCGCGGAGTAGGCCAGAATCATGGTGTGCCCCCCGGAGACCAGGAGTACCACGGGGTCCTCCGAGCCTGTGAGCAGGCAGCCGAGCTCGATGTGCCCCACTGCGTGGTTGACAGGGACGAGCGGGACGCCAAGGGACGAGGCCAGCGTCCTCGCCACCACTCCCCCCACCCTCAGGCAGGGCCCGAGCCCCGGACCCATGGCATAGGCGACTGCGCTGAGGCCGCCCATGGGGACCCCCGAGGTTTCGACCGCGTCAGCGACCACCTTCGGAGCCGTGGCCAGGTGGTTCCGAGACGCCTCGAAGGGATGGATTCCGCTCCCTTCCGGTGGCATGTAAACAGACTTGGAGTTGGACAGTATCTTCCCGTCGGAGGACACCACAGAAACGGAGAAAGTGTGGGCCGTGCTTTCGACCCCGAGGATGTAGCGTCTCATCGTGGCCTACATCTTGCGGGTCTGGCGGTAGAGGTCGCCGAGGAGGTTGACGTAGGGCATCACCTCGACCAAGAAGTCGTCGAACTTGCCCCTTTCGAATGTGGCCTCGTGCTTGGTCCCCACCACGACTATCTTAGCAGCGAGTACGATGCCGCCGCTCCTGTCTGGGTTGGCCTTCAGCTTCGGGAAGTGAAAGAGCGTGCCGTAGCCGACCTTCTTCTTGCCCTTTGTGAAGACAAGGTTGTAGTACATGCTCAGCGTCTTGGTGAACTGGGCGAGCTGCTTCTTCCTGCTCTCGCTCCGCTTGACGTTGTCGAAGTCTTGGGAGGAGAGGGCATCTATCATCTCCCTAAGGAGCTTCATGTCGGAGACCTTGTTGGTGTAGCCTGCATACTCGATGGGCATCTGGTAGACGCTGTTCATGACCGAGTCCCAGTCGTCCAGCACCGCAAATGTGTCGGTGTCCATGTTCATCTCGCGCTTCAGCTCGTCTGAAAGGATGTCCTCGACCGTCAGTTTTCTCGGCAAGGCGGAGGACACTTGGGGCAGGTGTAGTTAATCTTCTCTGTGTGCTCCCCCGAATTCGTTTCCTGTCGTTTTCCGAGGCAGCTCCGGTCGCGTCCTTCTCACGAATGGGGGGCGATCGCCTTATAGTGGAAGGCCTCCCGGCGGGCTCCACGTGAAGAGCGCCATCCAGTCTTTGGACGTGTCTTGCATCCTGCACGCAACGGAAGACGGTGACAAGGTGTCTGCTGCGGTCAGGACGCTCGTAGGGGAAGAAGCTGCCTTGGAGCTGGAGGAGCTGGAGGGACACTTCGGCAACAGCATCAGGAAGTTGAGTCTCCACTTGCACGGCGAGGAGGCCGCGAGGGCGTTCGCTCGCATTGCTGCGAGTATGCCTGACGGACTGAGAAGGTCTGTGGCAAGAGACATCGACGGCCTTGTCGACGATCACTCGTCGCTCTTCCTCAGGTTCGACAAGCAACGGCTGGTCCAAGGCGAAGTGGCCGCCGGGTACGACGACGCGGTCCGACTGAAGGTCAAGCCGCGGGCGTTCCTCATGCACGGGCGAGCGAGGGACTTCTTCCTCGCGCAGATGAAGTTGACCTAGATGCCCAAGCGCTACGTTCTCTTCCTCGCGAGGTCGGATCTGTCCGAGGGGGACGTGCGCAGATTCTCCGAGCTAGTGAGGCGGTGGCACCAGGAAGCGAAGGTCATCGAAGTGAGAGGGAACCCGAGGGCTTTGATTGTGAAGACGTCGAACGAAGCCGCCCCTCGTCTGCGAGATGTCAGGCCCGGGTTCAGGGTAGCCGGGACAGAGCTGGTCGCAGTCCTCACCTCTGGGGCCATCGGTAACCTCAAAAAGCGAGCCTCTGAGCCCGCGGCCAATGGCAAAGTACCTTAGCGACGAATACTTCTCTCAGGTGCTGACGGCGCTCACCCAGGACGCGAAATGGGCGGAGAGCACGAAGAGCCTGAAAACAAGCGTGGCGCTGAACGTCACCGACATTGGCCAGAACTACTTGCTCGGCGTGGACAACGGGACGACCACCCTCCAGAAGGCCGCGGCCGGAGCTGCGGCGGATTTCACCTTCGAGGGGACCTACGAGAGCTGGTGCAAGATAGGGAGGGGGGAGATCGACCTGCAGTCAGCTGTTCTCAAAGGGCAGATGAAGTTCAAAGGCTCCCTTGTGAAGATACTCGCGCTCAGGGACAGGCTCAACCGCGTCGCCGACGTGATGAAGGAAGTCCCGAAGGAGTTCTAGGCTCTCACGAAGACGTAGTAGGGGTTCCCTTCTGCGCTGGTCCGGGGCTCGACCCTCAGCCCGATGCCAGGCTTTGCATCCTCGGGCTTTACCCCCTCCAGCCAGGCCAGGACCTTCACCCCACCTGCAAACTCCCCTATGGCGATGATGTAAGGCTCGACCTTTGCGAAGCTCGGCGGTGTTATCCTGACGTGCGTGAAGGTCACGAGGGTGGCATCCCGGCCGAGATCCACCCACTGAGACTCGCCGCTCATGCACTTCGGGCAGTCTGCCTGGGGAGGGAACGACACCTGGCCGCACTTCGAGCACTTCGTCGTGACAAACTTCCCGTTCTTCAATGACGCCCAGAACTCTCGTGTCTTCGAAATCGGGATCTCGAACCTGAGCGTGATTTCTCGCCTCGAGCGGAGGGAGGGTGGTTCTGACATGACTAGCTCCTCGAGAGGATCGTCACATAGGCGTAGTGCCCCGTGCCCCCAATGTTGTGGACCAGGCCGACGCCTTTCTTGATGGGCGCCTGGCGCTTGCCTGCCTCCCCCCTCAGCTGCTTCGTGATCTCCACGGCCATCGAGACCCCGGTGGCCCCTATGGGGTGACCCTTCGCCTTCAGGCCGCCATCCAGGTTCACCGGTATCTTCCCCCCTATCTCCGTCTGGCCTTCACGGATCATCCTGGCGGCCTCCCCCTTCTTGCAGAAGCCCAGGTCCTCGTAGGCCATGAGCTCTGCGATCGTGAAGCAGTCATGGGCCGTGGCGACATCGATGTCGTCAGGGGAGACCTTCGCCATTGCGTAGGCTTTCCTGGCGGCCCTCACTGCCGCCTCGAGGCCGACGTAGCTCCCCCTGCGGCTCATGTTTGCGCTGTCCGAGGAGTAGCCAACCCCCCTGATCCAGACTGGGGTGTCGGTGAGCTTCTTGGCGACTTCCTCCGAAGCGAGCACCACAGCGGCCGAGCCGTCGGTGAGCGGACAGGCGTCGTAGAGCTTGAGCGGCCAAGCGACTACCTGGGACCCGAGCACCTTCTCCAGCGTTATTTCCTTCTGGAACTGGGCGAGGGGGTTCATGGCGCCGTAGTGGTGGGCCTTGACCGCAACCCTCGCCAGGTCCTCCTGGGTGGTGCCGAACCTGTTCATGTGCGCCACAGCATAGAGGGCGTAGTAGCCTGGGAAGGTCATCCCGTAGTTCTCGAACTCCCAGGTGTAGGAGCCTGCCCTGCCGATGAGCTCCACAGTTGTCGAGCTGTCCACTTCTGTCATCTTCTCGACGCCCACCGCCATGGCGACGTCCCCCTCGCCGCTCAGTATGCTGTTGTAAGCAGATTTCAGGGCCGCGCTGCCGCTGGCGCAGGCAGCCTCCACCCTCATGGTCCCGGCGCCGCTGAGGCCTGCGTACTCGTTGACGACCACCGCTGGGAGGGACTCCTCGGACCAGGAGCCCATGCTGCCAACCACGACGTTGCTGATGTCCTTCCTGTCGACCCCCGAATCGTCGACAGCCTGCTTGATCGACTCGAAGGCGAGCTCGCCTATGTTCACGTCCGTCCTCCTGCCGAACCTGCTGTGTCCTATGCCAACTATTGCAACCCTGGTCATGGCTTCATGGCCCTCCCTCTGACGCAGTTCACCTGTTTTTCAACTCAGTGCGAGGAGGCTTGCTACAGGACCCCCATTTCCTTGGCCACTTCCTTCATTATGACCAGGCGCTGGATGTCGTTAGCCCCTTCGTAGGTTTTGATGATCTGCGAATCCCTCAGCACCCTCTCCACGTTCATGTCCGTGGAAACTCCGTAGGCGCCCATGATCATCATGGCCATGTGGGCGTTCTTTTCCGCCGCCTCCGTTGCTGTGATCTTCGCGATGGACGATGCCTTGATGAAGTCCTTCCCCTTCTTGGTCAGCGTGGCAGCCCAATAGGTGAGCAGCCTCGCCGTGTGGACGGCGGCAGTCATTTCGGCTATCTTGAACTGGACCTGCTGGTAGCTCATGAGGTACTGGTCGAAGGTCTGCCTCTGGGTGGAATAGTTGAGGGCTGCCTCCAGGGCCGCCTGGGCGAGCCCGGTCCCCTGGGCCGCTACGCCCACCCTGCCGTGGTCGTAGGTGTTCAGGGCGATGTTGACCCCTCTTCCGACCTCGCCGAGCACGTTGGCTTCGGGGACTTCGAGGTTTTCGAACATCAGCTCCACTGGCTGGTCACCCCTGAGCCCTATGACGTCTGTGCGCTGCCCGACAGAGAGGCCGGGCATTCCCTTCTCAGCTATGAATGCAGTTACCCCACGATGCCTTTTCCCCGATTCCATGGGGGACGTCCTGGCGAAGATGAGGAAAGTCTCCGCCTTGTCCCCGTTGGTGATGAACATCTTCTTCCCGTTGATGAGATACTTGTCTCCGTTCTTGGTGGCAGTCGTTGTTATGGCTGCCACATCCGACCCCGTCCCTGGCTCGGTCATGGCGTGGGCCGCAATCTTCTCCCCTCGGGCTATGGGAGTAAGATACTTCTTCTTCTGCTCCTCGTTGCCGAAGACGAAGATTGGCGTCGAGACCAAGTAGGTGGCGCCCACCACAGCAGAGAAGGCTGCTGAGAAACGAGCGACCTCCTCCATGGCAATGACGAGGGAAAGGTCGTCTCCTCCGCCGCCGCCGTACTGCTCCGGGAAGGGCACCCCGAAGAGGCCGAGGTCTGCCGCCCTCTTTACAAGGTTCATGTCCATCTGGTTCTCCCTGTCGATCTTCTGGGCGACCGGGCCGAGCTCCTTCTCGGCGAACTCCCTGACTGCCTTCCTGAAGGCCTCCTGCTCTTCCGTGACAGCGATCTCGTAGTCCGCGGAGCTGGGCGTGAGCGTACTCAGTTCAGCCCGCCCCCATTCCAGATTGACCGATTTCCCACAAGCCAGTTACCTCGCGGTTACCACCCTTTCCAATGAGATAACCTTTCTCCCGGCCCAACTATTTGGCTGAATTACGACGCTTGTATGCGAGGTTCTCGCATGGGTTAGGGAGTCGTTCCATCGTCTCCTCATCCCACAAAACGTAAAGCGAACAGCCGGCCGGCTCGGCACTCGGGGACCATGGAGATCAAGAAGGTAGCAGTGATTGGCGCGGGAGACATGGGGCACGGGATAGCCCAGCTCTTCGCTTCGAACGGGTTCAACGTGGTACTTGAGGACAAGTACCCGGAGATGCTGGAGAAGGCGAAGGGGAGGGTGGCCGCAAGTCTCCAGCGATGGGTGGACAGGGGCAAGATAACGAAGGAGCAGGCCGAAGCGACCCTCTCCAGGATCGCCTACACCGGTGACCTTGGCGCCGCAGTCGCGGACGCGGACCTGATCCTGGAGGCGGTTCCCGAGTCCCTGCAGCTGAAGAAGGCCGTTCTGGGCGAGGCCGCAGCCCACGCCCCGGAAAGCGCCATATTCGCTTCGAATACGTCGAACATCAGGATCTCCGACCTTGCCACGGCCCTCCCCAGGCCTGAGAACGTTGTGGGGATGCACTTTTTCAACCCGCCTACCGCGATGAAACTCGTCGAAGTCATCCCGGGCGAGAAGACCGACCCGGCGGTGGTCGACGAGATCGCAGGCGTCAGCGCGAAGATAGGGAAGGTCCCAGTCAAGGTGCTGAGGGACAGCCCCGGCTTCATAGCCAACAGGATCAACGCGGTCGACATGCTGTTCTTCTGCCTGATAGCCGACAGGGGGATAGCCTCGCCTCCCGAGGTGGACACGCTGTTCAAGAGCCAGGGGCTCCCAATGGGGCCCTACGAGCTGATCGACTTCGTCGGCATAGACATCCCGGCCGATTCGATGGCATACTTCGCCAAGACACTCTCGGCGGAGTACGGGAAGGCGACGACCTTCGCCAAGATGGTCCAGGAGAAGAAACTGGGGAAGAAGACCGGCATTGGGTTCTACGATTGGTCCAGTGGGAGGGCGGAGATACCGAAGGCAGAGCCGACGGACAAGGTCTCCGTGATGGACATGTTCGCAGTGGAGATCAACGAGGCGGTCAAGCTAATCGAGGAGGGGGTCGCACACCCTGACGACGTGGAGAAGGCTGTGACACTGGGCATGAACAGACCCTTCGGGCCCATATCAGTCGCCAAGGACCTGTCCAACGCCGAGGTGAAGGCTGTGCTTGAAGAGCTGACCAAGAAGTTCGACTGCCAGGTCTTCGCCCCTGCTCGTTCCATCATGGATGGGAGGATGCGAGATGCAATCGAAGGGAGGATCGCAGCACCGACCGCCACGGCTGCCCCCGCGGCCGCAGCGGCCGCGCCGGAGCAGGCCGCCCAGGTGGCCGGGACGACAGCAGGAGCCATCCGGCTCGAAAGACATGCAGGCGGAGTGGCCAGGGTCGTCCTCAACAGGCCGCGGCTCAATACGATCAACGAAGAGATGCTCGATGGCCTAGACAGGATCATTACGGAGCTCTGGGCAGACCAGGAGATCCGCGTCGTCATCGTGACAGGCGAAGGGAGCGTCTTCTGCGCGGGCGCAGACCTTTCGAAGTACTTCAGCAACTCGGTCGCATTCATGGAGTTCACGAGGAAGGGAGAGAGGACATTCAGGAGGCTGACGGAAATCCCGAAGATCACCATAGCTGTGCTGAAGGGCTACGCCCTCGGCGGGGGCCTGGAACTCGCCCTTTCCTGCGATCTCAGGATTGCCAGCGAGGGAGTGGAGCTGGGCTTCCCGGAGGTCGGCATCGGGCTGGTGCCGGCCTGGTCCGGGAGCCAGAGACTGCCCAGGCTCGTCGGGAGCTCGGTCGCCTCCAACATGATTCTCACGAGCGAGAGGGTGAAGGGGAAGAGGGCATCCGAGGTCGGCCTGGTCCACAGGCTCGTCACCACGGGAGACCCAGACGAGGCCGCGCTGAAATGGGCATCGGAGCTCGCATCCTCTCAGGGCCCAGTGGCCGTGATGCTCGCAAAGAGGCTCATCAACAAGGGAGGAGAAGTCCCCTCCGACGTGGGCCTCGACATGGAGAGCATGGCCGCAGGGGTGCTCTATGGCACCAGCGACCTCAAGGAAGGGGTATCGGCCATGCTAGGGAAGAGGAAGCCGGAGTTCAAGGGCAAGTGACAGCGTATGGCTGAGCTCAGGGCCGCCTACGTGGCCGACTACATGAGAGTCCCGTTCTCCAGGTCCAGGCCGAACCAGCCTGAGAAGGACGTGTACAATTCCATCCGCATGGACCAGGCGCTCAGCCTCCTCATCAAGAAGCTGCTGGCAAGGACGACATTCAAACCCGAAGAACTAGGGGACGTGATCACCGGCTGTGCATTCCAGACGGGAGAGAACTGGCTCTATGGCGGCAGGCACCCTGTGCTCCTCGCCGGCCTGCCGGTGTCCGTTCCTGCTCAGGGCATGGACAGGGCCTGCGCCTCGTCCATGAACGCAGCAGCCGATGGGGCCATGGAGATAATGACCGGCAACTCGGACGTTGTGATTGCGGGAGGGCTGGAGCACCTTACTCACATCCCCATGGCGAACAATCCGGCCCTGGCCCCCAACACCAGGCTCCTCACTAGGCCAGAGTACATGGCGTACCATATGAGCACGGGGTATTCGATGGGCCTGACGGCCGAGAGGCTGGCCGAGGAGATGGCGTGCCCCAGGGAGGAGATGGACCGATATTCGTACGAGTCTCACATGAAGGCGTCGAAGTCCGTCGACCAGGGCTGGTTCAAGGGGGAGCTGCTGGAAATGAAGGTGGAGTTCGAAGGAGGGGTGAAGGTGATAGACGTGGACCAGAGCATAAGGAGGGACACGACGATGGAGCAGCTCGCCAAGCTGCAGCCGTCTTTCAAGACAGGGGGCCTCATCACCCCGGGCAACTCCTCTCCCCTGAATGCCGGAGCCTCGGCGGTCGCCCTGGCTTCGAAGGCGAAGCTCGACGAGCACGGCGTCAAGCCGTTGGCAAGGATTGCGTCCATGGGCTGGGCCGGGGTGGACCCCGGTGTGATGGGGAAAGGCCCTGTTCCCGCGTCCCAGAAAGCGCTGGAGAAGGCAGGCCTCAGGGTGGATGACGTGGACCTCTGGGAAATCAACGAGGCCTTCGCCGTCGTCCCTCTGTACGCCATCAAGGAGCTGGGCATCGACTCTGCACGGGTGAACATCCACGGCGGGGCGATATCAATCGGCCATCCTCTTGGGGCCTCGGGGGCGCGCCTCATCGGCACGCTGGCGAGAGAGCTCCAGTCGACAGGGAAGGAGTACGGGATGGCCACCCTATGTGTCGGCGGGGGTCAGGGCTTCTCGATCCTGCTGCAGCGCGCCTAGTTGCCGCCGATTTTCACTCGATCGCGCCTCCGGCCCTGAGAGCAGCCACCTCCTTCCGGGAGTAGCCGAGCGACCTCAATATCGCGGCCGTGTCTTCGCCGAGTGCAGGCGCCCTCGTGAAGGGCTTGGTCCGGGCGCCTGGGCGCGACCTCACCGGCCCGTTAAGCACCGTCTCCCCTCCAGGGAGGTCGACCAACATCGAGAGACCCTTAGCCCAGTCGCTGGTCAGCGCCTCCTCCACCGTGAGGACTGGGGTGGCGCAGGTGTCCCTGCGCATGAGGAGCCGGGCCCATTCGTCCCTGGTCTTCGTCGCGAAGATCCTTGTGAGGACGGCCGTGACCTCGCGCCTCTCCTTCGGGGTCCCGAACCTCTTGTGTTCCAGTCCCGGGACACCGAGAACCGTGACAAGGTTCCTCCAGAAGCCTTCTTCGATGGCTGCGACGGCGATGTGTTTGCGGTCGGAAGTCTCGTAGAGGTTGTAGTAGGGGGTCGACCCGAATATGAGGCTGTGCCCCTCCTTGGGCGGGCGGCCGGTGGCGAGGTAGGCGGATGCAGGGAGGACCATCCAAGACAGGAGTGACGCGACTATGGGCACGTCGATGTGCACGGCCTTTCTGCGTCCGGCTAGTGCTCCCACGATGGCAAGTGCCGCGTACATTCCCGATGTCATGTCGCTGAGCTGCAGCAGGGGGACCTCCGGCCCCGGAGAATATCCCAGGGTCCCTGCCATGGCCTGGAAGTTGATGTCGTGGCCTGGCATGGAGCTGAGAATGCTCTTCTGGCCGTAGGCGGAAATCGAGCAGTATACCATTCGAGGGTTGACCTTCCTTACCTCTTCGAAGGAGAACCCGAGGCGAGACATGGCTCCAGGCCGGAAGCCTTCGATGAAGACGTCCGCGCCCTTGAGGAGGCGCCGCATGACCTCCTTCCCCCCCGGGGACTTCAGGTCAATCCCTATGCTTAGCTTGTTCCTGTTCACTGTCGAGTGCACCGGGCTCCTCCCGTCCTTGATGGGAGGCGTGGCCCGCATGTAGTCGCCGAGACCTGGCTGCTCGACCTTGATGACCTCCGCCCCCAAGTCGGAGAGGAGCATTGAGCAGAACCCTCCCGGCAGGAGGCGGGTGGCGTCCACCACCCTGACGCCATCGAGGAACCCCACGTCCCGGCCGACCGGAGTTCCGCAAATAAACCTAAATCGCAGGCAAAATCCAGTTGTTCGACGATGAGGTGAACGCCGTCCCAGTCATAGCCCGGAGTAAGCTCCCGGGCAGATGATGATCTCGCGACGAAACTGAGTCAGTATTCGAACCTAGGAGGCAGCTTTATCCGAAGGCGGAAGCAGAAGGGGCCGACATGAGGTCGTTCAAGAGGGAGGACGTGGTAGGCAAGACGGTCATCGAGACCTCAGGTGCGGTTAGGGGGAAGGTGAAGGACGTCATGTTCGACCTGGAAGGAGGGGTCACTTTCTTGGTGCAGGAGGTAGACGGAAAGGACTCGAAGATCCCGCTCTCCAAGGTCACGGGGATTTCTGAGCACATCGTGGTAAGAAGCGAGGCGGGCGCAGTGCAAAGCATGTCAGGCTACGGAACCACCTGCAAATTCTGCGGCGCAGCCAAACCGGCCGACGAACGATGGTGCCCCAGCTGCGGCAGGTCCCAGGTGTAGCTTTATTCCCCGTTTGACAAGGAAGTGGCGGGAAGAAGAGCGATGGCGAAGTCGGTGAGGGTCCACGACGACACCCACAGGGCCCTGAAGCTCCTGAAGGCGCGCAGGAGGAGCAGGAGCATTGACGAGGTGATCCGCAAGATGATCAAGGATTCAACTGGATCGCCCGTGGAAGACGCCCAGCCTGCGTCGAAGACCGACGAGCTGACCAAGTACCTGAAAGGCTGATTCGGCAACACAGAAATACGAACTCAGGCGGCCCGGAGACGAACATGGCAAAGTTCGACGGTATCGTCGGTAAAGCGCTGCTCACGGTCGAAGAGAAGGAGAACGAGCTCACCCTCGTCTTCGCAGACAACAGGTATCTCTTCGTGAAGCTCGACAACGGGAAGCTGGCTTCAGAGAGCGTTCCTGAATAGGGCCTACTCCTTCTGGAGTATCTCTACGGTCTTGGCGCCGCCCACCAGCTTCTTGAACTTCTCAGCATCGGCCATGGTACCTATGCCCGCCTCGATATGCATGGGGACCACCACTTTGGCCTTCATCGACTTCGCCGCGTCGGCAGCCTCCTCCGCGGTCATCACGTAGATTCCCGAGACAGGTAGGAACGCCACGTCCACGTCCACCGCCTTCATTTCGGTGGTGGCGTCGCTGTCGCCGGCGTGGTAGAACCTCACCCCGTCCAGGGTCACCACGTAGCCGTTCTTCTCGTCCGCTCGGGGATGGAAGACCTTCCCCGGCTCCCTGAACTTGTTAATGTTGTATGCCGGAATCGCTTCGATTCCGACCCCCTCGACCTCCGTCTTCGAGCCTGGGGAGATGAACTTCTTCTCGTTGTGGTACTTCTTCAGGGGCTCCTCGCACATCGTAGCGGCGACCATGACCGTGGCGGGGGTGGTGAACCGCCTGATGTCGTCGTCGCTGAGGTGGTCATAGTGCTCGTGGGATATCAGAAGTATGTCGGCCTTGTAGTCTCCTTTGGCCCTATAGGGGTCCAGTATGACTGTCTTCGACCCCTGCAGAACGAAGGAGTCGTGGCCAAGCCAGTGGACCTTTATTCCCCTGTATGCCCACATCGTCGGACCCTCCTAGAGGTCTACTCCTTCCTCTTTGATGCCCTTCTCGTCGATGGTCAGTATGTCGATGCCGTTGCCGCTCATTGCGTCCCTGGCGATGGCGGCCTTGATCGCCGAGACCACCAGGTCCCTAGCTTCTTTCTGGCTCATTGCAGGGTTGTACCCGGACTCTACCACACCGATTGCCGTCTCTTCGCCTGTGCCCACGGTGGCGTACTGGTCTGAGATGACGCTCCCGAGCGGGTCGAGGACATAGACCACCGGCTTGTCTCCCATCCCGCCGAGAATCACCTGC
>Ga0335081_10009289_pt1 | contig 15817 bp, 10 predicted proteins | sample Lox_Sample_35_FD_206713 | JGI IMG/M metagenome (GOLD analysis project Ga0335081, IMG submission 206713) | Soil microbial communities from Loxahatchee National Wildlife Refuge, Florida, United States - Lox_Sample_3.5 | ecosystem: Environmental > Terrestrial > Soil > Wetlands | place: USA... | reverse complement strand
CGCAGTCTCGTCGCCTATCTCGAATCTGAATTGGACAATCTGGTCACCGACGGCGCCGAGGATTCCAAGCCGACTGCCGGCTTCCAGCGCGTAATCCAGCGCGCGGTCATCCACGTGCAGTCGTCCGGCCGCGAAGAGGTCACCGGCGCCAACGTGCTGGTCGCGATCTTCGCCGAGCGCGAGAGCCACGCCGCCTATTTCCTGCAAGAGCAGGACATGACGCGCTACGACGCGGTCAACTACATCAGCCACGGCATCGCCAAGCGGCCGGGCCTCTCGGAGTCGCGCCCGGTGCGCGGCGCCGACGAGGAAAACGAGAGCAAGTCCGGCGACGAGCAGAAGAAGAAGGGCGACGCGCTCGATGCCTACTGCGTCAACCTTAACAAGAAGGCGCGCGAGGGCAAGATCGATCCGCTGATCGGCCGCGGCGCCGAGATCAACCGCACCATCCAGGTGCTGTGCCGGCGGCAGAAGAACAATCCGCTGTTCGTCGGCGAGGCCGGCGTCGGCAAGACCGCAATCGCCGAAGGCCTTGCGCGGCGTATTGTCCATGGCGAGGTGCCGGACGTGCTGCGTAACGCGACCGTGTTCGCGCTCGACATGGGCACGCTCTTGGCCGGCACGCGCTACCGCGGCGACTTCGAGGAGCGGCTCAAGCAGGTCATCAAGGAGCTCGAAGCCTATCCCGGCGCTATCCTGTTCATCGACGAGATCCACACCGTGATCGGCGCCGGTGCCACTTCGGGCGGCGCCATGGATGCCTCGAATCTGCTCAAGCCGGCGCTGGCCTCGGGCACCGTGCGCTGCATCGGCTCGACTACCTACAAGGAATACCGGCAGTACTTCGAGAAGGACCGGGCGCTCGTGCGCCGGTTCCAGAAGATCGACGTCAACGAGCCGACCATCCCGGACGCCATCGAGATCCTCAAAGGGCTGAAGCCGTACTTCGAGGACTATCACAAGCTTCGCTACACCAACGATGCGATCAAGGCGGCGGTCGAACTGTCGTCGCGCTACATCCATGACCGCAAGCTGCCCGACAAGGCGATCGACGTGATCGACGAATCCGGCGCGGCGCAGATGCTGCTGCCGGAAAGCAAGCGCAAGCGCACCATCGGCATCAAGGAGATCGAGACCACCATCGCCACCATGGCGCGGATTCCGCCGAAAGCGGTGTCGAAGGACGATGCCGAGGTGCTGCAGCACCTGCAGGAAACGCTCAAGCGCGTGGTCTACGGCCAGGACAAGGCGATCGAGGCGTTGTCGGCCTCGATCAAGCTCGCCCGCGCCGGCCTGCGCGAGCCGGAGAAGCCGATCGGCTGTTATTTATTCTCCGGCCCGACCGGCGTCGGCAAGACCGAAGTGGCGCGGCAACTGGCGGCGACGCTGGGCGTCGAGATCATCCGCTTCGACATGTCGGAATACATGGAGCGCCATACCGTATCGCGGCTCATTGGCGCGCCGCCCGGCTATGTCGGCTTCGACCAGGGCGGACTGCTGACCGACGGCGTCGACCAGCATCCGCACTGCGTGCTGCTGCTCGACGAGATCGAGAAGGCGCATCCCGATCTGTTCAACGTGCTCCTGCAGATCATGGATCACGGCAAGCTGACCGATCACAACGGCAAGCAGGTCGACTTCCGCAACGTCATCCTGATCATGACCACCAATGCCGGCGCCGCCGACATGGCGCGCGCGGCGTTCGGCTTCACGCGGTCAAAGCGCGAAGGCGACGACACCGAGGCGATCAACCGGCTGTTCGCGCCGGAATTCCGCAACCGGCTCGACGCCATCATCACCTTCGCCCACCTGTCACCGGAGGTGATCGCCCAGGTGGTCGAGAAGTTCGTGCTGCAGCTCGAGGCGCAGCTCGCCGACCGCGACGTCACCATCGAGCTGACCGACGAGGCGGCGAAGTGGCTCATCGCCAACGGCTACGACGAGCTGATGGGCGCGCGGCCGATGGCCCGCGTGATCCAGGAGCACATCAAGAAGCCGCTGGCCGACGACGTGCTGTTCGGCCGCCTGAAATCCGGCGGCCACGTCCGCGTCACGGTGATCACCGACGAGGCCGGTCGGACCAAGCTCGGCTTCGAATATCCCGAAGGGCCGGTGACGCCGCGGGCAGAGAAATTGCCCGAGCCGCGCCGCGCCAAGGCGAAGCGCCGCTCCTCACCGCGGCGGAAGCCGCCGGGCGGCGGCGGAGGCGGCGACGGCCCGCCGCGCCGCGGCACGGTGCCGAAGGTGCCGCTGGTCAAGGTCTGAAGTTCGGAAGCGCCGCCCGGTCAAACGACCGGGCGGTGGCGCAATTGGCGGGCGAACCAGATCGCCAGAATCGGAATAGCTGCGGCGGTGCCGACGAACAGCGGCACCGCGCCGAGGCGGTCGATCAGCAGCGAGCCTACGCCAACGCCTGCGGTCTGGCCGACGAAGATCGCCGAGGAGAAGATGGCGACCGCAGTGCCGCGTGCTTCCGGCGTCATCTGCGTGGCGTTGGTCTGCAGCGTATTGTGCAGCATGTAGAAGCCGAGGCCGATCGTGGTCGTGGCGGCGGGCGCAAGCCACCAGACCGGCGCCACGGCAAGGTCGATGTAAGCCGCAGCGATGAGAAAGCCGCCGCCGACCGCAAGGCCGAATTGGCCGAGGCGATAGACCAAAAGCTTGACCAGGGCGGCGAAGATCAGCCCGCCGAGGCCGAAGCAGCCCACGGTCAAGCCGATCAGCGTGAAGCTCAAGCCGAAGCGCAGGCGCAAGTGGGCGCCGATATAGGCGAACGCGCCCCACACCAGCGCGCCCTCGATGAAGGCCGCGATGATGACGACGCGGGCGAAGTGGTTGCCCAGCACCGCGGCGTAATCGGCGATGAAGCCGCGGGTGGTCTCGTGTGGCTTGCTGGGGGCTCGGGTTTGCGGATTGGTGACGAGCTCGAAGATCAACCCTGCGGTCGCGAGCGCAAACACGCCGGCGAGCACGAAGAACACGTTGCGCCAGCCGACCAGGTCGCCGAGGATGCCGCCGGCGGCCTGGCCGGACAGCTGGCCGAGGATTTGCCCGGTGAGGTAGCGCGCCAGGATCGGCTGGCGCAGCTTGTAGGGCGTCACGTCGCCGACATAGGCCATGGAGATCGGAATGATCCAGCCGGCGGCGGCACCGGTGGCGAGGCGCATGAGCGCGAGTTGGTGCAGCGAGGCCGCGGTGCCGCACAGCGCCACCAGCACCATGGCGATGGCGCACATCGCAGCGACCGTGCGGTACTTGCCGAAGCGGTCGCCGACCGGGCCGATCACCAGCTGGATCGAGCCGTGGGCGACCGCGTAGGCCGTCACCACCATGGCGGCGGCGCCCACGGTGGTGTGGAAGTCGGTCGCGATCTGCGGCAGGAGCGAATCCGTCACGCGCACCTGGGCCTGGGCGGCGAAACCCGCGACCGCCAGGAGCGCGATGGAACGCGTCGGCGAGCGGGACGGCGAGGCGGTTTGTGCGGTCGAAGTCACGTGGGTGATCGCTCGGAGTTGAGGGCTCGGGCCGCGGCCGCGGCGTTGACAGTGCGGGCAGGGCGGGCTTTTTAGCGCGCGACGCTTGAATCGTCCAAACGCCGATGCAAAGCCGTAATGATTGAAAAGACATACCAGCCCGGCGCGGTCGAGGGCCGCATCTACCAAGCCTGGGAGCAGGCCGGCGCCTTCCGCGCCGGCCGGCCCGAGCGCTCAAAGGCCGAACCCTATTGCATCGTTATCCCGCCGCCGAACGTCACCGGCTCGCTGCATATGGGCCATGCGCTCAACAACACGCTGCAGGACATTCTGTGCCGCTTCGAGCGCATGCGCGGCCGCGATGTGCTGTGGCAGCCGGGCACCGATCACGCCGGCATCGCCACCCAGGCCGTGGTCGAGCGGCAATTGATGGAGCGCCAGGAGCCGTCCAGCCGCGCCATGGGCCGCGACGCCTTCATCAAGCGGGTGTGGGAATGGAAGGCCGAGTCCGGCGGCACCATCATCAGCCAGCTCAAGCGCCTCGGCGCCTCCTGCGACTGGTCGCGCGAGCGCTTCACCATGGACGAAGGCTTGTCGCGCGCGGTGCTCAAGGTCTTCGTCGCGCTCTACCGCGAAGGTTTGATTTACAAGGACAAGCGCCTGGTCAATTGGGACCCGAGGCTGAAAACCGCGATCTCCGATCTCGAAGTGCAGCAGGTCGAGACCAAGGGCAATCTCTGGCACATCAGATATCCGATCGAAGGCAGCGATGAGTTCATCGTTGTGGCGACGACGCGGCCCGAGACCATGCTCGGCGACGTCGCAGTCGCGGTGCATCCGGACAACGAGCGGCTGAAACATCTCATCGGCAGGACCGCGATCTTGCCGCTGGTCGGCCGGCGGGTCCCGATCATCGGCGATACTTACGCCGACCCGGAAAAAGGCACCGGCGCGGTCAAGATCACGCCGGCCCACGACTTCAACGACTTCGACGTCGGCCGGCGGCACGATCTGCCGCAGATCAATATCTTCGATGCCGAGGCGCAGCTCGATCTCAAGGACAATGCCGGCTTCCTCAAACATGTCCCGCCGTCGGGCGAGTTTGACTTGACGCTCTCGCTGCACGGCCAGGATCGCTTCGTCGCGCGCAAGAAGATCGTCGAGCGATTGGAGGCGGCCGGTCTGATCGACAAGATCGAGCCGACAACCCATGTGGTCCCGCACGGCGACCGTTCCGGCGCGGTGCTGGAGCCGTTTCTGACCGACCAGTGGTACGTCGACGCCAAGACGCTGGCCCAACCGGCGATCAAGGCGGTGCGCGAAGGCAAGACCGTGTTCGTGCCGCCGCAATGGGAAGCGACGTTCTTCAACTGGATAGATAACATCCAGCCCTGGTGCATTTCGCGGCAAATCTGGTGGGGCCATCAGATTCCGGCCTGGTACGGGCCTGACGGCAAGATCTTCGTCGCCGAGAGCGAGGACGAGGCGGTCGCCGACGCACTCGCGCACTACACCGAGATCGAGGAGATCACGGTGCAGGAGGGCCACGACATCGCGCTCGAGCCGGAGCGCCGCGTGAACTTCGCCAACGACTATCTGCACCGCGACGAGGACGTGCTCGACACCTGGTTCTCGTCGGCGCTGTGGCCGTTCTCGACGCTCGGCTGGCCCGACGAGACGCCGGAGCTCAAGCGCTATTACCCGACGTCGGCGCTGGTTACGGGCTTCGACATCATCTTCTTCTGGGTCGCGCGCATGATGATGATGGGGCTGCACTTCAGGAAGGAGGTGCCGTTCCGCGACGTCTATATCCATGCGCTGGTGCGCGACGCCTCCGGCGCCAAGATGTCGAAGTCGAAGGGCAACGTCATCGATCCGCTGGAGTTGATCGACAAATTCGGCGCCGACGCGCTGCGCTTCACGCTCGCCGCCATGGCGGCGCAAGGCCGCGACATCAAGCTCTCCGAGCAGCGCGTCGAAGGTTATCGCAATTTCGCGACCAAGCTGTGGAACGCGGCGCGCTTTGCCGAGGTCAATAAATGCACGCGCGACCCGGAGTTCGATCCGCGTCGCGCCAAGGAGACGCTCAACCGCTGGATCGCCCACGAGACGGCGAAGACCGGCCGCGACGTCACCGCCGCGATCGAAGCCTACAAGTTCAACGACGCGGCCGGCGCGATCTATCGGTTCGTCTGGAACGTCTACTGCGACTGGTATCTGGAGCTGATCAAGCCGGTGCTCACCGGTCCCGACGGCGCTGCCAAGAACGAGACGCGCGCCGCCGCGGCATGGGCGCTGGACGAAATCCTCAAGCTTCTGCATCCGTTCATGCCGTTCATCACCGAGGAGCTGTGGCACGTCACGGCGGAGCAGGGGCCCAAGCGCCACCATATGCTCGCGCTCGATGCCTGGCCCATGCACGACGACCTCGACGATGCCAAGGCGGAAGCCGAAATCGGTTGGGTGATCGACCTAATTACCGCGATCCGTTCAGTGCGGGCGGAAATGAATGTCAACGTGCTCCTGCCGCTTGTCATGATTAGGGTCGGTGATCATGTTTGGGAGCGGGCCCAGCGCTGGTCTGAATTCATAAAGCGAATGGGCAGAATTTCGGACTTGAGCAGAGCGCCTATAGCCAAGCAAGGCACCGTTCAACTCGTTGTGCGCGGCGAAGTCGTGGGCTTAGTCCTTTCGGGGTTGGTCGACCTCGACACCGAGCGCGCCCGCCTCGCCAAAGAAATGGCCAAGGCCGAGGCGGACATCGCCCGCGTCGATGCCAAGCTCGGCAATGCCAATTTCGTCGCCCGCGCGCCTGAAGAGGTGGTCGAGGATGAAAAGGAAAAGCGCGAGGAGGCGCTGGCGCGCAAGGCCAAGATCGTCGAGGCCTTGGAGCGGCTGAAGGCGTCCGCGTAGGGAGAGTAGCGTTGCGAATATTTGTTGCCGGCGCCAGCGGCGCCATCGGCCGGCGACTGATGCCGCTGCTGCGTCACGCCGGCCATGACGTGACCGGAATGACGCGTTCGGCGGATGCCGCGCGCGATATGAAAGCGTTGGGCGTCGAGCCGGCGATCGTCGACGTGTTCGATGCCGCGGCGCTCAAGCGCGCGGTCGTGGCGGCGCGGCCCGAGGTGGCGATGCACCAGCTCACCGACCTGCCGCGCGTACTGGGCGACGAAGCGCAGCTTGCCGCCGCCTATCCGCGCAACGCTCGCATCCGCACCGAAGGCACCCGCAATCTGGTCGCCGCGGCGAAAGCCGCCGGCGCCCGGCGTTTCATCGTCCAGAGCGTGGCGTTCGCCTACCTGCCGGGCAAGGAGCCCTATGTCGAGACCGATCCGCTCAATCTGGCCGACGGCCCGCGGCTGGTGACGGTGCGCGCCGCCGCCGACATGGAAGAGCAGGTGCTCAATTCCGGCATGGAGGGGATCGTGTTGCGCTACGGGCTCCTTTACGGCCCCGGCACCTGGAGCGAAGGGCCGAGCCGCAAGCCGCCGGTCCATGTCGATGCCGCGGCGCAAGCGGCGTTGCTCGCGGTCACGCGTGGCGCCCCGGGCATCTACAACATCGCCGACGACGAGGGCACGGTGTCGATCGCGAAGGCGCGCAAGGAGCTGGGCTTCGACCCGGCCTTCAGGTTACCGGCCTAGCGCCACGCCCGAACGGTTTGCTGACAAAGCGCGAGCCCTTCTCGCCATAGCGCCACGGCTTTTCGACCGCCTTGGTGATGCCGATGCGGGGGCCGGAGACGACCTCTACGGTGCCGGTGCGGGCGAACAGCGCGAACGGCGGCCGGTCCAACGCCAGCCCATTGTGCGCCGCGGTGATGCGCAAAGCCTGGCACAGCCGGCCGGGGCCGGAGCACAGCAGGCGCTCGTCCGTCATCCCCCGCCGCCGGCGCATCAAAGGCAGCCCCACGGTCGGCTCCAGCGCCCGGATCAGGACGGCGCTAGCCGAGCCTTCCGGCTCGCAGACGAAGTTGAGGCACCAGTGGATGCCGTAGGACCGATAGACGTAGGCATAGCCCGGCGGGCCGAACATGACCGCGTTGCGCTCGGTCGGCCCGCGATAACTGTGCGCCGCGGGATCGGTATGGTGATAGGCCTCGACTTCGACGATGCGGCCGCCGACGCCGTCGAACAGCAGCGTGGCGCCGATCAGGTCGGGCGCGACCTCATGCACGCTTCGTCCGAAGAAGGCTCGACTCAGTCGCTGCGCCATGGCGCATCGTCGCAACGCGCGGCGCACTTGGTAAACCGCTCCTTAACGCCTACCTCACTGCAGTGAGCAAATCTGTGGCCCCCGGGCAACACGCTGGGAACATTCGCTCATTCCGGCTCGCTGCCATCCCCAGCGCCGCTTTTTGGCCATAGGATTTTTCGACACGGATGCGCGCGCTGGCCGGGCGAATCTGTCGGCGTTGCCTGCGTGTAGCGCACGGTGCGCTTAAACAGGGCGAAGGGGCGAGGGGCCGCGTTGGCCTGCAAGTACGATGGACGCCAAGACCGATCTGAAATCGCGACTGCCCAGCCGGCATGCCACCGAAGGCGCCGAGCGTGCGCCGCATCGCGCGTTCTATTATGCCATGGGGCTGACGCAGGAGCAGATCCACCAGCCCTTCGTCGGCGTCGCCACCTGCTGGAATGAAGCCGCGCCCTGCAACATCGCGCTGATGCGCCAGGCCCAGGCCGTCAAGCAGGGGGTCGCCGCACGCGGCGGCACGCCGCGCGAGTTCTGCACCATCACCGTCACCGACGGTATTGCCATGGGCCATGCCGGCATGAAGGCGTCGCTGCCGTCGCGCGAGGTCATCGCCGACTCGGTGGAGCTGACGGTGCGCGGCCATGCCTACGATGCCCTGATCGGGGTCGCCGGCTGCGACAAGTCCCAGCCCGGCATGATGATGGCCATGTGCCGGCTCAATGTGCCGTCGATCTACATCTACGGCGGCTCGATCCTGCCCGGCACCTTCAAGGGCAAGCCGGTCACCATCCAGGACGTCTACGAGGCGGTCGGCAAGCACTCGATCGGCGAAATGTCTGATCCTGACCTGCAGACGCTCGAGGAGAATGCCTGCCCCTCGGCCGGCGCCTGCGGCGCGCAATTCACCGCCAACACTATGGCGACCGTGTCGGAGGCCATCGGCTTGGCGCTGCCGTATTCGGCGGGAGCGCCTGCGCCGTACGAGATTCGCGACAAATTCTGCATGCTGGCCGGCGAGATGATCATGGATTTGATCGTCAAGAATATCCGGCCGCGCGACATCGTGACCCGCAAGGCGCTCGAAAACGCCGCCGCCGTGGTGGCGGCGACCGGCGGCTCGACCAATGCGGCGCTGCACCTGCCGGCCATTGCCCACGAATGCGGTGTCAAATTCGACATCTTCGACGTCGCCGAAGTCCTCAAAAAAACCCCGTATATCGCGGATTTGAAACCGTCCGGCCGCTATGTCGCCAAAGACATGTTCGAAGCTGGCGGCGTTCCGTTGCTGATGAAGACCCTGCTCGACCATGGCTACCTCCATGGCGACTGCCTCACCGTCACCGGCCGCACCATCGCGGAGAACCTGAAGGCGGTGAAGTGGAACTCAGATCAGGACGTCGTGCGTCCGGCGGACAAGCCTATCCTGCCCACCGGCGGCGTCGTGGGACTTAAGGGCAATCTCGCCCCTGACGGCGCCATCGTTAAGGTTGCCGGCATGGCGGGCTTGCGTTTCTCGGGGCCGGCGCGCTGTTTCGACGGCGAGGAGGCCTGCTTCGAGGCGGTAAAGAATAGAACGTACCGGGAAGGCGACGTGTTGGTCATCCGTTACGAGGGCCCCAAGGGCGGCCCCGGCATGCGTGAGATGCTCTCGACCACGGCCGCGTTGTACGGCCAGGGCATGGGCGGCAAGGTTGCCCTCATCACCGATGGCCGGTTTTCCGGCGCGACCCGCGGTTTCTGCGTCGGCCATGTCGGGCCTGAGGCCGCCGTCGGCGGGCCGATCGGGCTTGTTCGCGACGGCGACGTGATCGAGCTCGATGCCGAAAGGGGCACCCTCGATGTCAAGCTGAGCGCCGCGGAGCTCGCGGAGCGCGCCAAGGCGTGGAAGCCGCGGCCCCACGAGTACACGTCGGGCTATTTGTGGAAATACACCCAGCAGGTGGGTTCGGCCCGCGACGGCGCCGTGACCCATCCGGGCGGCAGTGCCGAGAAGGCGTGCTATGCGGATACCTGAGCGCACACGCGGCATTGTGACGAGCGGCCGGGGCGTCACGCTCCTGAGCGGGCTGTGCATCGCCGCAGGCTTGAGCTTCGGCGCCGTGCGCGGCCCGGTGCTGACCGTCGAGCCGGCCTTCGCGTTCGACGGTTCGGCGGCGCCGAGCACCGCTTCGCTCGCGCCGGACGATGGCTTGCGCGCCAGCCGTCCGCTCGACGAGAAGGCGAAGGCGTTGTCGGCGCTGCAATATGCGGCGGACCAGGGGCAGCCTGCCGCGCAATGGAAGCTCGGCCGCATGTATGCCGACGGCGATGGCGTGCCGCAGGATCAGATCCGCGCCTTCAACTATTTCACCCAGATCGCCAACAGCCATCCGGACGAGAGCCCGGGCACGCCGCAGGCGCGCATGGTGGCCAACGCCTTCGTGTCGCTCGGCCACTACTATCTGACCGGCATTCCCAATTCCAAGATCAAGCCGAACAGCGCCCGCGCCCGCGAGCTCTACGCTTACGCCGCGACCTATTTCGGCGACGCCGACGCCCAATACGAGCTCGGTCGGCTGTATCTGGAAGCGACGCCGAGCGATCCGCACGAAGCGGCGCGCTGGTTCCAGCTCGCCGCCAACAAGGGCCAGTGCCGCGCCGAAGCCGTCCTCGGCGACATCCTGTTCAAGGGCCAGCACGTGCCGCGGCAGGCCGCGCGCGGCCTGATGTGGCTGACATTGAGCAAGGACTGCGCCGGCCCCGACGAGGCCTGGGTCAAGCCGCTCTATGACAACGCGCTGCACCGCGCCAGCGAAGACGAGCGCGCCATGGCGCTGGTTTATCTGGAAGATTGGCTGAAGGGCCGGCGGGACTAAAAAGCGCCATCCGCCCATTCGACTTTCTGTTATTTCGCCTCGATATCCAAATCGGCCCACACCGGCACATGGTCGGACGGCTTCTCCCAGGTCCGCACATGCTTGTCGATGCCAACGTCGGCCAATTTGTCGGCGGCGAGCGGCGATAGCAGCATGTGATCGATACGGATGCCGTTGTTCTTCTGCCAGGCGCCGGCCTGGTAATCCCAGAACGTATAGAGCCCGGGCTCGTCGCTCACGGCACGCACCGCGTCGGTCAGGCCGAGATTGACCAGCGCGCGATACGCGTCGCGGGTCTGCGGCAGAAACAGCGCGTCGCCGGTCCAGGCCTGCGGATTGCGGGCGTCGGCGGCGGCGGGGATGACGTTGTAATCGCCGGCCATGATCAACGGCTCCTCCAAGGCGAGCCGGTCGCGGGCGTAGGCGGACAGCCGCTTCATCCAGCCGAGCTTGTAGGCGTATTTTTCGGTGTCGGGCGGATTGCCGTTGGGCAGATAGAGGCTCGCGATCCGCAGCGCGCCGTTCTCGGTCGACACCACCGCCTCGATGAAACGGGCGTGGTCGTCGGCGTCGTTGCCGGCCAGGCCTTTATTGACCTCGTCGAATGGAAATTTCGACAGCAGCGCGACGCCGTTGAAGGTTTTTTGGCCATGGACGGCGACGTTGTAGCCTGCGGCCTCGAATTCCAGGCGCGGAAACGCGTCATCGACGCATTTGGTTTCCTGCAGGCAGACGATATCGGGCTGACGTTCTTTCAGCCACGCCAGCGCGGAATCGACGCGCTGTTTGATCGAATTGACGTTCCAAGTAGCGATGCGCATCAGGCGATAAGTCTAGCCGATGCTAGAGCGCGAAGCTCGTGCCGCAGCCGCAGGAGGCGGTGGCCTGTGGATTATTGACCTTGAACGAGGAGCCGATCAGGTCGTCGACAAAGTCGATCTCGCTGCCGGCCATGTAGTTGAGCGACACCGGATCGATCAACACCGTGGCGCCCGACCGCTCGATGACGATGTCGTCGTCGGCGCGGTTGCGCGCGGTGTCGAATTTATATTGGAAGCCCGAGCAGCCACCGCCCTCCACGCTGACCCGCAGCATGGTGCCGGCAGGCTCGCGGCCCAAAATCTCGCCGATCTTGCGCGCCGCCCGTTCGGTTACGGTGACACTGGCTGACATGAGCTTCTCTCACGGCCGGGAATCGCAGCGATTGCCACGGCACTATGGCGATAGTTAAGTGCGGCGGTCCCTGAGGTCAATCGGCCCAAGAGTTGGCCCAAGTCCAAGCATAGTCCCATGCCGGCAGCCGGGCAGACCATGGCGAGCGAGGGCGCGGCGGCGCGCGCGCCCTACGCCTGCGATCCCAAGCATAGCCGCGGCCGGCTGCATCCCGAGCCCGAGAGCCGGGGCCGCAGCCCGTTCCGCCGCGACTGCGACCGCATCATTCACGCAATGGCCTTCCGCCGGCTCAAGCACAAGACCCAAGTGTTCGTGTTCGACGAGGGCGACCATTACCGCACCCGGCTCACCCACACGCTGGAGGTCACGCAAGTATCGCGGGCGCTGGCGCGCGCGCTCGGCGTAGACGAGGATCTCGCCGAAGCCTTGGCGCTGGCCCACGATCTCGGCCATCCGCCATTCGGCCACGCCGGCGAGCGCGCGCTCGACGCCTGCCTCGCGGCCTATGGCGGCTTCGACCACAACGCCCAGACGCTCCGCGTCGTCACCGCGCTGGAGCGCCGCTACCCGGGCTTCGACGGGCTCAACCTGACCTGGGAAACGCTGGAAGGCTTGGTGAAGCACAACGGGCCGCTGACCGATCGCGAAGGCGCGCCGCTCGGCCGCTATGCCGGGCGCGGCGTGCCGGAGACGATCCGGGACTATTCGCAGCAGCAGGAATTGCAATTGTGGAGCTTTGCCGGGGTCGAGGCGCAGCTCGCCGCCGTCGCCGACGACATTGCGTACGACGCCCACGACATCGACGACGGCTTGCGTGCCGCGCTGTTCGATCTCGACGACATCGCCGCGGTCGCGCTGCCCGGCCGTATCGTCGGCGACATCCGCACCGCCTATCCGCGCCTCGATGCCGGGCGCCAGGTGCATGAGCTGGTCCGCCGGCTGATCGGGCTTTTGATCGAAGACGTGCTGGCCGAAACCCGCCGCAAGCTTTCGCAATTGGCGCCGCACTCGGCCGACGATGTGCGAAAGGCGCCGGCCGCCGTCGCCGGCTTCTCCGCCGCCATGGCGGAGGCCGACCGCGCCATCAAGGACTTCCTCAAGGTGCGGATGTATCGCGAGGCGCGGATCATGCGGGTCATGGATCAGGCGGCGGGGGTGGTCCGCGCGCTGTTTGCGCGCTACAGCGCGCAGCCGCGGGACCTGCCGGCGGAATGGAGCGAAGGCCTCGACCGTCTCGACGAAGCGGCGCGCGCCCGCCGCATCGCCGACTTCATCGCCGGCATGACCGACCGTTTCGCCCTTGTCGAGCACCAGCGGCTTTTTGACTCGACGCCCGAATTGCGTTAGGCGCGCGGCGCGCTCATGACGACCAAAAACGTTTTTGCCGACATCCTCGATCGCGTCCGCAGCGCGAGCGCGGCCGTTACGCCCGGCCTCGACCAATCGCGCGTGACGGTCGAGCCGCCGCGCGATCCGGCCCATGGCGACATCGCCACCAACGCCGCCATGGTGCTGGCCAAGGATGCAGGCAGGAAGCCGCGCGAGCTTTCCGAGGCGATTGCCGAAAAGCTTCGCGCTGACGCGCTCGTCGCCAAGGCCGATGTCGCCGGCCCGGGCTTCATCAATCTGACGCTCAAGCCCGATGCCTGGATCGGCGCATTGCGGGGCGCGGTGGAGCTGGGAATAGAGAATTACGGCCGCAGCGACAGCGGAGGCGGCGTTGCGATCAATGTCGAGTATGTTTCGGCGAATCCGACGGGGCCGATGCACGTCGGCCATGGCCGCGGCGCGGTGTTCGGCGATGCTTTGGCGAACCTGCTCGCCTTCACCGGCTCCAACGTCACGCGCGAATACTACGTCAACGACGCCGGTGCTCAGGTCGACGTGCTGGCGCGCTCGGCCTATCTGCGCTACCGCGAAGCGCTTGGCGAAGACATCGGCACTATTCCGGAAGGCCTTTATCCCGGCGACTATCTGAAGCCCGTCGGGATCGCGCTCGCCGAGGAATACAAAGATGCGCTGACGAAGCAGCCGGAAGCAGCGTGGCTGCCGACCGTGCGCGCCAAAGCCATCGAGATGATGATGGCAACGGTTCGCGCCGATCTCGATGCGCTGAACATCAGACACGATGTGTTTTATTCCGAACGCTCGCTGATCGAGGGCAATATCGACCGCGTCGCCGAAACGGTCGATTGGCTGCGCCAGCGCGGCTATGTCTATGAGGGCCGTCTGCCGCCGCCGAAGGGCGCGCCGGTCGAGGATTGGGAAGATCGCGAGCAGACGCTGTTCCGCTCGACCGAATTTGGCGACGATGTCGATCGGCCGCTGAAAAAATCCGACGGCTCGTACACTTACTTCGCCTCCGACATCGCCTATCACCGCTCCAAGATCGAGCGCGGCTTTCGCGCCTTGATCGATGTTTGGGGCGCCGACCACGGCGGTTACATCAAGCGCATGCAGGCGGCGGTGGCGGCGCTGAGCGGCCGCAAGGCGGAGCTCGACGTCAAGGTCATCCAGCTCGTCAAGCTTTTGCGCGCCGGCCAGCCGGTCACCATGTCGAAGCGGGCAGGGGAGTTCGTGACGCTGCGCGACGTGGTCGACGAGGTCGGCCGCGACGCCGTGCGCTTCATGATGCTGTTCCGCAAGAACGATGCGGTGCTGGAATTCGACCTCGCCAAGGTCATCGAGCAGTCGCGCGACAATCCGGTGTTCTACGTCCAGTACGGCCACGCCCGCGGCCAATCGATCTTCCGCAATGCGCGGGCGGCATTTCCCGATCTGCCCGCGGATATCGCCAGCTTGGCCGGGGAGGCGGAGCTGGAGCGGCTCTCGGACCCCGCGGAACTCGCCTTGATGCGCAATATTGCCCTCTATCCGCGGGTCATCGAGGCTGCGGCCGCGGCCCACGAACCGCACCGAATTGCCTTTTATCTCTTCGACTTGGCGAGCGAATTTCACGCACTATATACGCTCGGCAACGCATCGCCATATTTACGCTTCATTATCCAGAATGATCGACAAATGACGGTCGCCCGTCTGGTGCTTGTACAAGGCGTGGTCACCGTGCTCGCATCGGGACTGAAGTTGCTTGGGGTCGAAGCGCCGAGCGAGATGCGGTAGCTCCGCTTGCCGATGCAGAGGCGGCGGGTGCCGACGACGGGGAATCGCTTAAGTATCGTTTGCGTAACCGCCTGAGCCGAGGCGCAGCCCATGGCCGACAACACTTTCCGTCCATTCCGCAGCCGCGATCCGAACGCCGGCGAGGGCGTCGATCCGCTGGCCGACGATATGGCCCGCGATCCGCTCGCCGAGCTGGCGCGGCTGATTGGCCAAGGAAGCCAAGCCCGCTACGCCGACGAATTCGACCGCGGCGCGCGGCGCGACGGCACGGTCGACACGCTTGACCAGGCGCCTGCGGCCGGGGGCCGCGACTGGGCGGCCGACGATCGCGGCTATGCCGAGCCGCGCGAGCCCGAGCGCTACGCCGAAGACGCTTACGTCCAGTCGCATTTGCCGGAGCCGTATCCATCCGATCGCGATGACGCGAGCTACGACGAGCGGCGCGCGCCCGCGCCACGCTATGCCGAGCCGGCCGACGATTACGATGACGCGCATCGCACCGACGCGGCCTATCAGGCGCCCCATGACGATGAGCGCTATGAGGACGAGGGCGACGAGGAAACGTCGTATCAGCCCCAGCCGCGCTACCGCGACGATGAACCGCGCAGCGTCGGGCGGCAGCAGCCATCGCTGGCGCCGCAGACCCACGACGCCGAATACGAGACCGACGAGCCCTGGGACGACGCCGATCGTTCGGACGAAGGCTATGAGGACGAGGCGGCGAGCCCGCCGCGGCGCCGCACCCTCGCCTTCGTCGCGGCCATGCTCGGTCTGGTCCTGGTCGGAGCGTCCGGCGCGGTCGCCTATCGCGCCATGTTCGGCGGCGCCATCCTGGCGCCGTCCCTGCCGCCGATCATCAAGGCCGGCGACGGGCCGAACAAGATCGTGCCCAAGCAAGCCGATGCCCAGGCCGGCGCCAACCAATCCGGCGCCCCCAATCCCGCGGCGCCGGAAAAGCTCGTCTCCCGCGAGGAGCAGCCGGTTCCCGTGCAGCCG
>Ga0335081_10009288_pt1 | contig 15819 bp, 21 predicted proteins | sample Lox_Sample_35_FD_206713 | JGI IMG/M metagenome (GOLD analysis project Ga0335081, IMG submission 206713) | Soil microbial communities from Loxahatchee National Wildlife Refuge, Florida, United States - Lox_Sample_3.5 | ecosystem: Environmental > Terrestrial > Soil > Wetlands | place: USA... | reverse complement strand
CTGGGAACGGTATTTGAAATAACGACGAACGGTAATTTGACCCGTCTGGTTTCGTTCACCGGCAACAGCGGCCCCTCGCTCGGTGCGAATCCTCAAGCCGGCCTGGTGCAAGGAATGGACGGAGACTTTTATGGGACGACTGTCTCGGGCGGCACGAACGGCCTCGGAACGATTTTCCGGTTGAGTGTTCCTCTACCCACGGCGTTCAAAGCCATCACGGTGACCAATGACACGGTCATGCTCACGTGGAGCTCCGTGGCGGGGCAAACGTATCAAGTGCAATATTCGGATGCTTTGCCGGGGACCAACTGGCTTGATCTGACCAAACCAACGATGGCCACCAGCGGCGTCATGTCCGCGACCGATTACGACGATGTCGCGTCTTTCCCGCAACGCTTCTACCGGGTAGTGCTTCAGTGAGATGGTTTGAGCTGTTCTGGATTGCTTGACGACAAGTCCCGATGGCTTCATCCAAATCGCCCCGCCGGCGGCCGCCGTTTGAGCAGTTCGCAGTTTTGGAGGGCCAGATCGTGCATTTGTAGAATCAATCCGCGCAGCCGTTCGCCAAACGGTGTCAACGAGTACTCGACGTGCGGACGTTTGGATTCAAAAACTTTGCGTAAAACCGCGCCGTCCAGTTCCAGTTCGCGCAATTGGGCCGTGAGGACTTTCTGGCGGATGCCCGGCAACGCGCGGCAGAGGTGGTTGTGACGGCGCGGGCCGTTGAACAGTTCCCTTAAAATCAGAACCTTCCACTTGCCGCCAATCACGGCCAGCAGACGTTCCACTGCGCATTCCACGGTCTTGAGCTGCATGTCTTGGGCACTCTAAGGTGCCTGATTGCGGAGATTACAACCAAGGGCATGTTAGGGCAATATGATGACGATTCGAAAAGCGAACGAACGGGGCCACGCCGACCATGGCTGGCTGAACACGTATCACACGTTTTCCTTTGCCGATTACTACGATCCCGATTGGATGGGGTTCCGGGATTTGCGCGTGATTAACGACGACTACGTCGCGCCGGGCATGGGCTTCGGCAAACATCCGCATCGCGACATGGAAATCATCACCTACGTCCTGAGCGGCGCGCTGGAGCACAAAGATTCGATGGGCAACGGGCGTGTCATCCAGCCGGGCGAATTCCAGTACATGGCCGCCGGCACCGGGGTGCAACACAGCGAGTTCAATCCGTCGAAGGATGAAGCGGTGCATCTGCTGCAAATCTGGGTCCAGCCCGACAAGCAAGGAGCCAAACCGGCCTATGCCGAAAAAAAGTGCGTGGAGGCCGCGCCGGGAAAGCTGCACCTGATTACCAGCAAATCCGGACGCGAGGACAGCATCCGCATCAATCAGGATGCCGACCTGTGGCTGGTGCGATTCACCAACGGCCAGACGGTGACGCTTGAGCTCAAGCCGAAGCGTCATGCCTGGGTCCACGTGGCCGAGGGCGAGGTGACGTTGAACGGTAAAAAGCTCAGTGGCGGCGATGCCGCGGCCGTGAGCGGCGAACCGAAGCTGGAGTTGACCGGCAACGGCAACGCCCAGGTGCTGTTGTTTGACCTGAATTGAAGTTCTGTAGCGGCGGTCTGTGACCGACGTCGGCGAACCGGCGCTGACACAGCGCCGCTACAACCTCGCCCCACCGGCATTGCGTTGCCATCGGTCTGCCGATTAACATTGCCCCATGGAAAAGAACCGGCTGGAAGCCTTCAGCGACGGTGTGCTGGCCATCATCATCACCATCATGGTGCTGGAGTTGCACGTGCCGCAAGGTTTGGGTGCTTCCGACCTGGCCGCATTGAAACCATTATTGCCGGTTTTTCTGACCTACGTGCTGAGTTTCATCTACATCGGCATTTACTGGAACAACCATCATCACCTGGTCAAGGCGGCGCACAAGGTCAACGCCGCGATGATGTGGGCGAACCTGCACCTGCTGTTCTGGCTGTCGCTGTTTCCGTTCGTTACCGGCTGGATGGGCGAAAACCATTTCACGACCGCGCCGACCGCGCTTTATGGCGGCGTGATGTTGATGGCGGCCATCGCCTATTTCATTCTGCAGAACGCCGTCATCGCGCAGCACGGTCGCGACTCGAAACTGGCCGCGTCCATCGGCCGGGATTTGAAGGGCAAACTCTCGCCGGTTCTCTACGCTGTCGCCGTCGCAACGGCATTTTTCCGGCCCTGGATCTCCTGTTGCCTCTACGTCTTGGTCGCGTTGATGTGGCTCATCCCCGATCGTCGCATCGAACGTGCGCTGGACTAAATCTTGCCGAGTTCGCGCAATGCGGCGCCGGCGCCGGACAGGTTCTCGGGTTTCATTTCGATGTAATTACGTGAGAGAATGATGCCTTGCGCGCCGCCCTTGAACACCGCCTTCACCGCCTCTCCGACGCTCTCCGGCGTGCAATGACCTGCGCCCTTGTCCACGGGTACGTCAATATCCACGCCCGGCCAGATTTGGACGGGTTTGCCAGCCACAGCTTCCACGGCGCGGCGCGTCTCGCGCTCCACATAATCAGACGAGAGTCCGGTCGCGAGAAGCTTGTCGTAGGGCGCTTCATCATAATTCAACTCGCGGTAGAGAACGTCGAGCGTCAGTTCAGGGGACAAATCGCCAAAGACAGTGCTGCGAGCGCCTTTGACAAAACCCAGGAATCGTCCACCGGCGACGTTGTTGTAGAGCGCCGGACGAAGGAAGTCAGAAAACCCGGTAAATGCGGCATAATCTTCCTCGGCGCGTTGGAACGGGCTGAAGGACATGTTTTGCCAGACATGCCAGCCGACCGGTAACGCCGGATTAATGGACTTCACCTTGCGGTAGATTACGGCCTGGAATTCGTGCCGACTGCTGACCCACAGGTTCTCCCAGGCCAACACTTCCGGATATTTCAGCAGCAGACGCCAGAAGGCAGCAAAATAGCCGTCGGGCGGACGCTGACCCGCGCGGCCACTGAGCGCGAATTTCTCCGCCTCGTCGTAACCCAGGCGCGCGCGTTCAACATCGATACCGCGGTCACGTCCCTTTTTCTGACAGAATTCGCAAAAGCACGTGGTGCGGCCGGGATTTTCTCCGTTGCTCTGAGAGAGGTTGAGCGTGTTGAGCAGCCCGCTCTGGCGTTCCGAGCCCCACATGATGCCACCGATATCGTAGGAACGCGCATAATCTTCGACGAGGCCGAGCGTGAAATTCTGGTAGCGGGGATTATTAAAGCACGGCCCGCCCGGATGCCCGTTTGTGCGGCGGCCATGATGATCAACTTCATACAATGTTTCCCAGTTAGGTACGGCCGCGGGGAGAACATTGTCCTCGAGCAAAAAGCAGAAGGTCCGAATGCCGTGCTTGTGCGCAACGGGGATGACGCGCGCCAGCACGTCAATGCCGCCAAACTCCGGCGCGCGCATATCCTGCAAAGTCAACGGTGTGTCCTTGTAATATTGCATGTGCGGCGTCGCATAATTTCCGCCGTGGAATCCTGCCGGCGGCACTCCGGCGCGATGCGGCTCGTGCGAGTAGATGAACGGGAACAGCGCATTCACACCGGCGCGCTGGCGCATGTCATCGAACAGCGGATCCAATTCGCGTTGTGCGAGCGGGGCCACGCAGATGGGCATGCCAATCAGGGTGGTGGTTGGTTTGGACGGAGTCGGGCCAGCCGCATCTTCACCCCGCAACGCTTCCACGCCAGTCAATGCCGCTCCGGCACCGATTACACCGAGTTTAACGAAGTCTCGACGGTTCATGCGATGAGTATCCTGAGCCGCCAATCGGTTTCAAGACCAAAGGCCGCAGGCTCGATCCGCAGCGTTCCAGCTCTCACCGGTTTGGTCAGCCCGCGGATTCACCGCGAAAGGGTTCGCCGCTTCCTGTCTCGACCAGTTTCTTCAGGCTTGTTTTCAGAAAGTGCCCCCAGCCGTTTTCACAAATCCGGTAGCACTCCAGTTGCGGCGTCAGCCCCTCGTGCTCGAAATGCAGCACGGTGGAGAATGGCGAAGGGCTTTCCAATTTGAAACGCACTCTGGTTTTCGCCCATTCATCCTTGCGATTGAGTTCGGCGGCTTCGTGATGCTGCTCCAAACATTTCCAGATGACTTCATGGTTCGGAATCAACTTCTCCGTGAGCATGACATTGTGAGTTTTTCCAAAACGGAATGTCGCGCGCGCGCCAACGCCCGCGCCCGCTTCGCAGGTGGTCGTCCACCAACCTTTCAATCCTTTTTCGGTGGTAATGGCCGCATAGACCTTCGCCACGGGCGCGGCGATCTTCACCTCACATTGATAGTTCTTCATGGCGTTTCTTAATCCGGGTGAGTGCCGGGAACAGCCGAAATCAGCTATTTGCTCCGGTATTTATCATGGTAACGCACCCAATCCTGCGGGGCGCCGGGCTTCTCGTCGCGGCCTTTCGCCGTCAGGTCGAGGAAGTTGTACGTCGTGTTCATCAGGTCAATGCCGCGGGCGTAAGACGAATAGGTGTGGTAAATATCGCCGTGCTGGTCGCGATAAAACGCGCTGACGCCCTGCAGCTCGTCAATTTTCATTTTGACCGCGCCATAGTTGTAGGGCAATTCACTGCGCTTGATTTGCTCCGGCGTGAACGAGACGTTGAAATCAAAATTGAAATCCGTTTTGTTGGACGAAACCCACCTGAACTTCCAGCCCATGCGCTTTTTGAATGGTGCGATTTCCTTCCACGGCGCGCGCGAAATGACGACGAGAGTTGTGTCCCGTTGTCCCAAGTGGAAGTTCACGCCGTCGTAGTGGTCAGCCCAGAATGAGCAATGCGGGCAGCCTTCCTCCCAATTCGGCCCGAACATGAAATGATAGATGATCAATTGGCTTTTGCCATCGAACAGCTCCGCCAATGTCGCCAGGCCGTCCGGCCCGTCGAAGACATATTCCTTCTCCACTTTCACCCAAGGCAATTCACGCCGTTGCCGGTTCAATTGGTCGCGCAGCTTGGAGAATTTCTTTTCCTTCACCAGCAACCGCCTCCGCGCCGCCAGCCATTCTTTTTGCGAAACAACCTTGTGTTCCTTGACTCCGTGGATGGTTTTTATTTTAGCCATAGCGTTTTCCGTTTCGTTTATTCGTATTGCTCACACGCTTCCTTTGTTGGTTCACGGGACAACCAGCGCCCGGTAAAGACGGACGGGAACGTTCGAAATCGTTGCGTCATCGAAGACCGGATTGCCGCCGGACAGAACATTGCTGAAGGACAGCCATTGCGGCGTGGTTAGATTGGTCGCGGCCTGGATGATATAATTCCGTCCGGGGCTGCCGGTGAGGGCCAGGTGCATCACTCCGCCGTTGGTGGGCGTGATACCGCTGATCCGGGGCGGCACGATCACCGCCAGCACTCCGTTGGTCGTGGGCAAGGTCACTGCTTCCGCTGCCGCGTCAGTCGCCGAAACATTGGTAAACGTGAGCGGTTCGTCGTGATCGGGGGCGTTGGTGGCGATGGTGAAGGGCATGTACACGAACACTCCGTTGCTGATCGGCGTGTCCACGAAAGAAATGGCCAATATCCGGAACTGCCCGGGCGCGATTAAATTGGTGCCCAGAAACTGGTCGGACAGTGCGTTCCCGCGAATAGGCGGGCCCCATTGCAGATCATTGGTGTTGAACAACAGATCAAACTGAATTCCCGTCAGGTTCGTATCCGTGGAGTAATTGATTGCCACGTTGACCGTGCTCCCCGGAACTCCCTGGGTGGAAACCAGGGACAACAGCGGCGATGCCACCGCTGCGACCGATATCACCAACATCACCAACCCTCCCAGGCTCGAAGCCAGTAATATACGGGCCAATTTCATTCGACACTTTACCTCCTTCCGCCGCGCTTTCAACCCGAACCGGGGGATTTAACATGATTGTGACCAAGCCTAGCCTGCGAGTCAGGAGGAATTTCACTGCGTGCATTGGGTTCGCGGATTTTGGGCACGTCCAAAATTTGCGCATCGCGCGGGGGATTTTCGACCGCCCGGACCAGGGCCTTGCGGGATCGCCAAGCCGAGGCGCCGAACGCCTTCGCGCGCATTTCTATGCTTTATCAAGGGATTAGCGAGCCTGTTCCTCAATGCTTTTCCACGTCTCATTTTCCCGGTTTTATGTTGCGGACGAAACGACCGGTTGGTCTGTGCCTCGCCGCACCGCCTCCGCCGGGCTGTGGTTTTGAGAAGTCCGTCACGACCCTTCCGGCCAGTGTCGCGTTTCTTCCAGCGATTCGCCGGTTTCGAGCAGGCTCTTCAGGCTCGACAGAATCGGCGGCCAGCCTGCGGAAATCGATTCGATGAATTTCGAGCCGGGTCGGTTCATCTCGTGAAGAATGGTGAGTTTGACCGACGCGCCGCGTTTTTCGATTTCACAGGTCATGCGCGAATAACCTTCCGTGTGCAGCTCCGGCATGGATTCGTTGCGCCACTTGAGCACGAGCCGCCGCGGCGGGTCAATTTCCAGTACTTCTCCGCTGTCGCAAACGCCACCGTCGGGCTTCCGCAGCCGCCAGGCGGCGCCTTTCCTCCAGTCCGATTCCTGGATGGTGCCGTAGAAAAACTGGCGGTTGAATCGAGGCGTCGTCAGTGCGCGCCACAGTTTCCGCGGCGTGGTGCGGATATAGATCACGTAAACAAATCGGCTCCCGGCCATAACCTCATTCTTTCCTTTCGAGACCCTTTTTCAAGTCGCTCAACGCCTGGAGGCGGTGACGCTCGTATTTGCCAATCCAGCGCTCGTAGATCTCGTGCAGCGGCACAGGATTCAGAAAATGCAGCTTCTTGCGCCCGCGCCGGACCGTGGCCACCAGGCTTGCCTTTTCCAGCAGCGCCAGATGCTTGGTCACCGCCTGCCGGGTCATGTCCAGATGCGCACACAATCCGGTCAGCATCTGCCCGTTGCGCTTGTGCAGTTCATCCAGCAACTTCCGCCGGCTCGGGTCCGCCAACGCCTTGAACACCGCATCCATCGGACCGGATAATACGCAACCGTTTGGTTGCATGTCAAGCGGATTCTTTGCCAGGCTCGGCGGCGGATGGTTGACAGCGCCGGCCGGGCCGGCAAAATTTCCCCAGCATGAATGACAGGGCGCCGAAGAGTTTCCATGAAAAGGCCGGCGGGATGCTGTATTTCCCCCGGATGCTGGACAAAATCCGGCTCTTTGCGAAGGGCGAGCTGCGGGAGGATTGCCATGCCAACCTCGGCCTCGCCAACCGCGCCGACGGGTTGTGCTGCCGCTATTTGCGCGTGACCTACGAGGCACTGAAACAGCGGGCGCTGGCCGGCGGAACGGATGGTGAGATTCTGGAATGGTGTTTTGCGATGGGCCGAAGGCTGGACGAGACGGACATCCTGATTTGGAACGAGTTCGTCCGCAAACGCGGCTGGAACGACGAAGCCAGCAGCCGGCTGACGGCCTGGAAACAGGAAAGCGGGCATGCTCATCGCGACGATCTGACGACCATTCCCGATTACACCGACGTTCTGGAGGGGTGGAAGCCATAATGGGATGAGGCAGCAGCTCTGCCCTACCGAAGCAAATGCGGCAGGGTGACGCTGGTATTTGCCCTTGATCCTGAACTGTGCTAGAATCCAACTCATCCAAAAGGAGATTACGTATGAAAATCGCTGAAATCATTGCCCGCATATTGCTCGGCCTCGTGTTTGTCGTGTTCGGCTCGAACGCCTTTCTGCATTTCATCAAGGCACCGCCGATGTCCGGCCCGGCCGGCGATTTCATCAACGCGATGATGGATAGCGGCTACGTGAAGGTGGTGGGCTTCTGTCAGGTTGCCGGCGGATTGCTGTTGCTGCTCGGGCGCTTTGTGCCGCTGGGCCTGACCCTGCTCGGGCCGGTGATTGTCAACATCCTCTGTTACCATATCTTCCTGAATCATGAGGGCTGGCAGGTGGGCGGCGGTCGTCGCCGCGCTGGCGCTGTTCCTGCTCTGGCGTCACCGCGCCAATTTCGCGGGGTTGTTGAAGCCATGATACAAATGTTGTTCCCCCAAGCAGCGCGGCCAAAAAAACAACCTGGTAAATCAGACATGTCCTGACGCGCCGGTCCCGTTCGTCGTAATGATGAAAGACACCAAGACAAATGAATTATGACAACCAACAACACCAATACGGTCCGACTTCACCGGGTGCTCCGCGCGACGCCGGAGCGGGTTTATCGCGCGTTCCTGGACGCGGACGCCATGGTCAAGTGGCTCCCGCCAAACGGGTTCACGGGCAAGGTCCATCGCCTGGACGCCAAAGTCGGCGGCAGTTACAAGATGTCGTTCACCAACTTCACCACCGGCAAGAGCCATTCCTTCGGCGGTAAATTCCTGGAACTCAAGCCGAATGAACGCATCCGCCACACGGACAGGTTCGACGATCCGAATCTGCCCGGCGAAATGCAAACGACCATCACCTTGCGGCCGGTGTTCTGTAGAACGGAATTGAGCATCACGCAGGAAGGGATTCCCGCGGCCATTCCGGCCGAGGCGTGCTATCTCGGCTGGCAGGAATCGCTGACACTGCTGGCCCAACTGGTCGAGGCGGAGATTCCCGATCAAGGGTGCTGAGCCGGGCGAGAAACGCCTTGGCGAGTCGGCCTTCTCCAGAAAGTGACAAGCAAAAAGGAAGTGATCGCTCCGCAAATTACCAGCGCAGCGCTGTCAGGTTCCGGGGCTGGATTAACCGTCGCATCGAATTGCCAGCCGGAGAATGTTCCGACATCCCCGATTGACTCGTCCCGAATCGTCAATTCCCAGGTGCCCGCAATGGATTCACCGGCAAAAACGTTCAGGTTGACGGGTTGATAGCTGGTTTTGGCTGAACCGGTGAAGACGTCGGCGCTGGCCGCATAGGTCCCGCCCGGGATGACGCTGCTATTGCTGGCTGCCAGCCAAATGGAATCGCTTGAACCGAAAGTCGAGGTCAAATCATTATCAAACGTATAGGTACCGTTCAAATCCGAATCGCTGCCATAGCCGCTGATCGCAGACACTTTTAAGGGGCGATACATGAAGATGACGGTTGTTCCCGAATCCACATGCCCCAGTTCAAAGACCAGGTCACCGACCCAGGTATGGGAAAAATTGTCCAATGTAATTGAATTGAATGAGGTAATAACGCCCGGATTGGCGACATTGAGGTCGCTGGTAAAGACCCCCGCATTGGGGTTCCCGACAATAGGGCCAAGGCTGGTGGCATCCGGGATGTTCCCTCCCGCGCCACCGGTAAAATCAGTTTGCGCGAATATCAACTGGCTGCCCAAAGCGAGCGACGCGAGCGACAACCGCAAACCGCAAAAGCAGTGCCGGTGGCGCCCCTGCAAAGCGCTTTTGCTCGATGGCATAGACATATCACCACCGAAGAATAGCAAGTTGAATGCCGACAAATTATTATGTAGAGACCGCTAAAAAGACTGTTGCGCCGCAGGTTATTCGGTCGGCACAAATATTCACCTGTTGCTTTCATTGATTCGCTCATAACTCATCAAATCATGGCCGACAAGGTCAGCTTGCGGCGGACGCGGGCAGCTTTCACGCGTTCGCACAGATTTCAGAACATTTCTCAGTGAATTGTCCATATTTTCCTTTGCTCACGCCTTGAGCGGCCATTCCACGCCAGCCAATTCCTGCGGCAACTGTTTCGGATCCGCCGGATAAATGAGCGACATGTCGGGCTTGGTCTTTGCGCCGGGCAGAAATTCCGTTTCCTCCGGCGCACCGATGATGAGCCAGAGCACCTCGACCTCGGTGTCGTTGAACACCTGGCGCAACTGATCCGGCCCGACCAGCACGCCTCCATACCGGGGTACGGTCAACGTTTGATCGCCCACACGCATCCGGCCGGTGCCTTCGAGGACGAAATAAAACTCTTCCGCGCGGATGTGTTTGTGCAGGGTGTTGGCACTTTTGGGCGGCAGTCGCCAGAGCCTTGCGCCTATATTTTCACTCCCGGTGCGTTCCAGGTAATCCGCGTTCGGGATTTTCATCAGGTTGGATGGCCGCCAGAAAAGGTCCTCCGGCTTTATGAGATGATAACCTTGAATCGCTTTCATGGTATTTACTCTAGATGCGGTGCTTTAAATTGGAAGTGAATTCAAAAATAACTCAATGCCGGTTCGCGAGGGCGCCGGGCATTTTGCGAGTAAAGTCTTGCCTCGAGATTCTCGCCCTCCGTACAGTCATCCGGGTTGATTCCGGACGGTGCGCTGTCAGCAGGTGGTTGTGCCGGGTGGGACGGAGACCCATTCCTCTTATTTTAAAATGGCATTAAATCGAGCTGTCATGAAAATGAACCTGCGATTGGTCGTGTTGGCAGGATGGCTCTTGTCAATTGCGAACACTTTTTCTCAAGACACGAATTTCTGGATCTTTCTTTGCTTTGGACAGTCAAATATGGAAGGTTTTCCGGGAATTCAACCACAAGACCAGACGAACGTGGATAATCGCTTTCAGGTCCTGGCCGCGGTTGATTTTCCCAAAATGGGCAGAAGGAAAGGCCATTGGTATCCGGGCGTCCCTCCGTTGTGCCGTCCCTCCACCGGTCTCTGCCCGGCGGATTATTTCGGCAGAACCATGGTTGCCAATGTTCCGAAGAACATCCGGGTAGGTGTGGTGATCGTTGCCGTGGCCGGCTGCAAAATTGAATTGTTCGAACAGACCAACAACCCGGCTGATGATTCAAATGCCCCTGCGTTGAAGAAAAACAGGAACCAGGCCTACGGCGGAAATCCCTATCGGTATCTGGTTGCCATGGCGAAACTGGCACAGCGGGATGGTGTGATCAAAGGCATCCTGCTGCACCAGGGAGAATCAAACATGAATGACCAGGAATGGCCAAACAAAGTCAAAGGCGTTTACGACAATCTGATGAAAGACCTGAATCTTCAGGCCGAACCAGTGCCTTTGCTCGCAGGCGAAGTCGTGAATGCAGATCAGCAAGGCGCTTGTGCGAGCATGAACCGGATCATTGATGGTTTGCCCAAAACCATTCCCAATTCGTATGTCATTTCTTCGGCCGGTTGCGCCGCCATACCGCCAGACCATCTGCATTTTACTCCGGCGGGCTACCGGGAATTGGGCACGCGTTACGCGGAGAAAATGCTTTCAGTGCTCGGTTATAAGAAGACAGGACCAGAATAACCCGGCTGGGGCGGCATGTTCGCGCTCTGGGGCGGCAACCGCCAGCCCCGAAGCGCCCGGGGCCAGAGTCGCGCGGCGATGAAATTCAACTCGCGTATCTGGCAGGCGCTTATGCGCAGCAACAAACTTTTGCTGCGCCATGGTTCGGGATTCATCGCTTGACGGCCAACAGGGTTTCTGCAACTGCTCTTGCCCGCCGACGGCGAACGGCCATGAAAATACCGGACATCAAAAAACAGGAACCATTGGTGGTGGAGGCCGGCGTGTCCAGACTCGCTCGCGTGGAGTTTGATCGGAATCCGTATCCCGCTTTGCTGAAGGAACCGGCACAACCCGGGGATGAGATTTTCATCGCCAACGAAGCTCAACTGCTGGCAGAGGTCACGCATCCGCGCATCCGCCGCCACCTGGCATATGATGATGCCACGCACCGGCTTTATCTGGAATTTATCGAGGGGCCGACGTTGCATGAACTGGCGCGGACCGGCGTTACTTGCAAGCAACCGGGCCGGACGCATCGCCTTCTGCAGAGCGTGGCGGAAACGGTGGCGGACCTGCACGCGGGCATCCTTTGTGGACACTCCATTGTTCATAACGATTTAAAAAGCATGAATGTGCTGGTGCCGGACGCCGCGCCCGAGGAGACACGACTCATTGATTTTACACACTCGTATTACGACGGGAACCTGCCGGCGTTCGTCAAAGACAAGCACAACAACCCGGCCGGCACGGCCAAATATCTGGCACCGGAGAAATGGGAGGGAGATTTTACGAGAGGTTTCAAGGGGGACGTCTTTGCCTTTGGCGTCATGGCTTACTATGCCAGCACGGGAAAACATCCTTTTGAAGGCAACCCGGCGCAAGTCGAGGCGGCCATCCGGGAAGCGACGCCGCCTTCGCCCCTGAAATCCAAGCATCATGTGCCCCGCAACACCGCCGCCATCATCATAGCGTGCCTGGAGAAGAATCCCGACCGCCGGCCGACCATGGAACATGTGGCCCGGGTCTATGCCAATTCCGCTTCCCTGTTCAAGTGAGACACACTTAACCAAAGTAAGGTTGGACAGCCGCCAAAGTTGCGCGACCATGCCACGATGGCCCGTGCGGCACGCACTTCAGATCCTGAGCGAGCCACGAAATCCTCGGCCGCTGTAGTAGGAATCCGCGCCGTTGTGACCCACAAAGACGCGGCCGTAACGGCGATCACAATACAGCGCGCCGCCAAGTTTACGAATGTCTGCCGGAGTTTGAATCCAGCTCGACCGCTTCGTGTCGAACTCGCCCAGCTTTTGCAGCGCCAGATATTGTTCTTCCGTCAAAAGCTCGATGCCCATGTCTGTGGCCATGCCGACGGCGCTGCCTTTGGGCTTGTGTTCTTTGCGAGCGGCCAATGCTTCATCGTCGTAACAAAGGCTCACACGGCCTGACGGCGTTTGCTCGGAACAATCGAAGAAAATGTATTCGCCGGATTTTACGCCGACGACATCCGGTTCGCCGCCGGTGCGTTCCATTTCATTGAGCGACCATAGTTTTTCCGTCCCGCCGCTGCGGGATTCCAATCGCGCCAGCACCTTGGCCCACGCCAAACCTGGGTGACGGTTCAGGTTTTTCTCAAACCGGGCTTTCAACGCTTTGAGCAACTCTTCACGCTCGCCCGATTGCAACGCGCAGCGTTTGCTTCCGGGTTGTTTTGGTGACATCTCCTTTTTATCGCTTTTAATTTTGTTCATATGTTGAACAGGCACCAACATGGTAAATCAATCCAGTGAAGGTGTCACGAGTCAGAGCAAACGACTCATACGATGGGTCAGCGATAGACTTCACGACGGTGGCGCACGCGGTTGACCCGCACGACGCGGATCTCATCGGCAATCTCGTAAATCACCCGGTAATCACCTACACGAATGCGCCAGTCGTTTTTGCTGCCAACGAGCTTCCGGCAACCGGGTGGGCGCGGATTGTTCGCGAGTCCCTGAATTGCATCTGATGATGCGGTCGTGAACCTCGGAGGAAAGGCGGCCAAGGTCGCGTTCGGCCGAGCGCTCGAGGAGAACCCGATACATGATCACTTGCGCTTGCGGTCGGCCAGGTAATTCTCCAACGGACGATAATGCTGCGGTTTGCTGCGGGCGCGCTTGAGCCAGGCCACGTCCGTCGCATCTTCCGCACGTTCCAACAATTCCTCGTAATCGGCAATCCGCAAGATGACGGAAACGGGTTTGCCGTTGCGCGTGACAATTTCAGGTTCGGGCATCGTCGTCTTCACGGCGTTAATTTAGCACATTTCAGACCCGGCTGTAAACTTCTGCCCCCTTATCTAAAAATTCGCGGGCTTTTTGTTCCATGCCTGCTTGGATCGCTTTATCTTCGGCAACTCCCTGTTCCGCCGCAAACTTCCGCACATCTTCTGTGATTTTCATGGAACAAAAGTGCGGGCCGCACATGGAGCAGAAGTGCGCGGTCTTGGCGCCGTCCTGCGGCAGGGTTTCGTCGTGGAACTCGCGCGCGGTGACAGGGTCGAGGCTCAAGTTGAATTGGTCTTCCCAGCGGAATTCAAAGCGCGCCTTGCTCAACGCGTTGTCGCGGTATTGCGCGCCGGGATGGCCTTTCGCGAGATCGGCGGCGTGCGCGGCGATCTTGTAGGCGATGACGCCGTCTTTCACGTCTTTCTTGTTCGGCAGGCCGAGGTGTTCCTTGGGCGTGACGTAGCAGAGCATCGCGCAGCCATACCAACCGATCATCGCCGCGCCGATGCCGCTGGTGATGTGGTCGTAGCCGGGCGCAATGTCGGTGGTGAGCGGCCCGAGCGTGTAGAACGGCGCTTCACTGCACCACTCGAGTTGCTTGGCCATGTTTTCCTCGATCATGTGCATAGGCACGTGGCCCGGGCCTTCGTTCATCACCTGCACGCCCCTGGCCCAGGCGCGTTTGGTGAGTTCGCCCTGCACTTCGAGTTCGCCGAATTGCGCCTGGTCGTTGGCGTCGGCAATCGAGCCGGGGCGCAACCCATCGCCGATGCTGAATGAAACGTCATACGCGGCCATGATGTCGCAGATGTCGTCCCAGTGGGTGTAGAGGAAATTCTCTTTGTGATGCGCGAGACACCATTTGGCCATGATTGAACCGCCGCGCGAAACGATGCCGGTCATGCGATTGGCCGTGAGCGGCACGAAGCGCAGCAGCACGCCGGCGTGGATGGTGAAGTAATCCACGCCTTGCTCGGCCTGTTCGATGAGCGTGTCGCGGAAAATCTCCCACGTGAGGTCCTCGGCTTTGCCACCGACTTTTTCGAGCGCTTGGTAGATGGGCACGGTGCCGATGGGCACGGGCGAGTTGCGCAGAATCCATTCGCGCGTGGCGTGGATGTTCTTGCCGGTGGAGAGGTCCATGACGGTGTCCGCACCCCACTTGGTGGCCCAGCGCATTTTTTCGACCTCTTCCTCGATGGATGACGCGACGGCGCTGTTGCCGATGTTGGCGTTGATCTTCACGAGGAAGTTGCGCCCGATGATCATCGGCTCGAGCTCGGGGTGATTGATGTTCGACGGAATGATGGCACGGCCCGAGGCGACTTCGCTGCGGACAAACTCGGGAGTGATTTCGGTCGGGATGCGTTGGGGAAAACGAGAAAAGATAGATGGTGTGAACGAGGTTGAAGGCGAGCCGCCTTCAACGGCACGCGGGCCGCGTGCGCTCCCCGAAAGCTGCGCGGAGCCGGCGTGCTGTTTGTCGAGGTGGTTGCGGACGATGTCGGTTGACATTTCCGAGATGCGGGCGCGGCCCATGTTTTCGCGGATGGCGATGAATTCCATTTCCGGCGTGATGATACCGGCACGGGCGTATTGCAATTGCGTAACGACTTTGCCTTTCTTCGCGCGCAAGGTTCTGCGGCGCGGCGCGGTCAGGCCTTCGAGGCGGAACGAGGTTTCATCCTGGCGTTTGGCGCGGGACAGCCCGCGATGCTGCTCGGAGAGATAGCCGTCATCAATCGGCTGCACCGGCCGACCGTCGTATTCCTCCACGTCGCCGCGAGCGCGAATCCAGTTTGCCCGTAGCGCGGGCAACCCTTCCTCGACCGTACCCTTAAATCCCGGATCACCCCAAGGGCCGGAGCAGTCATAGACCCGTACCGGCTCATTGACTTCGACGTGGCCATTGTAGGTTTTAGTGGGCGTGAGTTCGATTTCGCGCATCGGCACGCGGACATCGGGATGGATTTGGCCCGCCACGTAAACGCGTTTCGAGTTCGGCAATTGTTCGGAACTCGACGGTTCGAATGAATCTTTGGTCGCAATCATATACTTGTGATAAGTGACACGTGTCAGGTGACGAGATCCGAAACAGCGGGGAAAGGAATCCAAACATCCCTTCGCCGGCATTATCCGGATCAGGTTCAGCGGGTCTCCCGAGCGATCGGGACTCTCAGCCGTTCCAACGGCTCCCCATTAATCAAAGACTCTACGGCGCCGGGACCAAGCGGTCAAGCGGAGTTCGGAGCCACCTGTCGCTCAATGGCCGGCCGCAAGCGACTTTACCCGCGCCTGGTAAGCCAGGAAATAGCGGTCGGATTGCCACGGATTTTGACTGGTCGCCGCGAATTGTTTGACCAACTCCCGTTCAAAGGACGGCGTCAGGAGTTCGCTGCGGCCAACCAGTACGCGAACTTGTTGCTGCGGC
>Ga0335081_10009287_pt1 | contig 15819 bp, 11 predicted proteins | sample Lox_Sample_35_FD_206713 | JGI IMG/M metagenome (GOLD analysis project Ga0335081, IMG submission 206713) | Soil microbial communities from Loxahatchee National Wildlife Refuge, Florida, United States - Lox_Sample_3.5 | ecosystem: Environmental > Terrestrial > Soil > Wetlands | place: USA... | reverse complement strand
ACGATCTTGTTCGTGCCTTGCGTGATCTCGAACGGATACGGCATGTACATGGCCCGCGGAACCCCCGGCATGTAGCAGCGCAGTTCGGGATCGCGGTCCAGCCAGTGTTCGGCATTCTCCTTCTTCTCCGCGGCCGCTTCCGGCTTGTAGGGAATCTCGTCGCCGTCCACCACGCCGGGTCCCGGCGGCACGCCGCCCGCCGCGCCCAGCGCCACCACCGGAGCCGCCAGCACGGGAACGTCGGGATACACGCCCGGCTGCGAAACCATGGGCCGTGTTGTGTGTGTCAGCAGATCCCAGTTCGCGGTGGTGGTTGCCTCCCATATGCCATTCATGTTCGGGTGCCCGCTTATCGTTGCCGGCCGGGCCGCTGGAGCGGTGGCAGGCGCGGCCTGCGCGGCCGCGCGCGGCGCTGGGGCGGTAATCGTCAAACAAAAAGCGGCGCCCACGATCCCGGCGCTCGCGACCAAGACAGTAAGATAGCCAAATCGTTTTCTCATGGGATCTCCCCTGCGTGTCTCTTGCAATTCCCTGCAAGCAAGACTGAAGCTCAGCTACTCGGGTACGGCGCCGCCCCCGCTGGCATTGTCTTCCTTCGCGGGATCGGGCCCCTTCCCCTCGGAGAACAGTTTCTCCGCGGCGCGCGTATTCACCAGCATGTCCAGCAGCGCTTGATTCCCCTCGTGACATCCGCCTTCATACACCATGTTCGGCTTATCGGCGTTCTTCCTCAGTTCCTGCACGAACGTGAAGGGCTTCACCCAGGTGGTGGGATCGTCGACGGTAATCGTAATCCGCAAGGTCTTCGGATTGACGCGCTGGTAACGCTCGATCAAGTGCAGGTTCTCGCGCGAACCGCGGAAATCGCTCTCATGCGTGAAGTTGGTGACGTCCACCACCAGCGTCTCGCCTTCCCAATGCGCGATCGAATCGCCCCAATATTCGCGCACGTCTTTCGCTAAGTGCGGCCGGTTCGTAATCGGGACCACGCGATTAAATCCCGAGCCTTGGCCGACGTCGTAGTAGAAATCGACCGACTCTGGACTCTCCACGATCCGCACCTCTCCCGCAAAACTCCCCACCGGCCTCCCATCGGGAGTCAATGGTCCTGCTGCCAGAACAATGGGAAGACGGTCCAGAAAGCAGCGTTCTTCGGCGCTGCGGTCTTCGGGACCATCGGCGCGATTCATGCGGTCGAGGTTGTAATCCGGGGGAGGCTGGTATCGCATTGGCGAGATGGGTCCCGGTTTCCCGCCGGAGGTGCCTTGCAAAAGCGCGTCGAGGTACTCTTTTTGCTTTTTCATGCGCGCCTGCGCCTCGGGCGTGTATGCGGGCATTCGCCCATCCGGCGGATCGATGATTTGCGATGTGCGGTAGCTTACCTCTGTCGGTTTATCGCCGAACCAGTGTTCGTTGTACGCCCGCGCCACATCCTTTTCTGTGCCGCGGATATCCTTGCCTTGGCTCTCGCGGCTGTCGCGTCCCGGCAGTTGGTCGCGCTTCAGCAGCGCATCCACAGCCTTCTGGTGCTCATCCTCCGTCAGGAATTGACGCTCGCCATACTGTTTGGGCCGCTCGAACGGCACCACCGCGACGTTACTCCAAATGCCTTGCAGGTCCGGTGCGCCCCATGCCGTCTTGGGGGCCGCTCCGTTCGCCGCACTCTTAGCGCTCGATTCGCTCTTCGCATTGCTCGAAGCAGTCTGGCCTACGCTCCTTTGCGCCAAGCCGATCGCGACGATCGGCACGGCCGCCAGCGTCATCACGAAGACGTACGGATTCCCTCGGACTCTCATCTTCGACCTCCCGATGATCGTCGTTCGAATTTTTCCGCGCTACTTGGCCTTCGGGTCGTTCTCGTAGGGCGCGCCCGTGCCCGAAGAACCCAGGAACAAGGTCCGCCCGTCAGGCAGCGTCAGGTCACGGCCATTGGCTCGATGTGACCCGTCTTTCGCCTGGTAACCGTCCACCACGATCACCGTGCCGGCCAGCAGGGACTCTTTGGTGAAACCGCGCCGGTAGAGAACATTTGGCGTGCCCGCTTCGATGGCCCAGTTGGCCACCGTCCCATCGGGTCCTTTCACGTCCACGTGAATCCACGCATGTGGATTCACCCACTCCATCTTCGTAACCGTCCCTTGGAAATGCACCGGCTTGTTCGAGTCGAACTCCGCCGCGAAAGCGTGGTGCGCCGACGCCGAAATCGTCGCCCCCAGCATGGCTACACCGAGGACGCTCACCGCCACAATTTGCTTGGTTCGCATAAACCTACACCTCCTGCACACGGATCAGAGATAGACCCTCTTCCGGCTGCTTGAAATGCCGCGAGGCAACATAATGACACCTTGCTGCGAGGAAGTTCAGCAAGAACTGGACGTATAATTACACAAGGAAAACGCGAACGCAATCCTTCGCGCTGGCAGACCCGTCACTAATCTCTTTGTTAATTCCCGGCAATTCGCCAAGAAACGATTGGTTACGGCTGCGCCGCGAAGGGCGTATTCGGAGTGTCCTCGCCGCCGCCGGTAGCGTTGTCCTCGAGCGCGGGATCGGGCCCCTTCCCTTCGGAGAACAGCTTCTCCGCAGCCCGCGTGTTCGCCAGCATGTCCAGCAGAGCGTAGTTCCCTTCCTGACATCCGCCCTCGTAAACCATATTCGGCTTGTCGGGACTCTTCTTCAGATCCGTCACGTAGGTGAACGGTTTCACCCACGTCGTGGGATCCTCCGCCGTTATCGTGATCTGCAAGGTTTGTGCATCGACGCGCTTGTAGCGCTCGATCAAGTGCAGATTCTCGCGCGAGCCCCGGTAATTGCTCTCGTGGGTGAAATTGGTGACGTCCACGACCAGCGTGTCTCCCTCCCAACGCGCGGTCGGATCGCCCCAGTATTGGCGAATTTCCTTCGGGAGGTGCGCGCGGTTCGTGATCGGCACCACGCGGTTGAACCCCATCCCTTGGCCGATGTCGTAGTAGAAGTCCACCGAATCGGGACTCTCCACAATCCGCATCACGCCGCCCGTCACGGGAAGTTCGTTCAGGAAGCAACGCTCCTGGCCGCTGCGGTCCTCGGGTCCATCCGAGCGATTCATGCGGTCAAGGTTGTAGTCCGGCGGCGGCTGGTAACGCAGCGGCGAGATCGGTCCGGGCTTGCCTCCCGACGTGCCCTGCAACAGCGCCTGAAGGTAGTCCCTCTGCTTGTTGATCCTCGCTTGCGCCTCCGGCGTGTATGCCGGCATCCTGCCGTCGGGCGGGTCGATGATCTGCGAAGTCCGGTAACTGACTTCGCTCAGCTTGGGGCCTGACCAAAAATCGTTGTACGCACGCGCCACGTCCTTTTCCGTGCCGCGACCCTCTCGATTGTCGCGCCCGATGCGCTCGTTGCGCTTCAACAACTCTTGGACGGCTTGCTGGTGCTCGGCCTCGGTCAAGAATTGGCGGTCGCCGTACTTCTTGTCGCGCTGGAACGAAACGACCACCCCGCCGTTGCTCCATATTCCTTGAAGGTCCGGCTCGCCCCATGCGGTCTTGAGGGCCGTTCCGCCCCCCGCACTCTTCGCCGTCGATGCACTCTTCGCACTGCCCTTCGAGTTACTCGACTCGCTCTGGCCAGCCGTCCTCTCGGCCAAACTGATGGCGAGGATGGGCACGGCCATCAGTGCCATCAGAAAAACATAGGGGTTCCTTCTGATTTTCATCTTTAATCTCCCCATGATGTTCACTGTAAAACCCCTCGTTACCTCGTGGGCCTGCTCAGCTCGGTAAGCGATGGCGCACTCCCGGGTTCACGTACGCCTAGCATAGCCCTTCGGCCTCACCTGCGTCTATGGTGTAGCTTTCTTGGGTAGCACCGCTTCGCCAAACTTTGCCGCGTCGATCGCCACGTTCGTCTGCACGTCGGTCATATCGAACTCAGAGCGCCCGTCCGTCCAGGTGAGAGTCCAGTGGAAGGGCACTTTCACGCCGCCCAAGTCGCGATAATCGGAATAATCCACCTGCGAAGGATTCAGTCCCAGCACCGTATTTGCAAAGCGCGTTACCCGCAGCAGCAGCCCCGTTTTCGAGTCGAAGAATAACTTCACACGCGTTCCCCCGGGCGCCATCGCCTGAACTACTTGCGCAAGCTGTTCATCAACGGTGATCGGGGGGAACCCCGTGCGCCAATCGCGCAGGTATTTCTTGATTCCGGCCGGGAAAAACATCTCCGCGTCCAACTGCGCGTTGTCCAGTTCTCCGCCGCTCAGCGGCTTCACCGGCAGCGCCGTATTGGTCATCACCACCCACCCATTTCGGCCATCGTACGTCGTGATGTTTTGCGCCTTCTCCGACCGGTGCGCGATGGTCGTGCTTTGGCCGGGGAACTTCGCGAAAACCTCCACGGGAACTTTCCCGAGGTCTGTATCAAATCCCGCGTAGGTCCCTTTGGCGGAGATGCTGGTGATCCGCGCCAGCCGATCCGCCCCTCCCAGCGCCTGGATGTACTTGTCGAGAATCTGTTCGGCCGTGGGCGCGCCCGGAATAGGCTGTTCCAACAGCTCAATATCGTTGGGGTCCTTGTCGGGCACGGCCCCGTTTTGCACCATCAGGCTCGGCGTCTCCGGCGGTTGCGTGTCGCTGCGATGGCAGGTCCAGCAGGTCACCCTGTGCCCTCCGCCGAAGTTTGCCTGATTGATTGTCCTCATCATGATCATCATCTGGCGCGCCTTCTGTTTTTTCGGCGTGTCCTGGGAATAGTCCCGCGTGATATGGCACTCCGTGCAGTTCACGCTCAGCGACGCGGCAATGAAACCCATGGTCCCCAGGAATTGGTCCACCGGAATCCCTTTCAGCACCTGGACATTCTTGAAGAACTCGTCCGACATCGGCGCCTTCGCTCCCGCGGTCCCCGTGCCCGCAACCTGCGATTGCGTCTGCCCGCCGGAAGCCGCTGGCGCCCCCGGCGAACCCGCTTGCCCGTGCGCCAATACCGCCGCGGCCAGGAATACGACTCCGGTTCGCACAACTTCAAGAATCCCGCGCTTCCATCCGAGTTTCACGTTGACCTCCTCGTCGACCTGCAGGTGGGCGCATTATCCCGCAAAACATCGGCGGCACGCATCTCATATTGACTCGAAATAGCGGCAGGCATATGGTTCCACCCATCACCCAAAAACGCACAGGAGCACGTCGCCTTATGAAAAGGCCTTCGCTGTTGCTGGTCGCATTCACGTCAATCGCGGCGTTCGCCGCAATGTCCCCATCGGCTCTCGCACAATCGGCAGCCGGAGTGGTGGTCTTCGAAAACAAGTGTGCGAGCTGCCATCAGAGCGCCCAAGCCCAAAAGGCGCCCGCCCTCTCCGTGCTGCGCAAGAATACGCCGGAGGCTGTCTACGCCGCGCTCTCCAAGGCGCCACACACGCAAATCCAGGGACTCTCGGACGACGACAAGAAAACTGTCTCGGCCATCCTCGGCGGCCGAAAGATCGGAGTGCCCGAAGTCTCCGACGCCAGGAAGATGCCCAACCGCTGCACGAGCGCTTCACCCATGGGCGACATCGCCACGCAACCGATGTGGAATGGCTGGGGAGTTGATCCCACCTCGAACGCGCGCTTTCAGCCGGCGAGCGCCGCCGGCTTGACCGCGGCGCAAGTGCCGTCGCTGAAGCTGAAGTGGGCCTTCGGACTTCCTCTCGCCGATGAAGCGCATAGCCAGCCCACCGTTGTCGGAGGCCGCGTCTTCCTCGGCTCCGATGCGGGCACAGTGTATTCGCTCGATGCCGCCACCGGCTGCGTCTATTGGTCTTTTCAAACCGACGGCGCCATGCGCGTAGCCGTCAGCATTGCCGCCGTCAAAGGGCCTGGCGCAACGAAGTACGCCGCCTACTTCGGCGACCAGAAAGCCAACATGTACGGCCTCGACGCCGAAAGCGGCATACTGCTGTGGAAGGCCAAGGTCGACGATCACCCCGTGGCGCAAATCACCGGCGCGCCCACGCTATACGAAGGCCGCCTCTACGTGCCCATGGCGTCCGCCGAGGAGCGCTCCGCCGGTTTGGGCATGACCTATCCGTGCTGCACATTCCGAGGCAGCATCACCGCACTCGATGCCGCCACTGGCAAGCAGATCTGGAAAACCTACATCATTCCGGATCCGCCAAAGCCCGTGGCCAAGGGTCCCTCAGGCGTGCAGCATTTTGCCCCAGCCGGAGGAGCCGTCTGGGAAGCTCCTACGATAGATACCCAGAGGCATCTGCTCTACATCGGAACCGGCGACGCCTACACCGACCCCGCGCCCAAGACCACCGACGCCGTGATGGCCCTGGATATGGCCAGCGGCAAAATCGTCTGGTCGGTCCAGGACACCCAGGATGACGCCTGGCTCTCCGGATGCGGCGCTGGTGGCGCCGACAATCCCAACGGAATTTCCGAAAACTGCCCCAAGCCTATCGGTCCCGACTACGATTTTGGCGCGTCCATGATTTTGCGAACGCTCCCCGACGGCCACCGTGTTCTCGTTGCACCCCAGAAGAGCGGCATGGTCTGGGCGCACGACCCGGACCAGCAAGGTAAGCTCCTGTGGAAGGTGCAATTGGTCGATAAGCTAGCGCTGGGCATGATCACCTTCGGCGGAGCCGCCGACGATCAGAACGCTTACTTCGGCCTGCGCAGCGGCGGAATCGCCGCAGTCTCGCTGAAGACCGGCGAGAAAAAGTGGTTCACTCGCCTGCCCGGCCAGCATGCCGGCGCTCCTAATCTCGGACAAACGGCCGCGCTGACGGTCATTCCCGGAGTGGTCTTCTCCGGCGGATGGGACGGCATTCTGCGCGCCTTGTCCACCGCCGACGGACACGAGATCTGGGAGGTCAACACGGCGCACGATTACAAAACCGTGAACGGCGTCAAGGCCAACGGCGGCTCGATGGCCTCCGCGGGACCGACCGTCGTGAACGGCACGCTCTTCGTCGGATCGGGTTATTTGTTCGGAGCTGCGGGAATCGCCGGCAATGCGCTGCTCGCATTTTCGCCGCAATAGCCTGCGATACCTAGCGTTCTGCCGTCAGCCGCTGTAGATCGGAATCGTCGGGAAAGATGCGCAGTCCGAAGCGCGCCGCCTTCGCTGCGGACTCGTTGTCGCCGAGGCCCTGATAGACTTCATAAAGCAACTTGTAAGTCCCTGCATCGGCCGCCGGAGAAAAGCGCCGCACGAATTCCAGATTCTCCCGCGCCTCGGTCCACAACTGCTGCTGCCGGTATAAGACGCCCAGGTACAGGTGCGCCTTGATGTTGTACGGATCGCGCTCCAGGCATTCCTGCAGCGCCTGGCGGCCCTGAATGTAGTTCCTTGTTCTCAAAAATAACTCGCCCAGCTGCTCGTAATCAGCGGCGCTCCGTCGAGGACTCGCCGCGATCACCTGCTGTTGAACGTCCACGGCTTCCGTCCAGCGCATCAGTTTGACGTCGGCCTGCACCAGCGACGTCATCGCCGGCAGGTATTTCGGATCGCGCTTGAGAGCGTCGAGCAACTGCCCGCGCGCGGCCTCATCGTTCCCCAAACCCCGGTTGACTTCGGCGCGCCCCCACGCCGCTCGAATCGATTTGGGATCCAGCGACAATGCCAGACCGAACTCGCGTCTGGCCTCTTCAAAGTTCGTGTGCGCCAGCGCCACCCGTCCGCGAGCAATTGCCGATTCTGGAGTCGTCGCGGCAATCGCATTTACAAAGCGATCTGCTCCATCCAAATCGCCCAGGTTGAGCGAACCGGTTGCCGCCGCCACGAGCGTCGCATCGCGCAAATCCGGCGGCAGGTCCCCCGGCAGGATTTGATCTTGCGCGCGCAGGATTTCGCTGCGGTTGCTCTGCCCCAAATTTTGCGCCAGCAAGGACCGCGGCGCGTGGTACTCCAGCAAAGTAAGGTCGTCTGTATTGATCGGCGCTCCCGCCGCGAACGCGCGCAACTCTGGGTCGCCAAGCAGATACAGACCGAACAGGCCGCCCGGCTCCTCCATGCCCAACTGGTTGAAATCCTCGTTCAGCGGCCCATTGCTCCACAGTGACCCAACGCGCTCAAGCATCTTCGCCGCCGGAGGACTCGGCGCCATCAGCAGAAAATCGCTCGCCTCGCCGTGCCAAAGTGTCGCGCCCTGAAACTCCGAGAGAAAAGTCGCCAGGATCATGCGCAGGTCGGGCGGATAGAGAGCGTAGGCCTGCACCCACTGCACGAAAATTCCGCCGCTCGCCAGCCGCCGCTGCACCGCGGCATAAAACTCCCGCGTATAAAGGCTGGCGACTCCCGCCATCCACGGATTGGACGGCTCCGAAACGATCAGGTCGTATTGCTCCCGCGAGGTAAAAAGGAAGTTTCGGGCATCGTCGAAAATAACGTGCACCCGCGGATCTTGCAGAACGTTGCGGTTCAATGAACCCAGCAGCGGCGCGGCCCGCAATACCGCCGGCTCGATCTCCACGCAGTCCACGCGCTCCACTTCGGGATACCGTGCCAGCGCCGAGACGGTCATTCCGCTCCCAAACCCGATCACCAGCACGCGGCGCGGCCCGGCGTGCGCCAGCGCGCCCAGATGGCCCAGCAGCAGTTGTGTGGTGATGTCTTGATTGGAAGCGTCGGGCTTGCCGTTGGTTCGCAGCGAAAGCATGTTCTCCCAGCGCGCCACGGAGATCGTAGAGTTCACGCCGTCCGCGAAAAACAAAACGTCGGCCGTGTGCGCGCTCTCCCGAACCGTTAGCGGCCCCACGCTGTTCCAGTTCAGGATCGTGCTGAACGACGCCATCGCCGGATCGTAAAAATAAGGCGAGAGCCCCACAAAGCCGGCCAGCAACACCAAACCAAGATGAGCCACGCTTGCCGCCAAACGGCGCGGCGCCGCCGTCGCAAACAACAGCGCGCCAAGCGCGAAATTGGCGGCCACCATCACCGCAATCAGCCGGAACGCCCCCAGCAACGGCATTAGCCAGAAACCCGCCGCCAACGCACCGGCAATGCCGCCAAACGTGCTCCATCCATAAGCCCGGCCAACTTCCGCGGAATCGCTGCTGTCGCTCCCGCCTTGTCTCGCAATGAGAAGTGTCGCTACCGGAAAGTTGAATCCAAAGAGAACCGCCGCCGGAAGCATGGCCAGCGCGCTGATCGCGAATTGCGCCACCACTGATGCGCGAAACGACTCCTGCGTCCCACGCAGAATGGCTGGCATCAATTCAGGCATGCGAGGGAAAAACGCCAGGCACACCAGCGAAGCAACGCCTGTGAGCGTTTGCGTCAGCGCAAACGTGGTGCGTCGCGCCTCGTGCCGCCGTATCCAGCGCTCGAATGCCGCGCTGCCCAGCACGATGCCGGAAAGAAACGTCGCCAGCATGAGCGTGAACGCATAAGTCGAACTGCCTACCTGCGTCGCCAGCAAGCGAGTCCAGCCCACTTCGTAAGCCAACGCCGTCGCGCCCACCAGCGCCAGGCACGCCAAAAGAAACCGCGACTCTTGCGGTTTCGGTGTGGATCTCACCACGAGCACCGGCGCCACGCGATCCTCGCGGCGCGCCAAAAAAAGCGCGACGACCCCGGCAATGAGATTAAAGCTCACGGCGACCTCCAACGTTCGCCGTAAACCAACAGAAGGAAGCAGAAGAAAACCGGCCGCCACCGTTCCGACCACGGCGCCCGCTGTGTTCACCCAATACAGCCGCGCCAGCCGCTGTCCCAATTCGGCCGAATCCCGCGTCAGCCCGCGCACCAGCACCGGCAGCGTTCCGCCCATCAGAAACGTGGGAACAAACAGCACCAGCGCCGCGCCAATCAGGCGAACCGCGAGAAGAACGCTGTTGTGTTCGGATGCAAAAGAGTATGCGCTGAAGTATGCCCAGCGCACCGCTGCCAAACCGGCGAGCGACGCGCTCGCTGCCACTGCGGTTCCCAACTCGAGCCAGCCGTACGCTGCGATCGGCCGCGTCCAGCGTTCGCTCCAGCGGCCGAGCCAAATGCCGCCCGCCGCCAGTCCGCCCATGAACACCGCCAGCACCGCAGCCGCGGCATACGCAGTGTGGCCAAAGATCAGGCCAAACGCTTTGCCCCACGCGACTTCATAGACGAGGCCGGCAGCGCCCGAAAGGAAGAAGCAGATCGGCAGGCCGACGTAAATAGCGCGAGGATGCCTGCGATCCGCCATCGTGGCGCATCGTAGTTACGCCACTTCCCGATGTCAAACCGCGCGCCCCCCCGTCTACTCCTGTGGCGCCTTCGCGGCCTCGTCGCCGATCCCGATCTTCTCCAGCCGGTACCGCAGCGCGTTGCGGGAAAGGCCCAGCAGGCGCGCCGCTTCGCTCTTGTTGCCGTTGGCCCGGCGATAGGCCTCGCGGATGATTTCGTCTTCGAATTCATCGAGCGTCTTCCCCTCCGGCAGAAGCGGCCCGTCTCCGGAACGGCTCCGCTCCGGCATCTGATCGAGGTGAATGTCGGAAGGCTCGATCAGCGGGCCCGCCGTGAGGGCGCAGGCGCGTTCCACGATATTTTCCAGCTCGCGCACGTTCCCCGGCCAGTGAAACGCCGTCAGCTTTTGCATCGCTTCCGGCCGGATGCCTTCCAGCTTTTTCTGCGATTTTTGCGCCAGCCGTGAAAGAAAGAGATTCGCCAGATCGGGAATATCCTCTTTATGCTCGCGAAGCGGTGGTATATCGATGGGGACGACGTTCAGCCGGTAATACAGGTCCTGCCGGAACGTGCCCTCCTCCAGCGCCGCGCGCAGGTCGCGATTGGTCGCCGCGATCAGCCGCACGTCCACTTTGATCGTCCGCGTCCCGCCCAGCCGCTCGAATTCGCGCTCTTGCAGAACCCGCAGCAGCTTCACCTGCGTCACCGGCGGAACGTCGCCGATTTCGTCCAGAAAAAGAGTGCCTTTGTCGGCTAACTCGAATTTTCCCGGCTTGCTCCCCACGGCCCCGGTAAACGCGCCTTTCTCGTAGCCGAAGAGTTCACTCTCCAGCAAATTCTCCGGGATCGCCGTGCTATTGATCTTCACGAATGGGCCGGTCGCCCGGCTGGATCGCTGGTGAATCAACCGCGCGATCAAGTCTTTGCCGACGCCGCTCTCGCCGCCGATGAGCACCGTCGAAGGCGTGGCCGCCACGCGCTCCGCCAGCGCCAGCACTTCCTGCATCTTGGCGCTCTTCGCCACGATGTTGGGATAGTCGTAGCGCCGTCCCAGCGCCTCGCGCAGATTGCGGTTCTCCTCGCGCAGGCGGCGGACGTCCAGCTCCTTTTGCACCACCATGCGCATCTCGGCCAGCGCAAAGGGCTTCAGCACGTAGTCGCTCGCTCCGGCCTTCATCGCTTCCACAGCCGTCTCCACGGTGCCGTAGGCCGTCATGACGATCACCGGTAACCCGCCGTTGATGCGCTTGGCGGCTTGCAGAAATTCCAATCCGCTCGTACCCGGCAGCTTCAAATCCGTGAGCACGAGATCGATTTGCTCGCGCCGCAGCAGATCCAAACCTTTTTCCGCGTCCGGCGCCGAAAAGGTCTGATATCCCGCTTCGTTCAGATCGAGCTCCAGCAGGCGGCGCATTTTCGCCTCGTCTTCAACGATCAGTATGTTGGACACGTTTGTCCTCTAAAAAATGCTCCCACAAAATCGTCCCTGCAAATCACTAGAACGCCGCTTGCGACGCGGGAGTCACAGGCCGCTCGGCCAGCGGCAAAAAGATCACGAAGCAGGCGCCGGATTTTGCATCGACCCGCTCTCTTCCGGCAACCGTTTTCCCCGCCGAGGCGCTACCCGAGCCGCTTTTCGCGCTGCGCACTTTACCCACCAGCTCGCCGTCGCCCGGCTCCTCCGCCGGTCCACCATTGAAGAGCTCAATCGACCCGTGATGTTCATCCACGATCTTCGATACAATCGCAAGCCCCAGCCCCACGCCCGTTTTCTTCGTGGTGAAAAACGGATTGAAGATCTGTTCGCGAAGTTCCGCCGGGATTCCCGGCCCCGAATCGGCCACTTGCACTTCGATGCCCCGCCGCTCGCCCCGTTTGCTTTCGCGAATCGAAATGCGCAGCCGGCCGCCGGTCTCGCCCATGGCGTCGTAGGCGTTCTGGATCAGGTTAACGAACACCTGCTCGCTTAAATTTTCGTCCAGCTCCGCCGGCGCAAGATTCTCTTCGTACCGCCGCTCGACCTCGATGGCAGGACCGGTCCAATTCGCAGCCACCGCCCGCAGCGCGCGATCCACCACTTCGGGAACCGAATAGGGCTGTGTCTCCAGCCGCATCGGCCGCGCGAAATCGAGAAATCGGCTCACCAATGCGCTCAGGCGATTCCCTTCGCTCGAAATATACCCGGCCAGTTCCGCAGCCAGCGGTTCCGCCGATGCCAGCCTCTGAATCAGCATCTCCGCCGAGCCCTTGATGATCCCCAGCGGATTGCGAATCTCGTGCGCCAGGCCTGCGGAAAGCTGCCCCAGCGCCGCCAGCCGTTCGGAACGGCGCGCTTCCGCCTGCACCTGCTCCAATTCCCGATTGGTTTTCGCCAGCTGTTCCGCCAATTCCTGATAGCGCCGCGTTTGCCGCTTGTTTTCCGTAGCGAATCGATTCACCACCATGGCCGCCAGGAAAAAGAAAAGAATGCGCAGCATCAACTCCGTCTCGGCGCCGGCAGCCAATTCATACTCCTGCAGCGCCGGATAGAGATAAGACAAATAGGCGGCCGAAGCGAGCAGGGTCCAAAGCAGCGTCCCCCAAGCGCCAAAGTAGACCGCGGCAGTGACCACAGGAACATAAAATATCGGATAGTAACTGCTGTTGATGCCTAACTCCCCCGTGTGGCTGATTAACAGCATCGCCAGCAGAATCTTCAGAAGCACCGCGTAGTAGCGGCCGCGCGGCACCTGGTTCACCAGCCGTCCTTCAAAGAGCTGAAGAACCCCGATCGCCAACAGGATTAATTGTTTGTGGATTTCGCCGACGGGAGGCAGTAGCGCCAGCCCCAATAGAAACAGCAGCCAGAGCACATCCATCCAGTCGATCCGGCTCTGGCGTTCCGCGCTCACACCCACTCCTCAAGCTGCCCGCCGCCTGCGGCCATTTCCGCACACCACCGCAAGCTCGCCTGTGCCCGCACGGTCTTTATTCTATCGCGGGAAACTCAATCTTGTAGCCCAGGGCGCCCGCCGCACTTGCAGGGCCCTGGGGTTTTCCATGCCTGTGGCCGACATTGTTCCGTCTACACGCAGATGAAAGTTCGTCCCGCCAAAAATGTTTACCACGCGCCGCGACCGATGCCTCGTGCCAAAATGAAACGCAAGCAGACATTCGCTACCACATACACGGGCGAAACCCTTTCTCCAGTTTTTAACGGATAGAGTCCGCCATCCTAGCCGATAAGCTCTTTGAAGAGGACTCCTGCATGCCCACGGCGATATGGAAAGGCGGTATCACCTTCGGGCTGGTTTCGGTTCCCATCCGCTTATACGCTGCCGTGCGTTCCCGCAGAATCGCCCTGCACCAGCTTCACGACAAATGTCATACCCGGCTCAAGCAGCCTCTTTTCTGCCCCACCTGCAATCGTTCCGTCGAGCGGTCCGAAGTCGTAAAAGGTTACGAGTACGAAAATCTGTTCGGTTTGCGCGACGCTCTCAAATCATCTCTTCGTTAGGACTCCACCGTGAATTCCGATCCTCTTGACGCCGCGGGCGAGATCAGCCAGCCACCGGTCATCGAACCCGGGTACACGATCTCGTCCGTTACCGACAAGATCGCCTCTATCGTTCTCGGCCAGCGCCGCCGCCCCGGATGGTTCCTGGGATTCGCCGCCTCCTTTCTCCTGTTGATGGTGCTGCTCTACGCCGTCACCGTCCTCTTCGCCATCGGCGTGGGTATCTGGGGCGTGATGATCCCGGTCGGATGGGGCTTCGCCATCGTCAATTTCGTGTGGTGGATCGGGATCGGCCATGCCGGGACGTTAATCTCCGCGATCTTGTTGCTGCTGCATCAGACCTGGCGCACCTCCATCAACCGCACCGCCGAAGCCATGACCATCTTCGCCGTGCTCTGCGCCGGGATGTTTCCAGTACTCCATATGGGCCGTCCCTGGCTCGCGTACTGGCTCTTTCCCTATCCCAATACCATGTCATATTGGCCGCAGTTCCGCAGCCCGCTGGTCTGGGACGTCTTCGCCGTCTCCACTTACCTCACTGTCTCGCTCTTGTTCTGGTTCGTCGGACTGATCCCCGACTTGGCCACCCTGCGCGACCGCGCCCGCACGCGCCCCAAGCAGATCATCTACGGATTCCTGGCCATGGGCTGGCGCGGTTCCGCCGTGCACTGGAAGCGCTACGAAATGGCTTCCCTGCTCCTCGCCGGGCTTGCGACGCCTCTGGTGATTTCCGTCCACACGGTGGTGAGCTTCGACTTCGCCGTTGCCATCGTCCCCGGCTGGCACACCACCATCTTCCCGCCGTACTTCGTCGCCGGCGCCATCTATTCCGGTTTTGCCATGGTGCTTTGCCTGGCCATTCCGCTGCGCAAATTCTATGGACTCGAAGACTTCATCACCATGCGCCACCTCGAAAACATGGGGAAGGTCATGTTGGCCACAGGCCTGATCGTGGCTTACGGCTACACCATGGAAGCCTTCATGGCCTTTTACAGCGCGGACGTCTACGAACGATACGCCACGCTCAATCGCATGGGCGGCCCCTACGCGGCGGCGTATTGGAGCCTGATCGCCGTCAACGTGATCATTCCCCAGGCGCTGTGGTCCAAGCGCGTGCGCACCAGCGTCCCCGCTCTATTTGCCGTGGCCCTGGCGGTCAATTGCGGCATGTGGCTGGAGCGTTTCGTCATTGTCGTCATCAGTTTGAGCCGCGATTTCATGCCCTCGATTTGGCGCATATACGGGCCTACTCGCTGGGACTGGATGACTCTTGCCGGATCGCTCGGCCTTTTCCTCACCCTGCTCTATCTCTTCATCCGTTACATGCCCATGATCTCGATCTTTGAAATGAGAACTCTCGTCACCGAGACCCAGGGAGAAAGGAAGTAACGCCGCCCCTGGGCGCCTGCCATGCCCCAAGTCTTCCATCACAGCACCAACCTCATTTCGCGGCTGACGATCTACGGATTCTTTCTCTTTGTCGCCGTCGCCGGTCTCATCCCCTACTGGATCGACGGTTCCGCCTACGTCACCGAGCAGAATGTCCCTCGCGTGCAGCCCGTGCCCTTCAGCCACAAACATCACACCGCCGAACTGGGCATCGATTGCCGCTACTGTCACACCTCGGTCGAGGACTCCTCCTTCGCCGGCTTGCCGCCCACCGAGACCTGTATGACCTGCCATTCCCAGATCTGGAAAGACAGCTCCATGTTGGAGCCCGTACGTGCGAGCTTTCGCAGCGATCAATCCATCCAATGGCTGCGGGTGAACGCCCTGCCCCAGTTTGTCTATTTCAATCACAGCATCCACATCTCCAAGGGCATCGGCTGCACCACGTGCCATGGCCCAATCGGCGCCATGCCTCTCACCTGGGCGGCGAATTCGCTGAAGATGGAATGGTGTCTCGATTGCCACCGCCATCCCGAAAATAACGTGCGCCCCAAGGAACAGGTTTTCAGCATCGGCTACGAGCCGCCGCCCAATCAGGCCGAATTGGGAACGAAATTAGTGGCTGACTACAAGATCCGTTCCCTCACGGATTGCTACACCTGCCACCGGTGACCAAGCGATGACCCATCCATCCAGAACCCGCCTCGATCTCCAGGCCATCGCCGATCAACTCCAGCGCGACGGCCGGCAGCGCCTCTGGAGCAGCCTCGACGAGGTCGCCCGCACGCCGGAATACGAAGCCGCCC
>Ga0335081_10009285_pt1 | contig 15823 bp, 16 predicted proteins | sample Lox_Sample_35_FD_206713 | JGI IMG/M metagenome (GOLD analysis project Ga0335081, IMG submission 206713) | Soil microbial communities from Loxahatchee National Wildlife Refuge, Florida, United States - Lox_Sample_3.5 | ecosystem: Environmental > Terrestrial > Soil > Wetlands | place: USA... | reverse complement strand
AAAGCCTGCCGGCGTATGCAGCTCGACCGTGCCGCTTACGATCGCCTGATCAGCGAATCGGCGGACGAAGTGGCTGCCATGCAGCAGGCGCTCGGTCGCTGACGACTCCCCGATGAGCTCCGTTCACCCAAATGCTGGGAGCTCATCAGCGCAGGAGGGGTTCCTGTTCGTTCAGGCGCTCGCCGTGGAGCTCTCCACCGGCGAGGTGGATCTGCCGGGCTTTCCCGAAGTGCTGGTACGCATCCGCCACGCGCTGGCGGACGAGAACGTCTCCATCGAGCGCCTGGCGCGGATCATCGGCGCTGAGCCGGTGCTCGCCGCTCGCCTGCTGCAGATGGCGAATTCCGCTGCGCTCAACCTGAGCGGTCAGCAGGTCACTGAGCTGCGCACGGCGATTGCCCGCATGGGCCTGAATCTCGTGCGCAGCACCACCATCGCTCATGCAGTGCGGCAGCTGAAGGCGGCGCCGGCGCTGCAGGGATTGGAGAAACCGCTCGAGATGCTCTGGCACCGCAGCGTGCTGGTCGCGAGCCTGTGTTACGTGCTGGCGCGCCGGCACGCTCCGGTCGGCGCCGACATCGCGCTGCTGGCGGGACTCATGCACGGTATCGGCCGGCTCTACATCCTGACCCGCGCAAGCCAGCACCGCTCGCTGTTCGCCGATGTCGCGAGCTACCAGGCGATCGAGCGCGACTGGCACCTGGGGATTGCGATCGCGATCCTCGAGAACTGGAAGATGCCGGCGGAAGTGATCCAGGCGGTGCGCGACTCGGAAGACTTTGCCCGCGAGTCACGCGGCGCGCCTACGTTGAGCGATGTGCTGGTGGCTGCGAGCCTGATCGCCGTGCATCACGATCAGCCGCAGATGCTCGATGCGCGGCTGCAGAGCGTGCGCCCGGTCGCGCGGCTCGAGCTCACGCGCGCGATCTGCGACAGCCTGGTCGAGGAGTCGAAGGAAGAATTGCGCGCTCTGAGCGAGGCGCTCGCCTGAAGTCTTACTTGCCGCCGACGCCCGGCGCGCCCATCAGGTGCTCAAGCTGCAGGAAGCTGTCGGCAACCTTGCCCGGGGACACCTGATACGTGCCCTGATCGATGGCCGAGCGGATGGAGCTCACGCGGACCTCATCCACGGCCGGCAGGTCACGCAGCGCCTGCTCGAGGCTCGCGAGCTGGCTCGCTGCGCCGGTGATGTGCACGCTGGTCGTATCGCCAGCGGAAGCGGATTCGCAAGCCGTGCCCGACGGGTCCTGCGGACGCTGCGACGTACGGCGGACCCCGAGTGATGCGGGCCGGCCACCGTCTATACCATTGATTTTGTCGGACACGTCAGCTCTCCTTGATCCTGCATCCCCTGTATCGGCGTGACCCGGGAAAACTTAAGGACGAGAGCCGGATCACAGCCGATCTTATTTTGACGTGTATCAGGCCTCGGTTGCGACGACGCGTCCCACATTTACCAGATTGTAGGCACTGCGGCGTCCGTAGGTGAACTGGTCCCGGGTGCCCTGGACGAGCACACCGAGCCTGCCCTGCACGTTCTGCAGCCGCGCGTTCACCAGAGCCCCGTTGCGATCGTTGCGCTGGCGGCAGGCGGCGGCGGCACTGGCACACTCGGCCCAGTCCTTCGCGAGCGTCCCGGTCGGGTCGCACCAGCGCATCAGCTGCTCCAGGCCCTGCACGTCCGGCTCGTAACCCAGGTTCCGGCACAGGCTGCGGCGGTCCTCATCGGCGCGCACCACCCGGGCGATGCAGCGCTGCCGCTCGCGCATAGCGCCCTGCAGGCCCTCGATATCGTTCGATTGCAAAAGCTCGTGCTCTCCGTCGAGGAGCCCGGCGAGCTCGTGGAGGCCGGAAGCCTCGGTGGAGATCAGTCGGGCAAGTTGAGTGAGGCAGTTCTGGGGTTCCATGGATCACACCTTATTAGAGGCCTTATCGGCCACAGCGGGGGAAACTTGAGGTCCGTCACAGTTCATGGGGCGATGCGCACCGTCGCCGCATCCTCGGCAACGCCCTCGACGATGCGCATGGAGCTCAGGTTCTGCACCTTGAGCCGCGCACCGGCGGTGGCGTTATCGAGCGCACGCCCCGTGGCGCGAACCTCGATGCCACCGGCCGCCGCCACCAGGGTCACCTCCTGGCCGCGGTGAATGGCGAAGTCCGGCGCGAGCAGATCGACGGTCAATGCGGTGCCGGCGGCGAGTGAGCGCTGCACCGCACGGTGATGCAATTCGGAGGGGTTGCCGAGGTAGGCCGTTCCCAGGCCGCTCACGCGGCGCGACTCCACGCTCACATCGTCGGGCCCGACGATCACGTCGCGTGCCACGGCGTGCTTGAGCACGAGCACGGGGACGCGCGTCTCGATGGTCACGGGCACATAGACGCTCCAGCGTGAGGGCGACTCGCAGCTCACGCCGATCAGCGCGCGGCTCTGCAGCGATGCACCGGCCGGCAGCTGCGCCTTCAGGGGCTGCGCGCAGCGGGTGAGTCGCAGCCGCCCATCGAGCGGGCCGCTCGTAACCGAAACCACTTCCGCACGCGCGGGCAGCTGTGCGCGCACGAGGGCTTCCGCGGCGGCGCCGATCCGATCGAGCGGCTCGATGCCTTCATCGCCTGCGGGCTGCGCGCCGGCAGCGGCAGCACAGAGCAAAGCGGCTGCCGCGAGCACGCGGCGTCGGTTCTTCGTCGCAATTGAGATCATGCCGCAGACTTTGCAAGCGCCGCGCCAGCGGCACGAATTGCGCTCGCCGGCGGCAGGCGCGACGCAACGGACGGCAAGGCGTTGCCGCTCACGTGATGCAGATCACGCCCTGGCGGGGCGTTTGAGCCGGTTTGGCCCGTTGTGGCCCCCTGGCATGCGGATTGCTGTTGTTCCCTCAGGTCAAGCTTTTGACGGACCAACAGACATGGCATCGAGCCTCGACACGTATCTCGGCATCCATCCCGCAGCGCTGCAACTGCAGTCAAAGCGCATGGAAGTGCTCGCGAACAACCTCGCGAACGTCGATACGCCCAACTACAAGGCGCGTGATCTCGACTTTCGTTCCGCGCTCGCCGCCGCCACCGGCAGCGCCGATGCGCCGGTGAGTCTTGCCACCACCAAAGCCGGGCACATCGCCACGAGCCCGGACACAGCCGGCGGCGCGGCGCTCAAGTATCGCGTGCCGCTTGCACCCTCGCTCGATGGCAACACGGTCGATGCACAGATGGAGCAGGCCGCATTCGCGGAGAACTCGGTGCGCTACCAGGCAACGCTCACCTTTCTCTCAAACAGCCTGCGCAATCTCATGACGGCAATCACGGGACAGTAGCGCTATGCCTTCATTCAAGATCTTCGATGTCGCGGGCTCCGGCCTGTCCGCGCAGTCGGTGCGCCTGAACACGGTGGCCAGCAATCTCGCGAACGCAGACAGCGTGAGCGGCGATCCCAGCACGGTATACAAGGCGCGCCATCCGGTATTCCAGGCGGTGCAGGCCGCGATGGGCGCCGCCGCCGGAGCGGCTACGAACGGCGAGCCCAACGCCGCCGTGCGGGTCGCCGGCATCGTCGAGAGCAATGCCGCGCCGACCGTGCGCTATGAGCCGGGCAATCCGCTCGCGGATGCCGCCGGCAACGTCTACGCACCCAACGTCAACGTCATCGAAGAGATGACCGACATGATTTCCGCATCGCGCGCCTATCAGAACGATGTCGACGTGATGAACACGTCGAAGGATCTGATGCTTGCGACCCTGAAGCTCGGCCAATAACCCCTGCGGGCGATAGAGGCACCTATGTCCAGCACCACTCCAGTGAACTCCGCCACCGCCAGCGCCGCGAGCAACTCGATTGCGAATGCGGTCCCGGCCAACATGCAGATCAGCGAGAGCGGCTTCCTCAAGCTGATCACCGCGCAGCTGCAGGACCAGAATCCGCTGCAGCCCGCGGATCCCACGCAGTTCCTGTCTCAGCTCGAGGGCATGAGCGAAGTGTCGAGTCTGCAGAGCGTGCAGCAGTCGATCACGGGACTCGCGGGCTCGCTGCAGGGCCAGCAGGTTTTGAACGGCACCTCGCTCCTCGGACACTCCGTGCTCGTGCCCGGCTCCGTCGGCGCTTTGAGCGCCGGCGGCTCGATCGGCGGTGCCGTCGCGGCGCCGGCCGGGGCCACCTCGCTCATCGTCTCGATAGCCGATGCGAGCGGTGCGCTCGTCAACAGCTTCGCCGTCGCACCGCAGGCTTCGGGGCTCACGAATTTCAGCTGGAACGGCACCAACTCATCCGGTCAGGCCATGCCGGCCGGGCAGTACGCCATCAAGGTCACGGCCAACGTGAACGGCACGAATCAGTCGGTGAGCCCGCTCGTCGCCGCCCAGGTGCAAAGCGTGACGCTCGATCCGTCCACGCAGTCGCTCGATCTCAACACCGACGCCGGGACCGTCCCCTTAAGCGCGGTCGTCAGCGTTCTCTAAGCTAAGGAGACTCTCTCATGTCCTTCAATATCGCCCTCACCGGCTTGAATGCCGCCAACCAGGATCTGTCGGTCACCGCGAACAATCTCGCGAACGTGGCGACGACGGGATTCAAGGGCTCGCGCGCCGAGTTCGCCGATCTGTACGCCGCGACCCAGCAGGGCGTGAGCGCCACGGCCGTCGGCAACGGCGTCACCGTCACCGAGGTCGCGCAGCAGTTCTCGCAGGGCAATATCGAGACCACGGGCAATAACCTCGACCTCGCGGTCAGCGGCAATGGCTTCTTCACGCTGAGCCAGGGCGGAGCGCTGAGCTACTCGCGCAACGGCGAGTTCCAGGTCAACGCGCAGGGCGATGTGGTCAATGCGCAGGGCCTGAACCTGCAGGTGTATCCGCCGCTCGCCAACGGCGGCTTCAATACCGGCGGTCTGAGCAATCTGTCGCTGACGACCAGCCAGAGCGCGCCGCAGGCGACGGCGAATGCGGCCATCACGGCGAACCTGCCCGCCAATGCGCAGCCGCCGGCGACCGCGGTGTTCAACCCGGCCGATCCGACGAGCTACAACAACACGACGTCGCTCACCGTGTACGACTCACTCGGCGCGGCTCACACCGCGACGCTCTATTTCGTGAAGACCGCGACGGCCAACGACTGGACCACGCAGCTGTATGTGGACGGGACGGCGGTAGGCGGTGCACAGGCGCTGGACTACTCCTCCTCCGGTGCGCTCACGACGCCCGTCAACGGCCAGGTAGCCTTCCCGGCGTACACGCCGGCAACGGGTGCGGCCAACATGAACATGACCTTCGATTTCAGCAGCACGACGCAGTACGGCAGCACCTTCGGTGTCACCGCGGTGACGCAGGATGGTTTCACGACCGGTCAGCTGACCGGGATCAACATCGGCTCTTCAGGCGTCGTGCAGGCGCGCTTCACCAACGGCCGCTCGGTCAATCTCGGCCAGGTGGCGCTCGCCAACTTCGCCAATCCGCAGGGCCTGCAGCAGCTCGGTAATTCCACCTGGGCGGCGACCAACGCGTCCGGCGCGCCGGTGAGCGGCGTTGCGGGTACTTCCGGCTTCGGCTCGATCGAATCCGGCTCGCTGGAGGAATCGAACGTCGATACGACCACGGCGCTCGTCGACATGATCACCGCGCAGCGCAACTTCCAGGCGAATGCGCAGATGATCCAGACCGACGATCAGATCACCCAGACGATCATCAACATCCGCTAGCCGACATAAAGGCGAGTCATGGACAAGATGCTCTACGTCGCGATGTCCGGGGCCAAAGAGACCCTGAGCGCGCAGGCGGCCAACAACCACAACCTCGCCAACGCGAGCACGACGGGTTTCAAGGCCGACCTCACCGCGTTCCAGAGTCGTGCCATCACCGGCCCGGGCTACGCCTCGCGCGTCTATGCCACCGACTCGAGCGTCGGCTGGGACAACTCCGTCGGCGCGCAGATCTCGACCGGCAACCCGCTCGATATCGCTGTGAGCGGGCCGGGCTTCATCGCCGTGCAGGATGAGACCGGCAAAGAGGCCTATACGCGTGCCGGCGACCTGCACGTGGATCCGAATGGCCAGTTGCTCACCGCGGCGGGACTTCAGGTACTGGGCGATAGCGGACCGATCAGCGTTCCGCCTGCGAACTCGATCAGCATCGCCCCGGATGGCACGGTCTCGATCGTGCCGCTCGGCCAGACGCCGCTCGCCGCCGCCAACGTCGGCCGCATCAAGCTGGTCAATCCGGCCGCAGGCACCATCGCGCGCGGCAGCGACGGCCTCTTTCACACGACTTCCGGCGACCCCGCGCCGGCCGATGCGACGACGACGATCACCCCGGGCGTGCTCGAGTCGAGCAACGTGAATCTCGCCAGCGCGATGGTCAACATGATCGAGCTGTCGCGCCGCTTCGATTTGCAGATCAAGGCGCTGCACGCCGCCGACGACAACAGCGCTTCATCCTCGAAGCTGCTGCAGAACCTCTGATGCCAACCCCCCCGGCCATCACCGACAGGTAAACGCTATGGAACCCGCACTGTGGGCCGCCAAGACCGGCCTCGACGCCCAGCAGACCCAGATGACGGTCACCGCGAACAATCTCGCGAACGTCAACACGAACGGCTTCAAGAAGGGCCGCGCCGTGTTCAACGATCTGCTGTACCAGAACGTCTCCCAGGTCGGCGCCGCGACCTCGCAGAACACACAGTCGCCTTCGGGCCTGCAGCTCGGTACCGGCGTGCGCATCGTCGCCACCGAGAACAACTACACCCAGGGCAATCTGGATAACACCGGCAACTCGCTGGATCTCGCCATCCAGGGCCGCGGCTTCTTCCAGATCCTGCGCCCGGACGGCACCGTCGGCTACACGCGCGACGGCAGCTTCCAGGTGAACGCTCAGGGTCAGCTCGTGAATTCGAGCGGCTATCAGATGCAGCCCGCGATCACGATCCCGACCGGCGCGCAGAGCATCACGATCGGCTCAGACGGCACGGTGAGCGTGCAGCTCGCGGGCCAGTCGACGCCGACGACCGTCGGCACGATCCAGGTGGCCGACTTCATCAATCCGGCCGGTTTGCAGCAGGTCGGCGGCAATCTCGCGGTCGAATCCGCCGCGAGCGGTCCGGCGCAGGCGGCGAATCCGGGCTTGAACGGCACCGGCACTCTGGTGCAGGGCTCGCTCGAGAGCTCGAACGTCAATGTGGTCGAAGAGCTCGTCAACATGATCGAGACGCAGCGCGCTTACGAGATGAACTCGAAGGCCGTCGAGACCACCGACCAGATGCTGCAGTACGCCACGCAGAACATGTAACGGATGTCGCGCACCCTCATGAGGAACTCAAGCAAACGACTGTGCGCACTCGCCTGCACGGCGCTCCTGGCGCAGCTGGCGGGCTGCGAGAGCGCGCCGCCGCCGAAGGACGAGGCGCTCAGCTGGGCGCAGGAGCCGCAGCCCGCGGCATCGCCCGGTGCGATCTATCAGTCCGGACGCCAGGTAGCGCTGTTTGAAAACGCCGTCGCGCACAACGTCGGCGACATCGTCACGATCGTGCTGAATGAATCCACCCAGGCGCAGAAGAGCGCGACGACCACGACCCAGAAGGCAACCAACGCCACGCTCCCCGGGCCGACGCTGCTCGGTAAGCCCGTGACCATCAACGGTGTGCCGATTCTCAACAACAGCATCGACAACTCCACCAAGTTCGACGGTGAGGGCGCGAGCAAGCAGAGCAACAGCCTGAGCGGCTTCATCACCGTGACCGTGTTGCGGGTGCTGCCGAACGGCAATCTCTTCGTCAAGGGCGAGAAATGGATTGCGATCAATCAGGGCCAGGAATATGTGCGCCTGACGGGCATCATCCGCCCGATCGATCTCGCACCGGATAACACCGTCTCCTCATCCAAGGTCGGAGATGCGCGCATCTCCTACGGTGGCAAGGGCGCACTCAACGACACCAACACGCAGAGCTGGCTCGCGCGTTTCTTCAACTCACCGTGGGCGCCTTTCTGATGCACACCGCAGTTCGCATCGGCCGCGCCGCGGCCACCATCGCACTCGCTGCCGCCGTGACGCTCGCGGTGCTCGCCCCTGCGCCGGCGCAGGCCGAGCGCATCAAGGACATCGCCAGCGTCGCCGGAGTGCGCACCAACCAGCTCGTCGGCTACGGCCTGGTGGTGGGTCTTGATGGCACCGGCGATCAGACCACCCAGGCGCCGTTCACGATCCTGAGCATCATCAACATGCTGGCGAAGTTCGGTGTGACGATTCCGCCGGGCACGAATCCGCAGCTGAAGAATGTCGCGGCGGTGACGGTCACCGCGGACCTGCCGCCCTTCGCCAAGCCCGGCCAGACAATCGATGTCACCGTCGCCTCGATCGGCAATGCCTCGAGTCTGCGCGGCGGCAACCTGCTCATGACGCCGTTGCATGCCGTTGACGGACAGGTGTACGCGTTCGCGCAGGGCAGCATGATCGTCAGCGGCTTCGGCATCAGCGGCAAGGACGGCTCGCGCATTTCCCTCAACGTGCCAAGCAGCGGCCGCATCCCGAACGGTGCGAGCGTCGAGAAAGAGGTGCCCGGCAAGTTCGCCGATGACCCGCATCTGGTGTTCAATCTCAACACGCCGGACTTCACCACCGCGGCCCGGGTCGCGGCAGGTATTAATAAGAATCTGGGCGCCGGCACAGCGGAAGCGCTCGATGCCGTCTCGATCCGGGTCGTGGCGCCGACGCAGTCCGATCAGCGCATCGCCTATCTCGCCACGCTCGAGGACATGGATATCGATCCGGGCGAGGCCCCGGCGCGCGTCATCATCAACTCGCGCACCGGCACCGTCGTCATCAGCTCGCGCGTGCGCGTCATGGCCGCGGCCGTGGCGCATGGCTCGCTCTCGGTGACGATCACCGAGCGCAACGATGTGAGTCAGCCGAATTCCTTCACGCCCGGCACCAGCGCGACGGTGACGCCGCGCAGCTCGGTCGACGTGCAGCAGGCCGATGCCCGCATGTTCGTGTTCCACGCCGGCGTCAATCTCGATGAGATCGTGCGCGCCGTGAACCAGGTGGGCGCAGCGCCGGGCGATCTGGTCGCGATCCTCGAGGCATTGAAACAAGCTGGCGCCTTGCGCGCCGAGCTCGTCGTGATCTGACCATGACCGCGCCGATCGCAGACGCGAACACTTACGCCGACTTCGCCGGCCTTGCTGCGCTCAAGAACAGCGCCAAGGCGAGCGATCCGGCCGCGCTGCGCAAGGTGGCGCAGCAGTTCGAGAGTCTGTTCGCGCGCATCATGATCAAGAGCATGCGCGATGCGGTCGGCACGGACCCGATCTTCGGCAGCGATCAGGAAAAGATGTATCAGGGCATGTTCGACGACCAGCTCTCCGTCGAGCTCACCAAGGGCAAGGGGCTGGGACTCGCCGACATGCTGGTGCAGCAACTGCAGCGCTCTGCAGCCGGCAGTGCCGCGACGGGCACCACCAGCGCGAGCGGCGCCACGGCTGCCGCTCAGGCCCTTGCACCCCAGGCCGCGGCCAGCGCCGTCTCTCAGGCCACTCAGACGAGCTTTATTCAGGATGTCTGGCCGCACGCCCAGGCCGCCGGCGAGAAGCTCGGCGTCGATCCGCGCACCCTCGTCGCACAGGCGGCGCTGGAGACCAACTGGGGCACCAGCGTGCCGCAGGATGCGAGCGGCCGCAGCAGCAACAACCTCTTCGGCGTGAAAGCGGCGGGCAGCTGGACCGGTGGCGCCGTCTCCTCTTCGACATCCGAATTCGAGAACGGTGCTGCGGTGCGGACCACTGCACCGTTTCGGGCATACGCCAGCCGCGCGCAGAGCTTCGAGGATTATGTCGAGTTGCTTCGCAGCAGCCCGCGCTACGCCCCAGCACTCAATACCGGCAATAACGTCCACGCGTTCGCCACGGCGTTGCAGCAGGGCGGCTACGCGACCGATCCGGACTATGCGAGCAAGGTGAGCCGCATTGCCGACCATATGACAAACGTGACCCAGTTCAAGTCGGCCGCGCCGCTGCCGATAAGCACTGTGACGGCGACCTAGGGGCCACTGAGGCATGGGCGACTTACTTTCAACCAGCGTCTCCGGACTGCGCGCATTCCAGCGCGCCCTCGACGTGACGAGCAACAACGTTGCCAACGTCGCCACCCCCGGATACAGCGTCGAGCGCGTGAACTTCACGCAGCAGCCGGCCCAGCTCACAGCCGCGGGCGCCATTGGCAGCGGCGTCTATGTCTCGAGCATCACGCGCTCTTACGATGAGCTGCTCGCCGGCCAGGTGCGCAGCTCCCAGTCGAGCTATTCGAGTTTCAATACTTTCGCGACCCAGGCCGCGCAGGTGGACAACCTGCTCTCCGACAGCGGCACCGGGCTCACGGCCTCGCTGCAGGCATTCATGAATGCACTGCAGAATGTGGCCAACGCGCCCTCCTCGACCGCGCAGCGCCAGGTGCTGCTGAGCCAGGCGCAGGCGCTCACCCAGCAGCTGCAGTCCTACGACACGCAGATCTCGCAGGACGGCGCCAACATCGAGTCACAGATCCAAAGCTCGGTGAGCCAGGTGAGCACGCTCGCGAGCAGCATCGCGACCCTCAACAAGCAGATCGGCGCGACCACCGCAAACGGCGGTCCGCAGCCGAACGACCTGCTCGATCAGCGCGACAATCTGGTCGATCAGCTGAGCCAGCTCGTCAGCGTCAACACCGTCGTGCAGAGCGACGGACAGATGAACGTGTACGTGGGCAACGGCCAGGCACTGGTGGTCGGCAGTGTGGCGCAGAACCTCACGACGTTTGCCGATCCTTACGATCCGACGCGCAACGACATCGGCATTGTCACGGGCGCCACCACGACCGACATCACGAGCGCGATCAGCGGCGGAACGCTGGGCGGCCTGCTGCAGGCGCGCTCTGGCGTGATCGATGCGGCGCGCAATGCGATCGGCCAGGTGAGCATCGGGCTCGCCAGCATCATGAACCAGCAACAGCAGCAGGGTCTCGACCTGACCGGCGCGTTCGGCCAGCCGATGTTTGCGGTCGGCGGTGTGCAGGTCTCCCCGGATGTGAACAACGGCGGCACCGGCTCGGTGAGTGCGTCAATCGGCAGCCTTGCGGCGCTGACCACAGATGACTACGTGCTGCGCGATAACGCCGGCAGCTGGCAGTTGACGGATCTCACCACCGGACAGAACGTCGCCATGGCGGGCGCTGGCACGGTGGCCTCACCGTTCACGGCGGCGGGACTTTCGATCGTGGTGAGCGGTGCGCCGGCGAGCGGCGACAGCTTCAAGATCCTGCCGACGGCGGCCGCGACCGCCGGCCTTTCGGTGCTGCTCACCAATCCTTCGCAGATCGCCGCTGCGCTGCCGATTCAGACGGCGGCGAGCGCGACCAATACCGGATCGGCGACCGTGACCGGCCAGGGTGTGACCAACCCGGCCAATCCGGCGCTCATGACGACGGCGACGATTCAGTTCCTGACGCCGACGACGTACTCCATCAACGGCGCGGGCAGTTTCGCCTACACCAGCGGCAGTGCCATCACCGCGAACGGCTGGAGCGTGACGCTCACGGGCACGCCCGCGGCCGGCGATACCTTCACCGTCCAGAGCAACGCCGGCGGCACGGGAGACAACCGCAACGCGTTCTCCATGATCGATGCGCTGAATTCCAAGGTGTTCGCCAACGGTACGACCTCGCTCTCGGCGGCCGCGAATAACCTGGTGAGTCAGGTTGGCGTGGTCACACAGCAGGCGCAGGCGAACGCCGCCGCGCAACAGACCATCAATCAGGATGCCACCGACGCCCGCAACAACCTCTCGGGCGTCAATCTCGACGAGGAAGCGGCGAACATGGTGCGCTTTCAGCAGGCCTATCAGGCCGCGGCCCAGATGATCCAGGCCTCGAACACCATGTTCAATTCGCTCATCGCTGCGGTACGAGGCTGATCATGAGCAACAGAATTTCCACCGTGGGCTATCAGACCGATGCGCTCACGCAGATGCAGAACCTGGAAGCGGCGCTCGCGAAGACGCAGAACCAGCTCTCCACGGGCAAGCAGCTGCTGTCCGCCGCGGACAATCCGGGCGCGATGGCGCAGGTCAATCAGCTGAACATGCAGCTGTCGGCCTCGCAGCAGTACACCACCAATGGCAACGCCGCGACCTCGAACCTGACGCTCGAGGCCCAGGCGCTCACCGATGCGACCAACGTGCTGCAGAGCGCGCGCGATCTTGCCGTGCAGGCCAACAACTCGGCGCTGTCCGCCACGCAGCGTCAGGACATCGCCGTGCAGCTGCAGCAGCAGCTGCAGGAGCTGATCTCCATCGGCAACCGCACCAATTCCAACGGCGATTATCTGTTCTCAGGCTTTGCGAGCGGCACCATCCCCTTCGCGCAGGTCGGCAATTCGGTCGCCTACTCCGGTGCGCCGCAGACCAACCAGATGCAGATCAGTCTCAATCAGCGCATCTCCACCGGCGACACGGGCGATACCGTGTTCATGAATCTGCCGGCAGGCAACGGCACGTTCATCACTTCGGCTGGCGCTGCCAATACCGGCGGCGGCTCCATCGATCCGGGCAAGGTGACCAACATCGCCGCCTGGGTGCCCGATACCTACACGATCAGCTTCACGGGCCCGACGACCTATCAGGTGACCGATAGCCTCGGCAACCTCGTCACCGGCGGCAGCTACGCGAGCGGCAGCGCGATCGCCTTCAACGGCATTCAGGTCACGGTGAGCGGCAATCCGTCCGCCGGCGATCAATTCACTGTGCAGCCGGCCGGTCAGGCGAGCGTGTTCAGCACGCTGCAGTCCCTGGTGACGACACTGAATGCGCCGAACCTGAGCGCCGGCCAGATCACGACCCAGCTGGGCGGCGCGCTCAGCCAGATCGACGGCGCGCTCAATAACCTGAACGACACGCAGGCGTCGGTCGGTGCGCGCCTGAATACCGTGAGCGCCGTGATGACGGCGGCTCAGAACCAGCAGACCAACATGCAGACCTCGATCTCGAAGCTCTCGGATGTGGATTACGCGGCTGCCGTAACGCAGCTCTCCACCGAGCAGCTGGGGCTGCAGGCGGCGCAGCAGTCGTATGCCTCGCTCGCCAAGCTGTCGCTCTTCAATTACCTGTCCTGATCGGTTCCGCAGGCGCTGTGATGCATTCGACACTTTCAGCCAACCTGCCTGAGGCCATTCAAGTTCGGCACGCCCGGACCGATAACCTCCCTGAACAGGACGCGGCTCTCGGGCCGCGATTGGAAAGCGGCGCGACGGACTGGTGTCCGGCGCCTGAAGCAAACCTCAGGAGTCTTAGACCATGTCACTAGTCCTCAGCACCAACATCAATGCGATGGTGGCGCAGAACGCGCTGACGAGCTCGGGCAGCCAGCTGGCTTCGGCGCTGCAGCAGCTCTCCACCGGCCTGCGCATCAACACGGCCGCCGATGACGCCGCGGGTTACGCGATCGTCAACGGCATGACTTCACAGATCAACGGCCTGAACCAGGCTGCGCGCAATGCGAACGACGGCGTGTCGCTGGCGCAGACCGGCTCGGGCGCGCTCTCTGAGATCGTCAACGATCTGCAGACGATGCGCGACCTCGCGGTGCAGTCGCTGAACGCGACGAACAGCGCGAACGACCGTGCCGACCTCGACCAGCAGTTCCAGCAGCTGAAGGCCGACATCGACAACGTCGCGAAGACCACGCAGTTCAACGGCGTGACGCTGCTCGATGGCACCTTCCAGGGCGCGACCTTCCAGGTCGGCGCGAACGCGGGCCAGACGATCACCGTATCGTCGGTCTCCAGCGCGGCCAGCAACAACCTCGGTCAGGTGTACGCGTTGGCGGGCACCGATCAGACGACGTATGCCGGCGGCGCGGGCGACACGGTCAGCTTCGCCATCACCTCCGATGACCCGGCGGTTCCGGCTGCCGGCGTGACCTCGGCCACCGTGACGCTCACGGGCAACCAGGCCACGGACCTGAAGACGATCGCCGCGGCGATCAATCAGGCGGTGGGCGGCTACGGAGTCGTGGCGACGGTTGATACGGCCGGTCAGGCCCTCAACCTGAGCAGCACGACCAGCCAGACCCTGACGATTGCCACGACCGCCACCGATGGCGGCGGCGGCGGCGCCGAGGATGCCTCGACGTTCGGCATCGTGGAAGGCGCCAATGCGGTCACGACCGCGGGCAACTTCCTCGACCAGGCCGATGTGAAGTCGGTGGACGGCTCTAACCTGGTGCTGATCCAGGTCGACGCCGCCCTGCAGCAGCTCGCGGCGACAGGCGCCCAGCTCGGCGCTTATCAGAACCGCTTCCAGGCCGCTGTGACGGGTCTGAACACGGACGCGACGAACCTCGCCAGCGCCCGCAGTCAGATCCAGGACACGGACTATGCGTCGGCGACTTCCCAGCTGACCAAGGCCCAGATCCTGCAGCAGGCTGGTACGGCGATGGTTGCGCAGGCCAACACGATTCCGCAGAACGTGCTGACCCTGCTCAACAAGCTGGCCTAATGAGTCGACGGACTACTCACGTCAACTAACGTCAGGGCGGGGGCCGCAAGGTCCCCGCCCTGCGTCATTTTCGGAAAAGTGACATGGCAACTCCGGTAGGCGCATCTTCGAGCTCAGCGGTGACCGCACCGGTCGTCTCTGTTGCCGCCAACTCGAGCAGCGCCGCGGCCGGCGGCTCGGTCATCAACGTCAGCTCTCTCGTCTCACAGCTGGTGACGGCGACATTCGCCAACCAGGTGCAGAACATCACCGACCAGACCACGGCGGTGACGGCACAGATCTCCGCGCTCGGCACTTTCAAGAGCGCCTTATCCACATTTCAGAGCGCAGTCTCGGGACTGAGCTCGCCCACGGCGTTCAACGCGCTTGCCGCCACGAGCAGCGACGACACGCTGTTCAAGGCGAGCGCCGACGCGACGGCGGTGCCCGGCAGTTACAGCGTGAGCGTCACGCAGCTCGCCCAGGCGCAGCAGCTGGTCTCCAACCCCTTCGCGGCGGGCAGCTCCGCGGCCGTCGGCACCGGCACGCTGTCCATTTCCCTGGGCACACAGAATTTCACCGTCACGATCGGCAGCGCGAACAACACGCTCGCCGGCATCGCGACGGCCATCAATGCCGCAGGCACCAATCCCGGTGTGACCGCGACCATCGTGCAGGGCTCGGATGGTGCGCACCTGGTGCTCGCCTCGGCACAGACTGGCGCTGCCAACACGATTACGGTGAGCCAGAGCGGTGGTGACGGTGGGCTCGCGCCGCTTGCCTACAGTGCCGCGGCCCCGGCCAACTACACGCAGCAGGTCAAGCCGCAGGATGCGACCGTGAGCATTGCGGGCGTGAGCTACGACAGCCCCAGCAACACGGTCAACGGCGCGATCACCGGAGTCACGCTGAACCTGCTGAAGCAGAGCGCGACGGGCAGCAGCGCGACGCTCTCGATCGCCGATGACACCGCGACGGTCGAGACCAATATCAACACGTTTGTCAGCGCCTACAACGCGCTGATGCAGCAGTTCACCGCCCTGGGCGGCTTCGATGCGACCTCAGGCACCGCCGGCCCGATGATGGGCAATACGCTGCTCACGGGCATTCAGAATCAGGTCACGAAGCTCGTTCACAGCATCCTGCCCGGCAGCGGCGGCACCTATAACTCGCTCGCCAGCATCGGCATCACCTCGCAGAAGGACGGCACTCTGGTCGTCAACTCCGCGAAGCTCGAGAACGCGATGTCCGCCAACTACGCCGCGGTCAGCCAGATTTTCAGCTCAGCGAACGGCATCGCAACCCAGCTCGGCAGTCAGCTCACGGTCGATCTACAGTCCAACGGTCCG
>Ga0335081_10009283_pt1 | contig 15825 bp, 18 predicted proteins | sample Lox_Sample_35_FD_206713 | JGI IMG/M metagenome (GOLD analysis project Ga0335081, IMG submission 206713) | Soil microbial communities from Loxahatchee National Wildlife Refuge, Florida, United States - Lox_Sample_3.5 | ecosystem: Environmental > Terrestrial > Soil > Wetlands | place: USA... | reverse complement strand
ACGTGGTGCGCCGTCATGAAGGCGCGGAACATGTCTTCCGCCTGGCGCACCATCTCGGCGTCGTTCTCCTTCACCGCCACCATGGTGAGCCCGGAATCGGGATCCATGGCGACCAGATCGGCGACTGCCGGGCGCAGCGCAAAGCCCTCGATGCACGAGGCGAATTTCTGCGCCAGCAGCAGCGCCGTATCGAGCGCCGATGCCATCGCCGCATTGTGTTCCGTTGGTACCAGAATGGTCTTCATGCGCCCGCCCCGCATGTCGCGGCCAAGCCGGGAGCCTCCCTTGCCCCTTGCTGGCGGCTTGGTCGTGCAATCATACTGCCGCGAGGACCGGCGCCGGACAAGCTCTTGGCTCCGGCAATAGTGTCTCATTGCGCCGCCGCCGGGTGAAAATGGGCGTGGGAAGAGGCCGGATCAGGGGCCGGAACCGCTTTTGGGGGATCGATGATGTTCTACTGTGCCGCCTTGTGGATGGCATGGTGCGACGGGCCGAAGTTTCCGGCCGCCAGGCCGCCGAGCGGTCGAAGCCGTGCTTGAGCTCTTGATCAATGACGACGGCGCGGTGCGGGTCCTGACCATGAACCGGCCGGACAAGCGCAATGCGCTGAACCTTTCGCTGAGCGAGGCGCTGTTCGATGCGTTGCGCGACGCCGATGCGGCGGCGGGCGTGCGCGCGGTCGTGCTGACCGGCGCCGGGCCGGCATTCTGTGCCGGCGCCGACCTCACCGAATTTGCCGCGCTGTCGGCGGCCAACGAAGGCCTGATCGCGCGCCGCGCCGACATCACCATGAAGCTGCATGGCGTGTTCGCGGCGCTGACCAAGCCGGTGGTGACCGCCATCAACGGCGCGGCCATGGGCGGCGGCGCCGGACTCGCGCTCGCCGGCGATATTGCGTTGATGGCGACGACGGCGAAGCTTGGCTATCCGGAGGTCAAGCACGGCATCGTCGCCGCGGTGGTGATGGCGAATTTGGTGCGCCAGGCCGGCCGCAAGGCGGCGTTTGAAATGGTGGCGACCGGCGAGCCGATCGACGCGGCTCGCGCGCTGGCGCTGGGCCTGGTCAATCGCGTGGTCGCGCCGGAGGCCTTGCTGGCCGAGGCGATACAGACGGCGCAAAAGCTCGCCGCGGTGGCGCCGCAGGCCATGGCCGCGACCAAAGCCTTGTTCTATCGCGCCGCCGAGTTGCCGTTCGCCGAAGCGCTCGAAGCCGGCCGCGAGGTCAACCGCGCCATGCGCGCGTTCCGCAAGGACAAATGATTTATTTCCCGCTCGTCCGCGCGAACGCGGGGACCCAGTTGCAGGATTCCCGCTTTCGCGGGAATGAGCGCTTCAGTTGAACACGAGGCGAAGTCATGAACCTTACGACATTGCGCTACGGCGTCGATGCCGGAATCGCCACGCTGACGCTGGATCGGCCCGAGGCGCGCAATGCGCTCAATCGCGCCATGTGCGACGACATCGTCGCGGCCGCAGCGGCGGTGCGTGCCGATGCCGGCATCAAGCTCGCGGTGATCCGCGGCGCCGGCCCGGTGTTCTGCGCCGGTGCCGACCTCAAGGAACGCAAGGGCATGAGCGGCGACGCGGTGCGCGCCCGGCGGCTGGCCGCGGTCGCCGCCTACGACGCCATCGAAACGCTGCCGATGCCGGTGGTTGCCGTGGTCCATGGCGCCGCCATCGGCTCGGGCTGCGAGATCGCCGCGGTTTGCGATTTCGTCATTGCCACGCCGCAGGCGAGCTTCGCCACCCCGGAAGCCATGCGCGGCACGGTCGGCGCGACAACGCGGCTGCCGCGCATCATCGGCAAGCCGCTCGCCAAGGACATGATGTTCACCGGGCGGAAGCTCTCCGCCGAGGAGGCGCGCAGCGCGGGCCTCGTGACCCGCATCGTCGAGGCCTCGGCGCTCAATGCCGTCATCGCCGAAATCGCTGCGGCGATCGCCGGGGCGTCGGCGGACGCGCTGCGGCAGGCCAAGCGCTGCATCGACCAGGGCGCGGCGCTCGATCCGCGCGGGGCGCTGGCGCTCGAGCTTCTGGCCCTGGAAGAGAATATCGCCCGCGACACCTGGCGGGCCGGCATGTCCGGCTATGGCCGCGACAAGCCGTGAATCGGCGCCGGCGCCTCCGGCGTCAAATTTCCGAGATAAACAGCAAGGATAATTATTCTGGATAAACGAAGCTGCGGCCATCGCCGCCGCGGCGGTCTGCTAGATTCATGCTGATTCGATGCAAAAAGATTCAAATCCGCCCGGCGGTGCGATCGGTATGGAGGATCTGGCCAACGTTCGGCGGCTCGTTTCGGCGGCGAAGAGCCGCATCCTGTTGATTTGCCCCGATTGCGGCCAGGAGCACCTCGAATTCGCCGACAAGCTCCGCAGCATGCGGCTTTATGCCTGTCGCGGCGAGGGCTGCGATTACCGCTTCGATCTGGTCGCCGGGCCGCGCAGCACCATGCGGCAGGGTTTTGCCGCGCTGTGGCGGCGCTTCTACGCCGCCCTCATCCCTACGGGCTGAGGCTCTCTCGGCCGACCGTCTTCGCCGCCGCCTTCACCAGCTCGACCGGATCGGTGAAGGCCGCGACGCCGAGCGCGCCGAGCTTGGCGATGGCCGCTTCCGCCGTCATCTTGCGGGTGGCGGCGTGGCCGGCGGCAATGCCGACGAACAACGGTTTTGGCAGCGGCTCGGCGGCGAGCCATTCGGTCAGCGCGTCGACGCGCTCGGCGAGCGAGCGCGAGGCGAGCGTGGTCTGGAAGATGATCGCCTTGATGGCGGGCCGCGCCGCGAGTGCGCGCGCGATCTTGAGCCGCTCGGTCATGGTCTCGTCGGGCGCCCCGCGCAAATTGTCCATGAAGCTTGCGGCGCGAAGCCCGTGGTCGCCGATCAAATCCATCATCATCATGCCGAGGCCGGCGCCGGAGGTAACCAGGACCACGTCGCCGTCGGTCTCGACCAATTGGAAACCGAGCGCTTGCGCCTGCCTCTCGAGCTTGGTCATGGCGCGCGCGGCCAGCGTGCGGCTGATGGCGAAGTCGCTGGCGTCGTGGCGGAAGTCGGCGGCCTCGTCGCGCACGATCTTGGCGTCGCAGGCGATGAGCTTGCCGTCCTGCGTCAGCACCAGCGGGTTGATCTCGAGCAGCGTCAAATCCTCCAGCCGCGCGATCTCCGGCAGCCGTGCCGCGTAGCGGGCTAGGCGGGCGGCGAGGTCGGGCGGAAACAGCTTTTTGCCGAGCGCGGCGAAGATTGCTTCCGGTGTCACTGCTGCATCGGCCGCGATCGGAATGCGCACGAGCTTGGTGGTCGTCTCGACGTTCTCGCCGCCCTCGGGCGCGATCAGAAGCTCGAGCCCCTGGGCGCTGCCGTCGACCCGCACCGCGACAAAAATCTCGCGCGCGATCGTGATCGCCTCCTCGAGCAAGAGCGGCACATTGGCATCGTCGAGCGCCGGCAGAATGAGCCGCCGCGCGTCGCGCAGTTCGGCGGGCTTGGCGAAGGCGCGGACGAGGCCGCGCTTGCCGCGGCCGCCTTCCAGCACCTGCGCTTTCAGCACAAAGCCCGGCCAGTCGGCTGCCGCATCGGGAAAGCCCTCGCCGGACTGCAGCAGCACGCCGCGCGGGATGACGAGGCCGTGGCGTCGCAGCAAGGCTTTTCCGTCGCACTCGGCTAGTCGCATAATGACTTTCCTTTGGACCGCCCCTTTGGACCGCCGGCCGGCGCGTCGACCTTCGGAGCATAACGTAATGCCGCCAGCCGCGCGCCTGCCGTTCCTCGCCGACGAGTCCTGGCGGGTCGCCGTGATCAGCCCGACCGGGCGCTATGCGCGCAACCAGGTCGCCGGCATGATCGAGGCCGGCACGCCGATTGTCGCCGGCGTCGCGCTCGGCCGCGGCGGCACGGAGATGGACGGGCTGCCGCTCTACGACCGCATTGCCGAGGTGCCGGGGCCGCCGAACATCGCGCTGATCTATACGCCGGCCGAGGGCGTGCGTGACGCCATCGTCGAATGCGCGCAAGCCCGCATCCCCACCGTCATGGCGGTGGCCGAATATGTGCCGGTGCACGACGCGCTTGCTGCCGCCAATCTGGCGCGCGCCACGGGCTCGTGGCTGATCGGCCCGAACACGCTCGGCGTTTATGTGCCGGGCCGCGGGCTCCTTGGCTCCATCGCGCCGAGCTTCTGCAGGTCCGGCCGGCTCGCCATGATCATTCGCAGCGGCACTTTGGCCTTGGCGATGGCGCGGCAGTTGACGCTCGCCGGCATCGGCCAGCGCATCGTCGCCCATGTCGGCGGCGACACCGTGATCGGCCGCAACCCGCATGAATACCTGCAGGCACTGGCCGACGACGAGGCGACGGCGGCGGTGCTGTTCTGCGGCGAGATCGGCGGCGACAAGGAATACGCCTTCGCCGAAGCCGCCTGCGGCTTCCCGAAGCCGGTCTACGCCATGGTGGTCGGCCGCCATGCGCCGGCCGAGAAGCAGATGGGCCATGCCGGCGCGCTGATCGGCTCAGCCCGCGAAAGCGCCGCGGCCAAGCTCGCCGCGCTTGCCGCGGCCGGTTGCCGCATCGTCAACGGGCCGGAGGAGGCGGTGACGATGCTGTCGGCCGCGCCGGAATTGCGCTGAGGCGAACGTCGAGCGATACCGAAGGCGCTCAGGTATCGAGCACCGACGGATGAAATAGCTCTTCGACCGCAAGCTTGCGGCCGATCAGGCCCTGGTCGTGACTGTACATGATGAATTGCTCGAGGTTGCGGCGGTTGCCGGCGACGCCGAAGACCCACGGATCCTTGCCGAACGCCTTGCGCTCGCGCTCGAAATAGCGCCGGCCCCAGGCGAGGCTCGACCAATTGGGATCGGTGAAATAGTCCCACGCGATTTCGCGCGCGTGCCGGAACGAGTCGATCAGGCCCGCGCACAGCGAAGGATGGCGGTCCGCCAGCTCCGTTCGGATCGCCAGAATGTGCATGATCGGCCACCAGCCGTATTTCTTGAAGTAGCGCAACTCCTCAGCGTCGACGTCGGCGAACAGCCGCCGCACGTCGACCTCGCCGTTCATGATCGACGCCGGCGGGTGCGGTTGAATGACCGCATCGCAGCGGCCGTCGCGCAACAGGTGGCCGGCGTCGGTCCCGGGCGAGAGACTCTCGATCTTCACGCCGCGCTTGGGCTCGAAGCCGATCTTCTCCTCGTCTTCGAGCAGCCAGTGGATCTCCTCCCATGGCGTGTCGTATTCGAACTTGAGGTCGCCCTTGGCGAGCAGCGACAGCGTCGTCTGAAACGATCGGATCGCGACCTTTCTGCCTTTTAGTTCGGAGGGCCGTGTCAACGCACTATCGCCGCGCACGTAGATCAGGCCGGCGCTGAACAGGCGGCGCGGGAACACCGGGATGCCGATGATGGGCCGCTTGCGGTCGATCGCCATCAGGAAGGTCGACATCGAGAATTCGGCGACGTCGTATTTGCCTTCCAACATGCCGCCGTGGCGGTCGATGCCGCCGGCAAGCGGATGGGATTGTCCGACCTGCAAGGTCTTCAGCGTGAAGCCGGCGGGCTGTCGGACGGTGCCGTCGAAAAACGGCATGTGACGGTCGTAACGGTCGAGCGCAATCGTCAAATCCACCTTGGTGCTCCCTCGTCGGCTTCCCGGCTTCACGAATCCAGCGCGTTCGCTGCGAACAATTCCTCCAAGGGCATGACCCGCGGCGTCAAACCCTGCTGGTTGGAATATTTCGCTGCCGTTTCGAGCGTCGCGCGATTGGCTTTGAGCCCGAATTGGACGATCCGCGCCGCCAGCGCCTTGCGATAGTCCGCCGGCACCAGTCCGGTTTCCACGTGATAGGCCATATGCTCGCGCCGTTCGGCGTCGGTGATGTCGTTGGCCTCGCCGAACGCCTTGAGGATGTTGAGCACCACCCACGGATGGCGCTCGTACACCGCGCGTTTGACCACCATGCCGTGATTGATCGGATAGATGCCGGTCTTCTTCAGATAGCGGAGGCCTTCGGCGGCCGGATCGGGAAACAGTGGCCGGATGTCGGGGTGATTGGCCAGATCGACATCGCTGCGATCGATGAGGCCCGGGCTGCGATTATAGGCCATGCAGGCGTCGAGCTCGCCCGAAAGCAGCATGGAGGCGATGCTGTTCTCCGCCGGAATCTGGTTGATGGTGACGCCGGGCGGCGGCTTGAAACCGATGGCGCCGGCGTGGCTGCGTGCCGGCAGCCGCTCCATGAAGAAGGTCATGTCGCTCGGCGCGATGCCGAACTCGCTCTCGAGCACGCCGCGCGTCCATAGCGCCGCGGTCTGGACGTATTCTGGCACGCCGACGCGCTTGCCCTTGAGGTCGGCGGGACCGGCAATCTTGGCGGCTTTCCGCACCAACATGCCGGCGTGATAGAAGCGCCGCGTCGTGAACACCGGAATGCCGACAAAGCGGTCGTCGCCGCGGCTCGTGATCATCATCAGTTCCGACATCGACATTTCGGAGACGTCGAACTCGGCGAAGCTGAGCTGCCGCCAGAACATTTCCGCGGGGCCGAGCACGGTCTTGGCGAAATCGATGCCGTCGACTTTGACGCGCCCGTCGACGATCGGCCAGGTGCGCGGATTGCTGGTGATGGCGAGACTGAGCTTGAGATTGGCCATTTGTCCTCCCCGGCTGCCGGGCGCTTGCGATACGCTATCCCGCGGCGGCAGCATCGTATAATAAATTTGCGCCAAGCAGGGCGCGGCTCAAAGCCCGCGCCGGGAGGAAGACCGTTACATGGACACATTACTTCGACGCTTTCGGTCCGGTGTCGCCGTCATCGCGGCGTTGCTCTGTGCAGCGGCATCCGCTCCGGCCCGCGCGGAAACGACGCTGCGGGTCGGCAAGGCCAATGCGAACTCGGATGCCATCATTCCGGTCAACATCGGCGATCAGCTCGGCATCTTCAAAAAGCACGGCCTTAAGCTTGAGATCACCGACTTCGGCGGCGGCAGCAAGATGGTGCAGGGCCTCGCCGCCGGCGCCATTGATATCGCCGACGGTGCCGGCACCGAGATGGCGTTCGTCGCCAAGGGCGCGCCCATGGTCGCCGTATGCATGAGCACCGGACCGGCGCCGTTCCTCGGCGTCGGCGTGCCGTGGGATTCGCCGGTCAAGAAACTCGAGGACTTGAAGGGCAAGGTCATCGGCGTCTCGAGCCCGGGCTCGTTCAGCGACTGGTCCGGCCGGCAACTGGCGCGGCACTTCGGCTGGGGCGACGACGGCGTGAAGACGGTCGCGATCGGCGGCGGCGCCGCGCCGGCGCGCGCGGCGTTTCGCACCCATCTCGTCGATGCCGCGATCAGCAGCACCTCGCAATTCCTGGCATTCGAGGAAGCCAAGGAAGGCCGTTTGGTCGCGCCGGTTTCGGTCTATGAGGGCAATGTCGGATCGGGGGCACTGTTCGCCGCCAACAAGCTCATCGCCGACAATCCCGACGCCATCCGCGCCTTTCTGGCCGCCTGGATCGAGACCGTCGATTACATGCGGGCGCACAAGGCCGAGACGGTGAAGATCTCGAGCGGCATCACCCATTTCGGCGACGGCGTCATGGCGCGGGAATACGACCTCACCATCGGCATGCACACCAAGGATTGCCGGTTCGCGCCGGAAGCGCTGGCGACCTTGCGGCGGTCGTTTGTCGAGATGAAGCTCGTCGAGGGCGAGCCCGACATGGCGAAGCTCTATACCGAAGCCTACCTGTCGAAATGATCGAAATCCCCTTAACCGGCGATGTGACGAAGACACCGAACCCTGTTGGCAATTGAGGAGCTGCCCCGATGACGATCATCGATTCCCAGGTCCACGCCTATGAGGCGAACACGCCGAAGCGGCCCTGGCACAACGTGCCGAACTGGCCGCCGCACGTGACCGGCGACGAGATGTGCGCGGCGATGGACAAGGTCGGCGTCGATGGCGCCATCTTCATCTCCGCCTTTTCCATGTACCGCTACGACGCAAGCTACGCGGTGGAGGTGCAGCGCGCCCATCCCGACCGCTTCGCCATCGTCAAGCCGGTCGATCCGGACGATCCTGCCGTGGCCGACGTCGTCGCCGATTGGAAGAAGACGCCGGGCGCGGTCGGCATCCGCATCATGCTGACCAAGGAGCCGGGCCGTGACCGCGATCCGGCCGACCCGGGCCTCGACCGGATCGCGCGCGCCGCGGTCAAATACGACCTGCCGGTCAACATCCTGTGCTGGGGCAACGTCGACGCCGGCACGACGCTGATCGATCGCCATCCCGACACGCGCTTCATCATCGACCATCTGGCGATCCTGCAGCCGCGCACGCCGCCGGCGCCGCCGCAGCCGTGGGCCGACCTGCCGAAGGTACTGGAGCTTGCCAAGCGCAAGAACGCCGTGATCAAGGTCAGCGGCGCCTGCACGCTGTCCAAGGAACCGTATCCCTTCCCGGACATCTGGGACCCGCTCGCCCGCGTGTTCGACGCCTGGGGTCTCGACCGCTGCCTGTGGGGCACCGACTGGACGCGCGCCTACGCCGTCGTCAACTACGAGCAGGCCGTCACGCCGTTCCTCAAGACCGACCGCCTAAGCGACAGCGACCGTGCCATGCTGATGAGCGGGGCCTGCGCCAAGGCTTATCGGTGGTCGCCGAAGAAAGCTTAGGTCAGCGCAACGCGCTACACCCGCTTCATCTCGAAAATATTGTCGACCACGATGTAGTCGCCGCGATAGCCGAGCCGAGCGATCGGGCGGATGCGCGCCATGTCGATCATGCCGTCGACGATGACGGCGTCGTCGATATGGACGTTGACCACTTCGCCGATCACCACCTCGTATTTGTGCAGCTTGCCGCTGCTGCTCTTCAGCGCCACCGTTTGCGCGTACCGGCATTCGAGCGCGATCGGCGAGGCCGCGACGCGCGGCGGCTTGACCAAGCGCGACGGCGCCATGGCGAGCTTGGCGAGCGCCGGCTCGCTGACGCCCTCCGGATAGTCGCCGCCGCTGATGTTCATCTCGGTGCGCAGCTCATAGGTCGCGAGATTGAACACGAACTCGCCGCCGCTCTGGCTGTAGTTCTGCGAATGCTTGCGCGTGTTCGACGCGAACATCACGAACGGCGGGTGGCTGGCGATCAGATTGAAGAAGCTGTAGGGCGCGAGATTGACCACGCCCGCGGGGCTGATGGTGCTGATCCAGCCGATCGGCCGCGGCACCACGAGCGAGGTGGTCGGGTCATGGGCAAGATTGTGCGGCTCGCTGCGCGGGTCGTATTCCATGGCAAATGTCCGGTTGGAAAATCGTGGCGGGGCGGTCTGGCGAGAGCGCCGGCCATGATACACAATGCCGGCGCCATTGCTATCAACCGCCGGGATCGCCGATGAAGCTGCACTGGTCGCCGCGCTCGCCGTTCGTGCGCAAAGTCATGGTCGCCGCCCACGAGCTTGGCCTTGCCGACCGCATCACCTGCGTGCGCACGGTCGCCGCCACCACCAAGCCCCATGCCGAATTGATGCGCGACAATCCGCTGTCGAAAATCCCCACCCTGGTGCTCGACGACGGCACGGTGATCTACGACTCGCCGGTGATCTGCGAGTATCTCGACGGGCTTTCCGGCACGCCGAAGCTCCACCCGGCCGAGCCGAAAGCGCGGCTCGTGGCGCTGCGCCGCCAGGCGCTCGGCGACGGCTTTTTGGATCTTCTGGTGCTGCTGCGCGACGAGCGCCTGCGCGCCAATCCGTCCGAGGTGCACAAAGCGAGCGCGGCCGCGCGCAAGGCGGCGGTGCTCGACGCGCTCGAGCGGGAAGCAGATGCGCTCAACGCGTCGCCGTTCGGCATCGGCCACATCGCCATCGGCTGTGCGCTGTCGTACCTCGACTTTCGCTATGCCGACGAGGATTGGCGCAAACCTCATCCGCGCATCGCTGCGTGGCATGCGGGCTTTGCGGCGCGGCCCGCGGTGCGCGCGACCGAGCCGGTCGACGATTCCTGAAGCAACGCTCAGCCGAGCGTCGGGTCGAGCACGATCTTGCCCTGGCCCTCGTGGGCTTCGACCATGCGGTGGGCGTCGACCGCCCGCGACAGCGGCAGCACGCGTTCGATCTGCGGCACGACTTTACCCTGCGCCGCGGCCTCCAAGCAGTGCGGCAGGTCGGACGCCGTATAGCCGGGCCGGCCCTTGATGGTGATGCGCTTGTGATAGAGGTGCGAGAAGTCGATCGACACATTGGGCCCGGCATGGGCGCCGGCGGTGACCAGGCGGCCGTCCATGCCGATGGCGCGGAACGCGGTCGGCAGCACTTTGGGATTGGCGATGTTGTCGTAGAGCACGTTGACGCCTTTGCCGTTCGTGATCTTCATCACCTCGTCGTAGATGCTGTGGGTCGTGTAGTTGATGGCGTGGTCGGCGCCGAGCTTCCGGCCGAGCGCCGCGCGCTCGTCGGAGCCGGCTGCCGCGATGACGTGGGCGCCGATCACGTTCTTGGCGATCTGAATGCCGATGGTGCCGAGATTGCCGCCGGCGCCCATGATCAGCACGGTCTCGCCGTAAGTGAGCTCGGCGACGTGGACCAGAAGATTCCACGCCGTCGGCACGTGGCGCATGACCACGGCGGCGCGGTGAAAATCGAGATGCTCGGGGAGGGCGACGCCGGCGCAGGCCGGCACCGCGACCAATTCGGCAAAGCCGCCGGGCCGCTTGATGCCCATCATGCCTTGCGGCCCGAGATAGCCTTCGCCGTCTTCGCCGCAAATTTCCAGCGGCATGATGCCGGCGGCGGCGACGCGGTCGCCTTTGCGCCAGCGGCTGACTTTCGGGCCGACCGCATCGACGATGCCGGCGCAATCGACGCCGGGAATGAGCGGCAGCACCGGACCGCGATATTGCTCGCGGCCGGCGCGCAGGCTGACGTCGAGCACGCGGTTGACGGTCGCGGCATGCACCTTGATGCGAATCTCGCCTTCGCGCGGCTCGGGGTCCGGCAGCTCTTCGTAGCGCAACACTTCCGGCGGACCGTATTCGTGGATGACGATGGCCTTCATTGTTGTTCCTGTTTTGCCCGTGAAGGCGGGCATCCACTAATCACCGCGCGCGCCGTTTAGCAACTGCTGGCGCCGCAATGCGGATCATCCTATCGTCATGCCAGAAGAGGGAGGATGGATTGGCCGACAATCCCGTGACCTTGGCCGATAAGGCCGCCTGCGCCGAGGTGATCCAGGCCTGGGGCGTCTGTCGCGACCAGGGCAGATGGCAGGAGCTGCGCGGCACGTTCACGTCGGACGGGCACATCTCGGTGTCGTGGTTCCGCGGGCCCTTCGAGCAATTCGTCGAACGCTGCCGCGCCAATTACGGCACCGGCTGGTCGCGCCATCATCTGTTCGTGCCGACGGTCAAGCTCAACGGCGACCGCGCCACTGCCGAGACCGCGGTGATCATCCGGGTGCGGCAGAAATTCAACGGCATCGACGTCGACCTCACCTCGTGCTCGCGGTTCCTCGACCGGCTCGAGCGCCACGCCGGCGGCTGGCTCATTGCCGAGCGTGCCGCAATCTATGAACGCGACCGGCTCGATCCGGTCGAGCCGTCGGACGCCTTCGACGAATTGTTCGCGCAAGCCAATACCGCGCAGTATCCGGAAGCCTACCGCTACATGGCGTTTCGCATCGCGCACGCCGCCGGCCGCACGCTCGCGCCGGTAATCTATCGCGACGGCGGGCCGGAGACTGCCGACCTCTACACGCGCTTTGCCGACTGGCTTGCCGGCAAAGCCGCTTGACGGGCTACGGGCGCCGGGCTAGCCGCCATATCCGGAGAGCTTCATGGCGGTTTACACCGACGTTGCGGCGGAAGACCTCGCCCATTTTCTCGCCGGCTACGATGTCGGCGAGCTGTTGTCCTACAAGGGCATCGCCGAAGGCGTCGAGAACTCGAATTTTCTAGTCCACACCGGCCGCGGCCATTTCATCCTCACGCTCTATGAGCGGCGCGTCGCCGAGCGCGACCTGCCGTTCTTTTTGGGCCTGATGGAGCATCTGGCAAGCCGCGGCATCACCTGCCCGCAGCCGGTCAAGAACAAGGCCGGCAAGACGCTGAGCAAGCTCGCCGGCCGGCCTGCCGCCATGGTGACCTTTCTCGACGGCATGTGGATCCGCCGGCCGAGCGCGGCCCATTGCGCGGCGCTCGGCGAGGCGCTGGCGCGGCTGCATCTGGCTGGCGCCGATTTTCCGATGCGGCGCGACAACGCGCTGTCGGTCGCCGGCTGGCGCGCGCTCTACGACGGCTGCCGCGAGCGCGCCCACAAGGTCGAGCGCAACATCGAGGCGCTGGTCGCCGCCGAGCTCGACGTGCTGGAGCGCGACTGGCCGCGCGGACTTCCCGAAGGCGTCATCCACGCCGACCTGTTTCCCGACAACGTGTTCTTTCTCGGCGACAAGCTGTCGGGCCTGATCGACTTTTATTTCGCCTGCACCGACACCCTCGCCTACGACGTCGCCATCTGTCTCAACGCCTGGTGCTTCGAGACCGATCATTCCTACAACGTCACCAAGGGCCGCGCGCTGCTGCAGAGCTACGCAAGGGCGCGGCCGTTCTCCGCCGACGAATGGGACAAGCTGCCGCTGTTGGCCCGCGGCGCCGCGGTGCGTTTTCTTTTGACGCGCCTCGTCGACTGGCTCGACGTGCCGCCTGGCGTGCTGGTGCGGCCAAAGGACCCGCGCGAATATGCGCGCAAGCTACGCTTCCATCAGAAAGTCAAAAGCGTGCGCGACTATGGGGTGAGCGTGCCGTGACCGCCGCGCCGCATAACTTGCCCCATGTGGTGATCCATACCGACGGCGCCTGCTCGGGTAATCCCGGACCGGGCGGCTTCGGCGCGATCCTGAGCTACGGCGATCACGAGAAGGAGCTCAAAGGCGGCGAGGTCAACACCACCAACAACCGCATGGAGCTGATGGGTGCGATCGCCGCGCTCGAGGCGCTGAAGAAGCCGTGCCGGGTCGACCTCCACACCGACAGCCAGTACCTGCGCAACGGCATCATGTCGTGGATCGCCAACTGGAAGAAGAACGGCTGGCGCACCGCCGACAAGAAGCCGGTGAAGAACGTCGATCTGTGGCAGCGCCTCGAAGCGGCGCTGAAACCCCATCAGGTGCACTGGCACTGGGTCAAGGGCCACGCCGGCCACGCCATGAACGAGCGCGCCGACGAACTGGCACGTGCGGCGATCGCCGAAATCCGCGCCGCGGGCAGGGCGACAGGATAAGCATCACCTCGCCGCTCGTCCCCGCGAAAGCGGGGACCCAGCGTGGTTCTTTTCTGGATTCCGGCTTGCGCGGGAATGAGCGATGAAGGAGTTACAGCGACTTCAGCAAATTGTCGGCGCCGGAAATCTCGGCCTTGCCGGGCGCGTCTTCGACGTTGAGCGTCTTGACCACGCCGTCGTCGACCACCATGGCGTAGCGCTGCGAGCGCATGCCGAGGCCGCGCTCGGTCAGGTCCGCGGAAAGGCCCAAAGCCTTGGCCCAGTTGGCGCTGCCGTCGGCCAGAAACTCGATGGCGTCGCCGCCGGACGCCTTTTTCCAGGCGTCCATGACGAACACGTCGTTGACGCCGGTGACGGCGATGGTGTCGACGCCCTTGGCCTTGATGGCGGCGGCGTTCTTGACGAAGCCGGGCAGGTGGTTCTTGTGGCAGGTCGGCGTGAAGGCGCCCGGCACCGCGAACAGCACCACCTTCTTGCCCTTGAACACTTCGTCCGTGGTTTTCGGCTTTGGCCCGTCAGCCGTCATCGTCATGAAGGTACCGTTGGGTACGCGGTCGCCGACCTTGATAGCCATGATCAAATCCTCTTGCGGGGGTTATGGGATGGGAGTTTCTCGGTCGCACAAATTAGCGCGCCCGGCAGATTAGTCGAGATGGATCGGAACCTCGACGGCGTCGTCGGCGGAGGTGAGGGTGAAGGTCAAGGTGGCGCCTTCGCCGTGGGCGTCGGGCGGCAGCCCATCGAGATCGAAGGTAAAGCGCCTTAAATCGCCGTCAGTGCCGGCCGGTTCCGGCAGCGGCAGCGACCAATCGGGCGTCGGCCCTTCGACAAAGAGGTCGACCGCGGCGTCCTTCGGGGCGGCGACCGTGACGACGACGCGGTCATGCTCGCCGCCGGGCTCGCGGTGGGCGGAGACGACGCCAAAGCCCTTGCCGGGACCCGGCGCGGTGCGGCGCGGCACGCGCAGTTCCTGTTTGGCGATGGCGGACTCTTCGGCGCCGTTGCCGGCAAGGTTCAGCACCAGATTGGCTTCGGCCGGGACGCACAAGTTGCCGCAGATCGCGTAAGCGAGTTTGACGTGGAGCGCGGTCTGCTTGGCCGCGTCTTGCGGCACGACCCGCAGCGGCAGGATGACATCGCCGACATAGCCGATGGAATTGCCGCCGGCGCCGTCGGGGAAACGCTCCGGCGCCGGCCACTCGACGGTAACCGCCTTGACGTTGTCCGAGCCGGAAAAATCGAACGTCGGCGGCACGCCGGAATCGCCCGGCTCGCGCCAATAGGTTTTCCAGCCCGGATCCAAACGCAGCTCCAATCCGGCGCGCAGATAGGTCGTGTTTGCGGACTTGACCGCCGCACCGGCAAGGAGCCGTGCCGCGGCATGGGGCTGTTTGTCCCAGGCCGAGGCGTCCTGGGCCCGCGCCTGCGCCGCGCCGGCGATCGCGGCGAGCGCCAGCGTCACAGTCGTTAATCGGGTGCGGGTCAGCGCGGGCATGGCTGCTGTCTATGGCGAAGCGAGCGCACGCGCCACTGACATGATCGTGACCGGCGCGCCGCGAGAAAGCGACCGCCTGCCATGAAGCCGCCGCGTCGCCGCCACGGTGGCTGCGACAAAGACAATCGAGCTGCGAAACCCGACGGCACGTTCCGTCGTTTGCAATTGCGCATCGATCGGCTAACCTCTCGCGTAAGGAAACTGTGCATGAAATCGCCCGTGAAATTGCCGCGCACCGGTTCCGGAAAGCGCGGCTATCTCGACGGCCAGATGCTGATCGCCATGCCGTCGATGCTGGATGAGCGCTTCGCGCGCTCGGTCATCTACGTCTGCGCCCATTCGGCCGAGGGCGCCATGGGCATCGTGGTCAATCATCCGGCGCCCAATATCAAATTTTCCGACCTGTTGGTGAAGCTCGACGTCATTCCGGCGGCCGAGCGCATTCAGTTGCCGGGCAAGGCCGGCGGCGTCAAGGTGATGCGCGGCGGGCCGGTCGAGACCGAGCGCGGCTTCGTGCTGCATTCGGCCGATTTCTTCATCGAGAACTCGACGCTGCCGATCAACGACGGCATTTGTCTCACCGCCACCATCGACATCCTCAAGGCGATCGCGCGCGGCGACGGCCCGCGGAGCGCGATCCTTGCGCTCGGCTATGCCGGCTGGGCGCCGGGTCAGCTGGAGAACGAGATCCAGGCCAACGGCTGGCTGCATTGCACCGCCGATCCGGAACTGATCTTCGGCGCCGACGTCGGCGCCAAATACGACCGTGCCTTGAAGAAGATCGGCATCGACCCCGGCATGCTGTCGAGCGAATCGGGACACGCTTAGCAGGCGTCGGAAATCAGGAAATCAGGCATCAGGAATCGGCCGCGGCTTTTTTGACCCCGGCGTCCTGGCGCTTGATCCCGGTTTCCTGACTCCTGGCTTCCTGATTCCTGATGCCCGGCTCCGGCTGCAACAGCTCGCGCGCCTTCTCCGCCGTCATCGGCGCGCCGAAGATGAAGCCTTGGGCAAATTCGCAGCCGAGCTGCGACAGCTCGACCGCGTCGGATTCGGTCTCGGCGCCTTCCGCCACCACGTC